>Ga0315291_10000358_pt1 | contig 59777 bp, 50 predicted proteins | sample YL17G12_20_MG_FD_203070 | JGI IMG/M metagenome (GOLD analysis project Ga0315291, IMG submission 203070) | Sediment microbial communities from Yellowstone Lake, YNP, Wyoming, USA - YL17G12_20 | ecosystem: Environmental > Aquatic > Freshwater > Lake > Sediment | place: USA: Wyoming | collected... | reverse complement strand
TTTCATAATTTACTTAAGCTTCCTCAACTACCTCCGGATAGTCCACTCGGGGATGAAAAACACCAATTAAAATGGGCAAAAAGCTCTCCTCGATGGCGTGCAGATCTTTTAAGGTCAAATCACAGTCATCCAGTTCACCGGATTCGAATTTATCGGTGATTATCTTTCTTATCAGACTTATCATCCTCGAAGGCTTGGGCTCCTCTAAGGTTCGGGAGGCGGCTTCTACGGCATCAGCTAACATCAAAATCCCGGCCTCTTTGGAGCGCGGCTTGGGTCCGGGATATCTGAACTCATCCATTACCTCCTCACCCGCTCCCTGCTTTAAAGCTTTATCGTAAAAATACGTCATCACTGTTGTTCCGTGATGCTGTTTGATCAAATCTATGATTTTTTTGGGGAGTTTAGCTTTTCTGGCTATTTCATTCCCCTCCTTAACGTGAGATTCCAAGATCAAAGCGCTCATCGAGGGAACTAATTTCTCATGTTTACTTTTAAAACCCATCTGATTTTCTACAAAATATTCCGGCTTTTCCATCTTGCCAATATCATGATAATATGCTCCCACCCGGGCTAAAAGGGTATTAACCTTCAAAGCCTTGGCCGCCGCCTCAGCCAGATTCCCCACCACAATGGAGTGATGATAAGTCCCCGGAGCCATTAAGGCTAACCTTTTTAACAGAGGATGGTTTAAATCTGAAAGCTCCAGTAAGGTGAAATCGGTAGTGACCGAAAAAAGGGATTCGAAAATGGGCAGAAGGCCCATAGTCAAAACAACTGAGATAAAACCATTGAATACTCCAAAGCCACAGTATTCTAAGGTCTTGGAAACGGGGGTGAATTTCAAAGATTCCAACAAATAGATCATAATTATATATATGAAGGAGACATAAATCATCGGTCGATAAAACTTGTATCTGGCGGTGACCTTCCTGACACTAAAACTTGCTACGCTTCCCGCCACTAATGAGATTAAGCTTAGATTGAAATTGTAACCCAGCAGAAACCCTAAAAGTAAAGATAAAGTTAAAGTGCTGAAAAGCCCTACCTCCACCCCTAAAAGGACGGTCAAAAGCAAAGAGACTAAGGTGGTGGGAATAAGATATTCTGAAAGGTGCCAATGGAATACCAAAAGATAGGCTATGGTAACTTCAGATAAAATCACAATAACCATCAAGAGCAATTTGGAATTATCTTTTAAAATCTCTTTTTTGAATAAATAAAGTAATATAACCAAAATTAAGAAAATCGAACTGACGAAGATTAGCCAGCTTAATATCATAAAAATAAAATCGGAGCGGCTCTCTTGGTTGGTCCATTTAATCTTATAGGAAGTCAATGAAGCAAGTTTCCCCAAATCATTTTTAGTAACCTCTTTGCCTTTTTCAATTATTTTTTCCCCCTTCAAAACTATCCCTTTATAAGGAGAAATAGAGGAGAGGAGGGTCTCTTTTCTTTTATTGGTCTGTTCTAAATTGGGTCTTAAATTGGGGGAAAGGAATTGATTTATTATGTCATAGGTTGCTTGGGAAAAGTTTGGATTATCAGGAAAACTTCTTGAAGCCAAGACTAAAATTTTCTCTCTGGCTTTAGATAGAGTTAGAATCTTCTCTTTGGGAACCACCGCTTCTTTTCCGCCCCCCTGGCCGGACCGGCTTTCGGATATTGAATCGGAGATGATAAAAGAGTTAGGCTCTTCCCCCTCAGAAGACTTCCAATCCTCTAAAAGTCCGACCTTATAGATCTCCGAAAGGATTTGAGAGGTGAATTTCTTTAACTTCGAGAAGGTTTTGTCTTGAGCTAATAAATTTATTACAGAAGGGCTCAAATCGGGCAAAACCAAACTTAGTTTCTCCTCTTTTGATTTCGAATCTTTTCTGCCAAAGGCAGATCCTTCTGAAGCAGCTTTATTCAGACTATCAACTTTTTCAAAAAAACTATTGGCTTTTTTGAAGGAGGAGTCACTTTTGGTTCTTTCTATTTCTAAGATTAACGGTAGATTGGCTAATGCTTTTCTTTTTTCTTTTTCTAATTCGCCTTTCTCCTTCAGTATGGAGAAAGTGAAGGGTGCAATTATATCCTCTGAGGCAATTTGCCCTTCCCAGGGTAAATTAGTCGGTGGATATAAAGATTCTAAGGGGTACAAAAAGGAGATGAAAAGCAATGTGAACAATGCTAAGCTGACTTTGAATAGATATTCTTTGGTTTCTTTTGTTCCCTTTTTATTATTGTTCATTTTTCCGCCAGAGGCGGATCCACCTCTGGTGGATTGGAAAGAAAATACCTCTTTTAGACCTACCCAAACTGAACTAAGAAAATTCAACATATTCAAGCCAGAGGCTATTTGCCCGGCCTAATGCCGGGATTAGCCCATCTGGTTTAGCCTCCTTTTTCCTCTTCAAAACTTTCATAAGCTTTGATCACATCTTGAACCAATCTATGCCGGACCACATCTTTTTCAGAAAGATATACGAATTTTATCCCTTTTATTCCAGCCAAAACTTTCTGGCTTTTGACCAGGCCGGAGGCTTTTTTGTCTACCAAGTCTATCTGAGTAATGTCTCCAGTGACCACGGCCTTGGACCTTTCGCCCAGTCGGGTCAAGAACATCTTCATCTGGTCTGAGGTGGTATTCTGTGCCTCATCTAAGATGACGAAACAATTGTTCAAGGTTCTTCCCCGCATAAAAGCCAATGGGGAGATCTCGATGATGTTTAATTCCATCAATTTTCTGATCTTCTCCGCGGCTAACATATCGTGCAGGGCATCGTAGACCGGACGAAGATAGGGGTCGACCTTTGCCCTAATATCCCCGGGCAAAAATCCCAAGCTCTCTCCGGCCTCCACTGCCGGTCGGACCAGGACCAACCTTTCTACCATCTTCTGTTTCAAAGCCCAGACCGCACGGGCAACAGCTAAATAGGTCTTGCCGGTTCCAGCTGGCCCTATAACGATAACGATATCATACTCCTCCATCACCTGGATATAATCTTTCTGACCTATGGTTCGGGGTTTGATTATCTCCCTGGTCGTTATGGAGGGGACTAAATAGCTGGCTTTTAGTTCCTCAAAAGGAGCTTCTTTCCCCTCTTTTATCATCGAGATAGCGTAGAGAACATATTTCTCATTCAGCTCTCGGTTCTTTTGCACATGGGAGATCAAATCGGAGAAAAGCTTTTCCAACTGTTCTATCTCTTTTGTTTTCCCTTCTAATTTTATAGTATCCCCTCGGGCCACAATCCGAGCATCAAATTCCTGCTCGATCAATTTTAAAAATGCGCCGCTCTGGCCGAACAAAAGCCTTGGGTCTGTATCCCCTAATTCAATGGTTCTTTTTATCTCTTTGGTCAATTTATTTTATACCCTTCTGAAATAGTAGGGCAAGGCTTTAACCTTGCATACTTTCCGCAAACCTGAAGGTTTGCCCTACTTTTGTTTCTCATCTATTTTAATTCCCAATTCCTTCAACTGGTTCTCCTCTACCTCCGATGGAGCTCCATCCATCAAAGATTGGGCCGCGGTGGTCTTGGGAAAGGCTATCACATCTCTTATAGAATCTGAGCCGGTCATCAAGGCCACAATTCTATCCAATCCCGGTGCGATTCCACCGTGGGGAGGGGCGCCATATTCTAAGGCTCTTAAAAGGAAGCCAAAGGCTTTTTCTGCCCTTTGGTCATCCCAGCCCAGGATATTTAATATTTTCAACTGCAGGTCTTTTTTATGATTCCTTATCCCTCCGGAGGCGATTTCAACACCATTTAAGACTAAATCGTATTGCCGTGCATTTATATTTCTCCAGGGGTGACGAGGATCTTCTATAGGGAGATTAGTCTTAAACCCCTCATCCAATTTATAAACATCCTCCTCATAGGGCATAGTTACGATATTGTGCATCGCCTGGATCTTTTTCTCTAAAGGATTATATTCGAATAAAGGGAATTGGGTTATCCAGAAGAAATTCCATTTTGATTTATCAATAAGATTAAACCTTTTTCCAATCTCCAGCCTCAATTTTCCTAAAGTGGGCAAAACAATCTCCTCCTGGTCGGCTATGATGAAAGTAATATCCTCAACTTCTAAGTTCATTTTTTTGCCTATCGCCTCGATTTCGTCAGCATCGACAAATTTGATAAAAGATCCCTTAATCCCATCTTTTCCGCCGGCCGGCCCGACCAGGGAGGCGGATCCTTCGGAAGTCTTAGCCATCCAGGATAAGCCCTTGGCACCAGACTTTTTGGCAATCTCCTCTAATTGGTCAATTTGTTTTCTGCTCAATCCGCCTTTAGTGGACTTAAAATTTAATCCTGCAACTTTTCCACCATTTTTTATTGTCTCCGAAAATACCTTGTATCCAGAATCTTTTAATATATCGGTCAAATCAGAAATCTCCATTTCAAATCGGGTATCCGGCTTATCGGTCCCGTATCTTCTCATCGCCTCTTCGAATTTAAGTCTGAGGAAAGGGGTTTTAATCTCCACACCTAAGACTTTTTTGAAAACATAAGCCATCATCCCTTCGATTACAGAAAAGACATCATCTTCGGTCACAAATGCCATCTCCATATCTATCTGGCTATGCTCCGGCTGTCTATCCGCTCTTAAATCCTCATCCCTTAAGCATCGGGCTATCTGAAAATACCTATCAAAACCGGAGATCATTAAAATCTGTTTTAAAAGTTGAGGGGATTGGGGCAGAGCATAAAATTTACCCGGATTTACTCTCGAGGGAACTATAAAATCCCTTGCCCCTTCAGGGGTGCTTCGTATTAACAAAGGAGTTTCGATCTCATAGAAACCTACAGAATCTAAATAATCCCTTACTGCTTTGGTGGCTTGGTGCCTTATTCTTATCTTATCCTGCAAGGGTTTTCTTCTCAAGTCTAAATAGCGATATTTTAATCTCAACTCTTCTGCGGCATTGGTCTGTTCCTCGATTTCAAAAGGTGGGGTCTTAGATTCATTCAATAAGACCAATTTATCTGCAACCACCTCAATCTCTCCAGTAGCCATATCCCTATTCTCCATCCCCTTGGGTCTTTCCGACACCGTGCCAGAAATAGCGATAACATATTCACTCCTCAGACCCCCGGCCAATTCCATAGTCTTTTCATCCACTAAATCCGGCTTGAAGACCGCCTGGGTAATCCCATATCTATCCCGCAAATCGATGAAGATAAGCCCACCGTGGTTTCTCCAGCTATTGACCCACCCATTCAATTTCACCCTCAGCCCGGAATGAGTTTTTCTTAACTCGCCACAGGTATGGGTCCTTTTTAAATTTTTAAAATCTTCCAAATTTACTCCTTATCTGGATTGCAGAAATTCATTTTTATCTCACCTGCCGCTATGGAGCGTAGCGGAATAGCAGTCAGGTGCAGCGATTTGTTCTGTGTTCTATTTGAATGTTGAAAAATAATCATCGATTTCCGGTCTTAACTCTATACCCACTCTTTCAAAACAATCTAATAGTTCAGAATAGGCTCCATTACCTCCAAGAAAATCCCAAAATTGATCTGCAACTTTTAACTCATTATCCAAATCCAGCATTCCTTTTAGTGTCCATCTTTCATAAGGCTTTGGCTCATAAGGATTGACTATTGTGCCTTTCTAAACCAAATATCTACTTTTGTTAGCTTCACCTTATTCATTTGTCCTGATTATGGGATTATTCCTAATTCTCTTTCAATATCATAAATATTACGTTTAGCTTGATGCAAACTCTGGATTTTTTCTGTTTCAATGAACTTGAGTATGGGTTGTATTTCATGAAATGTCCCAGATAGCAATTCATTAACGGTACGCAAATCATTTGCTGAAGCTACAAGGAAAATCCGACTGTTCCAGATGTCATAAGCATGTTTTAATTTTCCCAATGCATGATATATGTCACCACCTACCTGAACCTCAAAAACATATGTTGGAACCGACTCGGGAAGTCTCCTCCATACTACATCTAATCGTTCTGGTCCCATTGGGAATTCAACATTAGCAACATATGCTTGCAATTTTCCAATTTCCAGTAATAAGTTTTTAACACCTTCATGTGTTGGAGAAACCTTCTCTGCTTTACTGGGCATTACAGGCACAGAAATTTTCTCCAACGATTCTATGGCAACATTAGGGTTTAAAGCTTGAATTAAGGGTTTTATCTCTTCCCATTTTTTTAGTATCAACGGCTGTCTGAACCCCGCCTTATCAGATATTGAAATCTTTTCATCTTTCCACATATTTTGAGGTAAAATAAAATCTATATCAAATTCAAACCTAAGAGGCCACTTCACACAACCTTCTCGTATTTCAGCATCCCATAGGGGTATATCTTGATAGAACTTGCTTCTGATAATTCCATATCCAACTATTCCTTTAATTTCTCCACTTATATAAAATAGTATTACATCGTTGGGTTGAATCGCTAGCCAATAAAGTTTTTTAAATACGGTATCTTCAAGTCCCCATATTCCTTTTGAAATGAGCGATTGTCTCCAATTTTTTTCTGAACCAGGTACAATCCAAAAGTTCCTCATTTTTATTAACCTCAAATTATTTCTTTTGATTCAAATGCTTCATTAAAAGTCATTTCTATTTCTTTAATTTTGAATTTTCGATCTCTTTGGTCCTTTAGTTTCGACAAATCAGGACAATCACCAAGATAAAATTCAGTATATTTACGGGCTTGATCTTCATGTTCTGCATAAATTGTAACAATATATGACCGTGCAAGCAATACTTCATACTTCTTCATATTCTCACCTCGTACTTATAGATTTTGGCATTTGAAATTAGCGCATTGAACGAAGAAATATCTATTCCAATGGCATGCATACCCAATTCATTTGCCTGGACCAATGTTGTCCCGCTTCCGCAAAAAGGATCTAATACTATATCACCCTTGCGGAAGTAAACTTCCTTTTTAAACTCATCGGTATGAGAATCAAGAAAATATTCTACTAATTGAGGGATAAATTTTCCTTTGTAAGGATGTAATCTATGAACATGCTTTGTTCTTTCTGCCTCTTTGTATTCTACAAAAGACAAATGCCAATTAAGGTCTTCACCCAGGATTTTTTTCCACTGTTTTTCTTTATCAAAAGAATCGTAATAATCTTTTAATTCTTCTATATTTATCAAAGGGTTGCCATTATTCCCGTACTTCTTTATTCTTCCATATTGAAGTAAATACGATATATTGGAATTTGTCACTCTGCGATTTAGATATTGAGAAGCCCAGTCTCTGGCTTCTTTTAAGTTAATTAACTTTTTCTCTTCTTTTCCAGACAATGGGAATTGGCTCATCTTTTATTATCTCCAATTCAGATGAATCTTTTTTCTACACATAACTTGTGAATACAAGGAGGAATTTTTTATACTTATTGACATAAACACGTTTTAGATGTTTTTCTATCGCCTGTTGACAGATAAAAGCACACCAGGTGTATCTACGAGCTTCTAACATCGCCTTGGCAGATTTTAAATCATCTTTAGATTTCTCAAACCAGAGTCTTGCAACCAATTCCGGATTAATCTTATTTTTTTCATTTTTCATTTTTATTTTTTATACCTTCAGAAAGTTCTTGAACTAACTTTTCAAATTCTATCTCCTTCTGCTCCCCGGTCTCCATCTCCCTTAATATCCCCTTTTTCTTTTTCATCTCTTCCTCGCCGATGATCAAAACCTTTTTGGCTTTCTGTCTGTTGGCTTCTTTCATCTGGGATTTTAAGCTCCGGTTCAGATAATCCATATCACAGCGAATATTTTTTGCTCTCAAATCCACAATTAGTTTCAAAGCTTTTCTTTTGGCTTCCTCTCCTAATGGGGCAATAAACAAATCCAATCTTTCATCGGCGACTATATTTTTCTTTTTTAAATCCAAAACTAAAACCATCCTCTCTATTCCGGAGGAAAATCCGATAGCTTGGGTTGGTTTTCCACCCAATTCTGAAACCAAAAGATCATATCTACCACCACCGCATAAGGTATCCTGGGCACCTAAAAGAGAGGATTTTATCTCATAGACCGTCTTGGTATAGTAATCTAATCCCCGAACTAATCTGGTATCTTCTTTGTATTTTATCTTTAAATCATCCAAATAGATTTTGACTTTATTAAAATGATTTTTGCACTCCTCACACAGATAATCTTTCATAGCGGGAGCATCCTTTAACAATTCTACACATTCTTTATTTTTGCAATCGAATATCCTCAATGGGTTTCGGGTCAATCTGATCTGACACTCCGGGCAAAAATCCTCAAATCTCTCCTTAACATATTTGATGAAGATATCTCTATGGATATTTTTGCATTTTTTACATCCGATGCTGTTCAAATGCAAGGTGAAATCATTTATCCCTAAATCAAAAAAAATCTTAGTCGAAAGCTTTATCATCTCCGCATCAACTGCTGGATCCAAAGAGCCTAAAGCCTCTGCCCCAAATTGATGGAACTGCCTTAATCTTCCCTTCTGAGGTCTTTCCTGTCGGAACATCGGGCCAATATAATATAATTTCACCAGAGGGGAAACTTTACTTAAATTGTGCTCCAGATAAGCCCGGACCACAGAGGCGGTCGCCTCCGGCCGCAAAGTGATGCTCCTTTTCCCCTGATCGAAAAAGGTGTACATCTCCTTTTGGACAATATCAGTATCCTCTCCGATCGAGCGGGAGAAAAGCTCGGTCTGCTCAAAAATGGGGGTTCTGATCTCCTTGTAATTATACAGAGCCATTGTTTCTCTGATTTTCTGCTCAATGTATTGCCACTTGGTAACCTCCTCAGGCAGGAGGTCATGAGTTCCATATATCGCCTTATAATCCATAAAAAAATATCCTCAAAATCTTTTGTTTTGAGGTTAAGTAAAAATAAAAACTTAAAACCTATCTGAAAGTTGAATCATAAATTAACTTATTATAATAACTAAAAAATAAGCAAAGTCAACAAAAATAAACTCCCCCTATGTAACTCTTTAAATCACAATAGGATAACCATTCAACGGATTTGGTTATCACTTTCCTTTTGCCTAATGGGACTATTGATAAACCGCGTCAGCAGGGCTAAATGCCCTGCTCTTTCGCCAGAGGAGAATCCGCCTCCGGCGGAATGGGTGATAAATTATTTTTCTCCATAGAAGCGGGAATTCGTCCCGCCTAAGACTGTGGCTTTTTTGATAAGCCCTTATATTTCGACCACAAAATCCACTGGACCAATATCACACCTATACCATCGGCTAAAAAGTCAAAAAAATCACAGCTTCTGCCGGGGACAAATTTCTGATGAAGCTCATCAGTTAAGGCATATAGAATACCAATGGAAATACTGAAAAGGTGAGCATTTTTATGGAACAGATTTTTTCCAGTTTTAAAAAAAGCTAAAAACAAAAGATAGGATAAGAAAGCGTAGATTACAAAATGAACCAACTTATCTAAAAGAATAAATTCTATTTTAGGGGGAGTCAAATGAGGGATAGAAGAAAGGACAAAAATTAAAACCGCATAGCCAACCACTAAAACCCGAGGTTTCAAAACCACTTTCAAAAAAGTGCGAATGCATCTTGAGAATTTCTTGCCCCTTACTCTTTCATTATTCAATCTTCTTTATTCTCCCTTCGATTTTTGAAGCAATGGTTTTCTGCTTTTTAACCGCTTTGATAAATACATCCCTATCCAGCTCTGGATAGGTTTTATAATCCAATTTTTCCTTGCCAATCCCGACGAACTTTTCCGAATGGTCCAGCATATAGTCGTTGATAGTCACTTTATATTTCTTATCCGGCAAAAGAGGTTTCCCTTTTACCTGGGCTTCAATTATCCTTTTCCCTTTAGGTCTTTTAGGATCATAAATATATCTTACTCCTGATACCTGCATCAGTTCATAGTCCGCTGAACAATTTAACTCCAAAGCTTTTAGAAGTTGTTTTCCAGTCAAATAAAAACTCACAAAATAGTCTGAAAAAGGGTTTATCTCCCAGATGTCTTTAACTTTAATGGGACCTTTAGGCAAATTCTTTCTCATCCCTCCAGAATTGATAAAGGCAACGTCCGCCTTAGTATACTCTCTCATCACATCCGCCCCCCAATCGCCCAGATTGGATTCCCCATCAAAATTCCTTTTCCAGGGGATCAAAAGTTTTCCTATAACTTTATCTAAATCCGGAGCCAACTTTTTCTCTAAAGAATCAATTTTAGCCTGAATTAAGGTGTTGGGTGAAACTTTATCATTTCTGGTTTCAATCAATTCATTATTGTAGTTTAAAATTTTATCTTTTCTTTTATCCAAAACCAAATCCAACTTTCCGATATACCTCCCCCGGGATCCGGCTTGACAGATTATGGTCTTATTTATCACCTCAGGATTTTTAAGCTTAGTATGGCTATGTCCTCCGATGATCACGGCTATCCCGTCTAATTCCTTAGCTATCTTCTTATCTCCTTCAAAACCCATATGGCTGACTAAGATGACCAGATCACTTTTTTTCTTGAGTGACTTTAAATATTCCTTCAAGGTTTTTCTCTCCGATTTTACTTTCAAACCTTCAGTTCCCTTTTTTAAGACTATCTCTTTCAGCTCGTCGGTATTCAATCCCAAGAAAGCTATTTGAGCTTCCCCTCTTTTTATTGTAATAGAGGGAGGAACCAGTCCTGTTCCTGTGCTCTCTATCACAACGTTAGCACAGATGATAGGGAATTTCGCTGATTTAATAAGCTCGTCTAAATTTTTTAAACCATAATCGAACTCGTGATTGCCCAATTCAAAAACATCCGGATGGATCATATTCAAAAGCTCAAATTCCACTTTTCCTTTAGCAATAGTAGATAGAGGAGAACCTACCAACTCATCCCCGGCACAGACCAAGATTACATTTTTATCTTTCTTTTTCAGGGAATCCAGATAAGCGGAAAAAAAGGCACTCCCGGAAACTAAAGGGAAGGCTGAATCATCCGAGGCTGGATATGGATCGAAAGCCGCATGGAAATCGTTCCAATAAATTATAGTTATTTTCTCGATCTCCGGATGGGGAGTACAAAAGAAGAAAGGAAGAAGGAAAATGAAAAATATTAAATAAAAGATTATTTTTCTTTTTGAATTCATATTCTGAAGGATAGAATAACTAAATAGATTTTTTTGTCAACAAAAAAGAGAGGTTTGATGTAAAGGCGACCCTTGTGGTCGCCCGAGGGAAGGGTTTTAAATAGTTGCATCAGGAGCTTTACTCCTGACGCTTAAAAAAGGTGTCAGGACTTCCGCCTTGTGGGCAAGGTGGCATTACTGTTTGCGTCGGGGCAATTCATGAATTGCCCTACCGTCTACGGTTAAAATTAGTAGGGGCGTATTGCTATACGTCCCTACACAAATAAAAATTTTGAAACAAAAAGGTTAAGAGGTGTAGTATAAGAAAAGTATAGAAATATTTTTAAAAAGACATATGATTTCCTTGACAAAGAAATGGTTTTGGTTAAATTGTGGAGCGTATGTATGGTTTGAAACTTTTTTTAACATCATCAAATGTATCCCGTCATAGCAACTTTTCACCTTTTTTGAGGAGGTATGGTTTTATGTTAAAAAAGAGGTGCTTCTTAATAGGTGTTGTTTTTCTTTTCCTCTTTTTCTCTTTGTCCTTCGGAGAAAAGGGAAAATCCTCTGACTCTTTTAAGGCTATGGAGAGCCAGGTAACAGAACATACCCTTTCCAATGGGCTGAAGCTAATAATCTTAGAAAGGCATGAGGCGCCGGTGGTCTCTTTTTGCACCTATGCTAACGTCGGCTCGAACAACGAGGTTACCGGGATAACCGGGATCTCTCATATTTTCGAGCATATGGCTTTCAAGGGAACTCCTACTATTGGCACCAAAGATTACGCCAAAGAGACAATAGCTATGGCAAAGGAGGATAGCCTTTTTGATGAAATTTTAAAAGAGAGGGATAAAGGGGATAGAGTAGATCAACAGAAGCTGAAAAAATTAGGGGAGGAGTTTGCCCAAGCCCAGGATGAGGCAGGGAAGTATGTGATAAGCGCCCAATTTGATGAAATAGTGGAAGAGGAGGGTGGAGTAGGACTGAACGCTTTTACTTCCAATGATCAAACCTGTTATATCTATAGTTTCCCCTCCAATAAGGTTGAACTCTGGATGGTATTAGAGTCGGATCGATTTATTCACCCGGTTTTGCGAGAATTTTATAAGGAAAGAGACGTGGTAATGGAGGAGCGAAGGCTGGGGATAGAATCCAACCCGTTTGGAAAACTTTTTGAGGAGTTTATGGCGGCTGCTTATAAGGCTCATCCTTACCACCATGAGGTGCTCGGACATATGTCTGACCTGCAGTCGATCTACCGCCGCCAGGCAGAAGAGTATTATAAGAAGTATTATGTTCCAAACAATCTCACCATCGGAATTGTAGGGGATGTGAAGCCGCAGGAAGTGGTCTCTTTAGCGGAGAAGTATTTCGGAGATATTCCGAAAGGTGAGTATCCAGCACCGGTGCGGACCAAGGAGCCAGAACAGTTAGGGGAAAAAAGGGTGGAGGTGGAGGATAAATCTCAGCCGATTTTATTCATCGGATATCACCGACCTAACGTTACCAACACAGACGATCCGGTCTTCAGTGCCATCGCAGATTATTTAGCAGGTGGTAGAACTTCCCGGCTTTACAAGATCTTAGTCAAAGAGAAAAAAATTGCGGTTCAAGTGGGAGCATTCCCTGCTTTTCCAGCACAGAAATATCCCAACCTGATAGTCCTCTATGCGGTGCCATCCAAAGATCATACTAACAAGGAATGTGAGGAAATAATCTATCAGGAGATAGAGAAGATAAAAACAGATACCATATCTACCGAAGATCTGATCGCCATCAAAACTCGTGCCAAGGCTGATTTCATAAGAAACCTTAAATCCAATCTGGGTATGGGGATTCAACTTACCTTTTATCAGGTGCTAACCGGCGACTGGAGAAATCTATTTAAAGAGTTGGATCGGATAAACCAGATCACCCCTTTGGATATTAAAAAGGTGGCAGATGAATATCTTAAAAAATCTAATCGGACAGTAGCGGAATTAGTCACGATAAAATAAATGATGGATGACGAATGACTAATGACGAATTTTCAAAACTATGCAACCAATCTTAATAGGAGGAGAAAGCGATGTTTATAACCAAAAAAAGCTTGAGACACCTTTTCCTTTTGATGCTCTTAGCTTTGTTTATCACCTCTGATATCTGGGCGCAGAAAAGTTACAAAGATCTAAAATATCCTCCCTTAGGTGAGTTGAAAATTTCGGAGGTGAAAAGAGAGGTTCTGCCTAATGGGATGATAGTCTTTCTGGCAGAAGACCACCAGCTTCCCATAATTGGTCTTTCCGCCAAAATCAAAGTTGGCTCAGTTTACGAATCAGAAGATAAGATCGGGCTGGGTGCTATCACCGGCTCAGTGATGCGAACCGGCGGTGCTGGGAAAAGAACCGGAGATCAAATCGACGATGAGCTGGAAAGGTTGGGGGCATCTGTAGAGACCTGGATCGGAGATACTGAAGGGGGTGCTTCGATGTCAGTTCTCAAGGAGGACATAGACAAGGGGCTTTCCATCTTGGCTGACATTTTGATCGACCCGAAATTCGATCAGGATAAAATTGATCTGGCAAAAGTCCAGCAGAAAAGTGCTATCTCCCGGAGAAACGACGAGGTGGGAGGGATTGCTTCCCGGGAGTTCGACAAACTGATCTATGGAGCCACAAGTCCTTATGCCCGGACTACCGAGTATTATACAATCGATAACATCAAACGAGATGATCTGGTTTCCTTTCATAAAAAATATTTTCATCCCAACTCGGTGATATTGGGAGTCTGGGGAGATTTCAAAACCCAAGAGATACTTGAGAAGATAAAGAGAGCTTTTGCCCGCTGGCAGCCAGAAAAAGTAGATAGCTTAGAATTTCCTAAGGTTGACTATAAATATCGCCTTTCAGTTAATCTGGTAAAAAAAGATGATGTCAACCAGTCCAATATCTATCTGGGCCACATTGGTGGAGAGATGGATGATCTGGATTATTTTGCTTTGACGGTGATGAATAACATTTTCGGCAGAGGTGGTGCCTCCCGCCTTTACAAAAAGGTACGCTCTGAGGAAGGGCTGGCTTATCATGTCAGTGGCGCTTATAACACCAATTTTGGTTATCCGGGAACCTTCTACGTTTTGTGTCAAACCAAATCCTAATCCACGGTCGAGGCTATCAAATATATGATGGAGGAGGTCAAAAGACTCGCTCAAGAGGAGGTTACTGATGAGGAGTTGAATCGAGCTAAGGAAGCTTACCTTAATTCTTTTGCCTTCAAGTTCGATACCAAAGATAAGATCGTCAATCGCTTGATGACTTATGAGTATTATGGATTGCCTTTGGATTTCCTTCAGAAGACCAAAGCCCAAATAGAGAAGGTTACCAAGGCAGATGTGTTGAGGGCGGCGAAAAACCATCTCCATCCAGACAACCTGATCATTTTGGCTGTAGGCAAAAACCAGGATTTTGATCAACCTCTTTCGGTTCTTGGTCCGGTGGACACCATAGATATAACCATCCCTGAAGTTTCACCTCTAACAAAAGAAAAAGTGCCTGAGGCTTCTGAGGTGTCTTTAGCTAAAGGGAAAGAGATCTTCGATAAGGTGGTGATTGCTTGTGGAGGGGAAAAGGCTTTTTCCGCAATAAAGAGCGCAGTTATAAAAACAGAAACCACCATCTCCACACCACAAGGTGAATTTCAAATTTCGGGAACTTCCTCTCACATTTTCCCTAACAAATTAAGCCAGAAGATGACTACACCTTTTGGTGGGTCAAGCCTGGTCTTTGATGGGGAGAAGGGATGGGCGACTAGTCCGCAGGGAATACAGGATTTGCCCGAATCTCAATTGAAGGAAATTAAGACTGACCGTTTCCGCTCTTTCTTCAATCTTTTTCAAGCCGCAGATTTAAAGGTGCAATTTTTGGGAGAAGAGGAGTTTGAGAGCAAAAAACTGAATATCCTTTTGATCTCCGATCCTACCGGAAACGAATTAAAGATGTATGTAGATCAAATAACCTATCTACCAGTAAAGGAGTCTTATCGCGGAACTGGGATGATGGGTCCGACAAGTATGGAAGAAACTTTTTCAGACTTTCGAGAGGTCTCAGGTATTAAGCTTCCCTTTCACTAGTTGACCAATGCTGAGGGTAAGAAATTCGCCGAGACTAAGATTTTAGAGATAAACCTCAATGTTCAGGTGGATCCCAATTTGTTTATTAAGAAATAGTTTTTCTCCCCGCCTTTGGCGGGGAACGACGAAGATCTGATGCCTGATGACAGATTGTAGGTCGGGCTGGCATAGTCTTCTCGACAAATTTTTTTATGTCGGGTAGCTCTTCGCAACCCCACCTACTAGGTTTAGGGGGCACGTTACAACGTGCCCCTACGCTTTTATCAGGAGAAAATTTTTGTAGAGGAGCCCCTTGTGGGCTCCCGCAATACGCTGACACAACAAGAAAAGCGGGAGGGGGACAAAACCCTCCCCTACAAAAGACCAAATGTTTTGTATTTGATCAATAAAAAAGAGCCTCGCGCTTTGCGGGGCTCTTTTCCAGTGTGAAACCAAGTTTTTTTTTCTTATTTCTTACCTTTTTTCTTCTTGGTCGCTTTCTTCTTGGCCGGCATCAAAGTCACCTCCTTCCATAAAATCTTTTAGCAAATTTTTACCGGGTTATATTCTTTATCTCTAAGATCTCCTTTCCGAAATTCAAAAAAATCCCTAAGTTTAGTTTAGTCGCTTTTAAAAAGCTTTTCATCTTAGACTCATCGGTCTCAGTGATATGGTCTTCGGCTTTGACCATCACGATGATAGAGTCTTGCACCACAAACTCTAAAACATATTCTCCTGCCACACTCCCTTTATAAGAAAGCTTGATATTTTTCTTTCTCTCATATTCTATTTTTCTTAAATCGAATTCATAGGCTAAAGCCTGACTATAAGCCGATTCCGGAAAGCCCAATCCCATATTCTTATGAACTTCTAAAGCGGCTTCAACTATCTGATCCTGTAGCTCTTTAACTGACATTAAGTAATAAAACCAACCTCATTTTTATGTTTTACAAATAATTACATTTCTACTAATTCAACAGCAAAAAATATGCCACAAATAATCAATTTCGGGTGATTTCATTAACTGCTTGTCTTACAATAAATTACAAAATACCTTAGATTTTATTTTAAATCAATGAATTACAAAAATGATACATATCTGTAGCAGTGACTTATCTTGTTTATTGTTAATTTGTTCTAAAAATCTGTATTCTTTCTAATGCTACATAAATGTTACAGTAAATTTTAGATTGTTGCGAAATTAATATCAAGCGATATTTCCATCTCGTCTCAGAGAGGATTGAGCGGTGAATTCTCAGCAGATTGAATGGATTAAGCGGATGTCTCTAACGGATTTATTCGTATGAATGCATACGCATCAGCTTAATCATTTTAATCAGCTGTGAGGGATTATTCGTAAAATCAGGTTGACAACCACTCTTTTCAGTATTAATTTAAAAGATAAGTAGGAAAACTATTTAAAGGCTATGATCCTTTTTATCAGTCTATTAATATTGTTTATCTTAGGTTTTCTCTTTCGGGATTATCTTTTCTCTTTTTTTCTTTATCTTAAAAAAAGAGCCGAAGGGAAAAAGCTCGATTTGTCTCGATTGAACTCCTTAAGGGCTGATTTGTTCCACGAGGGGAAAAAGAAATTTGCTGGTTTGGAGCAGATTGTAAGTTCCTGGTCAAAGAAAGAGTCCACCATACAAGAACATCTGGACTATTTCCATCAACTCATCTCCCAATTGAAAACCTTGATCGAACAGCAGAGAGAAAATCTTTTTTTGTCTTCTGAGGATATTTTCATTTATGCGAAGTTGAAGAAAAGAATAGCGGGGATTGAATCCAAGATTAAGAGACAAAGGATTGACGATCGAATTATAAAAGCAATCGCAAAAGATTTGAAAAAACTCCAGGAGGAAATAGAAAAAAATGTAGAAAAAGCGACCAAAAGATTCTCTTTCAATTTTGTCGATTTAGTCAAGGATGCGGTCAGGACAGTTAAAATCGAGAAAAGAGAGATTTTGGAAAAACAAAAGATTGATGTGATTGAGGACTACAAGGAGATAAAAAAGCAGATTCGGCTTCCTTATTCTGTTTATAAGGATTGGCTCAGGGTCTTGGCGAATTTGATAAGAAATAGTATGGAGACTTTTGAGTCGCAAGTTTCAAGTCACAAGTTGCAAGTCTCAAAAGAGCTTTCATTAGACTCTGAGATGAGAGATATGTGGGTGAAGGTTTCAGTTATGCAACCGGAAACAAAAAGTTTATTGGTTATGATTGAGGATAATGGGATGGGGATGGATGAGGAGACGAAAAACAATTTCTATAAAAAAGGGTTCACCAGAAAAGATACTGGCCTGGGTTTGGGGGTTACTGAGGAGTCATTGGAACTTATCCATCGTTATGGCGATTGGCAAGTTGAATCTGAGCTTGGCAAAGGGACTAAGATTACTATTGAGGTTGAGAAAGAAAAAGCTGAAAAAAAAAGGATTGAAATTGAGGGGAAAAGGACGATTTTGCAGAGAGCTTTTCCCTCACCAATTAGAGTGGTTTTGGTGGGTTTGTTTTTGGTTGTTGTCGGTTTGGGGATTTGGCTTAGCGTGGATAAATATTCGAGGTTTTGGGAGGATTGGAATCCACAGCAGGTTGAAGTGAAAAGAAATACTCTGAAGGTTCTAAATAGGAAAAATGAAGTTTTATGGACTAAGGAGTTCGCAAGCTTGATTGGTTATCCCCCTGACGGACAGCCATCTCCGATAATTGAAGACATTAATGGAGATGGCCGTAAAGAAGTTATTGTTGCTCTTTCCCCTACCGACACTTCGAGTGGCAGAGCTATCTGTATGGACTTTAGAGGAAGGGAACTCTGGAATTTTTACAGTGGACGTAAATCGATTTATGACGTCGAGCCGGATGTTTTCTTTCCTAACATAATCTTGCTTAAGGATATTGACGGCGATGGCAAAATAGAAGTCATAATCAATAATAGAGTATCAGTTAATTTCTCTGATTACTTAGTTATACTGGATTCTAAAGGAAGAAAAAAATCGGAATATTGGCATCCGGGTCTTATAGCAGTAGTTCATTGCAAGGACATAAATAATGATGGAAAGGTTGAGCTTGTTTGTGGCGGAATAAATAACCGAATGGATTGGCGTCCCTGCTTTTTGGTTCTTGATTCTCGGAAAATTTATGGGCAAGCAATGCCTTATAGGGGAGAAAAACGTGTTCCTCCAGCAAGGGAATTAGTATACATTCTCTTCCCTCACTTTAAGATCGAGGCTGATGTTGATTTTTCTTGGGAACACTGTCTTGATTATGTTCATCTAATTAACATGTTTTCTGAAGGAACTGACTCAACAATTTACCAAGTCACGACATCTCGTTTCAACATTAACTGGTACTTAGATCATCATTTTCGAGTCAAAAATTTAGCATACAATCTCGGTAACATAAATTGGATGCTTTCTGAAATGAAAATTCCTTATGTTGTCACCGAAGATGATATGAAGGAAATTAGAAACATTGAGGTTTGGAAAGATGGCATAAAGATAAGAGGTGAAGAATCTCTTTCCAAATTTTAGAAAGGAATTTCCAAATTTTAGATTTTTTTAATGCGAAATAAGCTTCATTAGCAACTCCATCCACCATCCACTTCTTTAAATTCAATATCTATCTCTCTACATATCTTTGAGTTCCATCATTTCTCCGTTTGCAAACTAAACCGCAAGAGAAACCCTGGCATACAGGTTGCTTTACAGATATTACGAATTAAAGGTCGACCGAGCGCTTGGTTTAATTTATAATTTTCAACTTTTACTATGTTAGGAGGTGTAAAATGGCGAAGAGGACTTGTTGTAGCAGTTGTGGATACATAGCCACTGGGATAAGAAGTTCCTGCCCTAATTGTGGTTCTTCGAATGTGATTGCTCAGGATGTGCATATACCCATTGCAGTGAAACCCACAGAGATCATAGGAAGAACCATCACTAATTTATTATGTCCCAAAAAACCTAAAAAATAAAAAATGGAGTATCCTTTAACTCCTGAGGAGGTGTGAAATGAAAAGATTGTTAATAATTGTGTTGGTTTCTTTTTTCTTTTGCTTTACCCAGACATCCTACTCCGCAATTAAATGCGTCAACACCACCGGCACCGGGGGATGTTATAGTTCTATTCAAGCGGGTATAAATGCGGCTGCTACAAATGATACTGTGAAGGTTATGCCTGGCACCTACAATGAATCAATTGTTATAGGGAAAAAGATCGTCGTCATGGGTTCAGGACATGAAGTAACAAAGATTTACTCTGACAGTACAACTTTATTTCCAGCTGTTGAATTTACGTCAGGAAGCAGTAATGCAAAGCTCATGTGGTTTACTATACAATCCGCTTATCATGATGGAATTTGGGTGTTTTATGGTCTTTCGCCATTTATCTTTAATAATATTATCCAATGCTGTGGAAAGGTGGGAATTTGGGTCGAGCAATCTTGCCCCATAATTGCAAATAACATTGTCCGCCAAAACGCTTGGGGAGGCATAAGCTTTCATTACGGTAGCCCATGCGTTCCATTGGTTTATAGTAATATAATTACTGATAATTCAGGCTGCGGATTGACTAATTATGGGAGTTCCTACCCTCCTGCCGTAACATTGTTATATAACTGCCTTTTCAACAATACTGGAGGAAATTATTGCCATTATTTTGGATTGGGTACTGGCGATATTCAGGTAAATCCACAATTCGTTAACCCAAGTTGTGAGAGTTCAGCGGATTTTCACCTTCAGTTTGGTTCCCCGTGCAAGGATAAGGGCCGACCGGGCTACCCTGACTGCGATGGATCAACTGGAGATATGGGTGTCTATGGTGGACCAGACGCTTATTGTGGCCCGGGACCGGTGGTGACTAATCTACAACTGATTCCGCCGACTGTGGTGAAGGGAGAAACCTTTAACATCCAGGCAACTGGCGCTACAAGATAAAGGGGGTGAGTATGAAACTATCTAATGCTATACTGAAGATTTTGATTATTTTTCTTGGTTTAGTTCTTGTGCATCTATCCCCCAATTATGTCTATGCCAAGTATTTGGTCTATGCCGAATATTTCTTCGATACAGACCCGGGACAAGGGAACGGCACTAAGATAACCGCCCCTTGTGATGGTAGTTTTAATGAAGCCGAGGAGGATTTCTGTATCAATAATATCCCGGTGGGTATTTTATCTGATGGCAGACACACCTTTTTCCTCCGACTTAAGGATTCAGAAAATAAATGGGGGATGCGGAGACTTGATTTTTATGTGGTTTCATCCAGTCCTTATGTGTCCAAAATTTTAACTGGTGCAGAATATTACTTTGATTCTGACCCTGGTCAAGAAAGTGGTTTCGCGCTTCCTGCTGCTGATGGAGCTTTTGATGAGCCTGTTGAATTTTTATTGGCACAAGGAATTGAATCCTCAGCGCTATCACTTGGCTCACACACTCTTTTTGTGCGAGTAAAAGACAATTACAACGTTTGGAGTATTCTCCGTAAAGTCCCTTTTAATGTGATTGTGGCAAGCTCTTATAAGACATTAGTCGCCTCAGAATACTTCATTGATAGCGATCCCGGTGTAGGCCTGGGCAGTCCACTCACAGCGACAGATGGGGCTTTTGATGAATCTAATGAAGATGCATTCAAGAACAATATCAGCACTGTATCCTTGTCCCCGGGTTCACATCTGGTAGGAGTCCGTTTCAAAGATAATTGGTCATACTACCCGCAGACCTTCAACGGCTGGGGTCCTGAGAGAGTTGATATTCTATGTGTGTGTCAAAAGCCAAGTCTTGTGTCTCCTTCTAATGGTTCAAAAGGACCAGCAAATCGAACTTTTAAATGGGCACATCTTGACTCTGTGATCTCCTATCAGTTACAGATCGATACAGGGCAAACTTTCAATAATCCTATAAGAAACTTAACGGTATCAAAAGACACCAGTTATGTGACTGGGCTTCCCAATGGGCGCACACTTTGGTGGAGAGTAAGAGGAAACTATTCGTGTGGGGCTGGGGTGTGGTCTGACACTTTTACATACACTGACGTAAGAGATGGGACCGAGGAAGCAGCCTTGCCCACGAGTTTCTTTCTTTCTCATAATTATCCAAATCCATTTAACCCTGAAACTCAAATTGACTATGCCCTGCCCAGGAATTGCAATGTCAACCTGACTATTTACAATATACTTGGGCAAAAGCTAAAAACGCTGGTGGATGAGTTGCAAAAAGCAGGATTTAAGACCGTTCACTGGGATGGGAAGGATGACCAGGGTGAAGAGGTTGCCAGTGGGATTTATTTTTACCGGCTTAAGGCGGGGGATTATTTTGAGACTAAAAAGATGGTTTTACTGAGATAGATGAGGTGGTGAATAGGAACTCCGGGAAGGGGGAATTGAAGCCGCCAGGGGGGGGAAACTCTGGCGGCTTTGGGATAAAGATTCACAGCTGATTAAGCAGATTAAACGGATGTTGATAACGGATTTATGCGGATGAATGCATACGCATCTGCTTAATCATACTAATCAGCTGTGAGAGACCATTTTTTTGGGCTTGACAGAAAGGGGAGGGAGGTTATCTTTAGGAAGTGTATTCACAGCTGATTAAACGGATGAAGCAGATGTTTATAACAGATTATTCGTATGAATGCATACGCATCAGCTTAATCACAATAATCAGCTGTGAGGTATTTTGTTTTCCCTATGACCCAAGAGCATCTTTATAGTGATCTGACTTATAAGATAATCGGTGCGGCGATGACTGTTCATTCGACTTTAGGTCCAGGACATCCGGAGGAGATCTATCAGAAGGCTTTAGAATGCGAGTTTGTGGCTAACAAAATACCTTTTGAGAGTCAGAAAGCTGTGCCAATTCTCTATAAGGGAACTCAGGTGGGCTTGAGATATTTGGACTTCTTGGTAGATAATAAAGTGATAATGGAGATCAAATCTGCAAATCAAATAGAGCTTCTGCACCAATGGCAGGTTTTGTCCTATTTTGCAGCTACCCCCTATGAAGTGGCTTTGTTGATCAATTTCGGCAAACCTAAGTTAGAATATAAAAGGATGCTACCTTCTAAGAAGATATTGGAGCATAGAAGGAAAGATATTCACAGCTGATGAAACGGATTAAACGGATGTCCATAGCAGATTTATCAGCTTAATCATTTTAATCAGCTGTGAGGTAATAACATAATCATGACCAAGGTCCTGATCATCGACGACGGGGAGGATATCACCGGATATTGTAAGCAGTTTATCTCCGAGGGGTTTGAATATGTTCATATTAGGAATGGGATCAATTTAAAAAAGGACATGAAAGTTGATTATGATTTGGTCCTTTTAGATAAAGATTTTTCGAAATGTTTGCCTGATGAACTTTTAGGTCCAAAAGAGGATGTGGAAAATGAGGGTTTGAGGATTTTAAAAAGGATAAAAGAAACAGACTCAAAAGTTCCGGTGATTATGGTTACTGCTCATGCGGATTATGATTCAGCGGCTATGGCTTTAAGAATGGGAGCTTTTGATTATGTGGAGTGGGATGCTATGCAAAAAGATTTTTTGTTCTTGAAAACCAAGATGCAGAGGGCTTTGGACTGGGCAAAAAAGTCTAAAGATGACTTAATAAAAAAATATAATGATTGGGGACTTATCGGAAAGTCGGAGCCGATGATAAGGCTTTTTCAAAATATAGATAATGTCTTAAATTCCGATTCTAATGTCTTTTTATTGGGTCCCACAGGGGTGGGGAAAGATTTAGTTGCCAAAATTATTCATTATCAGGGGAAAAGAAAAGACAAACCTTTTGTCTCAGTCCCTTGTGCGGATCTCTCCAGGAATTTGTTCGAGTCAGAACTTTTTGGACATGAGAAGGGTGCCTTCACCGATGCCACTAAAAAGTATGAGGGGCGGTTTCTATTAGCTCATCAGGGAACTATCTTCTTAAATGAGATAGGTGATCTCCCCTTAGAGCTTCAGGTCAAATTATTAAAGGTGATAGAACAGAAAAAGATCGAGCCTGTTGGCTCCTCTATACCCATTGATATCGACGTTAGGATAATATCAGCTACTAACCGAGATATCGAGGGTCTGATCGCAAGAGGGCTTTTCAGAGAAGACCTTTATTATCGATTGAAAGTTTTACGAATAGAAATCCCCACATTAAGACAAAGAAAAGAGGATATACCTCTTTTGATCGATTTTTTCATCAAAAAAGAATCGGAGAAAAAGCAAAAAGAGATTGCGGGGATAACGAATGAGGCAAGAAAATATCTGGAACAAAAGGAATGGTCTGGCAATGTCCGGCAACTGGAAAAAGTTTTGGAATCCGCAGTTGAAAAAGCAGACCGGTTGATCACTTTGGCTGATCTGGTTGAGGAAAAGGCTTTGACTCCTGGTCAGAAATCTGATTCCAAAACCATTTGTTCCAAAGAAGAACCAATGGATGATTGTCCCATCTTTGGTGAATTAAACATAGACCAGATCGAAAAAATAGCCATAATCTCTGCGTTGAGAGCATCCGGTGGCTATGTAGAGGCCGCCTGTGAAAAGTTGGGCATATCTAAAGCAAATATGTACAATAAGATCAATTTATATAGACTAAAAGATTTGGTAAGGGGGTATGGGCCGGAGTAATTTTTTCGAAATTAAAGCATCAAATGAATACCTCACAGCTGATTACAATGATTAAGCTGATAAATCTGCTCTAACTATCCGTTTAATCCGTTGAATCAGCTGAGAATTCATTTATGGAGTGCATCCGTATGGATGCAGCATCGTCATGGACGATGCACTCCAAAATTAGGCGACCCTAAAAGGGTCGCACTACGAAAAACTATCTTGATTTGGCTGATAAGTCTGCTATCAACATTCGTTTAATCCGCTGAATCAGCTGTGAATTCTTTTAATCCTTCGACCTCTCTTCCGTATAATTATTAAGTTGACAATATGGGCTTGCTCTATTAACTTATTTTTGGGACAAGCAATAAGTGCCGAAATAGGTAGCGAAAAAATAGTATTGGAGGATTAAATGCCGGAGCAGAAAGTTGAAAAGAAAGATTTGGAAGCAGTTGAGAAGTTGAATGAGGCAAGGGATAGGATTAAAAAGGAGATAAAAAAGGTTATTATCGGACAGGATAAAGTGATCGATGAGCTTTTGATTGCTTTGTTGTCCAATGGTCACTGTCTTTTAATCGGTGTTCCCGGTTTAGCTAAAACTTTGTTGATTTCTACTATTTCAAAGATATTAGATTTGAAATTCAGCCGGATTCAATTCACTCCCGATTTGATGCCTTCGGATATTACCGGAACTGAGATAATTCAAGAGAATGTAACCAGCGGGGAGAGGAGTTTCAAATTCGTAAAAGGTCCCGTCTTTGCTAATATAATTTTAGCTGATGAGATTAATAGAACCCCACCCAAGACCCAATCCGCCCTTTTGCAGGCGATGCAGGAACATGAAGTAACTGCTGGGGGAACTACATATAAATTATCAGAACCATTCTTCGTTTTAGCCACCCAGAATCCGATTGAGCAGGAAGGGACTTATCCTTTGCCCGAGGCACAATTAGACCGATTTATGTTCAATATCTATATCGACTATCCCTCTTTTGAAGAGGAAAATCTCATCGTCAAGACCACTACCTCAGCCTATTTTTGGGATTTAGAAAAAATTATGGGCGCAGAGGAGATTGTAGGACTTCAGCAGCTCGCCCGTAAAGTTCCGGTATCGGACCATGTGATAAATTATGCGGTGAAACTTGCACGCAGTACCAGACCCAATCCTAACAGTTCATTAGAATATATAAAAAATTGGGTGAGCTGGGGAGCAGGACCCAGAGCCTCTCAATATATGATCTTAGGTTCCAAGGTTAAAGCAATATTGGACGGAAGATATACCCCATCCGTAGAAGACGTCAAAACCGTAGCCTCCCCGGTTCTGCGTCACCGGATTGTCACCTCCTTCAATGCGGAAGCAGATGGGGTGGGAACTCAGGATATAATAAATAAATTGTTGGAGGATGTGAAAACAGAATAGACTCTGAAATTAAAAAATAAAAATTATAAATGAAAAAATAAAAAGAAGATTTAAGTCCTCGGATATGCAGATGTAGAGGGATGAACCCTCGGCTACGCGCAGGTGCAGAGGAATAAACCTTCTGCTTCGCGTAGCAGAGACTTCATGGCTCTGTTACACGCATTGATTAGTAATTTTGAGGAGGTGAAAAGGGAAGGGTAAATAATTCTAAAATGAACAAAAAAATAATGGAATATTCAAAAGATGTTTCGCATAGAAATATGAAATTCCGAGGATTAACTCTTAAAGAGACACCCTTGGTTTATACTGTTACCAAGAAAGAAGCTAAAAAGCCATTGCAATTGACCCTCCTTTCAAACATTCAATTCATTTATGAGTTAGTCTTAGCAAGGTTAGAACTTCACGCCTTGGGGGCGGATTTTCAGGTTGTGAATAATCTGAGAACCTTTAAGGTTTTCAATGAAGTAGATGAAGACCTACTCCGGCATCGGTTAGCTTACTTTGCGAAGGCTGGAGACAAGGAAACAGAATATTATCATCTTCAAAAATATAATCTCACCCGATCAGTTAACCAATATCTCACCCATTGGATTTATCCATATAAGGGGAAGTATCATCCTCAGATGATTAGAGCTTTATTAAATATTATCGGAATAAAACCAGGCGAAACTGTTTTAGACCCTTTTATAGGAAGTGGAACTACTGCTGTAGAATGTGAGGTTATGGGAATTAACTGCATCGGAGTAGATGTTTCACCATTATGTGTTCTGATAAGTAAAGTTAAGACTGAATCAGTAGATATCTTGGATGAAATTTTGCAATATGCTGATAATATTAGGCCCAATAAAAGTTGTTATCAAAAAGAGATCTTCGGCGAAAGAGAGATGGATGACATTAAAAATAAAAGGGTGAAGAATTTCTATGTAATAGCTGAGATGATTGCTCATAGTGATAATAGTAGAAGGGGGAGGGACTTTGAAACTTCTTTTTATCAGAACATCCAGAAAATGATCACATCAATAAGAGATTTTAAAAAAGCAAAAGAGGATTTAGGACTCACTTTAGGCAAAGTTAAAATTGAAGAAGGGGATGCCAGAAAACTGAATTTGGAGAACGAATCCATAGATGGAATTATCACTTCTCCACCTTATTCCATTGCCCTTAATTATGTTGAAAATGACGCTCACTCTTTGAAAGCCTTGGGGTATGATCTAAATAAGATCAAAGATGATTTTATCGGGGTGAGAGGAAATGGTTTTCAAAAATTCGAGCTTTACCATAAAGATATGCATAAAGCGATTTCAGAGATGTATAGGGTCCTAAAGAAGGGAAGATATTGTGTCATAGTGATTGGAAATGTTACTTATCAAAATAAAGAGGTTGATACTGCGGAAAAAACTATAAGGTTCTGCCAGGAGGCCGGCTTTAGCTTCAAGAAAAAAATCGAAAAGATTATCTATGGATTATATAATGTGATGCAAAAAGAATACATATTAATTTTTAAAAAGTAAAACGTATGGAAGAGCAAGATTACATCAAAGATTTGGAGAAGATTGCCAAAGTAATTACTCAGCCTTTCAAGAATCTTCCATTTCCCTCGGTAATAAGGTTACTCTCGGGATGTAAGGTTTTGAACTTTGACTATAATAATCCTGAGTATACCTTGCTGTTGTCAAAATTGAAGTCCGCAGCTGAACTCGCAGGTAAAGAAGCCTTCAAAGTAGGCATTTTTACTAAAAGACCTAACGAAGCTGGTAATAAGATTGAGCCTTTTGTTAAAGAAGCATTAAGACAAACTGGTTTAATTGCGGATACGCCCGTTGCTAAAAATGGTAAGAGAAAATCAACTGGGTATCCTGATATTCAAATAACTTATGGCAATAACCTAACTGCTTATCTGGAATGTAAAACTTATAACATAAAAAATATAAACACCAGTCAAAGAGCCTTTTATTTTTCTCCCTCTGAAAACTTTAAAGTAACTAAAGACGCTCTTCATTTGATGTTAAGCTATCAACTTGTCCAAGAGACAAGAGATAATAAGCCAGCGTATGTTCCGATCCATTGGAAAATTTTGACTTTGGATTCCCTAACTGTTGATCTCAAGCACGAGTTTAACCAAAGTAATGTAAAAATGTACGGGAGAAAATCAGAACCAAATTCTGTTTTAGCAGAGGGTAAAGTTTGATGGACGATTATCGCAGGTTTTTGAAGCCGGAGGTGGTTTCCAAGCTCTCCGGGATGGAGATTAAAGCCAGATTGGTGGTGGAGGGGTTTATTGCGGGCTTGCACAAAAGCCCCTATCATGGGTTTTCTGTGGAGTTTGCCGAGCATAGACAATATATGCCCGGGGACCCGATCAGAAATATCGACTGGAAGGTCTATGCCAAATCCGACCGGTATTTTGTCAAAGAGTTTGAGGAAGAAACCAATCTAAAAGCTTATATCTTATTGGATACCTCAGGCTCGATGGCTTATAAGTCCGATGGTATTCCCAAATTAGAATATAGCTGTTATCTTTCCGCCTCCTTATCTTATCTGATGTTAAAACAGAGGGACTCAGTAGGCTTGGTAGTTTTTGACCAACATATCAGAAAATATATTCCTCCCAAGTCCACTATGACTCATTTGAACAATCTTCTAAAAGAATTGGATAAGTTGGAAGCATCTCAAACTACCAATGTTAGTTCTACCTTACATGAGATGGCTGAAAGAATAAAAAGAAGGGGATTGATCATCGTCATCTCTGATCTTTTCGATGATCCCGAGTTGATAATCAACGGCTTGAAGCATTTTAGGCACAAAAAACATGAGGTGATTGTTTTTCATATATTGGATCCAAAGGAGAAGAATTTCTCATTTCCAAAAGAGGCAATTTTTAAAGACTTAGAGACCGGGGAGGAGATTTTAACCTCCCCCTGGCAGATAAGAAAGGATTATCAAAAGAAAATAGATAGTTTGATCCAGAGGTATACTTTGGAATGCAGAGAAAGCATAATCGATTATGTCTTGTTAGATACTTCAGTTCCCTTTGACTATGCTTTATTTTCGTATTTGAATAAAAGAAGAAGGCTGTGGTGAGAAAAGAATGTTAATTCACAGCGGATTAAGCAGATTAAATGGATTAGTATTGCAGATTTATCAGTTTAAGAATTAAAAAGGGGATACTTATGATCCTTTTAGGTGCGCATATGTCCATAGGGGGAGGAGTTTTTAAGGCCATCTTGAGAGGAAAGGAATTGGGATGCACCACTATCCAGATATTCACCAAAAGCGCCAATCAGTGGAAAGCTAAGGAGATTACCTCGGCGGATATCGAAAAGTTCAAACAGGTTCAGAAGGAGACCCAAATTACCCCGGTGGTTGCACATGATTCCTACCTTATAAATATTGGGTCAAGCGATAAAGATCTTCTGCAGAAATCCAGAGAGTCTCTCCTCTTAGAGTTAACTCGTTCGGAGAAGCTCGGCTTGCTCTATTTAGTTATGCATCCGGGCTCAAACCCGGATGCGAAAGAGGGGATAAAAAAAATCTCAGATTCTTTAAACTGGGTTCTCAGCCAGTCCTCCAAATATAAAGCCAAAATTTGTTTAGAAACTACTGCTGGCCAGGGGAGCACCTTAGGATACAGATTTGAGCAGATTGCCCAGATCATAGATTTGGTGGATGAAAAAGAAAGGCTCGGCGTCTGTTATGACACCTCCCATACTTTCGCGGCAGGATATGACATCCGAGATAAAAAAGCTTATACTAATACCTTTAAAGAGTTTGATAAGATAGTTGGTCTAAAAAAGATTTGTGTTATCCATTTGAATGACTCCAAAAAAGAATTAGGGACAAGAGTGGATCGGCATGAGCATATCGGCAAAGGTTTCATTGGGCTGGAAGCTTTTAAAATTCTTATGAATGATCCTGAGTTTGAGAAAATCCCCAAAATCATCGAGACCCCCAAAGTTGGAGATTGGGATAAGATCAATTTGAAACTTTTAAGAAGTGTAGTCATAAAAAAGTAAAACCTTTAAAAACATGAGAAAATATTTATTTTTTTCCTTTTTTCCTTTTTTCTTTTTAATTTTTATTTTCGATGAAGCCTTTTGTTCCCAATATCTCTTTTTGGAAATAAAGGTAGAGGAGGGATTTGAAAAAAGTCCTCAAGAAGCCTTTCAATTGATCGATTACAAAAGATTGATCTTAAAAGAAGGGGAGGAAAGCTTCTCGTTTCAAGAGAATTTCACTCTTTATGTGACCCCCACCATAATCGATACCCCTTTTGCTGATTCTTCAAAAAAGATATTTTTATCTTTGGAGCTTTTCACTTTAGGACCGGAAGTTCAGAAGATTGTTAAGGAGATGTTAGTAGAAAATGGGAAAGAACTCAGCTTAGGCACAGTCAGAATCAAAGATGAAAGGTTTTTTAAAATTAAACTCATCCCGACTATAGTATCTAGTGAAGAAAGAAGGGATGAGAAAGAGTACGATTTAAATGATACGAATATATGGTATTCAGATGTGAGCGTCGGTTTTTCCTTTCACTACCTGAAAAATTCTTTAGCCGATTTTGACTGGAATAAAAACAAAGGATATTTAGAAAGCGAATATGGAAAGTTTGAGAAATTTTTGAACTTTTCCATTCCAACTAAGATGGAGTATTATCTTTTTCCCGATAAGCTTGATCAAATCCCCTGGGATGATAGGTTCAATATCGCCATTGATCCAGTTAAAAATCGAACATTGGTTATTTACAGTCAAAAGATCAAAAGTGTTGATTCCCCGGCGGCCTGGATGCTTATGTTTTATCAATATTGGGGATATGCACCCGCTTTGGTAGTGGAAGGGCTTTCTGGAAGCTTAGGTCTGGGTCATTGGTATTCTAAAAAACTGAAACAAAGAAATGAGTTGGTCCCCTTAGTAAAACTACAATTGTCAAAAGATTATAAAAGCTATCCTCCCCAGATAGCTTTTTATGAAGCCTGCTCCTTCATCCGGTTTTTAATCGACACCTATGGCTTAGGAAAATTTAAAAGATTCTATAACGAGGTTACCGATTTAACTTTCGAAAAGACTTTGTCCTCAATCTATGGCAAAAGCCTGGCGAAATTGGAATCTGAATGGTTAGCTTTTTTGGATAAATATTCGATACTTCCTCCGGATTTATCCTATTTCGCAGAGATAAAATTCAATTATGGAGACTATGAAGAAGCCATAACCCTTTTTACTGATTTGCTTAATATCTCCCCGGAAAAAGAGAAGATGAACGCTTTGCACCCTTTAGCTAACTCATATTTTTATGCTGGGGAATACAAAAAGGCAGCCCAAACCTACCAAGAGATGATAAAGATAGATTCCACCAAAGGGGGAATCTGGAATGCCTTAGGAAATACCTACTATCTTCTGGGCCAAGATTCTTTGGCTGAGAAAGTGTTTCTTAAGGCAATAACCTTAGACACCAATCTCTGTGATTCTTATCTGAAGTTGGGGGAGTTTTATTTTTCCGAAAAGAGATATAACGATGCTTTGGACTATTTAAAGAAAGGGGAAACCATCGCCACCAATCTACAGAGCCTTACCGAGATCAATCTTAACTTGGGGGAGATCTATGATTTTTTAGGGGACAAAGAAAAAAAAGAGGAAAGTTATAAAAACGCCTTAGACTTCTCCAAAAAATTTGCTATTTCAATTCCGGAAAGTGGAGTTTCCTATCTTTTGGTGGGGGAAGCATATTTAGGATTGGACAGCACCACCCAGGCTTTAGATTATCTAAAGATGGGGGAGTTTTTAGAGCAAAGGGCTTTTTTTAAAGGAAAAATACTTTTAGCCCTGGGGAAAACTTACCAAAAAAGGGGAGATGAGGTCTTAGCTAAAAAGTATTTTGAGGAGGTTTTGACTATTCCCTCAGGCGAAAAAGAAAAGAGAATGGCTAAAGAGCTTTTAGGAGATCAGTAGGGATCGCATTTATGCGACACTGTCAACATGTAAATCTTTGCTATTTCAGTGATGGTTTTTTTTATTATTAATAGTCTATAAAGGATGCTTTTAGTTATGACAAAGTCTATTAAATTAGGACCATGTTTAAATGGCGTTCAAAGGAGGATCGCGTAGGGGTGGAGCTTGACTCCACCCTTTCCTCACAGGGCGGAGATGAACTCCGCCCCTACGCGAACTTAAATCTGTTACTAAAATTATAAAGTGATCCATAACGGTAGGCTTGATAAATCAAGCCCCGACAAATTCAAATAAGATGATCGATTTTTTGAATCCGATAGTTTTGTGGGGAATACCAGCCTGTCTGATCCCACTGCTTATTCACATTTTCAACCGTCAAAGGATAAAAAAGGTAGATTTTTCCTCAATTCTGCTTTTAAAGTCATTTGAAAAGACCAAATTAAAGAGTATAAAATTAAAACAGCTTTTCCTTTTGATCCTCAGAACCTTGATAATCCTTTTAGCCGTAATATCCTTTGCTCGACCTACGCTCAAAGGTAATTTGGGCAACCTCGTCGGCTCCAAAGCCAAAACTTCAGCAGTTATTTTGCTGGACAACTCCTTGAGTATGAACTATCAGACCAAGGAAGGAAGCCTATTCGACATTGCCAAAAAAAGGGGGGAGGCTTTAGTTGACCTTTTCTCTTTGGGGGATGAGGTATCGTTGATCTTATTCAATTCGCAACCGGCGCTTTTAACCCCTCAGCCGGTCTCAGATTTTAAGCTTCTGAAAAATGAGATAAAAGAATCCACCCTTTCTTATCATTCCACAGATGTGAACAAAGCTTTTGCCTTAGCTTTGGACATTCTCAAAAAATCTAAAAATCTAAATAAGGAGATTTATCTTCTGTCAGATCTGGATAAACATGGCTGGTTTGGAGGGATGTTGAATCCCCTGTTATCTTCTAAAGATAAAAACATTCATTTATATTTGATTAAGCTCTGGGATGAGGAAAAAACAAATTGGGCCCTAACTTCAGCTGGATTAACAGACCTTTTAGTGCAAAAAGATAGCCCCCTTCAATTGCAAGCGAAATTGGAGAATTTTTCCCCCGGGGAAAAGGAAAATCTCTTAATCAGTCTTTATCTGGATGGGAAAAGACAGAGCCAAACCGATGTGAAGGTGGAGCCAAAGCAAAGTCTTGGAGTTGATTTCACCCAAAATGTAAGACAGGCTAAAATCCATTATGGTTATTTTGAAGCTGAGGAGGATGAGCTTTTGGAGGATAATAAAAGATATTTTGTTTTCGATATTCCAGAAGAGATTAAGGTTCTGCTAATTGGATCGGCAGATGAAGATTTTTACTACTTAAATTCCGCTTTAAACCCTCTCCCTGAGAGCACCTCGTTTTTAAATATAAATTCGATTTTAGCCAATCGTTTGTCCTCTTCTGATTTTTCGAAATATAATGTATTGATCTTTTCTGATGTTCCTTCTTTGCCTTTGAATTTTTTGGCGGGAACAGAGAGGTTTTTAAAAGGTGGAGGAGGGGTGATCTTTGCCTTGGGCGAAAAAATAGGTTTAAACTTTTATAATGAGAATGTTTTAAAAAAACTCTTCGATCTAACAGTAAAACCTTTTGGAAAACAAAACCCGGAAGGTTTTTTCACCTTAGAAAAGATCGATTTTGATCATCCTATCTTCAGCGCCTATCAAAATATCGAAAAAGAGAAAATCCCTCAGATCAAATTCTATAAAACTTACCAAACTTCTTCTCCAAAAGAACTCAAGGTTTTAGCTCGCTTTAGCAACGGTGATCCAGCTTTGATCGAAAATAAAATCGGCTCAGGCAAGGCAATGCTTTTTTTAAGCTCCTTTAATCCTTTGGATAATGACTTAGTTAATCACACCCTATTTATTCCTTTTATTCATCGAAGTGTGAAATATTTAGCCACCAATCTCATCAAAGAAAATAGAGAATTTTTGGTTGGCTCCACCATCTTGCGCGATTTAGACCCGAACTTAGCCGGGAAAAGTATAAAGTTAGTTACCCCGGAAAATAAAGAGATTTTTTTAAAGCCCAATTTTTCCGGGGATAGGTTAGAAGTAAAGATAAATGAAACTTCTGTTCCGGGTATTTACCATATTATGACCGACAGTACTTTTGTGGATCGATTGGCTATAAATTTGGATCCTCAGGAATCTAATCTCGAGGAAATAAAAAAGGAAGAGCTGGAAAAAATAGTTGCGGGTTCTAATTTGGTCTTGGTGGATAGGGATGAGAATATGCTGAATAAAGTCAAAAGCGCTCGTTATGGGAAAGAGCTCTGGCAGAGTTTTTTATGGGCGATTTTAGTTTTGATTTTTGTAGAGATGTTTTTGTCCCGAACAACAAAGGGCGAAGCAGTCTCAGAAGACAGATCAGAATGAGGGGAAAATTCAAAATCGAGAATCGGATTTCTTTGAGGGTGAAAAGCTTAAGACCTTATCTATTTTATAAAATAGCCAAAGCAAAAGAGAAAGCTTTAGCTTCGAGCAAAGAGCTTATCGACTTGGGAGCCGGAGATCCAGACCTTTTCCCCCAGAAAAAGATTATCGAAACTTTGAGAGCTCAGGCTTTAAAACCTGAAAATCACAGGCATCCGGTTTATGAAGGGATAATGGAGTTGAAAGTGGCTATTGCCGAATGGTTTTCGAACAGATTCAGGGTGAAGCTTAATCCTCGAGATGAGATTTTAATTCTGGGCGGATCCAAGGAGGGTTTAGGGCTTATACCCTGGGCTATTTTAAACCCCAATGAAATTGCTTTAGTTCCGGATCCTGGCTATCCTGTTTACCACAGGTCAGTTCTTTTATCTGGGGGAAAACCAGTTTTCTTTCCTTTAATTAAAGAAAATAATTGGCTGCCAGATTTGGATAAAATAAAAGTTTCATTTAAAAGCAAACTCATTTTCTTAAACTATCCTAACAATCCCACCGGTGCTGTTCCCGACCTTTCTTTTTTTGAAAAATTATTTGAATTCGCCCAAAAAAATAAAATAGTTGTCTGCAATGATATGGCATATTCGGAGATCACTTTCGATGGTAAAAAATCTCATAGTTTTTTGGAGATCGAAGGTGCCAAAGAGATTGGCTTGGAATTTTTCTCCTTTTCTAAGACTTATTCTATGACCGGATGGAGAATTGGCTTTGCGGTGGGGGATAAGAGATTAATCGATGCCCTAAGGGAAATAAAGGTGACTTTAAGTTCCGGAGTTTTTCACCTTACACAAAAGGGAGCTTTGTCTGCACTTTCGCTCCCTCAAAAAGAGATAGATAAAATTCGAAAGGTCTATCAACAAAGAAGGGATGTTTTAGTTAAAGGTTTGAAAGAATTGGGCTGGAGACCGGAAGTCCCCCAGGGGGCGATATTTGTCTGGGCTAAGATTCCTTTCTCTTTGGATTCTGAAAAAATGGCAATGATGCTTTTGGAAAAAGGAGGGATCTTAACTACTCCGGGGATCGGTTTAGGTAAAAGTGGAAAAGATTATATCCGGTTCTCTCTGACTTCCCCGGTGGAAAAGATTAAAGAGGGTTTGAAAAGAATGGAGAGGATAAGGCTTTAAAATAAGGGATAAAGGAGAATTTTTGGGAAGGAACGTTTTTAATCAGATAAAAGATTTAATCACCGAAAGCCGAAATCCAAAAACTTTGGATATCGATACTTTCTCGACTCTTGAGATTCTCAAAATTATCAATACCGAAGATAAAAGGGTGGCTTTTGAGGTGGAAAAGGTGATTCCCCAGATAGCCAGAGGGGTGGATTTAATCGTCTCATCTCTTAAAAAGAATGGACGAATTTTTTACATCGGCGCTGGAACCTCAGGAAGATTAGGGGTTTTGGATGCGGCTGAATGTCCACCTACATTTGGAACCGACCCTAAAAGAATTCAAGGGATAATTGCCGGAGGATATGAGACTTTAGTCCGCTCCAAAGAAGGGGTGGAGGATAATTTTTCTGCCGGGGTAAATGATTTGAAAAATAAAAAATTAAATCGAAAAGATGTGGTTGTGGGTATCGCCGCTTCCAAAAGAACCCCCTACGTTTTAGGAGGGCTGTCCTATGCTAAAATAGTAAAAGCCAAGACCATTTTCATCTTTTGCAATCCTTCCAAAGATTTGAAAATTAAACCGGATGTGGTGATTTCACCTATCTTGGGTCCGGAAGTTATCGCCGGTTCCACCAGAATGAAAGCAGGCACTGCCCAAAAGTTGATTTTGAATATGCTCTCCACTGCCTCGATGGTAAAATTAGGAAAGGTCTATCAAAATCTGATGGTGGATTTACAAGCAAAAAGCGAAAAACTTACAGAAAGGTCCAAAAGGATTATTATGATCCTGACTGGCTTGGATTATAAAAAAGCCGAATATTATCTTAAGAAAACTGATGGAAAGGTTAAAACCGCTTTAGTGATGATATTAGCCGGGGTGGATAAAAAAGAAGCTGAAAGGAGGCTGGAAAACTCAGAAGGATTTATAAAAAAAGCTATACTTTAAAACTTCTTCGATATATTTCGTTATATTTAGTTGTAGGGTAAACCTTTGTTGACTGTTGAAAAAGTTCAGAAGGCTGGTCATTGCGACCCCGCCTTTGGCGGGGGAATCCCGCCAAAGGCGGGATTCGTCGTCCATACGGACTCCTCGCAATGACACAAAAAGGGTTTTTCAACACACCCTTTCAGGTTTGCTTATTTTTGATTTTCGTATGCAATTTGCATACGCGTAGCCCCGCCGTTGGCGGGGCAGAGGTATAATCCCGCTAAAAGCGGGACTGCTACGCGAATATTATTGCAAGGCTTTTGCTTTGCCCTACAAAAAAAGATTTGTTTTTGAGGAAAGGGATAAAATGACCGAGGAAAAACCGATAAAATATGTTCCCTTACGAACCTTACCTTCCAGGCTTTACGCGGAGATGCTGAAAGAGACCTTAGCTCGAAATGGTATCCCTTCGATTATCAAAGGGGATGATATAGGGATTATGTTAGGAAGCTATGGCACCGTCTCACCAGCTTTAGTCTTCATCTGGGTTCCGGAAGAAGATAAACAAAAGGCAGAAGAGATCGCCAACGAGATGTTAGATCATATCTGAGCTCTGGTTTTTTCTATGGAGTGGTTCTGACTTTGTCAGATGGCTCAAACCAAATAGAGACTTACCCCTCGCTGAGCTTATTGGTCAGTCCTTCTTTCCACTCTTAGTTCATCCAAGAGTTGATTCATCTGAGTAATAGATTCATCCTGCAGGAAAAAGGATAAATTCCGATAATAAAAAAGAATAAAGCATAATTAAATAGTTCTTAAGTATCCCGCATAAATGCGGGATGCTTAAGGACAGGGGATCTTTTAAAAAGTCAAATGCTGAAAGAAGAATTTTCTGGTGAAAAGCCTGAGTCCCTCTTAGTCCGTCAACTCTTAGATCATTTTATCCGGGCATTAAAGAACGTGATGATCTATCCTAAAGATAATCCTGTTCCTTTAGAATTAAAGAAGAACCTTTTCAAAAAATTTACCGATTTTTTTGAAAATTACGATGAACTGAAACTTAAGGTCACCTCCTCTCAGCTTCGTTATGGGGAAGAAGTAGTCTATGAGGATCAAATCAAGGAAGAGGGTTTAGCTTTTGCCTTATATCGGGATGGGATCCGGGAAATAGGATTTAAAAAAAGGGTTTCCTTAGAGGAGCTTTCCGAGTTCTTAGAGATTCTGAAATTAGGGATCAAAAGAGTTACTCCCGAGGATGATCTGGTTACGCTGCTCTGGGGGAAGGATTTTGGTTGTATCAGCTATTTGGTGGTGGATGAGTTTTTAAGTGAGGATGTATCTTTATCTCCCATTCCTATCACCTCACCGGATTTTGAAAAAATTTATTACTCACGAATAGATCTGCCCGAGCCTGCTGAAGCCGAGAAAATTATCGATGAGGAGATAAGAATTGTTTTGAACAACATCAAGACCTTCGCCCATCAGGAGATTGAGAATTTGAACCTCCTTTTGAAAAAAGATGAGGAATATCGACCCTTAGAGACCACCCTGAATATCCTCGAAGAGATTTTGAATCAACCAGGGGAGCTTTCTGATTTCAATGAGACGATAGGTTTAGTGGAGAAATCTTTGGACTTTTTGATTGAGCAGGCTAATTTTTCTTCGGCTTATAAGATCTTGGAAAAACTTAAAGAATGGGAAAGGACTCAAAGGGAGCTCTCACCCCCCAGGGGTAAGAGGATCAAAGAGGCTATCGATCGAGCCGGGGACGGCCGGAGGATAAAAAATATTGGAGAGGTTTTGAATTTCGCCATAGGCGAATCCGCCTCCGGCGGAAAGGAAGAAAAGATAGATTTATATTCAGTTCAAGACTACCTGACCTCCTTGAACTGGAACGCGGTATCAAATCTGGTGGATCTTTTAGGGGATTTGAAGACCTTCCCCTTAAGAAAGATGCTCTGCAAGGTCTTAGAGAAGGTGGGGGTAGACCACTTAGAGATTGTGGGGAAAGGGGTCTATGATTCCCGCTGGTATGTGGTCAGAAATGTAGTGAGTATTTTAGGAGGGATCGGAAAGGAGAAAGGACTCGATTTTTTGAAACCGGCCTTAAAGCATAATGAATTAGTGGTTCGCAAGGAGGCTTTGAGGTCTTTGGAAAAAATTGGAGGAGCGAAAGCTGGACCAATGTTGGTCTTTTTACTCGATGACCCTTCCCCTAAAATCCGTCTTTCGGCTTTATCCCTTTTGACCAAATGGAAAGTCCAGGAAGCAATAAATCCACTTTTGAAGGTAGTGGAAGAAAAAGACTTTATCTTCATGGAGGAAGAGGAGAGAAAAGATATCCTTTTTGCCTTAGCCAAGATCGGGGAGGATAAAGTTGTCGAGCATTTTAAAAGATGGATCAAAAAGCCAGCTTTCCTCAATAGAAAAGAAAAGATCTATACCAAGGTTTTAGCCATAAAAGCCTTGGGTCAAATAAATACCCCTAAGGGGGTGGCATTTTTAAAAGAGGTCAGCAAGAAAAGCAATAAAGCTTTGCGGGATGCTTCCCAAAAAGCCTTAGGTCGCATAAATAATGAGGTTAACTCGCAGGTTTCATAAAAAGGTTGATACAATGAAAAATCAGATCACCAAGGATTACCTTCAGGTAGAAGAGAAGTTGATCTTAAAAAAGGGGGAGGGGCTGATCCAGCAGTTTTTCGCTTCGATCAAGACGGCCCAGATCTACGAGCCGAATAATACTTTGTTCATTAAACAGAGCCAGAAATTATCCCAGACGGTCTTTGAACTTTTGGAAAGTTGTGGCCAGATCTCTTTGAAGATTCGAGCCGGCTACCTTTTTTTGAATGATTTAAGATTGAGATTCGATTTCGATGGCTATGCCGGAAGTAAATTCATCTTGGAACAGCTGCAGAAGTTGGACATCCAGAATATTTTCATTGAGCCGGGGGTGAGTTCCAAAGATTTAGATGAGTTTGTTTATCTTTTTGCTCACACCGAGACAGAAGAGGAAGGCGTATTTGATCTTTTTGAAAAAAAGCTAAACTTAGCCGGAATAGCCCACATCAAGGTGGAAAGATTTCTCCCGGCTGAAAAAGAGTCTTATTTAAAATCTTTAGAGGAGAACAAAAGAATAGCCAAAAAGGCATTCTTTAAATCGGTCAGTGTGGTGAGAGAGGCGATGAGCAGTTTGGGATCTCAAAAGGCGGTAAATATCGTCAGAGTGAAAAGAACCGTCCAGTCATTGGTGGATCTGATCATTCAGGATGAAACCACATTTTTAGAACTGACCGCCATCAAGAATTTCGACGAATATACCTTTGTCCATTCGGCTAATGTCTGTGTTCTTTCCATAATGATGGGGGTGAGGTTAGGGTTGGACCGGAAAAAGTTGGGGGAATTGGGATTTGCCGCTCTGTTCCATGACGTAGGCAAGGTCAAGCTACCCTACGAATTGATCAACAAGCCCACGGAGTTTGATGATTCCGACTGGCAACAGGTGCGCCAGCATCCCATCATGGGGGTGAAATCCCTTTTATCCTTTAGAAAGTCAGATGATTATTCTATGCGAGCCATAGTGGTCTCTTTCGAGCATCATCTGAATTTGGATTTTTCCGGCTATCCCGAGGTAAAAAATAAAAGTGAGCTAAATTTATTCTCCCGGATAGTAAGCATCGCCGATGCTTACGATGCTATGACCTCGGGGAGAGTCTATGCTAAAAAACCTTATTCTCCGGATGAAGCCCTAAAAAGGATGCTTTACCGCCAGGGGATTTTCTATGATCCGATCGTGATGAAAGTTTTCATCAACGTGATGGGGGTTTATCCGGTGGGGACCTTGGTGGTTTTGAATACCGGAGAGATCGGGTTAGTCTATAGGACCAATCCGGAGGATCTGGCTCGACCACTGGTGAAAATCATTGCGGATAGAAATGGAGAGAAAGAAAAGGTGCAAACTGTGGATTTAAGAAAATTCGATGAAGCCACCGGCGAATATCTACGTTCCATCGCCCAGACCTTGGATCCCGAAAAATGCAAGATCGACATCTCCAGATACCTTTCCTTCGGGGATACATACTGAGGAAGTGATTTGCAAACAGTAGAAAATTTATATTTGTAGGGGCGTATTGCAATACGCCCCTACAAATATTGTTCCAACTTTGGTCGTTAGTGGAGAGACTGCGATACAATCGAAGATGATATATTTGGTTTAAAAGAAGGTATCAGAATTTGTATGACAAAAAAAGCTTAATATCTTTGAAATTTTCATCTGCAGGCATAAGGGAAACTTCCAAATCTTTCATCTGGATCTTGTCGAAATTATACAGGTGGGCGTCCACATAGGCGTCGAACATACTCAAAAATACTATCCCGGTGACTACCCAGAGGTATAGATTCCTTTGATCCCGATGATATTTATAGAGGTCAAATTGGTAATATTGTTCCGTAGAATAGGGTAGTGCATTCTGAAAATTCTTCTTGTGAAAATCAGTCTTTCTCCATTGGTCCGCAGCCAAGATGATGTAAGTAGTTTCCACTCCGAAGATCAAGGCAGATTTGAAATACTTCTCATTGTAAAATTGCCCCCAGCCGGGAAAAGCTACAGATCTTAAAAGAGCTTTAGTTGGGGATTTGGTTTTAAGATTTTCCTCCGGGCTAAAAAATGTTGAATCTTTCCTGGCTTGAGAAAGGGTTTTTTCAGCCCAAAAACAGAAAAAGATAGAGAGTAAAAAAAATAGGATGATGATCTTAAAACGCATACTTAAAAAATAATTTGTAAATATCAAAAAAACAAGTTATTTTTAGTACTGTAGCTTGACTATTTTATTGAGGGTGCGTATATACTAAAAGAGTTAGAGATTATGCCCGATATCAAGATCTCAGATATTTTAAAATTAAAATTATCTTTTGAAAATAAAGTGGTGGTTTTGACCGGTGCTGGGATTTCTGCGGAGAGTGGGGTACCCACTTTTCGGGGGAAGGATGGGCTTTGGAAAAAATTCCGTCCAGAAGAATTAGCCACTTTGGATGCCTTTATGGCTAACCCCAAATTGGTGTGGGAATGGTACGAATATAGAAGGAAAATAATTCAAGAGATAAAGCCTAATCCTGGGCATTTGGCCTTAGTCGACTTCCAAAAATTTTTCAAAGATTTTGCTTTAATAACTCAGAATGTGGATGGTCTACATCAAAGGGCTGGTTCAGAGGATATTATTGAACTTCATGGAAATATCCAAAGAAACAAATGTATCGTTTGCGATGCAAAATATGAGAACTTAGAAGGTCTATCTGATGTTGGTCCTCCTTTATGCCAATGTGGAGGGAAGATCAGGCCGGATGTGGTCTGGTTTGGAGAAATGTTACCTCAATCTGCTTTGCAAAAAGCTTGGGATTTTTCTACAAATTGCGACCTTTTCTTCTCCATCGGGACATCTGCGGTGGTTCACCCCGCGGCCTCTTTGCCCCTTTTGGCTAAAAGAAACGGAGCCTATTTAGTGGAGATAAATATCGAGCCCACAGAGATCTCTTATATCTCAGACGAGTTTTTATTAGGCAAAGCTGGTGAGGTTCTACCGCAGGTAGTTAAATTCTTCAACCAGAGTAGGTAAAAAAGCTCTAAAGACAAAAAGTAAATAAGCCGGAAAAATCTAAATAACAATGAAAGTGAAGGATATAAAAGATAGAACAAAGAAAGCCCGAAGCCTTTTATCATCCTGTCGGCTATGCGGTAATCTTTGCGGAGTAAACAGATTGAGCGATCAAAAGGGGAAATGTAATTCCGGCAAGGATTTGATGATCGCAAGCTATAATGTGCACTTTGGGGAAGAGCCACCTGTATCTGGCAACAAAGGGTCCGGGACAATTTTCTTCACAAACTGCAGCTTAAGATGCATCTATTGCCAGAACTATCCTATCAGTCAATTGGGAAATGGGAAAGTTATTTCCGTTCAAGAATTGGCAGAGATAATGATGGAACTTCAAATTCAGGGATGCCATAATGTCAATTTCGTCACCCCCACTCATTTTATCCCCCAGATAGTTGAAGCCACCTTTTATGCCTGGGAAATGGGATTTTACCTCCCCTTAGTCTACAATACCTCTGGATATGAGACGGTTGAGGGTTTAAAACTTTTAGAAGGGGTAATCGATATTTATCTGGTGGATATGAGATATTCTGATGATGAGGTTGCCTTCAGTTATTCCTCTGCGAAAAATTACGTAAAAATCAACAGGGAAGCGGTAAAGGAGATGTTCTCCCAGGTGGGCAATTTGATAACAGACCAAAACGGGATCGCCATCTCCGGGCTTATTATAAGACATCTGATCTTGCCCCACAATATAGCAGGAAGTAAAAAAACCTTTGAATTTATTAAAAAAGAGATCGCCGACGGAGTCTGGGTCAGTTTGATGAATCAATATTTTCCAGCTCACCAAGCCTTAGAAGATCCTCTTTTAAACAGAAGAACCACAAAAAAGGAATATAGTTTAGCCCAGAAAGAGTTTCAAAAATGTGGGCTTTGGAATGCCTGGGTACAGGCTTGAATGGGTGAGGTGAATAGGATTTGAAAAAATATACCGTAATTTTAACCCTGCTTCTTTTAATTCTTACCTCCTGCGCCTATTATAATACTTTCTATCATGCGGAGAAAAGCTTTAAGAGGGCCCGTAAGGAACATCTGAGGTCTAAACTTGATCCGGCCAGTGGGGGGGCAGCTAATATGTATGATGATGCCATAAAAAGAGCTTCCAAGATCTTGACCTATTATCCCAAGAGCAAATGGGTGGATGATGCCCTATTTATGATCGGTCAGGCTTTCTATTACAAGGGAGAATATTCCAAGGCGGAGAGGAAATTCAAAGAAATTTTAGCCACCTTTCCCAAAAGCAAATATGTGGAGGACTGCAACTTCTTTTTGGCCTTGTGCGCTTATAAGATGGAAGATTATCCCAAAGCCCAAAGGGATTTAGAACAGATAATTTCCGAGCCTAAGAAAAGAAGAAATAGAATGGAAGCTATATCTATCTTAGGAGCGCTCCATTTCAACCAGAAGGAGTATGATCAAGCCATCGAGCAATATCAAAGGTTCTTAAAAGAATCCAAAAACAAGAATTTAGCCAAAGAGGCTCAATTGGATCTGGCCGAGTGTTATTTTCTAAAGAAGGATTACGCAAAAGCCTTAGAGGCTTTTTCCCAACTAAAAAATTTTGATCCAACAACCGAGGAACTCTATTACGCTTTATTCAGATGCGCAGAATGTGAATACCTTTTAGGGGAATATCAGAAAGGATTGGATATCTTTTTGAAACTTTCCCAGGAGGATAAATATTTCAAACATCTCTCCCCGATTCGTCTAAAGATCGCCGAGGGGAAACTTTTTTTGGGGAAGATAGATGAGGCTACAGATATTTATAAAAAGATAACAGTGGAAAATCCCAAGACCGATGAATCTGCTGAAGCTTACTATCAATTAGGTGAAATCTATGAGAGCAAAATTATCGATTTCAAGAAGGCCAAGGAGAACTACGATTTAGCCAGCAAAGAAAAACCTACAACAGAGATCGCCAAAAAAGCTTTACAGAAAAGTGCCGCCATCACCAAGCTGGAAGATTATCAGACCCAGCTCTCCAAAGAGGAATCGGAGAAATCGATTGAGACTTTATTTCTTTTAGCTGAGATCTACTTGACCCAGTTAGACCAGCCCGATTCAGCTTTGAAGGAATATCTTTTGTTGGTGGAGAAATATCCACAAAGCGAATATGCCCCCAAAGCCCTTTTTGCCTGCGCCTGGATCTGGGAAAATGTGAAAAAGGATTCCTCTGAAGCTGGTAAGCTTTACCAAAGAATTATCAACGAATATCCCACTGGTGAATATGCTCAGCTGGCTTTGAAATCCTTAAATCTCTTGACAGATTCTCTTCCGCAAGTGGTAGATTCTTCAGGAAAAACGGTATCTCCGGAGAAGATCTATCTGGAAGCAGAGAGTTTATTATTTAAAGAAAACAGGATCGACTCAGCTCTGACTCTCTTTAAATACATAGCTCAAAATTTCTCAAAAACCCTTTGGGGAGCCAAGGCCCAATATGCTTATGCCTGGGTAATGGAAAACTATCTCCATCCTGAAGATAGTAGCGGCGTTTTAGCCTACCAGGAGCTTTTAGATAAATATCCCCAGACAGAATATACTGAATCTGCTATGCACAAATTGGGTAAGAAGAAGTCGGTCCAGCCGGAAAAAAAGGAGGAGCAAAAGGAAACTGCCCCAGCCGATACTTCCGACACTTTAAAAACACCCCCTATTGCGCCATTGGAGGCCTCAATCCCCAAAGCCCCTACCCCCATAAAAAGAGGGACTTTCATTTATCCAGTATCTCAGAGGGAGAGCGGGATTATGGGGAAGGTGAGGCTTAAGATCAGAATAGATTTTGAAGGGAAAGTTAAGGAGGCGGAAATTCTAAACTCTTTAGGGAACTTTGAGATCGATGAGGCGGCTTCCAAGGCAGCTTTAGAGACAGTCTTCAGCCCGGACTCGATTCCGGTGATGAATTTGGGTGGCTGGTTTTTATTTGACGTGGAGGTGAAGAAACCGGGGCAGGATGATACCCATATCGATTCCACCCCCCGAGAATGACTATGATTCTTTTGAAAGATATACCTTTGATTTCCAATCGGAGATTGAAAGATGACATTTTTCAGCTCAAGCTTTTCTCCCCGGAGATAGTTAAATTAGCCCGACCCGGAAATTTCGTTCATATCCGAATTAGCCCGAATAATTTCCCTCTTCTAAGAAGGGCTTTCAGCATCCATTCGATAGATTCAAAAATTAAAAGCTTCGATATCCTTTTCAAAGTAGTCGGTCCGGGAACAGAGGTTTTATCCCAGAAAAAATTTAAAGATCGATTAAATATTTTGGGTCCTTTAGGAAACAGTTTCTCTTATCCTGAGAAAAAGGAAAAAGTCACTTTAGTGGCTGGAGGAATGGGAATTGCCCCTTTGTTTTTCTTGGCTTCTTTTTTGATTAGAAATAAAAAGCTTAATCCGAAAAAGATAGATTTTCTCTATGGCGAGAAAAGCAAAAAAGATTTTGTCTGTCTGGATGATTTGAAAGAATTGAAGATGAATCTTTTTTTAGCCACTAAGGATGGTTCCTCTGGATTTAAGGGGATGGTGACCGAACTTTTTTTGACAAAGGGGAAAAATAAAAACAAAGATTCGACTATTTATTCCTGCGGTCCCCAGAAGATGATGGAGAAGATAGCTGAGATCTCGAAAAGATATGATCTTTTTTGCCAGCTATCTTTGGAAAGCCATATGCCCTGCGGCATCGGTGCCTGTATGGGGTGTGTGGTAAAATGCGAAGATGAAACCTACAAAAGGATCTGTTGCGATGGTCCGGTTTTCGATGCCAAAGAGGTGAGGTTTGACCGATTTAACTATTAGAGTAGGGAAATTAAGATTCAAAAATCCAGTTTTGGTTGCCTCAGGAACTTTTGGATATGGGGAAGAGTATTCCAAGCTTTTTAACTTGAACAAATTAGGGGGGATCATCACCAAATCGATCACCTTAAATCCTCGCGAAGGAAATCCACCTCCCCGAACCTGTGAAACCTCATCCGGAATGCTTAATGCCATCGGGCTTTCGAATATTGGAGTGGAGAGATTTATCAAAGAGAAGCTCCCTTTTTTGAGGAAGTTTAAGACCAATATAATTGTGAATGTCGCTGGAAGCACTCTCGAAGAATATCTCCAAGTTGTGGAAAAATTGAACAAAGTCCAAGGTATCGATATGCTGGAGATAAATATCTCCTGCCCCAATGTCAAGGAAGGGGGTATGGCTTTTGGCTCTGATTGTGATTCAGCTTACAGATGCATCCGAGCTTTAAGGGGGATAACCGATTATCCTTTGATGGCTAAATTAACTCCCAATGTAAAAGACATTGGGGAGATAGCGTTAGCAGCCCAGGAAGCCAAAGCTGATTGTATCTCCTTGATCAATACCTTAGTGGGAATGGCTATAGATTCCAAAACCAGAAAACCTCTTCTGGCCAATATCACTGGAGGTCTATCCGGTCCTGCAATAAAACCAATTGCTTTAGCTATGGTATATAAAGTGGCACAAAAGGTAAAGATTCCGATCATTGGAATTGGGGGGATTATGAATACTGAAGACGCTTTGGAATTCATCTTAGCCGGTGCTTCGATGATCCAGGTTGGGACAGCAAATTTTGTCGATCCCATGACCTCCATAAAGATCATCGATGGATTAAGAAAATATTGTAGAGAAAATAAGATTAAAAAGATTTCTGAGCTCGTGGGTGGGTTGAGGATAGAATAATTTTGGTCTTTTAGAATAAAAAAACTTAAAAACTGAGTAATAAAGATGAAATTTGTTGAAAAGTTGTTGAACATTAGTAAGAAAAATAACTCCCTTCTCTGTGTGGGCTTGGATACAGATATCCAAAAGATCCCCAAGTTTTTGCTGAAGGAGAAAGATCCGATATTTGAATTCAATAAAAGAATAATCGACTCCACTTTTGATTTGGTCTGCGCTTATAAGCCCAATTCTGCTTTTTATGAGGCTCTGGGGATAAAAGGTTGGGAGAGTTTGAAAAAGACGGTCGATTATATTTCTAAGGATATAATAATAATCTTGGATGCTAAAAGAGGGGATATCGGCAATACGGCAAGGATGTATGCTAAGGCTATTTTTGACGAGCTGAATATGGATGGGGTAACTTTGAATCCCTATTTAGGTGAGGATGCGGTCTTGCCATTTTTAGAATATGAGAACAAATGTTCCTTTATCTTGTGTCTGACATCCAACAAAGGGGCTGAAGATTTTCAATTGCAAAAAATAAATGAAAAACCTTTGTATGAGATTGTAGCGGAGAAAGTTTTAAATTGGAATAAAAAGAAAAATTGTGGATTAGTTGTTGGCGCTACTTATCCAGAGCAGTTGAAAAAGATAAGAGAAGTTGCGTTTGATTTGCCTTTTTTGATCCCGGGAGTAGGTGCCCAGGGTGGAGAGATCGAATCCACGGTGAAATATGGGACAGATAAAGATGGGAATTTAGCGATAATAAATTCCTCCCGTGGGGTAATTTACGCTTCCCAAGATTTTGATTTTGCCGAAAAAGCAAAACAGGAGGCAAGAAAGTTAAGGGATTTGATCAATAGTTTTAGAGTAGGGGCGTGATTTATCACGTCCCGTCGTTTGCGGGTTCGATAAATCGAACCCCTACAATTTATCCTGCGAAAGTTTAAGAGGTTGTTATGAAATTGGTTAGCTCAGAACAGATGAGAAATATTGATAAGAAGACCATCGAGGGTGCAAAAATACCGGGATTAGAATTGATGGAGAAGGCTGGAAGGGGCTCAGCGGAAGTGGCTTTAAAGATGCTGGGCAAAAATGCCCAGGATAAAAAAGTAGTCATCTTTTGCGGCAGAGGTAACAATGGGGGGGATGGTTTTGTAGTTGGTCGTTATCTTTTCGAATGGGGGGCAGAGGTAATTTTTTATCTTTTAGGGGAAAAAGAGAAAATAATGGGGGATGCCGAAATCAATCTCAAAAAAGCTATAAAGATGGGGTTGCCGATTAAAGAGGTTTTAAATATAGATGATTTGCCAAAAAAGATTGAAGCGGATTTAATTGTGGATGCAATTTTTGGGACGGGGTTTAAAGGGGAGATTATAGGGTTGGATGCTGAGGCGATTAATTCGATAAATGGTTCAAGGGTTCAAAGGTTCAATGGTTTGGAGGTTTTGTCCATTGATGTTCCTTCAGGTTTGAATGCAGATACAGGGGAGATAAGTAACGTCTGTGTAAAAGCAGATCGGACTGCTACCATGGGATTGCCTAAAATCGGACATTTTTTCCATCCGGGAAAAGATTATTCAGGCGAAGTTACGGTGATAGATATTGGGGTTCCTCAGGAGATCATTGACGAAAAAAAGATAAATTTAAATGTTATAACTAAAGAGGAAGTTAAAGAGCTTTTGCCTGAAAGGCCGGGTGATGCTTATAAAGGTAATTGTGGCAGGGTGGTCTTAATTGCTGGCTCAACTGGGTTGACTGGGGCAGCAGCATTGGCTTCTTTATCCTGTTTAAGAGTCGGTGCGGGGATGGCAATTCTGGGTATTCCTAAAAGTTTAAATGAGATTATGGAGATAAAATTGACTGAGGTGATGACCAAGCCCCTGCCCGATGTGAGGAAAAAGGGGGCTTTGGCTTTAAGAGGTTTGGGGGAGATAATACAGATTTTGAAATGGGGTGATTGCGTGGCTTTGGGTCCGGGACTGGGTCAACATTTTGAAACAGTTGAGTTAGTAAAAAGATTGGTTATCAAAATCGAGCTACCTATGGTTATAGATGCAGATGGATTAAATGCCATTGCCAAGGATTCCACCATATTAAATCAGGCAAAAGCTCCTCTGATTCTGACTCCGCATATAGGGGAACTATCCCGATTGATTAATGTTCCGATAGAGGAGATTGCTAAAGACCGGATAAGGTATGCTTTAGAATCAGCTAAGAGGTTTAATTGTGTGATGGTCTTTAAGGGAGCACCCACAATTGTGGCTGAGCCTAAGGGGGAGGCTTTTGTAAATTCAACTGGGAATGCCGGGATGGCAACTGCGGGCTCAGGGGATGTTTTAACCGGGATTATCGTTGGGTTATTAGCTCAGATGCTTTTCGATGAAAAAAGAAAAGATGAAGATAATAAGATGAATATTAAGATGAATATAATGTTAGATGCCGCAACTTGCGGAGTTTTCATTCATGGTTTAGCTGGTGATCTGGCAAAAGAGGAAAAAGGGGAGATGGGGATGATCGCCGGGGATATAATGGAGAAGATACCTGAGGCGTTATTGTCAACGGATGAAGCGGATTGAGCGGTCAACGGATTGAGCAGATTGAACGGATTGAGTAGTGGGTCAGCGGATAAAGCGGATTTATCGGATGATCTGTTTTATCCGTTCAATCCGTTGACAGTTATTACTAATCATGAGCAAGAGCATACCTCACCAAGAAATCACTTACAAAATTATTGGAGCAGCAATGGCTGTTTATAATGAGTTGGGTCCGGGGTATAAGGAAGAAATCTATCAGAAAGCTTTAGAATTAGAGTTATCTGCTAATAATCTCTCTTTTGAACCTCAGAAGGCTTTGTCTATTTTATTCAAAGGGACTCAGGTGGGGTTACACTTTTTAGATTTTTTGGTTGAAGATAAGATAGTGATTGAGATTAAAGCTTTATCCCATTTGGACAATTCTTGCGAGGCTCAAGTAATCTCCTATCTCAAAGCCAGTGGGTGTGTGGTAGGGTTGTTAATAAATTTTGGAGAGGAAAAGTTGGTTTACAAAAGGATATTACCACCTGAGAAGATAAGAAAGCGGTCAACGGATTAAGCGGATTAAGCGGATAATCCGTTAAATCCGTTAAATCCGTTGATAGTTTTTATTTACAATAACTCAGAGGAAGAAAAATGGAAAAAGAAATTTCAGAAAGTATCAAAAGAATCTCCCAAAAGATTTTCCCCAAATTGGTGAAGATCAGAAGAGGATTTCATCAATATCCGGAGTTGGCTTATAAAGAGTTTGAGACTGCGAAAAGGGTGGAAAGAGAATTAAGAAGATTAAGGCTTGCAGTTAAAACCAAAGTTGCCAAAACCGGAGTAGTTGGTTTTTTAAGGGGATCAAAAAAGGGGAAGACCTGCGCCTTGCGTGCGGATATGGATGCTTTGCCGGTTCTGGAGCAAACCGATTTTCCATACAAATCTAAAAATAAAGGAATTATGCATGCCTGTGGACATGATTTGCATATGACCTGCGTTATCGGTGCGGCTATGGTTTTGTCTATGCTAAAAGATGAACTCCCCGGCAGTGTCAAATTCATTTTTCAACCATCTGAGGAGGTTGGCCCAGGTGGTGCTTTGCCGATGATTGAAGCAGGAGTTTTGAAAAATCCCAAAGTTTTTGGGATTTTCGGTTTGCATTCCGATTCGAACATCCCCACAGGAATGGTTGGTGTTAAAGATGGTCCGATGATGGCTCAGGCAGATAGTTTTGATATAGTTATATTTGGTAAAGGTGGGCATGGTGCCAGACCTCACAATGGGGTGGATGCTATTGTCTTAGCCTCCCAGGTTATCCAAACTTTGCAGACCATAGTCTCCCGCAGAATAAACCCTTTGGAGCCAGTGGTCATCTCCATCGGACAGATAGAAGGGGGAACTGCTCGTAACATCATCTGCGATAAGGTGATTTTAAAAGGGACTTCCAGAACCTTAAATAAAAATGTGACCAAAAAAATTCCTGTCCTCTTAAAGGAGATCACCTCTGGAATCGTTAAATCTTATGGAGGTGAGTTTGATTTTAAATATAAAAGCGGTTATCCGGTTTTAATAAATAACTCAGAGATGACCGATTTGGTTAGATCTTCTATTAAAAAACTTTATGGCGAAAAAGCTATCTTTGAGATAAAAAATCCGATGATGGGGGGTGAAGATTTCGCTTATTTTCTTAAAGAAGTCAAGGGAAGTTTTATCCGCTTGGGGATAAGAAATGAAAAAAAGGGTGCAGTCTATCCCTGGCACCATCCTAAATTTACTGTGGATGAAGATGCCATAAAAATTGGGACCGAAGTTTTGTCCCAAGTGGTCTTTGATTTCTTAAAAAGCTAAGATATGAGAAAAAAGATTTTTTTGTTATTCCTCTTTTTACCTTTCATCTTCCTTTCATTTCGCCCTAATTTGATCTCTGCCATAAGTAAGTATCGAGCTGGGGATTGGGTAAGCTACACGGTTCTAAGATATGTGACCTCTATCGCAAAAGATTTAAACTATATCTATTTTGGAACCAGCGGAGGGGTGAGCCGATATGACTGGATCAGAGAGAAATGGGAGAAACCTTTCACCACCTCGGATGGCCTTTGGGATAATAGAGTTAAAAGGATTGCTTACGACCCGGATAAAGATGAGCTCTGGTTTGACACCTATTCCGGAACTTCAATGTATCAGCCTACATTTCAAGAATGGTATTCGGGAGGGAGATTTCCGGATAATTTAGTGAAGAAAGATAACCCCGATTCCCTACCCCCTCAATTTTTTATGGAATATGGCTACACCTATTTTCAGGGAGGATATATAATGGATTTGAATCTGAATAGATATAAGATCACTTCTACCTTAAAAGATGACTGGGGGAATTTGTGGATCGGGACCTGGGGGCTTAATGCCGGAAGGGGGTATGTGCGATATTTGGATTTACATATATTCAAATTTGGGCTTTATGATTCCGATGTCAAAGCTATCCTTTTGGATGGGGAGACTATGTGGTTTGCTGGAACCGGGGATTTTTACAGGTCTACTGGGATCACCCGATATAATCGGAAAGAGGATTTGTGGGACTATTTCGAAGCCAGATATCTTCCCGGACTTTCTTCCAATGAGGTGAATGTGATGGAAAAAGATTCCATCTATATCTGGTTTGGCACCACCGATGGATTAACCCGATACAATAAGAAGAAAAATATCTGGAGGTCATTTACCACATTTAAAGGGTTAAGGGATGACCATGTCACTACTTTAAAATCTGATGATGAGGTCTTGTGGATCGGAACAAAAGTGGGTTTGAATTTCTATTGGTTTAAAAAGGATTCCATTGGGGTTATTCCGGACAATCTGGTCAAAGGTGCTTATATCTATGCTATTGAAGCAGACAAAAACTATGTTTGGGTCGGAACAGATTTTGGGGTTTTACGGATGGACAAAAAGACCGGAGAATGGTCAAGATTTAACACCCCAGAAGGAATTTTAAGTGGCAAAATTACCTCGATAACCAAAAACGGAGATGAGCTCTGGTTTGCTTCTTCTTATGGTCTTTTAGGATTTAATACCTCCACCAACCAAAGGGAAGCTTTAAGTTCCCAATTCGATTTTCCTGGTAAATATCCTAACCAAATCATAGCTGATTCAAAAAATATCTGGGTCTCCACCGATATTGGGGTTTGGAAGATGGAACGGAAGACCAAAATCTGGACCCATTTCACCAAAGGTGATGGATTGTTGGATGACGAAGTTCAATGTATGGTCTTAGATGGTGATTATATCTGGTTTGGAACACCTAAAGGGGTAACCAGATTTTTCTGGAACAATCCTTTGAGAATTGATTAGATGAAATTAAAAGAGTTAGGTGAATTCGGGCTGATCGATTTATTCAGAAAAAAATTTCCAGCCCCGCCTGAGGCGGGTAAAAGGATAGTTTTAGGCTTAGGAGATGACTGTGCAGTTTTAAAGTCCTATCCCAAAAACCTTTTACTTTTCACCACAGATTCATTGATGGAGAGAGTTCACTTCGATTTATCCTATTTCACCTGGGAGGATGTAGGGATAAAGGCGATGTCGGCTAATGTCAGTGACATTGCGGCTATGGGAGGTTTACCTTTAGCCTCAGTCGTCTCCTTAGGTTTGCCCAAAAAGATGGAGGTAGATGATACCTTAAATCTTTATTCTGGAATGGATAAGATGGCTAAGAAATTCGGTTTTCTTATCGTGGGAGGAGATATATTTTTGTCAGATAAGGTTGTAATCTCAGTTGCTCTTTTGGGGGAGGTTGAGCCTAAGTTTCTTTTGAAAAGGTCTGGAGCAAAAATAGGTGATTTAATTTGCGTCACCGGGGATTTGGGAGAATCACGGGCTGGTTTGGAGCTTTTGCAGAGTCATAAAAAAGATAAATCCGCTTTTGGTAGCACTTTTAACAAAGACATTTTTAATAAACATCTAAGACCAGTTCCCAGACTTTTTGAATCGAGGGAATTAGTGAGAAAATTGAAAATAAATTCTATGATAGATATAAGTGATGGTCTTTTAGGAGACCTTTATCATATTTTAGAAGAAAGCTGTGTCGGTGCCAGGCTTTTTGAAGATAAAATCCCCATAAGCAAAAAAGTTTTAAAACTTTCCCCTTTTTTAAAACAAAAGCCTTTAGACTACGCCCTTTACTCCGGGGAGGAGTATGAGCTTTTATTTACTGTAGATAGAAAAGATTTGATGTCACTTAAGACTCTGAACACAAAAGTTTCGGTTATTGGAGAGATTACCGACAAAGCCTTGAGAATGGAGATGGTGAATAGATATAATAAAGTGAGGGTTTTGGAAAAAAGGGGGTATGTACATTTTTGATAATGGAGTGTAAATCATGTCCGCCTAAGGCGGACAGATCCGCCTTCGGCGGAAGTCTTCCACAAAATTGGAAACCTAAAGGTTTCCGCTACACAAAAAAGCAGCCTGTTCATTCGAAAATTCTCATTTAGATCCTGTCTTTGCTAAGGAATTCCAAAATTTGATATCGGGCGAGAAAGCCAGTTTCGTACCAGCAAAAAAACACAGGTTGGGACAACCTGTGTTACCTACCTACTCCTTACACGGCAAAAAGGCAAACATAAATGTTTACACTCCAATTGAATTGCAAAAAATTGTTGACATCCCCGATTTTTTTCTCTTTCTTATTAAAAGAAGGGGGCGAAGCGCAATGGGTCTTTGAAAAAGAATTGTTAGTTTTGAAAAATTTGCCTTGAAGGGTTTACCCTGAAAGGGAGGTGGTAGGGTATGGAGAAAGGGTTTCCTCAATGTCAGAAGTGTAATTCCGGGGTTTTGTTGCCCCTTTCCGATTATGGCAGAGATGGGGCAAGCATAATGTATAAAGCCTGGGTCTGCACTAACCCCAGTTGCGGCTTTTCTATCAGAATCGACAACGGCGAGGTGAGCTTCGGGAAGACCATTGGTCTTTCCACAAAATAAAAGAATAATTTTTTGCGCTTCGTCCTCTGATAATAAAATAACCACGATTGTCATGCTGACCCCGCCTTTGGCGGGAGAAGCATCTGATTTTTCAGATTCTTCCTTCCACCAAAGACGGAAGATTCAGAATGACACGGGAAAAACAATGTGGTCAAAAATACTGGAAAATTTCTGGCTGAAAATCGGAGCAGTCTTTTTGGCTTTGCTTTTGTGGTTTCATGCCACCACCAATCAGACTTATGAACACGCCTTCACTTACCCCTTGAGAATAATCAATCTTCCACCCAATATGGTTTTATCCGCACCGGTTCCTAAAGAGGCTAAGGTATTGATTCAAGGAAAAGGGAAACAACTGATCAGACTTTTATTGTCCCAAAAAGAATATATCGATATCAATGCCGCAAAACTTTCTGGTTTGGAAACAGACTATCTTTTGAAATCGGAGGATCTGGGTTTTATCAAAAAGGAGGGTTTAGAAGTTTTAGAGGTTTTATTTCCCAAAACCTTTAAGATCAAAATGGACTATTTAGGGAAGAAACAGGTCAAGGTCTTGCCCCAACTGGATATTCTATCCGAAGGGAATTTCTCTCCATTGAAGGAGACAAAAGTTGAACCGGATAAAGTTGAGCTCTCCGGACCACAAAAAGCTTTACAAAAGATAGATTATCTCTACACCGAAAAGGTGATTTTAAACCATTTGGAGGCACCAGTCGAGAAAAGGGTAAAGTTGATTCCGCCGGAGGGGTATAATATAAATTTATCAGTTAGCGAAGTGAAACTTTCAGTTGAAGTCCTAAAAGGAACAAAAAGAAAGTTTGAAAATATCTCAGTGGAAGCTTTTAACTATCCTAAAGGGAAAAAAGTGAAAATAGAGCCTGAACAAATCGATATGACCCTCTTTGGCGCGGATGAAATTATGAATAATTTAAATCCCAAAGAGGTTAAGGTCCTATTAGATTTAAGAAAGATGAAAAATAAAACTAAGCTGGTCCCACAGATTAAATTGCCTTCTGGGGTGAAATTGGTTGGGCTCCGTCCAGATAGTATTGAGGTGGAGATAAAATAGATGTTGGTTTTAGGGATAGAGACCTCCTGCGATGAAACCGCCGCCTCCGTGGTTTGGGATGGGAAAAAGATCTTATCCAATGTGGTTTATTCCCAGATGGTCCATAAAAAATATGGAGGGGTGGTTCCGGAATTAGCCTCAAGAGAACATATTAAAACTATAGTTCCCGTTGTGGAAAATGCTTTAAAGGAAGCTAAGATCTCTTTAAAAGATGTTGAAGGGATAGCGGTTACCTATGGTCCGGGTCTGGTGGGCTCTTTATTAATCGGTTTATCTTTTGCCAAATCAGTAGCTTATTCCTTGAATATACCATTTATTGGAATAAATCATATCGAAGGGCATATCTTCGCCAATTTTTTGGAATATCCTGACCTCAAACCTCCTCTAATCTGTTTGGTTATCTCTGGCGGACACTCCGATTTGATTTTGGTAAAAAACAAAGGGGAATATGAAAAATTAGGCCAGACCAGGGATGATGCTCCCGGAGAGGCTTTTGATAAAGTGGCAAAACTTTTAGAGATCGGCTATCCTGGAGGTCCTTTAATTGACAAACTCTCACAAAAAGGGAATCCCAATTTCTTTAAATTCCCTCGAGCCTATCTGGACCAAAGCTTCGATTTTAGCTTCAGCGGAATCAAGACTGCTGTAGCTTTATACGTGGCTAAAAAATCTTCTAAAGAAATAAAAGAGCAAAAAAAAGATACTGTAGCCAGCTTTCAGGAGGCGGTGGTGGATGTTTTAGTGGAAAAAGTTATCAAAGCCGCCCTTTTTAAAGATGTAAAAAAGATCGCCTTAGCCGGAGGAGTTGCCAGTAATTCTCGGTTAAGGGAGAAATTGAAAATTAGGTCTACAGAGCAGAGTCTGGAAGTCTTTTTCCCATCACCTTCTTTGTGCACCGATAATGCGGCTATGATAGCCGCAGCTGGTGATTTTCATCTTTCTCGAGGGGAAAGATCAGGCTTGGATTTGAATGCAGTCCCTTATGTTAAGTTAGTCGATTGAGAATGGTAGAACAGACATTCCTGTCTGTTCTGTCAGACAGGAATGTCTGACCCACTGGATTGCTTTAAAATAGGAATTTTTTTTCGCAAAACTAAAGAGTTTGTTGAAAAATCCCTTTTGTGTCATTGCGACCCCGCCTCTGGCGGGGGAAGCAATGACCAGCCTTCTGAACTTTTTTGACAGTCCCTGAAGATTTGCTCTACTTCTCTTTATAAAAATTTCAGAAAATCGTTTAAAAGACGATAAATACTAATGAACTATTTTAAAAGGGGAAAGCTTATGGAACACTCTTTTCCGGATAAGAAAAAAAGGGGTAAGGAAAAAGAGATGGATGAAAGAAGTTTGATAAATATTTTAAACTCTTTGGAAGATGAGGTAATCTTAGTAGATAAGGACTACCGAATTGTCGAGGTTAACTCTTCATTTTTGAAAAAAAGAAAACTATCAAGAAATCAGGTCATGGGTAAACTCTGTTATCAGATTTCCCACAATCTATCAGGTCCCTGCGAATTTCCCGATGAAATTTGTCCGGTCCAAGAAGTATTGAAAAAAAACCAGAAAGTGAAAACTATCCATCTGAAAAAAGAAGAAAATGGCGATGAAAGATATTCCGAGATCGCCGCTTGTCCTATGAAAAATGAAAAAGGGGAGATCGTTAATATCATCTATACTCTCAAAGATATCACCTTGACAAAAAAAATAGAGAAGGAGTTAAAAGAATCAGAGGAGAAATATAAGAACCTGATAGAGAAAGCCCACGATGCCATTTTCATCATTCAAGATGATAGGATAAAATTCTTCAACCAGAAGTTTTTGGATTTGGTCAGTTGTTCCCCAAAAGATTTAGAGGGCTTAAATTTCTGGGAGGGGATTGTCCCGGAATATCGGGAGATGGTGATGGATCGATACCAAAGAAGGCAAAAGGGGGAAAATCCACCGGACCATTACGAGATCGAAATCCTCACCAAAAACCAGGGGACAAAAAAAGTGGAGCTATCGGTTACCTTGATAGATTATCAGGACAAACCCGCCTCTTATTGCTTTATGCGGGATATAACTGAAAAAAAGAAAGCGCAAGAGGAATTAAAAAGGATCAAAGATTATTTGAGCAACATCCTCAACAACTCCCAGGTGGCTATTACGGTGATAGATGAGAAAGGAGAATTAGTGGTCTTCAATCAAGGGGCAGAGAGGATCACCGGGTATAAAGCTTTTGAGGTGATTGGCAAAAAGAATATTGGGGAATTTTATCCAGATAAAAATGATTTGGAGCATATTCAAAAAACAATTGCTGATAAGGGGATTATTGAAAATTTTGAAACTTTTGTGCTCAAGAAAGATGGAGAAAAAGTTCCCATAAATATTTCCATTTCATTGCTTAAAGACATCAAAGGTCAGCCTATCGGTTCCATTGGAATCACCACAGATATCTCAGAGAAAAAGAATGCCTTAGAGGAGATAAAATATCTTAAAGAATTCAATGAGGAGATTGTGGAGAAACTCCCCGTGGGGGTTGTCAGGCTGGATGAGGAAGGAAAAATCATTTACGAAAATCCAAAAATGGCAGAGATTTTGGGGGTGAAAAAGGGTGAAAAATCTGTCGCTTTTGGGCAGAAGATAACTCAGATGCCCAATGTTTTAAAGACCGAGCTTTTAGACTATTTAGAGGATTTGCTTTCGGGTAAACCATTCAGGAAAGCGGTTTGTCACTTTACCTCCGTATATCAAAAGGAAGCTATTCTGTCAGTAGACGGACTGCCTTTACTCGATAAAAATAACCAGGTGGATGGGGCCTTGCTTTTTGTGGAGGATATCACCGAGACCAAAAAGAAAGAAGAGGAGATCTATAGACGGAACAAGGAGCTTTCTGCCTTGAACACCATCGCCTATACCACCAGCCAGTCTTTGGATTTGTCTTTATGTTTAAAAGATACCTTAGATAAAGTTTTGGAGATAATGGAAAGCGAGAGTGGCGGTATCTATCTTTTGAATGAAAGAAAAGCGGAGCTGTCCTTAATAGAAGTACGGGGTATTACGCCAGCTAAGATAGCCGCAAAACTTAAAATCGGCCAAGGAATCTGCGGGGAAATCGTTTCCTCAGGACGAGCAAAAAGGATAGAAAAAGAGACATGGACCAAAATGTCCCTGCTTCCCTCGGACCACTCCCCGGAGATTAAAATAGAAGGACCTATATCTTTTATGGGAGTTCCCATAAAATCAAAAAATAAAGTCTTCGGAACAATTTTCGTTTTGACTCCCAAAAATCGTAAATATGCCAACCAGGAATTAGAGCTTTTGACCTCTATCGGCAATCAGGTAGGGATAGCAGTGGAGAATGCCCAGCTTTTCAAGGAGGCGGGAAAATGGATCTCCCAGCTGGAGACGGTTCAGAAGATCACCAATCGGTTGAACAAATTGAACAGTGTGAAGGAGATTGCGGATTCCATTGCTGAAGAGATCCGGAAGGTAATCGAATTTGATAACTGCCGAGTCTTTTTACTGGATGAGAAAGGGGAGAATCTCTTGCCGGTTGTTTTTGGAAGCGAAAAAGAAGAATATCAAGGTGAGACTGAGGAGCTTTTAAGAATGAAAGTGGGAGAAGGTATCACCGGCTGGGTAGCCCAGACCGGGGAAGGAAGACTAATCGATGATGTAGAGAAACATCCCAAATCTCGACACATTCCGCACAGCACCTATATAGATGAATCGATGATCGCCTCCCCGATGATTTATGAGGGAAAGGTTAGAGGGGTGATCACCTTATCCAAGTTAGGCTTAAGACAGTTCCAGCTGAGCCACTTGGGTTTGTTAAACATTTTAGCTAACGAAGCCATTGTAGCGGTGGAAAATGCCCGACTCTTTGAAAGCTTGAATCATGCTTATTCCAAACTCAAAATTGCTTCTGAGCAGTTGATTCAATCGGAGAAATTGAACGCTTTAGGAGAGATGGCAGGAGGGGTGGCGCACGATTTCAACAATATTTTGGGAGCGATTTTAGGCCGGGCTCAACTTCTCCAGATGGAGGCTTCGGACCCAAAGATAAAGAAAGGGTTGAAGTTAATCGAACAGGCGGCTTTAGATGGGGCTGAGACAGTTAGAAGGATCCAGGAGTTCACCCGAGTAAGAACCGATGAGTCATTTATTAAGGCAGATATAAACCAGTTAATCGAACAGTCCTTAGAGCAAACCAAACCCAAATGGAAAGATCAAGCTCAAAAGAAGGGGATAGAAATCGAGGTCTTCTCCAATTTAGAGGAGTCTTTGCCTCACATACCTGGTAATCCTTCAGAGCTGAAGGAGACTTTTATCAACATTATCCTCAACGCCATCGATGCCATGTCTCAAGGAGGGAAGTTGACCATATCCACCCAGAAGAAAGATCGATTTGTCTTAGCCTCTTTTACTGATACCGGTTGTGGAATGTCGGAGGAGGTCAGAAGAAAGGTATTTGATCCTTTCTTTACCACCAAAGGTTCTACCGGAACAGGTTTGGGCTTAAGTGTAGCTTATGGGATTGTGATAAGACATGGAGGGAAAATAGACTTAAAGACCCAGGAGGGTAAAGGGACCACTTTTTTTGTTCAGTTTCCTGTCAGGGAGACGGCTGAACCTTCATCAAAGGATTACAAAGTTGAAGTCCATAAAGAAAAAGCTAAGGTTTTAGTTATAGATGATGAGCCTGCCATCCTGGATCTTCTCTGTGAGATTTTAAGGGCTCACGATCAGGAGGCAGTCGGAGTGACCAATGGCAAAGAAGGGATAGCGAAATTCAAGGAAGGGGAGTTTGACATAGTTTTCACCGACCTGAGTATGCCGGAGATGTCCGGTTGGGAAGTAATTAACAATTTAAAAGAGATAAACCCTCAAGCCACAATGGTCTTGATCACCGGCTGGGGGACCCAGATCGAGCAAAGTAAATTAAAGGATGGTGGGGTGGATTTAATGGTAGGGAAGCCTTTTTCAGTGACCAAAGTTATGGAGACAGTTTCCCAGGCTTTGGAGTTGAAGAAGGGAAGAACAAAAAAAGAAGAGATGGTTATATAATAGGAGACATTCACGAGCAAGACTCGTAACCTATCGGATGGATTAGACGCCAATTGGATAGCGCCTCAGTCTTGCTGGGGCAGAGCTTGGGATATGCCACTGGATTAATTCAATAATGTTTCGTAGGGGCACGTTGCAACGTGCCCCTTGTATTTTACTTTAGAGATGTTATTATTCATGCGGGCCGGGATGAAACTGTTTCTGCCCCGAGGCATTAAAGCCTGGTTCGTAGATAAGTTCGCCCGGCCCGTTAACCGGA
>Ga0315291_10000356_pt1 | contig 59797 bp, 49 predicted proteins | sample YL17G12_20_MG_FD_203070 | JGI IMG/M metagenome (GOLD analysis project Ga0315291, IMG submission 203070) | Sediment microbial communities from Yellowstone Lake, YNP, Wyoming, USA - YL17G12_20 | ecosystem: Environmental > Aquatic > Freshwater > Lake > Sediment | place: USA: Wyoming | collected... | reverse complement strand
GCGACCCGCAGACGATCCTCGACTTTGCCTCAAAATTCTCCAACACCCGCCAGCTCGACCTGCTCTATTTGCTGACCTACGTCGATCTCAGTGCGGTGAACAAGAACGTGTGGACCGATTGGAAGGGGATGCTGCTCTTTGAACTTTATCGACAGTCGCGTCAGATTCTCGAAGGAAAGCTGACCTCAGCCCAATTTGAGCAATCAGAGGTCGAGCGACACACCGTCGCGGTCAAAGAGCTGGTCGGCGAATTGTCCTCCACACTGTCAGAGGACCAGGCCCGCAATCACCTCGATGCCGTGGAGAGCCCTGCCTACCTCGCCACGTTCGATGCGCAGGAAATTGCCGAGCACATCCGCCACATTGGAACTGCCGAGACGGTGTCCACGATCTTTAAGCGCAAGCGTGATCATACTGAAGTGACCATCATCGCGCGCGACGCTCCCTTTGCCCTTTCGCGGTTCTGCGGGGTGCTTTCAGCGAATGACGCAAATATCTTCGATGCTCAGATCTTCACGCGCAACGACGGGACGATCATCGACCGCTTCCGCGTCGTGGATTTCATATCGAAAACTGCCCCGAGTGATGAGCAATGCGAAAAGATCCATCAGGAATTGAACGACGTTTTCGAAGGCGCGACGGACATCGGGCACCTCCTGCAGCGCCACCGGATGAAGTGGAAGCGCCGAAAGAAAATGCCGAACCCGAACATTCGCATCGATGTTGAGTTCGAAGACCACGCACGATTCACCATCATCGATGTCTATGCGCCCGATATGCTGGGATTTCTGTACAGGATCACGGGAACGATGTCGATGATCGGACTGAACATTTCGTTCGCAAAGATCGCCACCCGGGTGGACGGTATTGTGGACTCATTTTATGTTCTTGATCTCACAGGCAGGAAGTTGGACGACTCCGGTCAGCGGCAATATGTGAGATCAGAAATCCTAAAAGTCATTGGTGAACTCAACCAATCTGAGCTCGTAGCAGCGAAATGAGAGGTAAGTGTTCAAACAACCATGCCTAACTCCAGACCTATCGGCGTATTCGATTCCGGTATCGGCGGACTCACCGTCGTGCGGGCGCTGACGCATCATCTGCCACACGAGAACATCATCTATTTCGGTGACACGGCACGTGTGCCGTACGGGCCGAAGTCTTCGCAAGTCGTTCGGGAATACGCCGCGCAGGATACCGACGTGCTCCTCGAGCATAATGTCAAGATGATCGTCATCGCCTGTAATACCGTCTCTGCCGTGGCGCTGGATGTTGTGCAGAAGCGGGCAAAGGTTCCGGTCATCGGCGTCATCATCCCCGGCGCAGACGCAGCGGTTCGCGCGAGTGAGAAGAAACGCGTCGGCATCATCGGTACTCTGGGAACGGTCAATAGCAATGCATACACCAACGCAATCCGGCAGATGGACCCGGGCGTCCAGGTATTCGCTCAAGCGTGTCCGCTGTTTGTGCCGCTTGCCGAAGAAGGCTGGACCGACCATCAGGCAACAGAGCTGATTGCAAAGGAGTATCTCTTCCCACTGACGCTCGAGAAAATCGACACACTCATCCTTGGCTGCACGCATTACCCGCTGCTGACGGACATCATCAGCAAGGTGATGCACAACGCAGTCACGCTCATTGACTCGGGCGAAGCAACGGCTCGCGCAGTTGCATCCTTGCTCGATGAGCGGGGACTCCGCAACGCGAGCGAGCTCCAACCGAATCTGCAATTCTATGTAAGCGACGTTCCCCACAAGTTCAGTGAGGTCGGCGAACGGTTCCTCGGCCAGAAGCTCGGCAGAGTGCACCGTGTCGGTGGCTTCGCTGCGTAGAGTGCGCCTCACCCGTGTCAAGCGGGGAGGCAATAATCCACCGAGCTGTTTGCATCCGCCTGCGAGTTTGCGTACATTTCTCCAGCAGCCCAGGAGCTCCCGCGCATGCCAATCAGAGAAATACTCCTTCTTGGCAATCCAATCCTTCGTCAGAACTGTGCGCCCGTGAAGTCCCCGGCATCGGACGAGACTCGTTCCATCATCGACGATTTGTGTGACACCCTGGCAGATTTTCGTTCGCGTCGCGGCTTCGGCCGCGGCATCGCTGCTCCGCAAATCGGCTCATCGCAACAGATCATCTACATCGACTTCGAATACACGGGGGCGCTGATCAATCCAAAGATCGTCCGACGCAGCCGGAAGAGATTCCGCTTGTGGGACGATTGCTTCTCGTTCCCTGATATCCTCGCTCACGTGCAACGCAACTATGCCATTGAAGTCTCCTTTCTCAACGAAGAAGGGAAGCGAAAGCATCTCAAGGCTTCGGGCGCACTCTCGGAACTCCTTCAGCACGAGATTGATCACCTCCATGGAATCCTTGCCGTCGACCGCGCGATCGACTCAAAGCACATCATTCTTCGAAGCGAGTACGAGAAATTGGCCCACAAGGGGCAGATTACCATGTAATTTCCGTCACGCCTACAGGCACAAAAAGCTTCGACCATCATAGCACAAGAAGCATTCCGTCAGAGAGACCCCACCACTAACCACGGAGGTTCCTATGGATCAGTCCATGGATCTTGGATCCCAACCGGCGGGACAGCCGCCCGAGAAACCGCCTCAGGCACAGCCCCAGCCGAAACCGCAGCCGCCCGCGTACGAGTTCAGTGCAAACCAGAACGAGACTATTCGAGTCCTCGCGAGCAGAATGAAGTTCGTGGGTATTTTTTACGTTGCCGTTAGTGTGCTGTTCGGGTTCTTCGGGCTCGTCGCTCTCTTGTTTGCCCCCTTGGTCGGGATCGCGTACCTCATCGCTATCGTCCCGCAACTCCTCATTGGCATCTGGACAACAAACGCCGCATCGTCGTTCAGGCAAATTGTGGACACGAAGGGGCACGACATTCCTTCTCTGATGAATGCCCTCATCTCACTCCGGAAACTTTATACCCTACAATTTTGGTTATTAATCCTGGCCCTTATCTTCATCGTCCTTGCCATCGCGGCCGGTATCTTCCTGTGGACGTCGGGCTTGCTGCCGATCCCCGTCGAGAGCACGACGGTCACAATGCTCGCGCTGTAGGTTTTCCAGGACTCCCGGCAAGGAGCTTGTTGGGACCATTTCTCACAAACAAAGGAGGAATGTATGGGAAGAACGCTTCTTGCCGAAGAGCAGATAGGATCGAAGCTTAAAGAACTCAAGGCCTGGTCGCGGTCGGGCAACACGATCCACAAGTTGTTTGAGCTTGAAGACTTTGTACACGCGATGGGATTCGTCAATTCTGTCGCTCTCCTCGCGGAAAAGTTCAATCATCACCCCGACATTGACATCCGCTGGAACAAGGTCACGCTGGCGCTATCGACGCACAGCGCCGGTGGATTAACGGAAAAGGATTTCACGTTAGCCAAAGCCATCGATGAGCTGTGAGAGAAGAACGGATTGCCAAATTGAAGTCGCTGCTCGAGGCGGATCCGAATGACAGCTTCGGTCGCTACGCTCTGGCGCTTGAATACGCCGCATTGAACGACACCTCACAGGCGCAGAGGTTTCTCGAAGAGCTCATCAAGCACGATCCAGCCTACGTGCCCGCGTATCAGCAACTCGGATATCTCCATCAGAAGCTCGGTCAGCGCGACGATGCGATTTCCATGTTTACGCGCGGCATCGAAGTCGCGACGCAGCAAGGCGATCTCCACGCGAAGAGCGAAATGCAGGAAGCGTTGGATGAACTCATAAGTTGAAAATTGCATATTGCGCGTTGTGTGCGTCCCGCCGTTTCTGCCGCAACTATCAAAAACGGAATGAGCGGCATGCCGTACAGCGGCATCGGCGGGATAGATTGTGGATTGAAGATTTTAGATTGACCTTCTCGATAGCCCCCTCGCACGCAGATTCCAACCGAGGATGCGTTGCACCTCAAGCGAGTTCTTCCTATCTTTGAACCGTTCTTCGCAGCATCATTATTCCATCAACAAATGACACTGTTCGTCTGTGACACTCCCCAAGGACCAGATTCTCGATATCTTCCGTGAGACGAAGGCCCTTCTCGAAGGGCATTTTCTCTTGACGTCCGGTCTCCATAGCCCGCAATACTTCCAGTGCGCGCGGGTCCTGCAGTATCCAAAATACCTTCATCTGTTCGCCGGAGAGATCTCGAAGCATTTCGAATACGCCGACCTGGAGCTGGTGATTTCACCCGCCATCGGGGGCATCGTGGTGGGCACGGAGGTTGGCCGTATGCTGCGCGCCCGGACGATCTTCGCCGAGCGGAAGGATGGAAAAATGGACCTTCGGCGCGGGTTTGAGATCCACCCGGGCGAGCGCGTTCTGGTCGTCGAGGACGTGGTAACAACCGGAGGATCGGTCTTCGAGATCGTGGACGTTGTAAAGAAAGCCGATGCGAAGCTTGCAGGCGTCGGGTACATCGTCGATCGGAGTAACGGCAGAATCACATTCGAAGCCAAGCATTTCTCCGTCCTGCAGATGGATGTTATTACCTATAAACCTGAAGAGTGTCCGCTCTGTAGCGATGGAATGCCCGTTGTGAAACCCGGAAGTAAGGGGAATTATTAGCTGGCCAAGTGAGGCGAAGAAATTCCGTTTCGAAACGACTCTGCGTGAACAGATCTAAAAGGCTTTTTTGACCGTGGGAATCGATCTCGCGATCCTGCAACGAGTCGTCCACCTCTCCAACGTTTCGCATGCCAAACTTCAAGATCCTGAAAAGTGAAAAGCGGTACGCCGGTAAGGTCTTCAATCTGATCATTGACGAAATTGAGTATCCGTCCGGCAACCGCGGCATCCGCGAAGTCGCGGAACACCCCGGTGGTGCGGTTGTCGTCCCGCTGTTCAGCGATGGAAACGTGATGCTTGTCCGTCAGTTCCGCCACCCCGTCAAGAAGCACGTGTACGAGCTCCCCGCCGGAAAACTCGATGCCGGTGAAGACCCCCAGGTTTGCGCGGCGCGCGAGCTTGAAGAGGAGACGGGTTACGTCGCCGGTTCATTCACGAAATTGACCGCAATCTACACTACTCCGGGATTCTGCAGCGAGCAGCTGCACATCTTTCTGGCAACCGATCTGAAAAAATCCACACGCGGCCAACGTCTCGAGGAAGGAGAATTGGATCTCACGTCTGAGATCATGCCGCTGGGACGCGCCGTCGAAATGATCGAACAGGGAGAGATCGTGGATAGCAAGACCATCTGCGGGATTTTGCTCACGCAGCGGCAGATGAAGAACTGGAACCCTGAAAGAACCGATACAGCGGGTCTCCACGGCTGAATAGGATGATAAACTGCACCATCCAAGGGTCACCGACGAGATGCTGAAAGCTTTCTTCCATCTGCACAACCTGCTTCATCTACGTGCTATCATATCTTGCTTGTTCCTAGACCTTGACTGCTGCTGAACTCATAAAAAAGAAACGCGATGGAGCATCGCTCAGCGAAGACGAGCTCCGCTGGATGATCAGCGGATACGTCGCTGGTGCGCTCCCGGATTATCAAATGTCCGCGTTTTTGATGGCGTGTTACTTCCGCGGGATGAATGACGAAGAAACGATGACGTTTACGCGGCTTATGTTACACTCCGGGGACGTCATCGATCTGTCGGAGGTTCCCGGCGTCAAGGTCGACAAGCATTCGACCGGCGGCGTTGGCGACAAGGTCTCCCTCATTCTCGCTCCCATTGTCGCCGCGCGCGGAGTACTCGTCCCGATGATTTCCGGGCGCGGCCTGGGTCACACCGGCGGCACGCTCGACAAGCTCGAATCCATCCCCGGCTTTCGCACGGATCTCTCAATCGCCGAATACAAGCAGATCTTCAAGGACATTGGACTCGTGATGGTCGGTCAGACCAACCAGCTCGTGCCCGCGGATAAGAAGATGTATGCGTTGCGCGATGTGACCGCAACGATTGAATGCATTCCGCTGATCGCCGGAAGCATTATGAGCAAGAAGCTCGCCGAAGGAATTGATGCCCTCGTGCTTGATGTCAAGACGGGTCGTGGTGCGTTCATGCAGACCAATCAGCAGGCCGTCGAGCTTGCACGAACGCTCGTGCGAATTGGAAACGGTTTCGGCAAAGAGACGATCGCGTTCATCACCGATATGAGTCAACCTCTCGGAACAACCATCGGCAATTGGCTGGAGGTTGTTGAATCGGTGGAGTGCCTCCGAGGAATGAGAGGCCAGAGTGACGCTTCTGCCGATCTGATGGGGGTGACGCACGTGCTGGCCGGAGCGATGTTGGTGCTAGGGAAAAAAGCCCGCACTATCGCAGAAGGAATCGAGCAATCCAAAGTGGCGGTCAACAACGGTTCTGCATATCAGAAACTCCTGCAGCTTGTTGCCGCGCAAGGTGGGAGTGTGTCCGCTATTGAGAATCTCGAGAAGTATCCGCTATCCAAGCACGCGATCGAAGTGAAAACGATGGAGAGCGGCTACGTTGGCGAAATCGATCCCGTTGAACTGGGACTGAGCAGCATCTCGCTCGGTGCAGGTCGTGGGCAGATTGATGATGCCATTGATCCAAAGGCGGGGATTGTCTTGAGGAAAAAGGTCGGTGACGCGGTCGAGACCCGTGATACTCTTGCAGTCCTTCATACCGACAGCGATGGTGTCATCGAAGCTGCGCGCGAGCGGATTCAGAAGGCATTCAGAATTCAACGCACCCCTCCCAAACAGCGACCACTCGTGTTGAGCTACGTCGACCGGGGCGGCGTCAAGACCTGGATGTAGAAACCCCGCTCCTGAAGGCCCATGCACCTCCAAGGTACGTGGGACGTGGCCTATTGCCTCAAACCCCTCTTCAAGACTTCCACCAGCATCTCGTGAATTAACCCATTGCTGACCAGTACCCGCTTCGTGTAGATGGTTGAAGGGTTCCCGTGAAAATCAGTGAACGTTCCGCCTGCTTCCTGAAGTATCAACACGCCTGCAGCCACATCCCAGGGACTGAGCGACACCTCCCAGAATCCGTCAAATCTTCCGGCCGCGACATAGCAGAGGTCGAGCGCTGCGGATCCGAGGCGGCGAACTGCCTGAGCTTCCATCAGCAGGTTGACGAAATGTTGCACGGCATTGTCGGGATTGTCCTTGATCGTATAGGGAAAGCCTGTCACCAGCAAGCTTTCGATCATTGTTGATACCGTTGAGACGCGAATCGGTTTCTTGTTGAGAAACGCTCCACGACCTTTCTCCGCTGTGAACAATTCATCGAGATTCGGATCGTACACAACTCCAAGCACCACCTCCCCCTTGACTTCGAGACCGATCGAGACGGAAAAGATCGGGACACCGTGCGCGAAGTTCAGCGTGCCATCGAGCGGATCGATGATCCACCGGTAATCGGATTTCTTGTCGTGGCTGCCGGATTCCTCAGCCAGGAAGTCATGGTCCGGGTAATGCTTTTTGATCTTGCTGATGATGATATGCTCCGACTCCCTGTCGATCTCCGTCACGAGATTTCGTTCCTGACCGAACTTCCGCTCAATCTGCAGGACTCTCCCGACGTTCATCTTAAGAAACCTTCCCGCTTCCAGTGCAGCTTCGATGGCAAGTTGATTCATTTGGTTCTCCTTTCGCAGAGCAAAAATACGGAAAAAACCATAGGAACACCAGCCTGCAGAGTTCGACGCAATCAACCCGCTCGAGGATTGCGGGACCACTCGCTCAAGTTGGATTTGGACCAGCCTCCACGTTGCTACACACGTCAAAAATCTTTAATATGATCTAGTGGAGCAGTAGAGAAGGCGCATTACGGTGAACAAGTCGAGAAATCAGTACGGAGGTAGGGTACAGAGAAGTCTTTCCCATCACTCACATCATCGAAGGAGGACCGCATGTTATTCCTGGTTAGCGTTCTGATTGCCATCGTTGCATTCTTTGCGTGGAGGTCTACGGCCAAACGAGCGGGCTTCGATCGCAACGTTGTGTATCGATCTTCATCAGCAGTCTCGCTCGCAGTTGCCGTGTTGTTTGCTCTTATCGCATTCACGCAAATGCTCACCGTTGTACCCGCCGGCAACGTTGGTGTGGTGGATTTCTTTGGAACAGTTTCAGACATCACGCTGAAGGCGGGAATCAATCTGGTCAATCCCCTGGCGCGTGTGGTGAAGTTCTCCGTCAAGACTGAGGAAATCAAAGAGGTCATGGACGTGCCATCGAAGGAGGGGCTTACAGTGCAGTTGGAGCTGAGTGCTCTGTTCCATTTGAATCCTGAGAAAGCGGCCCAAGTGTACAAGACCGTTGGAGAAAACTATGTGCAAATCCTTCTCGAGCCTCAGTTCCGATCGGTATCCCGCGGTGTCACAGCTGGGTATGATGCGCGAGCCCTTTATACATCGGAGCGCGAACTTGTGGCCCAGATCATTCAGAAGGACCTTGAAAAGCTCGTCGAACCTCGAGGGATTACCATTGAGTCAACACCGTTGCGCCGTGTGGCCTTGCCAGAGGGTTTGATGAGCGCGATTCAGGACAAACTCCGCGCCGAGCAGGAAAGCCAACGGATGCAGTTCGTCTTGATGAAAGAACGACAAGAGGCCGAACGAAAGCGGATCGAGGCTCAGGGTATTTCGGACTTCCAGAACATCGTTGCGCGCGGGATCAGCGAGCAGCTCCTGCGATGGAAAGGAATTGAGGCCACCGAGAAGCTTGCAGCTTCCCAGAACGCAAAGATTGTCATCATCGGCGCCGGGAAAGACGGCTTGCCGCTGATTCTCGATACGAAATAAGAAAAGCTTGGACGCCAAAACGCGCCACGCTCTCGCCCGAACCGCGTTGGCAGATACGAAGCCAGACTGAACTTTACGAGCGCCAGTTTGATTCTCCGCCGATGTTCAACGCGGGGCTATGCTGTTTTGGGAACGACCGCACACAAGCCAAGGAGGAGTCATGTCCCTCGAGATCCGCGAGGTGAAGACGACGAAGGACCTGAACCAGTTCATCCGCTTCCCTTTCATGCTGTATCGAAACAGCCCGTACTGGATTCCCCCGCTGCTTTCGGATGACCTGCGCACGCTGCGACGGGAAACCAATCCGGCATTTCAGCACTCCACTGCTCGGTACTGGCTTGCCTATCGGGGCAAAGAGCTCTGCGGCAGGATCGCCGGGATCATCAATCACAGGTACATCTCCGCGTGGCACAACCGCTACGCGCGCTTCGGCTGGATCGATTTTATCGATGACGAGGAGATCTCAGGGGTTCTGTTCGAGACTTTCGAGACGTGGGCACGTTCCGAGGGAATGACGGCGGTTCACGGTCCTTTGGGTTTTACCGACATGGATCACGAAGGCATGCTCGTGGAAGGGTTTAATGAGCTAGGAACGATCGCAACGATCTACAATTACCCATACTACCCTGTCCATACCGAGAAGCGCGGGTATCAGAAAGACACCGACTGGCTTGAGTACGAAATCTCCGTTCCGTCATCCATACCCGAAAAGGCAATGAAAATCGCCGCGCTCGCCGAGGAACGGCGACATGTTCATGTGCTTGAAGCAAAGAAGAGCAAAGACTTCCTCCCATACGCGCACCAGATCTTCGACCTCATCAACACGACGTACAAAGACTTCTACGGATACGTGGAGCTGACAAAGGAGCAGATTGACTGGTACGTTGAGCAGTACTTCCCGAATGTCGTGCCGGACTTCGTTAAGGTGATCCTCGATGAGCAGAACACGGTCGCCGGCTTCGTCATCGGCATGCCCTCGCTCTCCAAGGCATTCCAAAAGGCAAAGGGCCGGCTCTTCCCGTTCGGGTTCATCCACATTCTGAAAGCGCTGAAGAAGCCCAAGACCATCGATCTGTTCCTTGGAGCCATCAGACCCGATCTGCAGGGAAAGGGGGCAGACGCCCTGCTGATTACGCATCTGGCAGAATCGTGCCTCAAGCACGGAATTGTTTCGGCCGAGTCAAATCCCGAGCTGGAAAACAACTTGCTCGTTCAGGGACATTGGAAGCACTTTGAGCGAAGGCGACACAAACGAAGAAGGTGTTATATCAAACACCTGCAGTGATCCCGTTCGTCCAGCTCCCGCGCGCGTTGAAGGCGCGTGGCGGATCAAGAGAAAGAGACGGATTGGTCAAGTAGATGAGGGTTTGAGCAACTGAGTATCTGGGGAGTTGAGGATGATTTAGGGGAAACCCGACTTAGGTCGGGTTTTTCATTTTATATCTCATCCTCCCCATCCCCCATGTCACGAGAGATATCAGAAGCCCGGGGTACATCGGCTCGATGCCAAGCCAGTAAGCAGGGACCCCATTCGTGATGTTCAGCTGACCGTAGACCAAGCTGCCGGCTGACACAAGCCAGCCGAGCAGCATCGCCCAGAACGCGAAACGAGCTGAGATCTTGAATGGTTCGAAGTAACTCGCCATCAGTGGAACGAAAAGACCAGGGATAATAGCTGTCCCAATGGTGTACCAAATCTTCACCACTGATGGAACGATGAGTGACAGCAGGATGGAAAAGAGCGCAGAGAGGATGAGGCCGATCTTCGTCCATCGCTTGACGCGCTGCTCACTCTCTACGCTCGAAGACCCAAGGCTTAACCGGCCTACGATATCCCTGCCGATCGTTGATGCCGATATGAACATCAGACTGCTGAGCGTTGACATGATGGTCGCAAGCATGCCGATGTAAAACAGTCCTTTGGCGACACTTGGCAGTGTGATCTCTGCAAGGAGGGGATAGGAAAAGGTCGGGTTCTCCAGACTCGGGAGAGCGGCGCGTGCATAGAGTCCGGCCGTGCTGGTCATAAAATCGAAAAAGAACCAGAACAGGATGGAGATGAGGATCCCCCGCTGGGCGGTTGTGCCATCCTTCGCAGCATAACAGCGCTGGTGGAATGCCGGATCAACCAGCGTCCACAGCGCGATGAAAAACCAGACGGCAATGAATTGCCAGGAATTCCCTCCATGCCATGTAAGGTGAAGCGGCGGAACATTGGCCTTGATGAAGTCCAGACCGCCAAACTTGATGTAGGCAAAGGGAAGAATCACGGCGAATCCGAGAAACATCATCGCAAACTCAAACGCATTTGCCCAAACATCCGAGCGAAATCCTCCCCAGTACAGATAGCAGACCGTAGCAATGGTGGTCAGCACAATGCTCGCGATCAGATCTATTCCGAAGATGAGCTGCACGAGGACGCCGAGCATCAACGCGTACGCAGCAGGCGTAACGAGGAAAAAAGTGAGCACGGCCCCGAGAACCGCAGTCCGTCGATCGTACGATGCTTCCAGTTTGTCCGGGATTGTGATGAACTGCGTCGCACGGACTTTCTTGGCCAGAAAAAGAGCGAACACGAGCGCGAAGAGGTAGTACGGGACTCCAAAGATGACCCAGTTCGAGATGCCATACCGGAAGGAAAATTCGCCGACGCCGAGAATCCCGCCATACCAGGTCGACACAAGCGTTGCAACAAAGACGGGGAGTGTCAGCGTCCGGCTCGCAAGGAGAAAATCATCAGCTTCGTTCCGTTGCCGACGCGCAGCGCGAAAACCGATGAAGACAACAGCAGCAAAATAGAGAAGGATGAGAAAGGAATCGACGAAACTGAAGTGGACCATGCAAAAAGACAGTCAAGGGCGCGCGAAGAGTTTATACAGAAGCAGGTGACCTTTTTGGACTTTGATCGTCACCGGAGTGTTCACGACAACGTTGCTTGTTCCCTCCCGAACGCCGAGTTCAAGGGCTTCATCGTCCAGCGCGTACTTGAGTCCCTGCGTCGTGATGCCTTCACAGCGGCTAAGGGGAATAAGCGAGATTACATCGCTTCGCTTTGCATCGAAGGTAATCCCCCGGCCGACGTACACCAGTTCGCCAAGATCGTCGATGAATCGTATCACGGCATCGGGGTAGAACTTCGGAAGAACGCCCAAGTTGCCAACTGAATGGTCGATGCGCCTACCCGATGCACCAATCACAACAATATGATCATATTTCTGTTTCAACGCCCACGCGATCGCCTTTTCCAGGTCCGTGGACTCATCGTCCCGATCTTCATACGTCGGGACTTTGTGGAACTTAACAAGAGCCTCGGCGTGAATCGAATCCAAATCTCCAACGATCACATCCGGCAGGATCCGGAATTTGAGCGCAGTGTTTGCCCCTCCATCTGCACAAATCACAACGCCCGACTCCCGCGCGAGTGATTGCAGAAGCTGTTTCTTGGGCGGCTCGCCGTTTGCTATGACGAGAGCTCGTTTGGTCATTGCGAGAAGCAGCCTACGCGTTAATGCATCGCTGCGACATCAAGTTACAAATCTAATCGCAGAGAGGCAAAAAGATTCCGGTCGGCAGCCGGAAACCAGCGCGGCGCACCGTCGTCATATCCGATATGGCCTGCATACTCGTATGTCGCGTCGAACAGATTGTTGACGTAGAGACTTAAAACAACTCTACGCAGCCCCAGTACATCCGGCACTTCACACTGCATTGTGAGGCTGGCCACGGTATAGGCGTTCACGATTTTTTCCACGTACCCCCGCATGTTGCGCGCGGCAGGATTGTGGCGCTCATTTTCTGAGTTATCGATGTATTGCTGTCCCACGTGTTGTAGTGATAGAGTAGCGCTGAACCATTCCTTTTCATAGCGTGCACGGGCGTTTGCGATAATGCCAGGAAATCCTGCAATCTTGTTTCCATCGCGCACATATGAAACATAGTTACCAACGGTGTCGACATCATAGGTGTGTTCCGTGTACTTGACGAAGTAGTTCTCACTGACAGTCAGGTTGCCGCTCAGAGTGAATCCTTTCATCGGAAGCGCTGTTGCTGTCAATTCTATGCCGCGGTGAACGGAATGCTCCGCATTGCCAAGTATTGGCTCGCCAACGCTGTTGATTTGGCCACCGAAGACAAGTTCATCACGGAAATCCATCCAGTACGCATTGAGTTTCAGATTCCACGACTCAGCAGCGTAGCCGATTCCGAGTTCATAATCGTTCAGCGTTTCCGGCTTCAAAAGAGGGTTTTCATATTTGACTCCGGGAATCATGCTGCGGAACAGCGGATTACCCTCGTTATGAATATCATTCAGCGTCGGCTCCCGTTTCACCTGAGAAAAGTTTGCAAACATATTCAGAGCGGAAGTAATGCTGTAATTGATGCCAGCGCGCGGCATCAGGAAGGAGTAGCCAAGTGTGTAGTTGTGATGCGTGAACGCATCATCCCGGATGCCGTAGTCTGTGGCCTGATACTGGATACTCCCAAGAAGACTCAAGTCTGGAGAGATGCGGTATTGCTCGCGAACAAAGAGCGCATAGCTATTGCGGTATCCCCAATAATCATAGTACAGCGAACCCGGTTGGGTGCCTTGAGGAAGTGCGGCAACCCAGGCCAAGGTGCCGAAATGTCTTCCAGTATTCATCCTGAGTTCCCCACCAACCTGCAGGATGCCATTCTCGTGTTTCCACTCAGCACTCGGAATCCACCCGAAGTCCCGAAGGTCCAATCCCTTCTGGCGCACCAGGTCGGTGCGCTTCACCGTCACCTTTCCGTTGGATGATACTTTGATGTAGCCATTCACATCGTAATCATAGAAGGAGCGCGGATAGAGTAGCGAATCGGATAACTGGAAGGGGCTCAATCCGTAGTCTGCCAATTTCTTGGCTGACTTGAACTGCTCATAATAGCCGTCGCCCTTGATGTAATACAACGTGCTCGTGGTAAGCAGATTCGGCGACATTTGCCATTCATTGATGAGCTGATACTGTGGCTGATTGAAATTGTCCGTCTCGTTGAGATAGGTGAATTTGTTTGCCCGTCGGTCGGCAACCAGTTCTTGCCTGGTGACGCCTTCGTAGGAAAGGTGTGTTCGCTCGGGACCGCCGAAGATGTTCACGCGGGTTGTCAGCGCTTCTTCATAACGCGCAAACGAAAGGTGATATGACCATAGGTCCGACCATGCGTTTCGACGATACCCGTCGGTGCGGATCTTCGAAAACCGTCCGTAGACCGCGTACGTGTTATCCACTAAACCGGAACCTACAGCAAGTGAGAGCTTCCGCGTATTGAAACTCCCGCCTCCGATACTCACCTGAATTCCCTTCTGCTTTGCGAAATCGGAGGTCGCTAGATTGATGGTTCCTCCTACAGAAGAGGCACCGTAGAGGGACAGACCGCCGCCACGCTGTACCTGGATATCCTGCACGCTGGCCCCCAGGTCGGGCATATCAATCCAGTACACGAAATGCGACTGTGCGTCATTCAGGGGAACGCCGTTGAGCGTTACAGCGATCCGTGCTTGGTCGAACCCTCGCATTTTCAGGTACGAATAGCCGATACCGTTGCCGTTTTCCGAGTACCAGGTGATGCTTGGCATTTGACTGAGAACCATCGGTACGTCTTGCGCGTAGTAGACATCGCGGAGTTCTTTTTGGGAGAGGTTCGTGAATGTCGCCGGCGTCTCGCGTTCACGCGCTCGTGTAGCAGTCACTTCCACCGCTTGTCCCTCCAACACAATCGGTGATAACTCCAGGAGGAGAGTCGTGGTTTTGCCGGCTGTGATTAAGACCGTCTGCTTTTTCACCTTGTAACCGATGAAGCTCGCGCTCACCGTGTAGGTTCCTTCGTCAAGCCCGCTCAAGGAGAACAAGCCTTCGCGGTCGGTCATTCCACCGATCCCTCTCCCAACCAGCAGCACATTAGCCCCTTCTAATGCACGGTTCGTCTCCGCATCCAGCACGGTGCAGGAGATGGAGCCCGTTTGTGCCATTGCCGTTGCAGCAACGAACGACATCAACAGGACGGCATTATGAAGATACCTTCTCATACGATTTCCCTCCTGGATATGCAGATGGAGAAAACTCGAAGCTGTGCTGAAGCCAACCTTTAGGCATTGGAATACGCGGCAGAATGTTACCTTCTACCGCTTTCGCTTTTCAGCCGGCTTTCTAGAATCACTATTTCCGAAGCGATGCACGCTCCGCGTAAAACAAAAAGCCGTTTTCCGATCGGGGAGCAGAACCGGAAAACGGCTTCGACAAAAGGTCCAGTTTACCGTTTTCCTTCGCTGGTATTATCCAGTTCAGGTTCGGAGGGTTTGCTCTCAGCCGTCCCGTTCCGACTCGTCGGAACGGGATGCACCCCTAACGGAACTACTAAACAGCAGTGTGGAAAAGAACTATCTCAATATACAACCGCCAACGGCGTTTGTCAAGAGCGCTGGGTCGCTCACGCCTGCAACGCGGTGGGGAATGATCGCTATCTTTCGAGCCAAAAGAAGGGTTCCGATTACCTTGCCTGCCATCTATTTTTTCTCTATTTTCTGCAGCGTCGCAAACGGAAGCGCAGCCTCATTGTTGAAGGTGTTTCTTTGTCATTCGAATGAGCCTTCGTATCGAACACGTCTCGTTCAGCTATGCTGAACTCCCCGTCCTCCATGATATCTCCTTCGACGTTCCCGCTGGAGATTTCCTCAGTTTGCTTGGTCCCAACGGTTCAGGGAAGACGACGCTACTCCGTTTATTGGATCGTATTCTGTTGCCGCAACGAGGTACGATTGCGCTGAAAGGCCGCACTCTCCAGCAATACAGCCGAAAGGAAATTGCGCGCCTGGTCGCATACGTTCCTCAGGATACACTATGGGTGTTCCCTTTCACGGTTCACGAGGTTGTCCTGATGGGGCGTTCCCCTTACGTCGGACGATCTGGGTTCGAAAGTCAGCTCGACCTTGACGTCGCCTTGGAGATGATGCGCCTGACGGACATTGAGCATATTGCGGAGAAACCGATCACCGCCCTTTCCGGGGGTGAGCGTCAGCGGGTTCTCATCGCCCGGGCACTGAGCCAGCAGCCTCAGATTCTCCTCCTCGACGAGCCGAATGCGCACCTGGACATCTCGCATCAACTCGAGATCTTTCAGATCCTTCGCGAGCAGAACGCACAGCACAATCTCACAATCGTCTCGGTTTCTCACGACCTCAACCTCGCTGCGGCATTCAGTAAGAGAGTCATGCTCCTCTCGCAGCGCGACGATCCGGATGGAGTGCAGGGTGCCACGATTTTTTCGTGCGGTACTCCGGCGGAGGTTCTGACCGAATCTAATATCGAGCGTGTCTACCGGACACCGGTGCTTGTTGATCAACACCCACGGTCTCCGTCTTTACGCATCTCGCTTGTCCCGTCTCCCGTTCAAAAAGGGGATCGCCAGCAAGGCCACGCAGACGAGAACATTCAGAGTCGTGGCAATTCTATGCCACAGGATCATTGAGCCGACTATGTCCTTCAGGCGCCGACAAGTTCGAGAGAAGGTCTTGCAGGCATTGTACGCCTACGAACTCTCCCGAGAACCGATCGAATCGATCATCGAGAATATCGTGTCAAGCCTGAAAAAGGAGCCCGAGGTCTTCGACCTGGCCCAACGGCTTCTCCTCAAGGTAATCGAGAATCGAGAAGAGCTCGATACGCTCATTAAAGGACGTGTGGCAAACTGGGAGTTCAACCGGCTCGCCGTCATCGACAAGATCGTTCTGCGGATCTGCATCTGTGAGCTCCTGTACTTTGAGGATATTCCGCCAAAGGTCTCCATCAACGAAGCGATTGAGATTGCACGTCGTTTCAGCACGGAAAAGAGCGACAAGTTCGTCAACGGTGTCCTAGATTCCGTTTTCGACGATTTGAAGGCAACGGGCCGAATGAAGAAATCCGGCCGAGGACTCCTCGATACGTCCTCGAAGAAGAAAACCTCCAAATAGGTTCAACGAGCATCTTGACGTCTCCGGCACCTCCCTCCACCAGCGTTCCAACCCGATCATATTCCCGCGGAAGGATTTTCGCGTGGACGCTCTTTGACTTCGCCAACACGGCGTTTTCGGTTATCATTGTCACTGTTATCTACTCCCGGTACTTTGCCAACCATGTCGCTGGTGGACAACGATGGCTGTGGGGCCTCGCTGTCAGCCTCTCGATGATCCTTGCGGCTGCCATCGCCCCTCCTCTGGGCGCGGCAGCGGACTATTCCCGCAACAAGAAGGCGTTTCTCCTTTTCTTTACCCTGGCGAGCGTTGTCAGCACAGGCCTGATGTTCTTCGTCGAGGAGGGAATGGTCCTGCTCGGGATCGTGCTCTTTGTTGTCGCCAATGTCGGATTCGAGGGGGGCATCGTTTTCTATGACGCGTTCCTCCCGAGCATCACGTCCAGACATTCTTACGGGAGAGTCTCCGGGTATGGTTTCGCCATGGGGTATCTCGGCGCACTCGTTGTCCTCTTGATCGTGAATCTCATCCTTCCGGAATCGACGCATCCGGATTATCTTTTCTTTGTCAGGGTCTCCTTCGTCGTTGCAGCATCCTTCTTCTTATTTTTCTCGCTACCCATGTTCATCTGGGTACCGGAACCGATGCAAGCTGAGGTCCGCCCCCCCCGTGTCATACGCTACGGATTTCAGCAAGCGACGGAAACGTTTCGTGCCCTGTTCGTAAAACGAGAGCATCCCTCGGTTGCACGCTTTCTCATTGCGTTCTTCATCTACAACGACGCCGTCCTCACGATCATTGCGTTCGCAGCGATCTTCGCCGAAGACATGCTCCACATGACTGACAAGGACATCATCGGATTCTTCGCGATCGTGCAGACGAGTGCCGTGCTGGGATCATTTGCCTTTGGAATCCTGACCGACAAGATCGGACCGAAGAAGACTATTTCGATCACATTGCTCATTTGGATTGCGATAACGGTTGGTGCCTTCTTTGTGGCTTCCGTCTCAGCGTTCTACGCTGTTGCACTCGGCGCCGGCGCCGCCATCGGATCGTCACAATCCGCCAGTCGCAGTCTCATGGCTCTTCTCACACCCAAAGAGCGTGAAGCGGAATTCTTTGGATTTTACGATGGCTTGTGCGGGAAAGCATCAGCGGTTGTGGGTCCGCTCCTCTATGGAGTGATTGCGGACTTCACGAATGAGCGATTCGCTGTTCTCTTCGTCGGTCTCTTCTTCTTGATCGGCCTCATCATCCTTCAGGGCGTCATCGAGCCCGAGCACAAACGTCCTTCTTCTCAGACTGTGTAAGGGCAATAATGATGCTTCGAATCCTTCCCCTGGTGCTCACTTTCGTAGTTCTGCTGTCGGGATGCTATCCCGAGAAGAAGGAGACAACGACGCGGGGCAACCTCTATCTCTTGCTGACGGAGTCAGCGGCCCCAGTCCTGGTCGAGGAGGTCAATCAGTTTTTGAGTCTCTATGGACCGGATGGGGCAAACATCAGCTACGCAGTCGTATCGTCTGAAGAGGCCATCCAACGCTTCGTCGATGACACGGTGCGATGCATCTTCACGATTCGTCCGCTGAAAGCAGCAGAACGCTCGCTCGTGACGCGTACCGCAGGGCTGGATTTCACGGAGATCGCGATTGCGCATGACGCTGTTGTTGTCATCGCCCACCACGAGAACAGCGTCGACAGGATCACCACCGCTGAGCTGAGGAGTGTCTTAACGGGGACATACACGCGTTGGGAGCAGCTCTCTCACGCAGGGAAGATGAAGGGACGCATCGAGGTCATCTATCAGGATTCCTCCGACGTCTCGTGGTACCTGGCTCAACGAATTCTGCAGCGTCAGACTGTTCGGAAGGACGTTCGTCGCGCGAACTCAAGCCTCCAGCTGCTGAAAGCTGTTGTCAACCAGCCGCTGTCCATTGCGTGTGTCGGATTGAATTGGATCGATTCTGCCCGCGTGCCGGCAAAGATGCTCAGCGTCGCCGAGACGGCGCAGCCGGCAGACACCACGTTTCAAATTGCCCCGGAAGCCCTTGGCTCATTCTACGAGCCTCACCCCGCTCACATCTACCGCAAGTTTTACCCGCTGAGGCGCACAATCTATCTATACGCACGAGCACCCGTGGGCAGCTTCGCGGCAGGATTCAGTGCATTCGTGACCAACAAAGATGGGCAGCGAATCTTCTTGTTGAGGCGCCTTGTGCCCGGAACGCAGCCGATTCGGCTCAAACCTCCCCAATGAAACTGCATGGTGTGCGTTGGAGGCTTGATCGGGCGAGACGGAGAGAAACCTGAAAATAAGAATCCCGCTGAGCACTCAGCGGGATTTCTGTTTCAGGCACGTCGGAATGAATATTTCAGAACTCGGGCCCGAGAGAGAAATAGTAGATTGGACTTGAGAATCCCGAGCCGGTAAACCTCCACGCCACGTCGATCCGGAGCGGGAATCCCAAGAACACCAGTCTTGCGCCAAAGCCGGTGCCAATCAGCAGGTCCTTGGTGACCGTCTCTCCATCTACAGACTGGAATGCCCGCCACGTCTTGGTGTTCCGCCAGGCCGATCCCACGTCCACAAACGCCGCACCCAAGATGTTCTGAAACCCGATGGGCAACGCGCCAAGGATAAAATACCGCACGAGCGGGAAACGGAGCTCGAAATTCGCAATACCAAACCGCGTACCGTTCAGCGTATTGTAGTTGTACCCTCGCACCGGCAAAACTGGCGTCAGAAAGGCATAATCCTCAACGTTAACGATCGGAACATTCCCTCCCTGATCAAACCGGCGGTTGATCCATCCTTCGGTTCCCCCGATGAAGAAACTCTGGCGATCCTTCCCGTTGCTGATGCCTCCGGCAAAGCGATACACGAACACGAAGTCATGAAGAACCTTGTTGTAATCCCGGTAATCAAATGTGAGGGTTTGGAGATCGAGTGATTCGTCGTTGAACTTCGCGCTCCCGTAGAACGTAAGGTTGAATCGGGACCCGTTGTTCGGGCCAAACCAACCTCCCTGCCATAAAGAATTATCCCGCACATAGCTGAGCAGAGGTAGAATGAACGACCGCCGTTGAGGTGGCTCGGTCGGGTCATCAAGGTTGTCGCGAGAGAGGTTGAGCCAGTTGGCGGAGAGATCGAGCCTATTGAATCGGTCAATCGGATATGAGGCAACCACCCCCAGGGCCCAGGTTCTGAAACGGTAAAGGAAAATATTCCCCCACTGGTCATACAAATAGAGAAATCGAGCACTGTGGAATCCCTGGAAGCCATAGTCGATTCGGCCCGGCAGGTAGTAATAGGACAATCCGTAATCGCTGTTCTTCAGATCCAACAGCAGGTTCGTTTGAAAGATGATCTGATGGTCGCCTAACATGTCGCTAAATGCCATCAGTGTCGTCCCTTCAATGCCGTAGAACGTATTATACGCCGCCGTGCCGTACACGAGGTCGGGTGTGAAGTTCAGCTTGTACTTGCGGGGAACATAGTTCCCTTCCGCGTCACGGTTATTCACGACATCGAAACGAGCTGCCGGGCGTGGGGCCGATAAGGTGTCCCGCATCGTTTCCTGAGTGAAGACGTAGTTCTTGAGATCCACCTTCGTGTTCGTCTGATACCGTGATGATTCTGATGCCGTGTCTGACATGACGATGATGTTGTTGCGCACCAGCACGGTATCCGATGCTGAGGAAGAGGCTGTCACTTCCCTCGGTTTCTCCACGCGCGGGAGCTCGAATTTCCGTTTGAAGTATTCTGTCGGCTCAAGCTCCGCCACGTTCAACCTGCGCTCCAATGGCGCCCGCATCAGGAAAATGTCAAAGCCCGCCTGATGCAACGACGCGAACACGAGCTTCGATCCGTCATGCGACATCGTGAGCTGGTAGATACCGGAAAGGGAATTGGTGATCGGGCGATCACTCCCCGACGGCAGGTCTCGCTCGTAGACATTGTTGATGCCGTTGCGGTCGGAAATATAGATGAGTTTCTTCCCGTCCGGAGAAACGACAGGGGAGGTTTCATTGCTGTTGGGGTAATCCGTGATGCGACGCATGACGCGGGAATCCAGATCGATCGCATACAAGTCCAGTTGCCTGAAATCGATCTGGTGCATCCCGAGGCTGGGTGGTATCTTTCCCGGTGAAGTGAAGTCGCGGCGATCAGAGGAGAAGAATATCGTCTTGTTGTCCGGAGAGAATACGGGATCCGAATCCGAAAAGACATCATTGGTGACGTTCGTCAACTGCTTCGACTCGAGGTCGTACACGTAGATGTCCGACTGCGGCGCCTTCACACCAACAAACGCCAGCTTCTTCCCGTCCGCGGACCAATCGACCGAAAAGATTGCATCGAGATTAAACTCGATTTTCTCCTCGACGCCAGAATTGACATCAATCAGGACAATGGCATCCCGTTCGCCCGCCTTAACAGCAAGCCCGATGCGCTTGCCGTCGGGTGACCATGTGATGCCCGGAGTGAGCAGGTGGAGCTCCTCAAAATCCTTTGTCCGCTGCCCATTGACGACCTTATCGAGGATCTGGCCATCGATTGCGGACATCACATAGACATCAAAGTAGTCATTTCGGTCGGAAATGAACGCAATCTTGTCCCCTTGAGGAGAAATCGACGGACTGGTGTTGTAGAAGTTGTTGTCCTTGGTATGGTCTGTGAGGCGACGGGCGAAATCCGCCGGTTCCTCCCGTTTGGCGATATCCGGCCAGAAGAGGACCTTTTGTTCCTTTTGAAATCGCTCGGACAGTTCCTTCACGGTCAGGCCGATTGTGCTCTTGAAGCCCTGTTCAACGTTCCGTACTCCCCGCATGCGGTTCATGATCTCGCCGATTTTCTGCTCACCATATTTGTTGGCGATGTAGTACCAGACCGCCTGCCCGCCGCGGTACGCGAAATAGCCGCCAAGAAGGTCTATCGGTGGCAGGTAGTTCTGGATGGTCGCGTCGCGTATGAACATGTCGGAGTTTGTATCCCAGCCGAGCGCAGCGTACTCCGCCAGGCCCTCGTTCATCCACAGGGGAAGCATGAAGGGTGTTCGACTCGAGATGAGCGACTGGATAGACCCACCGTAGAACATGTCATTCAACACCGCATGAACTAGCTCATGATGAATGACATGGCGGAACTGTCCGTAGTTGCCCTCGAAGGGGACAACCACCCGGTTCTTGAAGAGCTCGGTTACTCCTCCAATCCCTTCTTCCATGTATTCCTCAACAACGTTCGTCTGCTGGAACTCGTTGTGCGAGTTGTAGACGACAATCGGGATCCGATTGTTGATCTCAAAGCGTAGCAGTTTGCGGATAGAGTTGTACGCATCCTCTGCGGCGTCAGCCGTGAATTCCGCCAGCTCGTACCCGTTTTGGGAGAAGTAGATGTCGAAGTGGTTGGTCTGGATATACTGCCATTCAAACCGCTTGTACTGAACCTTGTTCTTCCCGAAGACGGAGTTCTGGCTCACCACCGTACTCGAGGCGATGAGCATCAACGTGCCAACAATCAGCAGTCGTTTCATAAGCGCCCCCTCATGAATAATCATAGCTTACGCCCACACCAAAATTGTAGACAAAAAGGGTAGAAAAAGCAACCTTCCAATGATTACTCAACAACGGCACAGGATGAAGGGTTTCCTGCATGTGTTTATCGTTGTCGTTTCCGATCCCTGGACGTGGCACGGGCCTGCTCAACGATGCCGAAATCGATTTCTCGTTCTTCGGGATCGACACGAAGCACCGTGACCCGGACCCTGTCTCCAAGGCGGTACTGCTTGCCCGTCCGTTGGCCAATCAACGCGTACTTTTTCTCATCAAAGGTGTAGTAATCATCCTGAAGATCGCGGACGTGAATCATCCCCCCGACCAGCAAGTCATTGATCTCAACGAAAATCCCAAAGCGCACAACGCCGGAGACAACTGCGTCAAACTCGTCCCCCAGATGTCGTTTCATGTACTCCACCTGCATCACCTTGATCGCTGCCCGCTCCGCCTCCATCGATACCCGTTCCATCGCGGACGATTGCTTGGCAATGTACGGCAGACGACGCCCAATTTCCTCATGGCGCTGCAACGATGCCGACCGGGCATACTCTTTCAGCAGGCGATGTACAACGAGATCCGGATACCTGCGGATCGGCGAGGTGAAATGCGAATAGTAGTCGAACGCAAGACCGTAGTGACCGATATTGTGCTCAGAGTACACGGCCTTGGCCATAGCCCGGAGTGCGACCTCGTTGATCACGTTCTCGACCTCGGTTCCGCGCACCTGATCGAGCAATTTTTGCAGGTCCTTCGAATGGACACCCCCATCGATGTGGAGCTTGTAACCAAATTGTTCAACGAACGCCGCGAGCTCGCGAATGCGGTCGGGATCCGGTACATCGTGGATCCGATAGAGAAAGGGTTTCCGGTGCTCCTCGCGCTTTGCCAGTCCAATATGCTTCGCGACGGTCTGGTTTGCCAAGAGCATGAACTCCTCGACCAGGCGATGGCTCCGGAGTCTGAGCTTCTTGATGATCTCAGTCGGATTCCCCTCACCATCGAAGCGGAACTTCGCCTCCGATGTTTCGAAATCAATGCTCCCCTCCTTCATCCGATTCTTGGTCAGTGCGGCACTCAGTTCCTGCATGCGATGGAGCGTGTCCACGATCGCTGCGTTGTCGCCTTGTGAGGCGTGTCCGCTGCCTTGCCCCTCCAGAATCGTTTCCACCTCCTCATAGGTAAACCGCCGCTTGCTGCGGATCACCGACTCCTGGATGTCGTACTCTTTTACAATTCCTCGCGGGCCAACTGTCATGAGCACTGAATACGCCAGACGGTCCTCGTTGGGTCGAAGGCTGCAGAGAATATTCGAGATCTTTTCCGGAAGCATCGGGATGACCATGTTGGGGAAGTAGACGCTCGTTCCCCTTTTCAGCGCTTCCTTGTCGAGTTCGCTCTCTTCCTTGACATAGGACGAAACATCAGCAATGTGAACACCGAGGAGCAGATTTCCGCCAGGCAGCTCCTGCAACGACACGGCATCGTCGAAGTCCTTTGCATCTTCTGGATCGATCGTGAAGCAGAGCTCGTTGCGAAGATCAAGCCTGTGACCGATCGCAGATTCAGAGATCGACTCCGGAAGGCGGTCAACCTCTCGGAGCACAGACGACGGGAACTCACGGGGAAGATGGAACTCGCGCATCACGGATTGAATCTCCGCCGAAACCTCTCCCGCACGCCCAAGCACCTCGACAATTCGTCCCTCTGGATTCAAGTGGCCGACGCCCCATGATTCAATCTGCACAACGACCTTGTCGCCAGGTGTTGCCTTGTTGAGACCTTCTTTTGCAACGAAAATATCGCGGGCGATCTTTCTTTCGTCCGGAATGACGATGTAGAAATGCTGACTCCGCTGCAGTGTTCCGACCACATCCATCCTGCCGCGTTCTACGACCCTGATGATCTCGCCTTCCCGCTTCGCACCTTCCTCCTTCTTCTCTGACGATCGAGCAAACAACGAAACCTCAACCTTGTCTCCGTGCACGGCCATGCCCCGGTACCGGGGCGGAATAAAGATATCTTCGTCGAAACCTTCAACGCTCACAAACCCGAAACCCTGCCGCGTCATGTGTAACTCGCCTATCACCGTCTGCGGGACTTCATGATGACCGAAGCGCGCGCCCTTGACGAGCCGAATCCTGTTAGTGTCTTGGAGCTGCCGGATAGCCTGTTTCAAAACCTGATACTCCTCGTTTGACTTCAGGCTCAGCCTGCGCGCCAATTCCTTCGCCCTGAAGAGCTGATTGGGATAGCGTGCAAGAAACGACAGGATTCTGTCAGCGAGATGCTCGATTTCACTCATCTTCATTCATATTCACTCATTAGATGCAAATGCTGGTGCCGCGGTTTGATGGGTCAGAAGGTAATTCGATAGAGAAGCCGCAGGCCTTTTGATTCTCGTCGCTGATCGAAGCTTTCCACGCTTTCAACGCGTCGTTCGGCTTCAAGCACAAGATTCCGCCATTTCTCAGATCCAAGGATTGCACTCATCGGAAACTGGATGCTGACGTTGGCATTGTTGATGTCGTTCAGAACCCGGCCACCCAGGCGAAAGACGGCATCTCCCAGCTCACCGGTCACGCGCACGTCTGCCGATTCTTGGAAACTCCCACCGTAGTACAGCACATCCACCGACCGAATAATCCCGAATTCTTTCCTGAGCAAGTCCGTCAACGGACCAGAGAGCACGGACGAAGTCAGGCCACCGAGCACGCTCGTGCTCGCCAGGGAGAGCCGATCCTGCTGCGTGAGTTCATCCCGGAACGAGCCGGTAATGAGGAATGCAATGGCGTCTGCTTCCATATCCCCGCGCGTTTCCTGAATGAGGTTGCCGGCTTGATCGTATCGCTCAAGCTCCGCCCTGACTTTTGGCTGCTCACGCGTTCCAGTGATATAGAGCTTGACGACAACCTTCTGCTCGAGCCCCCTCGCATCGGCAGACGTGGTGGAACCTGTCGAGAGAGTCGAAGTAGTATCGCGTTTTCCCTTGTAGATCCCTTCATAGCGCGCGAGGACGTCTAGCTCAGGATTGAAGGGATTGCCGGTGAACCTCAGTTTACCTGAAGCATCGAGCTTTTTGATATTGTTGTAGTATGAGCCACTCCCAAGCTCAACCTCGCCGGTGAGTCGAACCTGGTCACCATCTTTCGTGAACGCTGCTCTTCCTCGTAGAAGTGCAAACAATTCTTCGTTCGTGAGGTTTGTGAAGACAAATCGCACCTGTGTCACACCTTGGGTCTGAATGACAAGGTCGTATCCAATGTTGTCAAGAAATGACTTGTCGGACTCGTCTTGCGGCAGGGTGGCTGGACGATCGGAGGCACTCCGTATGCCGTTCTTGCCGCTGGCAGAAGTACGATCTGCAGTCGACAATCCCGGGCTCTTCTGTTGTTCACCCCTGCTCGCATCGCCTTGACTCCCTGCCGACAGGTCGTTCACAAATGTCACCGCAATTCTGTTGCTCGGAAGATCTTGACCTTGCCGTGTCGGAGGCAACGTCAGGTTTGCGTACTTGACGAACAGATTGCCTGAAGCCCTTGAGCGAGCCGGGGTTCCGCGCCACTGGATTCCTTCTGAACCTGATGCGACAAACAGATCACCGTACACAATTTGTCCCGGGCGCCGACCCGATTCCTTCATCACCAGTAACTGCCCGTTGGCGTTCAGATCGAAATCCTTGATCGTGATCCCTTCGAGCGTGAATCGCCCCGAGAGCGTCATCTTGCCATCCGGGCGATCTTGCGGCACGTTTTGGATGGTCAAATTCTCGAGGCCAATTTGCCGGCCACTCGGAACAAGTTTTCCATCGATGATATAGTGGATATTCAACGGGTTGAAGAGGAAGCGTGCATTCTGCAGGGTCATGGAACCTTCGTAGGATGGAGATTCGATGGTGCCCCGCAGCTTCATGTCGCAGATCAGCAATCCGCTCATGCTGCTCAACTCACCGACGAAGGGATCGAGAAATTCCAGCCGGAAACTGTTCGCCCGCACGTCAAGGTTCATCTCTCCTTCAAGCTTCTCGGTCGATAATTCTTTCAGGGAAAGATCATAGGGGACCGTTCCACTAATCAGGAGATCCGGTTGGAGAGAGAGTTCGTCAGGGCGGCTGCGAGATTGCGCGAACACGTTCAGCATCCGCTCAAAGTAGGAGCACCGCACGAGGATTTGACCGAACACGGTTTCTTGATAGCGAACTCCGGTGGCATTCAGCTCGACAGAGAAATTCGGATGGTCGAAGCTTCCCCTGAAGGTGCCGGATGCGTTGACAATGCCGCCGAAGACGGCGCTCGGCCCTCCCGCAGTAAAAGGCCGATACACCTTCGGTAGATTGTTGAGTAAAACGTTCTTGATCCCCACGGTGAGATCCGAAACGCCGGCGGGGTTGAAGTATCCTGTTGCACTCACTTCCTCCACTTCATGCCGCATCCAGAGATTCGCAATGTGGAAACCATCGCGTGCCAGAACCAGCCGCACAGGATCGATGTTCTCGAACGTGTACGAGTTGAAATCAACCTTCAGTTGCTGGAGGTTGAGCACAACAAATCCCGAGTCGTAGCGCGAGGATCCCTTCGCCTCGATTACCGCGAGCGAATCGAGGAGAGCTGACAGCCGATACGCACTGGAATCCGCTCGTACCTGCAGGTCAAGCAGGAGATCGGAGCACACGACTCGACCTATGTCAAACTGTTGCGCTTGCAGATTGACTGATGCTGCAAGTGATTTCATCACTGATGTGCGAGAGAGCCCCTTGACATCGAACGCGAGGCTAGCCTTGGAGAATCCAAAGTCAACTTTGTCATCTGCATAAAAGAGTCTGCGCATGTCGGCTTGTCCGATGAACTCGATCCCCTCCGCCGCAGTCGTTATGGAGCCCTTGAGCTTGAGGCTCCCGGCAAGCGTTCTCCTCAGCGCGACACCAACGGGCGACGCGTCCTTCACATCGAGTGTCAACTGTGCTGCAACATGTTCTGACAGACTTGCGGCGTTTGAGTGAAACTCTGCTGGCGCGGTGCGACCGGAAGAGAAACTGCGCAGAGAGTCCAGCGAGTTCACACGGTAGCGGATAGCCTCATCGAGAAGAGTCGCTCCTTGACCGAGAGCGGCAACGAGTGTCACAGGAGTGAATTGGCCGAGGATATCAAGATCGGCCGCATCAGATGAAAACCGAAACGATTGCTGCTTCCGATCCGCCGTATTGAGGTGGACATCAAACCCGCCTCGTTCAAAACGAACCGTGTCAAATGCCGATCGGAAGAAGAGAACGCTGAGATCTCCACGCATCGCACGAAGGTCAAGCCCTATCCCGCGTGCACGGAGATCAAAAGAAAGATCGCTCGTTTGTTCTTCGTGCTTCGTCAGTTCAGCGAGATTCAGTGAATTCACTCGTCCATTGAGTTCATACGATACTGAGTCCTTCGGCGGGAACTTGACAGTACCCGCAAGGTCGAGGCGAGTCGAACTGATGCGCGCTGCAATGCGCGAGCGGAGGGTCCGCTCTGCCAGATCAACAACGACAACCGATCGGCCAACGGGAAGACCGTAGAACTCCGATGAATCAACTTCAACTCGAAGAAGGGTCACAAGATTCTCGAGCCTGGTTCCACTCCCCTTGAAGGAAACGACGCTATGCAATTTGCTCGTCAAGAGACTATCGTTAAGTAAAGGTGCTAGATCCAGCATGCTCGTTGTAATCTTCCCTTCGTACGATAGACCGGGGCTACGAGCATCGAGCGTTCCATCCACATCGATCCTGCCCACATTCGAATTGGCAATGAGGCGAGCACTGAAATTGATCGGCGATCCCTTGAACCAGAGGTCATACTCGACCGAGCCCCATGAGGCAAAATGAGGAAGGCCGAGCCCGGGGAGGTGTTCCGCGACGTCCAGCGGATCTACCTTGTTTTTGATGCATGCGAGATCGAGCTCGAGGTCTTTCGGCTGATCGAGGTTGGAGATTGTTCCGCTCGTCCGCAAAACGGATGACGCCGTGCGGACCGTTACGTTCTTGATGTTCAACGTCTTCAGCGTCCCCGCAGCGTCAACCTCACATGCAGCGCCCTTATCCATGAAGTGAATCGCGGGACCAATGAACTGCTTCAGTTCGTCAAAATCGATGTTCTGGGCGCGGAGATGCAAAGAAAGCGGCGATTGCTTCAACTGGCTCCCGCTCTCTATGAGGTTGATATCTCCTGCCCTGGCATCGAGTCTGAGCCTTGACTTGCCTGTTTCAACTTCAAGGTTCCGGATCGACGCTTCCGTCGTTGTAAGTGCAAGCTCGCCGCCTAAACGCTTAAGCGAAAAATCAGGGCGAACCGACCTGAAGGAGAGCGATCGAACGAGGGCCGTATACGCCCTCGGACGAACGGTTGCGCCTGCATCAAGATTGAGAGAATCGAGCTCAATGCTGGAATAGTCGAATTCGCCAACCTGGAGGGAAAATGAGCTGTCCGAAGAGCGGCGCACAAGTGTCAAGGAATCGCTGAGGAAGAACCTTCCGTTGATCACTTCCAGACGCTTCACGTCAATAACCCACGAAGAGGGAACGGTGTCCGCGGGCGTTGGCTTGATAAGGCGAGCCAGATTCCACGAGCCAGCCGTGGAGCGGGTAAGCCGAAAGGACGGATTGACCAGCTTAATGTGCGAGAGGGATACGCGCTTTGCCAGCAGGCTCAGCGGATCATACCGGGCTTCGATGCGTTCGACGACGACCACATCCTCGCCCGATTCACGAACCGCAACGGTATCGACATGAAATCCCGTGATGAGGTTTCCTTCAAGCTGACCAAGAGTCAATTCTCCCTGAAGCCCCTTGGAGGCCGCCTCAACGATTAGTCCGCGAAGATAGGAGCGGAAGGCTCTGGTCTGGGTAAACCCGATAACCGCGACGGAGAGAAAGAGGGCAATGACGCCAAGATAATATGTGGTTCGGAAGAACTTCTTCACGGGGATTTCGTCCGTTCACTCATGACCCGGGCACAGCGTTGCTCGGCCCTTGTACAGCTACGATTGAGTGGTAACGATCTGGGCAATCTTCTGAATGATGTTGGTCGTCGAACGGTTGGGAAGGAATTCAATGGTATGAACAGATCCGCCTGCGGCCTCAACAATATCCTTACCCACAACATCGTCAACCGTCCAATCCGCTCCCTTCACAAGGATATCCGGCACCACCGCCCGGATCAGTTCGTACGGGGTGTCTTCGTCGAAAATGCATACGTAGTCGACAACCGCAAGTGCTGCCAAGATCGCCGCGCGATCCTCCTGAGGTGTGATCGGACGATTAGGTCCTTTGAGACGGCGGACAGAATCGTCGGCGTTCAAGCCAACGATCAGGATGTCGCCGAGTGATTTTGCTTTGGCGAGATACTCGATGTGGCCACGATGGAGGAGATCAAAGCAGCCGTTCGTGAAGACGATCCGCCTCCCGTTCTTTTTCAATTCCCGGCGGACCTCGATCAGCTCAGCTCTTGAAATAACCCTTCCCATAACTTCATTCACGCATGGTTCACTGTATCGAGAACAGTCTGATACAACGCAGTGCGTTCGATCGGCACGATCCCTACCTCTCCGCATACAACTCCGCCGGCAAAATTCGCCAGGGTTGATGCCTCTTTGATGGATGCACCAGCAGCAAGCGCCATGGTGAGTGTCGAAATGACCGTATCGCCTGCTCCCGAGACATCAGCCACTTTGCGCGCCGCGGTTGGAACGTGGGTCGTTCCACCATCCCGCTCGAACAAGGACATGCCCCGTTCGCCAAGAGTCAGCAGCACGCTTTCAGCCTGGAGCCTCTTCACCAGCGTCTGCCCTGCGAGCTCGACGCTGTGCTGATCGTGCAAGCGGACACCCAACGCCTCTTCGGTTTCTTTGCGATTGGGTTTGAAAACAGTCACTTGCTTGTACTCAAAGAAATTGTGGAATTTGGGGTCAACTGTGATGGACTTCCCCTTTCGACGGGCAAACTCAACAAGTTCTCGGATAAGGCTCTTGACAACAACCCCTTTGTTGTAGTCTTCGATGATAACGGCATCGAGCCCATCGATATGATGCTTCAGGACATGGAGAATCTTCTCTTGGATTCCTTCCCCGATATCCTCTTTCACCTCTTTGTCAACACGCACCACGTGCTGGTGGTGGGCAATGACTCGGGTTTTCACGGTTGTCGGCCTTGAGGCATCAACAAGGACACCGTCGATGGGGAGGCCACTTTCTTTGATAATCGATCGAAGCGCCTGGCCGGCATCATCCTGCCCAATCACTCCTATCATCAGTGGTACGCCGCCCAGCGAGGCAATGTTGTTGGCGACGTTTGCAGCCCCTCCTAGCCTTGCGGACTCGGACTCCACCTCGACGACGGGAACCGGAGCCTCCGGGGAGATCCGGGCCACTGATCCCCAATAGTAGCGATCCAGCATTAAGTCGCCAACGACAGCTATTCGCTTTCCCTCAAAACGGTCAAAAAGCGATTGAAGTCGGCTTTGCGTAAACGATACCAAAACTGTGCCTCTTTCTCAGACTGGAATTCCGAGCCAATATACCCAGAAAAGCCTCGACAAGCAAGGTAAGTTGAAGCAGGAACTGGACATAGACGAATAGCGGAGTATGCACTCATTGCGCTAAGGCAAACGTTCATCGGAATACTGCAGCGGTTGAAAATGCGCGACGTTGTCCGTATATTTAAATTGTCCCCGCTGATGAGGCGGGGATTCTCGTCAGTAACTCGCGATGCCCGGATGGCGAAACTGGCAGACGCGCTAGCTTCAGGAGCTAGTGGCCGCAAGGTCGTGCAGGTTCAAGTCCTGTTCCGGGCACTTACAGAACTCACAACGTCGCGGGGGTTTTCGGCGGGCTGGAATAGCCTCTGAAGTTCGGGGGTGACGGCTGGAATGCGGCGGACGTAGAATCTTGCCAATCCCTCCTCCCTCTCAACGATAATTCGTGATATACATTTCTTGATGAGGCTCTTTCGATCTTCGATAGGAGCCTTCTGGAATTCTTTCTCAAAATCCAACACAAATCGCGCTACTGCGTCTGACCAATCACCAAGATGGATCTGGGCATTATCCAGCTTAGATTGGATCTCGATCACCTTTTTCTGAAGCAGCAGTTCACTCTGCTGCAATTCACCGAGCCGATTGATGAGGATCTCAAGGGCAACTCCGTTCTTCCCAAGCTCGATTGCCTGAATCAGGTTGTGTTTCTTCAGAGCGATTTCAGCTAGTTCCGACTCGATTCTCTTGACATCCTCCTTTCTTTGATTCGGTTCATTCTTCATCAAGTTCACAAGATTCTCTTCTATCTTGTTGACAAGAGTTGGATCGGCAATGGTCTCCTTCACCGCCTTCACTGCGAAATCCTCAAGTTGCTCTCTGGGGATCCCCAAGTGTGAACAGACTCTTTTGTTGTGCCACCCCCCATCGATATATCTGTAGTACTTCTTACCTCGAGCTTTTGTAGACGACCCCTGGAAGGCAAACCCGCAGGAAGAACAGTACACCAAGCCCGTAAGAAGATAAGGCGTGGTGAATTTGTAGCCCCTTTCCCTTCTTCCCGAAATGCACCTCAAAGGTACATTGGCTTTTTCCCACAATTCCTTGGTCACCACCGGCGCGTGAGCTTTTTCTACAATAATCCACTCACCTCGATCATTTTTCCAGGAGGGATAACTTGAGTACGGTTTCGTGTTGCGCCCCTTGAGCTGGGCAACGATCCTGCTGGAAGACATTTTGTTATAGACCCGAGCTCCATAGTAGGCAGGGTTCTCCAGGATTGTCTTTATGGTGACTGTGCTCCATTTTCTGTCGAGGTTTCTCCAACGGCCTCTCCGAGGACAAGGCACCCCGCTTTCATTGAGCTTCTTGACGATCTGAATGTATGCAAGCCCCTTAGCACGCTGTTCGAAAATGTACCTGACCGTTTCGATCTCCTTTTTGTGACCCAAAACCCATTTGACCTTTTCTTGCCTGCGTACGCACCATTCCCCTTGTTGGAGCTTTCTTTCGGAGCCCGTCCTCAGATTGACTGCGATCCGTTCATAACCGTAGGGCGCGGTCCCACCACTGGAATAGACTCCATTGTTCATTGAACCTCTCATTGTCAACTCGGACAGTTTCTTGCTGTACTGAGATGCCTGCACTCCTTCAAAGGCCTTGAGCATCGGCGCAAAATCGTTCTTTGGATCGACCGATGTCTTCACAAGGACAACATCAACACCGCGCTTGCGGAAATAGACTCGCCAGAAAGTATTTTCCTCAGCATCTATTGCACGCCCCCAGCGAGACTCGTCATAACAGATGACAGCCTCAAAGTTCGGCTTGTTTTCTACACGCTCCCTGAGCCTTCGGAATGCAGGCCGCTCTTCAAATGTTGTTCCCGACTTTCCGAAGTCTTCGAACCATTCAACCACCTCGTATTCACTTCTGGCTGCAAAGGCGAGGATTTCCTTCTTTTGCTGTTCCGGACTTTCCTCCTGCATGTCGGTGGAACATCGAACATAGCCAACGGCAGGTTTGAACCGCTGCGTGGGTGCTTGCTGTGTCATCGCGTCTTGCCCTTTCCTGACCTGTGAAATTCAGTCTTGGTGAACCCTGTTGCCTTGAGAGTCTCGAATATCATGCTCGCGACAAGCTCGGCAATACCTTCCATTTCCTCCTGAGATAGCTCAGGACCGTCTACGACGAGAAATTCGGGATCGGATGATTGATCCGTTGCTGGCTTCACGTCATAGTCACCACCCCCTTGCCATCGGTTTGTCCCCCTTTTCTGAGGACACCGGCCCGGTCCGATCCGCGCACCAGAATTCTTGCTACAAGCTCCCGCACCTTTCGCTGTATTCCATTCCCACCATAGAGATCAAGAACAACCTTGCGAAACGCTCTGAATTGGCTTTCGGACATGCTCATTTCGCCATACGTCAGAACAGACTTCATCACTTCTCGATTGAGATCCTCGAGCTGTGATATCAATACGGTCGAGACGTCAGAAGTATCCCTCTGCACAAATTGCTCAGACATTATGCATCAATCCGATGAAGTTCAACATTCTTCTTCACTTATATTTCTGAGGCCTGAAGATGAAGAATGCTCTGAATACGCGAAATATCAAATATGCCATGAAGCCCAAGGCTGAGAAGTAGATGTAGAATTCTCGATTGCTCGTACCAAGGGAGAAGATCTTGAAGAGTGTGAAGATGCTTACTCCGAAGATGTAAATCGGCCCCATATTGAAGTATTCGCCATGCTCGAATTGCCGGAGTTTGCGGATCTCTTCGGTCTGGACATATTTCTCTTTCAGACCATGCCAGATGATGTTCTTGATGTGAAACGGATTGCCGTTGGCAGACTTGAGGATTTCACGCTCATAGAGATCGGCCTCAAGGACATGAATCGGGTAGTTCTCGATGAAGTACCGTATCAACTGCGAGCATACTGTCTCCGGCAACGGCCCGAGTTCGATCACGCTGAATGAAGACCAGATCTTCCGAAAATGGTACGCCTCCTTTTGTTGAACAGTCCCTGCGCATACAACGGAGACGGTCAGAAACCTCTCGATGAACTGTTGGTGTGTGGGGGTGATTCTGTCCAAGCTGTCAAAGAAGACGAGATACGGTTTAACCGATTTGGAAAGACTCTCGAGAACCAGGTCCTGAAGCTTCACGCTGCCGAGTCCCCTCAGACGCTTTTTCAAGGCCGTCCAGTCTCCCTGGTCTGCAGACTCCACTTCGATTTGTAGATCGTGATTCAGATGAAGTTTGTAGCACATTTCGTTCAAACAGTCGCCCAGCGGGCTTGCTCGGTCGATCCAGATGACCTTGTATTGATCAGAGCGGAGACGAATCCCCAAATGGCCCTTAAGCTGCGTAATGACGTTGGCCGAGAAGTCGATTCGCCTTGTCTTCCCCTCAAGGATGGCTTTTGCTTCCATCATGAGACGGCTCTTGCCGATTCCCTTCTCGCCAGTGACAAGCGAGTGTCTCCCCCGTTGCAGATTTCTGACGAGTTGATACAACTCATCATTTCTGCCGAAGAAGGTCGGGTCGTTTCTTAGGTCGATGTTCAAGGTGTTCAATTGGACGTTGTTGAAAGACGCTTGATGACGAATGTTATTTGGAGCTTATTATTGTGATAGAGCTGACGAACATCATGGACGACTCCAGTCGCCGTTGAACGGAGCTCGGATTGCCGCTCTGCTGCTCGTTCCTTGGACCGGAGTTCGTTCAGATCATTCCTCAACTTTCGGACTTGGAGGAGAAACTTGTTTTCAATTCTGCTTGTGGCCGACAACAAATGATTATATGTAGCTCGAGACTCAAGGCGTTTCTTTTCAAGTTCATCCAGGGAAAGCTTACTGAGATATCCACTAGCGTGTTGTTTCTCGGCCTCCACATGCCCAAGCGAGTCTTCTTGGACGGTGGCTCTTGCTCGAGAGAGTCTTTGGTCCAGATCGGCGAGCTGATATTCCTGCTCTTGCTCAAGTGAAGCTATTTTCTGTTGTGTCAGTTCTATCTGCTGATCGTAGAAGGTGGCAAGATCTCGTTTCACAAGTACGGATCCCTCCTGAACCGTGTCTCCCTTCTGATGGAGGATCTGAATTGCCTCCTTTTGGTCAATCTGAAAAGCGACCTGTGCGAAGAATGAGCCGATGGTTGAGATCTCGCCGTCACGGGCAGGTTGAGAAGCGCTTGGTATCTGCAGCGATTTGATGCCGTAAGGCACGGCCAGGGTGTCACCGAGGAGGACAGTGCGAATGGTCAAGGTGCCTTTTGTCACAAAGAGATTCTCGAGGTTCAGTCTCTGGATATCATCATACGTGGCGTAGTTAAATTTGATGTTGCTGAAGGATCCAGAGATTGGGGCAAATGTCCGGCTCTCTTGGGGTATGAAGATGGGGTCGCTTGAACTTAGAGCGCCGAAAAGATTGTATTCAGAACTTTCGTTGAGATAAAGCCGCACTTGAGCAAGCAGCTGATTGCTCATATCGACGGATCGGACTGTGATGTGAGCGGGACCGCCCTTGCGGCAGATGACTTCTTCTGCGACGTAATCGGCATCGTATTCGCGTCCGAGGGGGTGGACACGTCCATCATTGGCTCTGAACAGCAAAGTATGGTCATCCAATGTTCCGACGATTTCAAAGGATCCTTTGAGCTTCTCCTTCGTCATCATATCGTAGGCGACAACATCTGCAAACACAAAATGATCCTTCGAGAACTCATTGTAGTCCCTGACGGCGGATTCGATATTCTTTTGCGTGGCTCGGATGAAGCGTTCATATCCCTGATGGGCGATGAGATAGGCTGGAATGCAGCCAGTAAGGAAAAAGAGTCCCAGGGCCTTGTCCATTTTCGATCCCGTCTGGAGGCGGTATCGATGCGGGTTGTTGACTTCCAATGGGAAGACGCACTTGACAGTGGAAAAGGGATAGAAAAGCTTCACGCCGTGGACGGTCATTGTGTCGAGAAAAGGATGCGATGCGTAGCCGGCAAGAAAGCAGAGGTAGAGACCTGAATCAATGAAGAACAACGGAAGAAGGACGATACTGATGGAGACAACGGCTACGGCAGAATGAGTCAGTGTTCGATGTCCGAATTTTCGCTCAATTCTGTGCGAGAAAAAAGGAAGCGCTTTGCCGGTGAAGCTGGCGCCGGTATCGATATCGGGTAAGACGGATGCGAGCGCAATGATTGCTGCGTTGAGCGCATTCAGTGCTACGCCCGTCGTGGTGAGGACGAGCAGATAAAGAAACTCAGCGAACGTTATGTGGGTCGGGGTCGTCATTAGATCGCGATGGATGAAGGGCCCGATAAGCGCGAGCCGCTTTTTGCGTTTCCGCCAGAAATTCTCCCCAGGTAGTTCAAGAATACCTTGCCCAGTAGTTCGAGATCGAATTCCGTTACAACCGAGTCGTCGGTAACCTGATCGATCTCCAGCCTCTGCGACCAGGATTGAATGATCACTTGGACGGCACTTCGAACGGTTTTCTGTCTTGTGATGGTTGCGGTGACAGTCATTCTCTCTCCTCCGGCGGCCGATACGACAATCCCAAGTGACGGAAGAGGTCCTGTTCACTCTGAATCGGAAGTGGTTTTCCTGTGGGGTCTAGTAAACCGCTGCCGTCCGCCTTCAGATGCATTTGCAGCTCCAGCGCCCGGCGGGCGAGTTTGATGTTGTGGTTGCGGCTCCCGGTGCGAATCAGCAGCAGAGTCCACCAGGTTTCCACGGTAGCCGTGTAGATGTCGATCGGGACCACGTCGCCATCGACGGTGATCAGAAAGCGCTTGATCTTGGAGCCGTTTGCCTCCAGGGAGAGTTGTCCTCGCAGGCACATCTCTGCAAGCCGCTTGTCCAACAAATTGTCGTGAAGAGGCTCCCCAAAGAGGCTCTCATCGGCGAGTTGGATGAACTTCGGAATCGCGATGATGTCGATATCGTTCACGTGAGGCTTGAGTCTTCGCAGTGAACCAGCGATCTCGATGCGTTCGCACATGCCCGAAAGTGTGTTGACAAGATCTGTGGCAATTTCACGGGCAAAAGAGTCGGGGAACATTATGGAACCTCCAGCGTTGTGATTTCGCGACATCATAGGCCTGAGCATCAAGCGGTCATTGATCTTCGTGTCGAGTGAATCGTCTTCGTGTGGGAGAGCGGAGACTGCGTTCCTCATCCGCTGCGAGAAGTTGGACCCACGGAGGAGTGCCATCCCCATTTCCGTGGAGGCAAGTCCACATCCAACCAAGGGGATTGACGATTCGGGTCTTCTCGCTCGCCCTGAGCATCAGTCGTAACGCCCGGAGCACGATCTCAGCATAGTGGACGTTTTCGCCGAGCAGATTGTAGGCGAGATAGCACAGGTCAACCTTGTGGTTGCGCTCACCTCCGTAGAAAAGCTTCCTGAGCTCGGTATCAGTTGGATTCCAGTCGAACTTGCTCACCCCCTCTTCGTTCCAGCTTGCCAGGATCAGACGAAACTTGTTGCAGTATGCCTCAAGCTCTTCCTCCGAAAGATCGACAAGACCTGACTGAGTGCTCAGGGATCCTTGCTGTACAGTTGTGGATAACTTGTTCACATCACCAGCGTGTATGACAAGTACTTCTGTTTCTGAATCTGTTCTCTCTCTTATCTGTATCTGTTCTGCTTCTGTTTCTGGGGACTCTTTTTCCGATTTGGTTCGGCTCGAGTCCGGAGTTGATGCGGCTTGAATCGGTACAGTGTTCGGATGCTGTTCGGACAGTGTTCGAAGACCTGTGGACGCTTCGCCAGTGCTCAGGGTGTGGCGGCGTTGCAGACGTCGCGTGTAGTCATCCGCACGTTGTTCGAACGAAGAGCTATGGAGGACGTTGAACTCCGACCACTTACGGGAGTCGAAGAGCCCAACTCCTACACAAGTGTTGATCACTTCCACAAGTCTCCGTCGAGTAGTGAAGAGGTTTTTCGCCAGGATCTTCATAGGCAGCCTCGGTATTCTGCCAGGATCGATGAATGCATCACCAAAGACCTTACGCTTTTCTAGCGGTTCCTGCAGGAAACTCAAGAACCGCTGATCGATTTCTTCCGAGATACCCAGGATCTTGAGGTGAAATGTGTCCGAGTGATGTCCAATCTCCTCTAGAAGCCCCCAAAATATGCCGAGACCTTCGGCTCTGTGCGTCGCGCCCAGAATCTGAAGTTTCGGATCGTGTCTTGCAGCGCACTCGTGATGAAACCATTTCATTCCAACCTTCACCTCTTGAGGCGATAGTAAGACTGCTCTACCTTGTCAATCGCCTGATGCTGCTCCAGGAGCTCGTAATGTCGGTTGTACACATCGGCGACGAGTGTGAGCGCAGCCTGTCGGAGCTTTGATTTCTTGAACAGCGGTGCATCGTTTATGAGGGTTTCGACAAGGTCGAGAACCACTATTGCCGTTTCGCTCTTGAGGTCGTGAAGGTTGAATTCGGGCGTGAGAAATCGAACCTTATGTTCTGCCTCGGAGATGATGGTTTCAGACTTGCTCCCGAAGCAGTCGAACACCTGCTGGCGATACGATCGAAGAAGGCGTTCAAAGAGACGGACGTAGTCAGTGTGACTCGGGGTCGCGTTCGATTGTACGGGAGGGCGCGGCTCGGTCGAAGGAGGGCCGGTTTCCGTTGGGCTCTCATGCTTCTGGTCTGTAGTTACCTCTTTCTCCACACTCAGGGGAATCGATCGTCTGACCCTGGGTTTTCTGGGATGCGTCTTTCTTGCTGAAGCCGTGGATCTCTTGTGTCCTGTGCTTCCACTTTGTGCATCAGCCGTAATCTCCGAGTCTCTTTTGTCGTCGTGCCGTGCGATGATGAATCGTGGCCGTGGTGTTTGTTGTGGACCCGGTTCCTCCACTTGGCTGGCCTGAGGTTCAAGCGTAGGAGGGGAATCCAGTATCCTTTTGAGGAACTGAGCGAATTCTGCGGCTTCTTTCTCGTCGACTGCTTCAGCGTCGTGATCAGTTCCGGTCGGTGCCGGGATGTCACCAGGATGGAATGGTGGAGTGGTGGAATAGTGGCTATCTATCTCCGGCCGTTTTGGATTAGGCGAAGCTTTTAGATCCAGCGAAAGGCGTGAGGGGTCATGAGTATGTCTCTGGCTCACAAGCTCCTTGTTCTTCTCGATGTCATACAGCAACAGGCGACCGCGTTTGAGAGGAGGTCGATACTGCGCGATATCGTCAAATGAGCTGATTTCTTGGAGATCAACAGAAGGTGCAAGATCGTCGAACCCGTTGCATTCAATGATTCCTCTTTGGCAGCCAGTGGTTTTGAGGAGCAGGCTGATCCGTTTTCGAGAGAGACCCTCCAATTGGATTTTGAGGCATGGCTCGTAGTAGAGTGTCGATTGAAAGCGGCGAAGATCATCTGCGGAGGAGGTGAAGAGGTAGACGAGGGCCCCGTGGTCAGTCCGGTGTCTTCTGAATGTCTCCAACGCTACATCGAGCTGAAGCTGAAACCGCACGTCCTGGTTCATCCGGGCGCAGTCGTAGATCTCCGGACCTCGAAAGAAGAACAGATCGAAAAACGTCGAAGGCGCCGACTGCTCGAGACCGGTGTGTCGCTGGTAGCCTATCATAATGAATCCTGTCGATTCCCCCGATTGTGATTGAACAAGCAGGAGTGGGTCGAGGTGGATGCCGGGCACAGCGCCAATGATTTGTTTTGCGCCATTGATCATCTTCCTTTGCTTCCGTCAATCGAGAACGATGACCTTCCTTACAACGACTTCGGATGGAGTGCTCAGGCGTAAGAAATAGGCGGCGGACGATAGTTTCTGATCTCGAAGATTGAACACGTATTCTCCGCGCGGATAATATCCACTCGCGATGTCAGAGACAACCTGGCCGAGAATACTGTAGAGCCTGATGGTGATGAAACAAGGCTCGTACACTGTGAGGCATACCTTCTGCCCTTCGACCGTCATCCTTGTTTCGCTCGTTGCCTTTCTATTGTTTTCCTCCGTCGTCACGTTGGTCAGATGATTGGTCTTTGCGCGAGCTGGTCCGCGTGTAAGGCGAAAGGTATCAGCAAGGACGACATAGAATGAATCGTACACTGCGATCGTGAGTGTTCCGAGCACCTTCACTTTCTGAGTGGATGCCCCGCTTCCATTTTGAGTCTGATAGATGTGCCGGACAGAAATGGCGTTCTGCAAGCGGTCAAGCGTTTCCTGTGCAGGGTGACCATAGCGATTTCGGTCTCCGACTGAGACCACAACTGCCTCCGGGCGGAGACTGTCAAGAAACGTCCGGTTCGTGGAATAGCGACTTCCGTGGTGATTGATTTTCATCGCATCGATGTCAGCCACAATCGCAGACAATGGAGTCTCGAGGTCAGCGTAGTTCCCGCCTGAGCCGCCGCAGTCGCCGCCCGTGAAATATCTGAAGGTGAAGATCCTGTCATTAGCTGATTGCACCAATGTGAGCACCCAAGCGATACTGAGGTCGTTCTCATCTCTGCTGCTTCCCGGGACCGGACCGTAGTCCGCGACGGTTCCGTTTACAGCTACGCAACGTAGTGTAATGCGGTTGGAGAGCGACAGAGTCTGTCCAACGGTGATTGTTGACCGCTTAGGCGTTCGGTCTACCGCTTCCCAGTATTTTGTGAATGTCGTTGATGCTGGTAGTGGTTCGACAGAACCGCGGTCGTACACTTCCCGGACGCTGTCAGCCGATAGACCTTCAATCACTTCAGGGAGGCCTCCGATATGATCTGCGTGGTAGTGGGAGGCAATGAGGTAGTCAAGGGAGGTGATGCCCAGGCCGGAGAGATATGGGAGAACGGCGTTCTTCCCCTTTCCTACGTTACCGGCGTCGATAAGCACTGTCTTGCCGCGCCAGACCTGGATAAGTGTGGCGTCGCCCTGGCCGACATCGATGTGGTGGATGAGCAGTGTTTGAGCAACAGAGAGCGAGTCGAGCCAAATGATCGATGATAGAAACAGTAGAGCGAGCCTCATTTCGGAATTCCCCCTTGTTGTTTCAACTGCAGTTGATGCCTCTGGTGCAAGAGCCGCAGGATAGTCTTTTGAGTTGTCAGGAGCTCAAGTTTCATTCTCGTCAGAGCGTCGAACTCTGCTTTGCCAAGGTCAAACTTCGTCTGCATAAACTGAACAATCTGTTCCTGCAGACGCTCTTCCTCCACGACCTTCTTCAGCTCTTCCTCAATTGCAGCCGATTGCAGTTCGATGATCCCACGAACGTTGACCTGTTCGAGCCGTCGGTATTCGTACGCCGTTTTCAGCTTTTCCAGATCAAGAAGAGCCACAGCGTGTTCGGCGGAGTTCAGAACGCTATTCAATGAGAAGCCGATGGTTAGTCGATATGCGTCTTTTGGGATGACGTACGGAACATACGTCATCGGATCAATAGACAACACGTCGTGGACCCCGAAGCTCGCGGAGACGTGAATCTGTGGAATGATTCGTCTCCAGAAATCCGTTTGTTGTACTTTCTCTTGGGCCTTCTGGATGTCTAGTTCGAGCACAACTAACTCCAGACTATCGAGAGTTGAGCTCACTGAATCTATCCCGATCGGGACTGTCCCTGCCCCAGGGAGTAAAGCAGGAACAGCTTGGCCGACCAGGATCCCCCGAGAGAATATCAGCAGTATGAGAAGCAGCTTGGTCATTGGAATTCCACCCCCTGCGTTCCGCGTTGAGATTCGCGATGCGGAACGCGTCCCCCTTGGTAAGGGGGACAAAGTGTTCTCGCATTGAATGGTCGCTGTATTTCGCTCGATCAAGGTTTCGACCCTCTGCGTCCCGATCAATGGGAACGCGAGGCCGTCCGAAAAGTCATTCTGAGTCCCGCTGCTTTTTGCAGGGACAAAAAATCTGATTGAAAAAAGCAGATTCTTCAGTCGCTTCGCTCCTTCAGAATGACAATCTCCTTTTTTGGACAGCCTCAAAGTGTTCTTGCTTTGAATGGTCACTGTGCTTCGCTCGACGAAAGATTCGACCCCCTGCGTTCCGCTTTGAGATTCGTGAACCGGAACGCGTCCCCCTTGGGTCCCGCTAGACAGCAGCGGGATGCAGAAAACGCAAAGGGGGACATAGTGGTGGCGCTGGGCAGAGATAATGCACAACAAGTTGAAGCAAGAACGTTTTCAAAACACAAAGAACTGGAGCCCCTACGGGACAGGAGCACAGAGGGCGCGGCAATCCGAGACAAGAGTGTTTTGTTACGACCCCCGGCGTTCCGCTGTGAGATTCGCGATGCGGAACGCGTCCCCCTTGAGAAAAGGGGGACGTGGCAGTGACAGCGGGTTCTTCATGGGCTAGAAGTCACTTCACGAAGGATAGAGCCGTCTGCTTGGCCTCGCGTTCGAATCTGCCTCCAGGTTCCGTCAGGGAACTCCGTTCGAACCACGAGGCTGCCGTCGGCGAGTCCGTTGGTGCGGCGGAGTTGAATGAGGTTACCATCCCCATCCCTGACTTCAGAAACGACGGCGCCGCCGGCACCATATCGGGTTGTCACTCGGATCGATCCGTCCAGCGGGTTGACCATGCGGGTAATGACAGGGAGCCGGAACGTATACGTCTCGAGGGTTTCGTTGCGCAGCACTCTCGTTACGATCGTGTCCACGGAACAAGCATACAGCTCGGTTGTGTTCGCGTACTGCGGATTGTCGCTCAGCAGATCTGAGTTTGAGATGTAACGCTTGGTCTGAGTGACCGCATGCCCGTCTTCCCTGCCGTACGTCTTTCTCACCGTGATGAGCAACAGCCCTTTCGGATGGGCAAAACGTTCTGTGACGACCGCACCGTATCCCTCCGGAGTAACCTCTCCATAGACGTAGACCGTGTCTGTTCCGGTCTTGGCCAGGACTCGTTTGCCATTTGGTGACGGAAGTGGTGAGATGAGATCCACGCCGGTGAAGGATCCGTTCAGACTTGTCAGATCAGAGATGCTGTTGATCTCATCGAGAGCAGAGATGAGGAATTCCTCTCCGGTTGCCTCGAAAACGTAATCCGGGATTGGTGGGACGTTCGATGACTCGCTGAGAGCGCCGTTGGTCCCGCATCCGGAGATCAAGGCAAGAGCGAGCAGGATCAAGGCTGCGGCGAATATTGCCCAACTCAGGACATCGAGGGTTCGAACAAACTTGGGATAGATGGTTGCGGACATGGTGACCTCCTTAACGTTTGAGAATTGATTTCGCCCTACCATGCGGGCAGATTATGATCTCTCTTTCAGAAGTGGAAAATCAAGACAGTCGTCTCGAATTGTCGCTGTCGTATCTCGACGACGCCAATGTATGTACCCGTTGGGGCGAAGTGCCCCTGGTTTGAATCTCCGAGCCACGTGTGCGAGTGTGATCCCTTCGTTTCATCGACGTTCTGTGCGAGCGTCTTCACAAGAAATTCCGATCCATCTGAATCTCTGGTGAGAATGTAGATGCTCACCTGCGCCGGCAACTTGAGAGTGTATCGGATCTCCGCATATGACTTGAATGAATCGAAGGCGCTCGGTGAAAACCGCAGGTTGCTGACAAGACCTGGATCATCGGCTGAAGACGGCAATTCGCAGCCATCCAGAGGCATCAGTAGACCAAGAATGAAGAGAGAGGCCACGACGAGCCTTGCCATTAGCCTAGGGACCCGGCTCAAAAGTCTCTCGCAAAGTCGCAGAAGACGCAAAGTCGATATTGACACTGAGAATTTCATAAAATGTGACTTTGCAACTCGTCGAAACAGACGGCGGACAAGCTGGTTTTTTTGAGTGAAGCCAGAGTTTTCGACCGTGTTTCTAAAGCGCATTCGATGGGCCTTTCATAGCAATGGAATTGAGGAGTTTCCTGCGTTCTTCGGGATTCTGCTGCAGGGACTGAAAGGTCGTGTGGAGCGATTTCGGCGTACACTTGAGACCGAGTGCAGAATCAAGTTCCGCGAAGATGGCTCGAAGACTTCCGTAGCCTATCGGTTTCCGTTTTGCTACCTCAAGAAATAACGGGTCGACATTTGAATTCCTGCCATCCAGGTATGCGCGAAGCTTTTGTAGCACGAATCCGTCAAGTGTGGAGGTTTCGTTCCTGCCGATCTTCAGTGCGAGCCGTTTGCCTGAGTGTTGAATGGCAGAGAGCTTCAAGCTACGTACCTGGTATTGATGGACACCATAGAAGATCATAAGCAACAGGATGAGTTCGTCTCTTCGATATCTCAGCGACTCCCATTCGTCGTACGATTGCTGACGCTGTGAGAGGTACGCGAAGATCGACAAGATCTGTTGAGATGATAGCCCGTCCTCACGTATTGGCTTGACCGTGACCACTCTCGCCGGGTTGTTGCCGATGAGGCCTTGATCGAAGAGGAATCGGAAGTATGTGCGAACTGCTGCCACCCTTCGTTTGATAGTTGAGAGCCTGAGATTTCGTGATGCGAGATCCCCAATGAAGGTCTCGATATCTTCCGTGCGAATCGCACCGAGAGCCGCCGTGTCCAGATTTGTTAGGTTCAGATTCATATGCGCGAAGAACGTGTGAAGATCTGAGAGATAAGCTTTGAGAGTTCTGTCTGACGCTCCTTGTTTCTTGAGGAACGCCAGAAACATTTGGACAGCGAGAGTCTTACTGTCTTGCTGGGGTTGTCGGTTCAATGGAGTCCGTTGTTGAAAAAAATTCTTCTAGAAGGCGTCGTTTTGCCGTGAATGGCCGAATAACTGCGCTTTCTAGAAGAGTTGGTTATGGGATAAACGTCTTTTTCAAAATCGTTGTTATCTCGTGCCATCTCTTGGCTTTCGCTCTCTTGATGGGTTCGCCGCTGAATGATCGTTGATCTGGGCAGTAATTAAAGAGCTTCGGTTCCGGATACAAGCAGGCATTTTCGCCGACTATTAGAGGTGGTGGTTAGTTGGTGGTAATTCGTGAGTCGTAAACCGTAAGTCGTAAAAAGTGAAAAGAGTGAATCGTGAGTCGTGAATAGCCAGATCACGGTGATCGTCGGCGAACCGCGCGCTCGCTGAGGCCCAGCATCTGACCCACCTTAGCTCGATTTCCGTGATACTTGTCCAATGCACGATCGATGATTGCTAGCTCGACCTTTGACAATGATTCGCGCAGCGAGAACTCTTTTCCCTCTTCGGTGAGAAGCACCATTTTGACTGCCTCGAGTTTTTCGATGTCACGGTAAGCATCATCGTACGACGGCAAGATGAGTGCGCGAACGTACGCTTTGAGCTGAGTGACATTGTCCTCCCATTTCTGCTTGATCAACTCGGCGGCGAGATCTCTCTCAATCCGGCCGTTTCTGTCAAAGCCTTGGATGTGTTTGAAGATTCCGTTCACGAGCCGATGAGGGTTCTCATAGAATTCACGGACGAAGTGTTCGGCCAAGAGCACAATGTCTTCTTTCCGTTCGCGAAGCGGCGGCAAATGAACGCGGTTAAACCGTGTGATGATCTCGTGAAGAGGCGCGGATATGCTGCCCTCATGCAAAAGACGAGGTAACGATTTCCTGAATGTCAGAATGATCCGAGAACAAACAGCATGCCATTCGCCCGATCCAAGTCGCACTACCCTACGTGTGGTGAATGCTTCCACAAGTTTCTCCTGCAAAAAGGAGTTGGCGTTGTCGAAATGTTTCAGCACGATCGTTGTAGGCGATTCGAGGAGGCTGCGTCGAGTGGTAGTCAGTTCGGGTGGTCCGCCGCCCAACAAACCGATCCTTTGTTCTCTTTCACTCAAAAGCGAGAAGTTCATCGACTCCAGCGGATAGTCCCGCCGTGGACTACTTGCGTGGACGATCTTAGCCAGGAGAGCCTTACCTACACCGGTCTCGCCGATGATCACAAGCGGACCAGAATCCGCTGCAAGGCGAGGAACCTTGGCTTTGATCCTTTGAAGCGCCGAAGAAAGTCCTATGATCTCAGCTTCTGCCGAGTCCCGGAGCCTGATGTCCAAATCCTATCCCGATGATGAGAAAACCTAAGCCTGAAGGCGAAGCGTTGATCCTTCCTGGCTTAGGTCACTCGGACTCGATGGTCTCTCGGACACCCGCAGAGTTGCCGAATCACAGGCTTTACAGCCGCTTTCAGAAATCTACCTCGACCGCGTCTCCTGTGGTTGATGATTCTTTGCAGAAAAGGGGCACTTCGATAGCAGTCACGTTTGATTCTTGGGGGTCTTTTCCCCATATTTTTTCGGTCACGGAATGGCCCGGTTTGGCTGTAACGGAGAAAGTAGTCAATTGATTACTTTCTGTCAATAGCAAAGTTGACAATCGTCAACTTACAAAGGGGAAAAGGTTGAGTATAGGCGAGAGACTAAGGGAGTTTGGGCTAGAGAAATTCGGCTCCATCAAGGAATTTGCCAAGGCGATGAGGATGAGTCCGCCGAGCCTGCAGCAATATCTTTCCGACCGAAGGGAGCCGGGGACCCCGGTGCTTCAGAAGTTGATAAAGCTGGGATGTGACGTTGAATGGCTGATGACTGGGAAGCCCAAGCCTGCGGAGGGAACAGGGCTGATCAGGGAGCAAGATGTGGGCTACGAGGCGGGGCGGGGGAGCAGGGGGGCGCGATTTGTTGGAAGGATACGAGTAAGCCTTGACGGGAAGGAATCCTTCGACAGCAAGGGAATCCGCTCCGGAGCCGTTGTGCCGTTCTTCACGGATGGTTGTTTCTCACTTGAAGTTGACGGAGACGTTTTGGTGAACGCCGAGCCGATTGCAGTCCACCCCGGCAACATTTGTGTATTTGAGGAGGGGAAGGCGCCGAAGCCTGGCGATGTTGTGGCGGTACGGTTGAGAGACGGGCGGCGTCTGGTCAGGGTTGTGACAAAGATTTCCCAAAGGACGCTAGAACTCGGTGCCGCCAACAAATACCGGGACTACCCAGCGGTAAAGATCAAGAAGTCCGAGATAGCAGAGGCCGGGGTACTAGTCGGAAAGCTCGAACTCAGCGAGGAGATGAAGAAGAGATTTGGGTTGAAGGGAGAGTGAGGGAGGGGATGAGGACATAATAATCTAGTTTTTTTTGCTGTGAGCCTATTTTCTTTCTGCTCGTCCAGAAAGAAAATAGGCAAAAAGAAAGAGGACGCCAAAATCGAAACGCACGTGATAAGTCATCCTCCGCACGAGCCGTTGATTTCGACCGTAAGGAATGGATTACCGATCGAGAGTAATGAAACTGGCCGAAATCAAAACCCGCGGCAGAAAGCCGTCCTCCCGCCCCCCCATCGATTTTGGTAGCGATGGGCGGAGTCGACTCGACATCAAGAGCGCGGCTGCACCGAAATGTCCGCCTGAGGCGGATGCGCTTTTGGCGCAAAACCCGCGAGCAATGCTGCCACCGCACAGCGCCAGCGATTTCGGTGGCGATGGGCAGAGTTGACGCGCTCGAACTGGAGTTTAGCAGCCTTCCTAGTATCGTAGACCTTTTCAACTTGATCTACCTTCTGGTTCCCTGATAGTACCACTTGTGCATTTTATTGTCCGCTCTGAAAAAGCGGAAGGGGAGTTCGAACCGCAGCAAGCGGTTCGGATCCGCCCAAGAGACCCTTCGGCTCAGCAGCTTGGAAAGAGCATGGAGCTTCGCTCAGGGGGACCAAAGCAAGAAGTCGCGGATTAGGTTAAGGCGGGAAAAAGAATCTGGCAGGATGGTGCGTGGCAATTGAAAGCAGTTGTTGTTCCTTCTACACGATAACTTGTAATTGCCCTCCGTTTTTCTAATCGCTTTCGGTCCCTTCGATCAGTAGCTCGATTGTCACTGGTGAGACATTCGTATTGATGCGGGCCAGTTCCCTCTGATTGCCTTTCAGCTTTTTGGTCTGGATCAGGATCACCCCGTTCTGGATGACCGCACGTACGTTTCCGTGGTTGTTGAGCAAGACTTCCTTCGAACGCTTGGGGATTCGGAGTGGCGTCGCGTACGGGAGCCGGGTCCGTTTGTAGTCCTCGAACGAGTCCATGTTCAATCCGGGTATGTGGATGAAAAGACCTAAGCCGTCAGCGGGCAATTGAGCGCCGGTGTGGCTTAGATCTCTTGGACTCGATGGTCTCTAGGACTCTGGGTCACTAATTTGATGCTGCGAATATTGGGATATCGAAGGATAGAAACAACTGCAGGTGGTTCAGCCGTTGACGTGGCGGGCGGAAGAACAACGCATGATCCACAGGCAAATACATCTTCAGTTCGGAGCACTACGCTGTTGTTTTTGCCGCTACCAAACGAGAGTTTCTTTCAAGCTGTCGAGAGAGTAGGAATAGCCGAATGCCCATGCGATTTCTTGCGCTAGCTCCGCAATGACGAACTTCAGAAAATCTGTGTCGCGTAGGTCGCGAGGCGACAGATTCTTGTTGAATGTCAAGTTCGCCTGTAGTTTCTCTGGTGGAAGCTCGTCGGCGACGTAGTTGGAAATAGGCAAAAACCTTGCACCAAGGAGCCTAGTAAGAGACACCTGCCAATGAGTTGAACCCCAGTAATCTCCTGCTTGATACAGTCTGGAGGCAAAAGTTGCCGCTAGGTGCAGCAGATCAAGGAGTCGACTCATCTCTATCTGATCGCGCGTATCGGCGTGTGGGTGGGTTAAACAAAGGTTTGTCTTGGCGAAAATTGATCCAAATCTAGTGATCTCGAAATACTCGGTGAAATGGGTACGCTCGATGTGAGTGTACGCGTACATGCCATCCTTGATCGGCCTGAGGCACGCGTCTGGGGCTGGGAAATAGCGAGCTGTGCGCCTGTTCTGCGTTCGAAACTTGTCGACGAGAGCAGTGAAATCTGGCGATGGGAAGATTGGCCTGTGTGGGAAAATTGGTGAGAAGAAGGTTGTGAGCACTCCTAACGTGAAGTCGGCTTTCTGAAATTTGACCAAATTTGAGATATGAGACTCGGCAGAGTCAAGTAATTCGGACCTGAAGGAGAGCGATTTATGATGCCTGTTCATGAGCCATTCGAGTTGCTCGAATGAAAGAGCATCCTCAGGTTTACTGATGTTCCCTGTACGCACATACGCTCTGGTGTTGCTGTTGGTAGCATGGGGTGTATCTTCGCTCTCTTGAATCCTGATCACTACAAATGCTCGCTGCTCTGCGTTTTTGCAGACAACAACCTCGGGAGCAATTGGCGGAAATACCGAATCAACACAAATCTGCATAACCCGCTCTTCGAGACCAGGAGAGTGTGGTATGCCAATGAATGGAAGCATGGGGACACCATCTATCTCGTTCACTCCAATTATGATCGTGCCGCCGAATGTATTTGCAAAAGCGGATATTGTCTTTGCCAGATCGGTGGGGAAATCGGATTTATAATCAAGGATTGGATTTCCCTTGATCCCTTGACCGCAAAAGGTGACAACATCCTCGAATGTGAGTTTCGCAAGGGATTTGGAGAACATATTCATAGCGATTCAAGTGATGCTTATTAGACAGGCACGCGGTGGCGCATAACGTCTGCGGCAAGCTGCAGTGCCGTGTTGCTACCTCCTATTTTCAAATGAAGGGCCACGGCATTGAGCTAGCTCTTTTAATTGAGCCAATCTCAGTTTCTCCTGTGCCTCTGCAGAGAGCGAGCGCCGGCTTGCCGTTTGCTATGCGCCGCACGCATTCCGGAAATTATCGAGTTCATCCTGAGAAATTGATCCAGGGTTTTGGAGTCCAGGAATTCTTCCGAACACGGCCTGCATCATGGCTACCGTTACAACGGGTGGATTATCCAGTTCGCGGTACAGAGCTTGGCACACAAGAAAAGTCCCACAAAGCAATGCTCTCGCATGATAGACTGCGTCCCATTGCTGTAAGTCGTGGTGATCGCCAAGGGTATGATCCAATGGCAAAGGAGGATTGCCAGGTACAATACAGTTCTTTGGCAACGGTACATTGTTCGCCAGATACCAATCGGCTGCTGCGCGGTGAGTTCTGAATCTGTGCAGAACCTGTAGCATTGCGACAAAACGCCAATGCGAGTCTGGGTATCCTGGGTATCGACCTTTCCTCGTCAGATATACTGCGATATCACCTTCCAGTAACCTTGGTGCAAATATCCTGAACCGACAGAGAGCTGAGATTGATGGGTAATCCGACTCGAAATCGGGTTCGCGCCGGCAAGATCCATCAACGAAGGGATGTATTCCGTGGTTTGCAGCCGCGATTTGACCAGCCCGCGTCGAGATTAACGGCATGTATGAGTTCAGGTAGATCATGTGCGATGCGTGTGCCACATGACGTCCGGGGCATTGAGCGACCCCTATAATCATTCTATCAACTGAGGGAGCGCGTCTTGCCTTTTGTTAGCTGCCGCTGGCAACTATTCTTGACTATTGGATAGACTCTTCCTTACTCCCGTATCACACATTGTCCGAGGGTAGCATAATGCCTGCCTCCTGGGCACAATGCCGCAATGTTTCCACGAACGGCGATGCGTTGACATCAGTAGACTGGTTGGGGAGAAAGAAAGCAACGCGTAACTCCGATAGTAGTGATTTGCGCCGAGCAATAGCTGAATCGTAGTATGCGAACTTAGCCGGGGTGTTGGGTTTCGCATATGGATCTTTCTCGAGGAAGCTGCCAATCGCGAATGGAGCCTTCGCGTCGATAAGGGTAGAAATGTCGAGCAGAGTGGACGGGCCAAGATGCCCGGAGCCCAGGAATTCCTTGAGTCGCAGCAGGTGGTGCTGCAATTCTTGTTTGGTGTTCACCAACGATCGCGAGGCGGCATCTATAGATTTGCGGATGACCTTGCTCTTTTCTTTATCGGCTTCGGTTTTCGATTTTGCCATGAGTTCTGCGATCTTCCGTTCAAAGTAGGACATTCGATCGGTTAGCGAGTATATGAGAGTTGAGATGACAAAAAGATCGTATATGGATTCATTGCTTGAGAGCGGCTCAGTTGGCCAAGAATCCTGAAGCGTCGGAGACTGATGTCTGGAGGCTTTGAAATAGTAGGCACCGTATGTGTACAAGCTCCTGTCGCGAAAATACCGGAAGCTTTCCTGGAATTTATGAAAGAAATAGAGCTTGGCCTCCACGCGATTTGCTCTCTCGAGAAAGCGGTCATATAGCTGCAAATAACTCTTCGGAGCGAACTTGGTGACGACATCATCGTTTTGAAGAAGTGAGCGTCTTATCTTTTCACTGCCGATGTTTCCTGTCTCGGCAAAGAAAATGAATAGTGATTCAAGCAACAATCGCTTGTCGTAGTGAACGAGCGCGTGGCAGGCTGCGCAAAGAGAGACAAGATTAAGAACGCTATTGGTCCCTCCATTCTTGATGGTGATTTTGTGATGGAGATTGAGAAAAAGCTGCTCGTCGTCATCGAAGGACTGATTACAGGAGCGACAGGATCTTGCATACTTGCTCTTGGATTCATAGAATCTCCGTCGCTGCTCAGCCCATTCTTGGGTGGAATAGTAGTCGTCAAGATTCCTAAGCTTGTATTTGAATTTCCAGGGGTACCAATCTTCATGGGACTCCTCAGTTGGCATTATCTCCTTGCTGAGCTCTCGAAGTCGCGAGAGGGTTGTCCGCTGGTTGTACTGGAAAAGCCCAAAGTCGCGATATCTGGCCTTCATGTCTTCTCGGCTCTGCACAAATGTGAAGATTCGCCCTTTGAACTCGGTGGACCAAATATTCAAGCACCCTTCATCTACTAGGTCAAGCAAGTCAGGTCGTTGAACGAATTCCGAAACCAGGTCGCCTCTTATCACCACCGTTCCTTTGGACTTCTTGCTATTATAGAATTCGATACCTGATGCTTTCAGGATCTCACTGATGGCTTGCTGTGATTCCTTGGAAATTTTGGTAGTCATGTTGAGGGTCGTGATAGGTTGCCAATGCCAGCTAACGGGGCGCGGGCTCTGCCCTTGTTATACGGCGTTGCCGTTCGGCCTCGTCTTGGTAATGTTGTCGTGGATATAGCTGATTGGCGCTCGGGAGAAGTCTCGTGAACCTAGGAGCGATAAGAGCAATCGCTCGACCAGAGCGCGCAATCGGTAAAGTTCAAGGATAAGTTCTTGGTGATCGATAATATCAGATGAGTGAAACAGCTTGTCGCGAGTCTTGATTAGCGAAAATGTGGCATTAGTGGGATAGAGGTCCTTCCATAAGATATCTTGTTTCTGAAGAAAGGCTTCCAGGACCGACAAGAACGAAGGTCGATTGAGTTCGCGAACCTTCTCGTAAAAAAGCTTACGACGTCCCTTGGAGTCAACATTCTGCCTGACTAGATCGCAGATGTTTCGAGTGAGCGAGTGAAACTCTGGATCAGCGAGTATCTGGTTATAAGCGGTATTCGATCGAGCGAAAAGATCCTTGATTCTCTCGAGAGCGAGGAAAAGGGACGTGAACTTTTCTTCGACATGCTTTGCCTCTGAGCCAGCGACACAATAGACGATAGGCATGAAGAGATCGAAGTGTTGAGAGCGCAGAGTGCGGAGGCGGTGGAGTGCCTTCGTGAGGAACGGGCGTATTTGACCGGGTGCGAGCAACGTTTCGTGGTGTTCCGGTTCCTTGGAAGAGCAGTCCCTCGTTCTCTTGAGATGCCACTCGAGCAGGCGAGGTGTTTCGAGAAGATAGGCATACCAGGCTGTCCAGCGACGAGAAATGAGAGACGAGAGCAAAAGTAGGTCGTCTATGGTCGATTTCGCTTGCGAAAGAAAATCGCTGTCGGACAGCTCTGTGGTTGATGTGACCGTGCTGAATTGTACCGAGAGGACATGGGTGTTAAGAGCATGACCCTCCGAAGAGAGAGTTGTTGCGTAGAAAAACCTAGGAAGGATCTGAATCTCGAACAGGGACTCGTTCTGCAATTCGAGCTTAGGGTTAGGATAGATGATCTTCCTTTCACCTGAGTGAGAAACCTCAGCTACCCATCTGGCGTCCCAAGCGATGGTTGGACCGGTCAGGAGGAAAGTCACTTTCCGGCCGGAGATATCAGCTGACGGACGTTCGGTGGTGAAAGTTAGGTTGCCAAGGTGGAATTCTGCCACTGCGCCGACAGCTTCCGGGCTCCTTTCCAGACCGGCGTATGGGCGGGAAATACTCTCCAAGAAAACCTCGTCGCTCCTAAACTGAGTTGCGAAGTCGATCGTTGACTCAGATCGCAGTTGTAGAGGGGGACCTGGTAAGAGAAAGAGCTTGGCTACCTTGTCATAGGCAGAAGGGTTACCGAGGATCTTTCCCTTGATGACATCGTTTCGAGCGAGGTTGAATTGGATGGCAAAATGCAGATCATGGGAGATCAGATCCCCTTGAGCGAGGTTCCCTAGGAATTCTTCTGTTTCAGCGAATGGTTGGTCGGGGAAAAGTCTCATGCTGATCATTTGGACTCCTCGAACGGCAATGCCGTATAACGTGGAACAACGCAATATCGCGTTTCTATTTCCTTTGAACGCAGAAACCCCCTTCATCGCTTCTTGCGAATTCAGAGGTCTCAATCCCGCTTTCCACGGGTCACGCCAATTTGTCAACGGCGGGCACGGTGCACGATGGAAAGGTAAAACTGTCACCTGTCAATGTCAATCGGCTCTTCTACTGAATTCTTTTTCTCTTGTTTGTTTCTTTAGCGGAGAAAAGCTGGTGCCTAGCTATTCACCTTCAATCGGCTTGAATTGTACTCTCTTCGGGCCAGAGGGAGTACTGATGGTCACGATGAGCACGTTATGCTCGGGGTTGATGTATTCTCTGTAATCTTGGGGCAATTCGAAGTAAACATACCCGTTGACGCTTCGATTTGTGAACAAAGTATTCCGTCGCAGAATACCTGAACTCACGCTGTTCCTAAAAGTCTCATACCAATAGTTAGTGCTTAACATATCAGCCTGTGTTTTGTCACGAATGGCATCCTGCTTCTCTTTCTTATCCTGGATTTGCCAAGTCTCACCTGTTGAGGCCGTTACCCTAGTAGATTGACTTGAAAGCTGCTGTAACGTGCCACCTATGGCTTGGAGTATCAGAGACGTTGCTTTTTCATTGTCAATGGAGCTAAGGATCCTCGTAGGTGTATCTGGTTTTATTTCTGGAAAGCTCTGAACTTTTAAGGTCACAGTAGCTTGGGGGTCAACCAAGTACGGATTATTAGACTTGTTTTGAAATAACAGCCAAAGGCGCATATAACGCCGACCCGAAACCTGAGCTGGCTCCAACGAGAATAAAAAGAAGGATTGATCATCACTCGTTGCTCCGATAGGCAACCCATTAAGGAAGTACCACTCGACATCCTTGCCGCCAGGCTGAAAGACTCTCGGCGGTTTCGTACTTGCACATCCTGAGAGCAGGGCTAATAACAAAAGCAAGAGGAACGCGGGGCGTTTTTTCATCTGAACCTCCTCCGGGCTTTGGGTTGCCCGTACCACCTAGCAGGAAAATCACGGTTGTGGGAACACACTTCAGGTTAGGAATTCACCGTGAGAAAGTCAATCGGCTATTCTACTGAATTTTTTTGTAGGCTGTTCAGCCTAAGGGGTAATGCAGGGATTTTTGCCGAGATTAACAAACGAGAGCACGAGCCGATGTCAATTCCGATGTCGGATGAAATGTATCGGGACACACGGGAAGGGGCAATACCGGAAACTCAGTATTTATGCACCGGCACCTGATGCCATCCGTGAGCAGGCAGGTTTCTGCTACGCGCCTGGAACTTGTTGCTGCATTGAGAGTTGTAGTTTTTGGATGAGCTCGTTGTTCTGGTCAGCAGCACGCTGCGCGCTCTCGCGGATCAGACTGAACGAGTTCGAGCCGAACTCTCTCAGATACTGATCTTGCTCGCATTCGAGCGTCTGGATGAGCGAACGGATTTCCTCTGGTGTGAACTGAACCGTTATCATTGTGTCTCCCTCCACGCTTCGACAATTCGTTCTAAGGTCCTTATACCAATCTTTGGCAGGGCATTGATTTCGTTCCACGATTTGTATGGGCGGTGGGAAACAAGGGTGTCAACGCGATTGGTTGAAACCTTCTGTCGAGACAGAGCTTTGTCGAGCATCGAAACTGATGAATTGTTGAGCCATTCAAGGCAGGCACGAGATTCCTTCTCGTCGTCGAACGGGAGGAGGAAAGGTTCGTACTCAGTGGGTGGGAGTTCCACCTGAGCAAGCTCTTGTGCTAGGGGTATGTGCGGGGCAGCATTTGGATGAAGAATGTAGACTAAGGTGCCGAAGATGATGGCTGCGATGAGGGCCCCGATAGTGATCGTATCCTTGATGTCGGCGCGAACTCCTCGAAAGTTTTTGCGGTGTCGAGGATCATATTTGACTGATGTGATGGAATGATAGAGTCGTCTAAGCTTCGCTGCTGCGGCTGATGGCTGCCAATGCAGGGCCGTATGACCGCCAAGCTGCACCAGCACCCAAGAACCGAGAGCCAGCCGACGCAGGCGGGAAGGAGAGAAGCCGACGCAAAAGACGAACACCGTAACACCAAGGCGAGCAGCGAGGCGACAAGCCAGAAGAGAGCCACGAGACTTGGGAGAGGACAGGAAGCAAACGAGCGCTGACGGCCGATGCAGGGAAAGAAAGCGAACAAGCGCAACTGAACGCCGAGCAAGACGAAGCTTGAGTGCAACAGCTACCTGACCACCCGACCACCACCGAACGGAGGCGCCGCCACGCGCAGCAGAAAGAACGACGGAAACGGCCGAGAGCGAGCAGCCACCACGGCCGCCCGGACCGAACGCAGCGAAGACCGAGACGCGCGGAAGGGCTGACAACGGAACTGAGGAGAGAACGAGGGAATCAGCGCCCACTGAGCAGCCAACTGCAAGCCGGGCAGGCGAGCCGGAGAGAACTGCTGAGACGACAGAGGAGACGAGAGGCCGAGCGGACACCGGAAGCGACCGGGAACCGCAGAAAGCGATGTGTGAAAACTGAGCGAACATAACGAGACCTGCAACGGCGAACAACCGCCGAGCGACTGCCCACGCTGGAAGGCCCAAGCCGAAGCAGCCCGCCAGCGCCCCCGAGCCCGCTGGCCCAGAGAGCGAAGCGAAAAAACTATTGGAGCGGCACAGCCCCGCAGGCGCAGCCACGCAACGCCCGTAGCGAGTCCCTCGACTTCGCTCGGGACGAGCGGAGCCCGAGTGCGGAAGCGAGCCCTGAGTCCGCTTACGACGGACCCCTTCGACTTCGTCCCGCTCATTCGCTGAGCGGGACTTCGCTCAGGGCGTAGCTGCACAAACGAGGGTTGAGTCCCGCCGTGGTTTGGCGGGCCGAAAGGCTTGCGTGGCGAGAACGGGGCTGTAAATTGAAGGAACCGCAGGAGTGGAGTGATCATGAGCATGAAGTAGTAGGGTGAAGGCCAAGAATCGGGGTGGGCGAATTGCCCCACCCCGCCTCGGTAGAACCTGTCAGGCCGCCTTCGGTTGAGACGCAGACTGCAATTGACGGCGTTTGGATGTTATGGCCTCAGCAATGCGCTTGCCTTGATCCCCGGTGAGCCTCCTGGTGCTGATCCCCTTGAGCCTGCTCTGCTCGATGGAGTCGAGTCGCTCACCGGTTGCGGCTTTTTGGATTGCCTCCAGCATCGCTGCCGCTTCCTTCTCGCCAGTCAGGAGACCCGACTCATTGAACAAAGGCGCCTTCGCGGGCGGGACGTCGCTCGCAGCCGAGGCATGCTGTTGGCCTCGGTCGAGCCATTCGAGAATCCGCTTGCCGACGTTCTCATCTGGTTTGGAAACCAGTCTTCCATCAAAGAGACTTGACCGATCTTTGGTGGATTGGGCATTGTGGTTCAGGTCGAGATCGAAGACGATGTCGAATTCGTAGTCCATGCCTTCGCGCTGCACAGGAGCAAGTCCAACCTTCTTCGGGACGGACTTTCCCTTCTCGTTTGTTTCGACAACGTAGTCCATCTTCGAGCGCATCGTTGCGATAAGATGGAGCTTTGAACGGATCATCGCCTCGATGAAGGCGTTGTGCTGAGGCGTCAACTTGCGCCAGGCCGTGAAGCTGTTCATGCCGCCATCGGCAAGCTTGCCCTGTGTGTCTAGGAGTCCGCCTTCGCCCGCCCACGCGTGAGAGATGCTGTCGAGGATAAGCACATCGTAGGCGGCTGCCTCAGCCTGGTGAATGGCCTTGATGTATTTGTCGATTTCAAAAGGCGGTTCGATATTGAGCACATCGAAGTCGATGCGGTCTGCATAGAGGACGCTGGAATTGTTCTCAGTGTCGACAAGTGCAATACGGCTGCCTCCACCAGAGGCGGATGCGCCTCCGGCGCACAGGCCCAAGGCGACCTTTAGCGCTGAGAGGGTTTTGCCGGATCCTGCCGCGCCGCAAAGACCGATGCGAGCTTTCTTGACAATGCGTTGCGCTTTTTGGAAGCCAGAGAGTTGAGATGATGATGTGGTGTTCATGGTGAATCTCCTTCTATTGGAATGATGGATTGATGGACAGGTAGGCTTTCCCTTCCTAGAAAGTGACCTGCAGAGTTGAGCCTCCCGCGATGAACCGTGCCGGCAGGATGATTTCACCGGTCACCGTATCGGCGACTTCTGCCGGCAGATTCTCGAGGAACCTCCTCCGGGCCTTGAGTTTCTCTTCGATGGCCTTCTTCTGAGATTCAAGATCGTCGATGATGGTGTCCTGATACTCGTACCTCTTCGGAAGGGATTTGAGCTGGACCTTTGCGCCGAGGACGTCTGCCGACGTTCCTTGCATTGAGACGATCGCTCGCTCTTTGATGTGACCTAAAGCCTGGTCGAGAATGTCAGTGACATTCCGTATGCGGACGTACGCTTCGATGGCCGACTGCTCTTCGAGGAGGGCGTCAGTCAATGCGCCGGCGTAGACGGCGAATTCAGCCTTTGGAACAACACGGTGGAGCACGGTCAAGTGCTCCGACTGTACCGGTTCCGGTTCCATGACCTCAGGGAAGAATTCGTCTTGTGTTTGAGTGTTTGGTTCCATGGTGCTGGTCTCCTTGTTGTGCGTACCCATGCGCACCCCGGTTGGTGAGTGTTGTTGTAATGTTTCTCTTCCGTTCAATTTTCTTGAGGCGCTAACCACGCAGCCCGGCTTCCTGCTGCCGTTGTTTGGCGGCTTCCAGTTCGACCCGCAATGCAGATTCGACTTTGTCCGCTTGGATTGAATCCACAGACGAACCAAAGGAGACGTACTGCAGCTTGCCGTCATCGCATAACCTGTAGAAGTACCCAATGACTCTTCCTGTGGATTTCATCTTGATTGGTTGAAGGATCTTCACAATTCCACCCGACGGTTTGACCCCGGCGGCGATCGCCCCGAAAAAAAGAAAGGGAAAAGAAAAAAAGCGGATGTGTGTGTCTAAAACGGCAAACCAAAAAGGCAAGGGCGTCGCAAGCGGTATCAACTTTCAATTTTTTCCCGCTTGCGGCGTTTATATACCCTTGCCTTTTTGCACATCAGCTCGAAGCGAGCCGTTTGCCGTTTTTATCTTGATCCGCTTTTTTTGTTTCTTTTCCCTTTTTGAGGGAGGGGCGATGAGTCCTTGGTTTGTTCGGTGAGATTGACGATTGCCAATTGTCGATTTGCGATTGAGGAGGGTTTGGCACGACCTTTTGCCATTGAGTTCTCAAGTCGGAGTGCAAAAGGCGTGATCCCGCGGAGCGGGATGCAAACAACGCACAAACCCTCACAGACCAAGTCGGCGGTTGGCACAGAAAGAGAACGAAATGGGGACTTTTTGCTATGAGCAGGATGCAGCGTTTTGAGCAGGTGAGGGGGTGTAAAAAGTGTGACAACCGCCGTTGTTGGTACGATGCTGCAATTACGCCGAAACGAAGGAGCGAACGTAACGGAGTGGCCAATTAGAAACCACTCTTATGAATGACTATGGGGAGGAACAAAGTGAAGTGAGCGACTGAGTTGAGGCGTTATTGCTACCGGAATCTTTGGGCGAGGCGGCATGAAGCGCCCCCCGCTAAATTGGTGCAGACTTTGGCGGGGGTGAAACCGCACGTGTTTAGAAACACAATACAACTCCACGTGCGGGCGCTTGATGCCGCCGAGAGGGAAGGCTTTCGGTGTGATTGAAGATGGAAGGAAATAGGACGGTCACGATTTAAAGTCCGCCATTCTTATTGGCGGACGACTCACCCTTGACGAGGTCAGTGATTGAAATGAGACCAAATTGAAAAGGCAGCGTTCGAGGAGGAAGCGCGGAGGAACAGCAGATGAATGTCCGCCTGAGGCGGATCCGCCACAAAGCGCGGCGGACAAGTCAGCCTCCGGCTGAGAATATTGGGATGGTGGAACGGTGGAGTGGGAGAGTCTTGTTCGATGGCAGGAACGGACGGATGTGATGGATTTCGAGGTCCGGAAAGTCTACAGAGTCGATATTCAGCCTCTGTTTTTGTAGACTTTGTAGACTCGCTGACGTTTGTTCAATGCGAGAGGTGCTGAACCATCGTGGATGATGGATTGGCGACGTTCGCCGCTGCTTGCATCACTTTGAGAAGAGACTCACGTATTCTGCGAACGAGAACACACGGTTTCGTTTGCTTCCCGTCATTTCGATCAAGACCCTGAGGTCAACAAGGTCCTGTATCAATTCGTTCGCCGTCTTCGGAGTGACCTTGAGTATTTTGCAGACTTCCGCCGAGGTGATCCTTGGATTACGGTAGAGGTTCATCACAAGTTCTTTCGCTTTCGGGAGCCTCTTGCCAAGCTGCACAATTCTTTTTCCTTCGACATCCTCACGGAGCTCTTGAATCTTTTCGAACGTGGCAATGCCCTTGTTGCACGTTTCAGCAACCGCAACGAGGAAAAACATGATCCATTGTGCCAGATCGTTCTGCGTTCTCGCAAGCATCAGTTTATCGTAGTAAACGGAACGGTGCTTCTCGAAGTACTCCGAAAGATACAGCGTCGGTTTCGCAAGCAGGCCTTTGCCGACCAAATACAGCGTTATGAGCAGACGGCCGATACGTCCGTTACCGTCAAGGAATGGATGGATCGTTTCGAACTGGTAGTGACCGATAGCAATTCGAATGAGATTAGGAACGTCAATCCCCTCGTTATGGAGGAATGTCTCCAAATCACTCGTGAGCGAGTCGACTTCTTCGTGGGATGGTGGAATGAACACTGCATCTTTGATTGACGATCCGCCGATCCAGTTCTGGCTTTTGCGATACTCTCCGG
>Ga0315291_10000355_pt1 | contig 59813 bp, 49 predicted proteins | sample YL17G12_20_MG_FD_203070 | JGI IMG/M metagenome (GOLD analysis project Ga0315291, IMG submission 203070) | Sediment microbial communities from Yellowstone Lake, YNP, Wyoming, USA - YL17G12_20 | ecosystem: Environmental > Aquatic > Freshwater > Lake > Sediment | place: USA: Wyoming | collected... | reverse complement strand
CCCCCCCACCGGCCCCCGACACCGCCATGCCGGCCGCCGGGTCGGAAGACGGGTCGGCGCACGGCGCGCGCGGCGCGGCGCTGCAGCGGTCGCGGTCGCGCCACGACGTGCGCTGGCCCGAGCAGGACAGCGTGCGCGACCAGCTAAAATCGTGGGCCGGCAAAGTCAAGCAGCGGTGCGTGGGGAGGGGAGGGGGCGGGGGCGGGCGGCGCGCTGCGCCGGGGCCGGCCATGCGCCGCGGGGCCCCCGCAGCGCACTCCGGCCGCCCCGGCTCCCGTCCGCCCGCACGGGGCAGGTTCGCCGTAATGGGCCCGCCCAGGCGGCGCGGGACGGGCATCGGGCGCGAGCGCGGGACACGGCTCGTGCGCGGGCTTTCACGGCCGTCGGCCGCGCTTTTCGCGCCCGCCCGCCCCGACGCGCCCCCACCCCACCCCCACCAGCGCGTCGACCGTGAGGGCGACCTACTCCCCCCTGGACTACGCGGCCACCGCCCTCCCCTGCCTCGCCTGGCTCCGCCGCTACAACATTCGCAAGGATTTGATGTACGACCTCCTCGCCGGCGCCTCCGTCGCCGCCCTCGTCGTGCCACAAGGCATGTCGTACGCGCGCCTGGCCGGCCTGCCGCAAGAGTACGGGTTGTACGGCGCGTTCGTGCCCGTCATGGTGTACGCGGCGTTGGGGTCGTCCAAACACCTCGCCGTCGGCCCCGTCGCGGTCACCTCGCTCATCATCGGGTCGGCCCTGCCGGCCATCGTGGCCCGGGACGTGCCCGGGTTTGCGTTCGAGGCGGACCCGAACCGGCCGGCCAACCCGGCGGGGCAAGACGCGTACAACCGCGCCGCGATCCAGGTCGCGTTCCTCGCGGGGGTGCTCTACACGGCTGTCGGCGTCTTCCGGCTGGGCTTCTTCATCAATTTCCTGTCGCACTCGGTCATCGCGGGCTTCATGACGGGGGCGGCCACCCTCATCGGGTTGACCCAAATGCGTCACCTCTTTGGCTACGACCACCGCCCCAACCCCGCCTGGACGCCGGCATCCCCGCCCAACGTGACGCAGTACCTGCCGTTCCCGCGGGGGCAGGCGGACGACCGCGTGGTCAACCAAGTGAAAAACCTGTTTTCGCCAGAGTGGCTCGCCATGTTCAAATGGCGCGACTTCGTCATGGGGCTCGCGTGGGTCGCGCTCCTGCTCGCCATGAAGGCGGTGGGCAAGCGGTCGAAACGGTTGGTGTGGGTCAAAGCGGTCGGCCCGCTGACCGTCACGGCGCTGTCCATCGCGGTGACCGCGGGCCTGCGCCTGCAGTGCGACCCCAAGAACAAGGCGTTCAACAGCGGCTGCGTGCGCGTCGTGGGGCGGGTGCCGACCGGGTTGCCGCGCGAGACGGTGACGTGGTGGTTTCCGATGACCCGCTTTGGCGACAAGTTGGGCCTCGCGCTGCTCGTCTGCGCCATCGACATCCTGGAATCCGTCTCGATCGCCAAAGCGCTCGCCTTCAAAAACCGGTACGAGCTGTCGTCGACGCAGGAGTTGGTCGGCCTCGGCGTCGCCAACGTTTTTGGCGCCGCCTTTTCCTGCTACACGACCACCGGCTCCTTCTCCCGGTCGGCCATCATGGACAACGTGGGCGCGGCGTCCCAAGTGGCGGGCTGGGTCGGCGGCGTGGCCGTCATGCTCGTGCTCCTCTTCCTCACCCCGATCTTTCGGTCGATGCCGCAAAACGCGCAGGGCGCCATCATCATCTCCGCCCTCGTCGGCCTCGTCCAGGTCAAAGAGTGGCGGTTCCTGTGGCGGGTGTCCAAGCGGGACTGGGCCGTGTTCACGGCGGCGGTCCTCGGCGTCTGGTTTGGCGGCGTCGAGATTGGGCTCGTCTTCGCCATCGTCCTCTCCCTCATCCTGGCGCTGTACCGGTCGGCATTTCCGCACACCGCGGTGCTGGGGCGGCTGCCGGGGACGGACGTGTACAGGAACGTGAAGCAGTACGCGTCGGCCAAGCGCGTGCCCGGCCTGCTCCTGGTGCGCGTCGACGCGCCCCTCTTCTTCGCCAACGTGGCGCCCGTGGCGGACGCGCTGAGGAAGTACGAGCGGGAGGCGACGGCGGACGGGGACGGGGCGGTGAAAGCGGTCGTCATCGACCTCTCGCCGGTGACCGACGTCGACGCGTCGGCCGTCCACTTCCTGGCCGCCTACGTCCGCGGCGCGCGCGCGCGCGGCCTCGACGTCGCCCTGGCCAATCCGTCGTGCGACGTCGCCAAAATCCTGGCCCGCGCGGGGCTCGACGCGCTCGTCGGGCGGGACAGGGTATTTGTGCGCGTCGGCGACGCGGTCGACGCCCTGCGCGCCGCGGCCCCGCTGCCGGTGGCGGGCGCGGCGGGGGAGAAGGAGGGCAAGGAGGCGCCGACGGGGGCAGCGGCGGTGTGAGGAGAGGGGAGAGGGGGGAGGGTAGAGAAGAAATAATAAAATTGTCCAGGGACGGCGCGCGGCCTGTCGCTCTCTCGCGGCCCGCCGCCCACCCGCTCCCAGCCTGCGCGCGTGTCCGGGTTGCACGCCGCCGCGCGCGAAGAATCCCGTGGGGGCGCGGGTGGCGCCCCGGACGCGCGCGCGCCGCGGCGGCGGCCACCCCGCCCCGCCCCCCCCTCCCCCCCTCACAGCCCGACCTTGGCCTCCCACTTGGGCAGGTTGGCCACAAACATGAGCGTGATGACGGCGTGCGGCGCGATGCGGACGCAGTAGGTCGGAAAGCCGGTGTAGAACGCGAGTGGGCCGCGTTTCGCCACCGTTTTCAGCGCGCAATCGATCGGCCCCGTGTACGGGTACTTGCCGTCGGGCCCCGCCTTCATCTCCTGGATCTGGGTCTTGACGTAGTCGAACGGGAGGGAGCAGGCGGCCGCGAAAAAGCCGGCGATCATCGCGCCGCCGAGGACCGCGGGCTGCCCCGCGTACCCCGCGGCCGCGATGGCCTCCTTGGCCTGGTCGTTGGACGCCAGCATGCCCATGTTCAGCGCCATGGCGCGGACCACGGTCGGGCCCGCGCCCCGGAAGAGGCCCGCCGCGCCGTCGTCGCGCACGATGCGGACGAGGGCGTCGGTCACGCCCTTGTAGTTGCGGCGTTGGGCGGGGGGGAGAGTGGAGTCGGCCTGGAGGGGAGGGGGGGGGGGGGCACAGGGTGGGTGCCGGGTTTCTCGTGTCTCCGTCCGCCGCGCGCGCCGTGTCGACCCCCCTCCCCCTCCTCTCTCCCCCCTCCCACCTGCATGCGGATCAAGGACAGGTCCGCGGGCGACCCGATGAGCGCGCCCAGCCCGCCCGCCGCCAGCCCGGCCCCCGCCTTTTGGTAGAGCGGGAGCGGCGCGCCCGCGTTGGCCTCTTTGAGCGATTCGGACAGCGTGTTGAAAATGCCGAGCCGCGCCGTCGTGTACGTCGCCTGCCGCAGCAAGCCGGCGGAGAGGCCTTTGTAGAGGCCGGAGACGCCGTACTCTTTGATGACCTGGCCCGCGACGGCAAACTGGCGGAGGCGAGGGAAGAAAGAGGGCGCGGGGGTGGGCGCGCGCGCGCGCGGCGCCCCTGTGCCCCTCCCCCGCCCCGCCACGCCCGCCACCACGCACCGGCCCGCCGGTGGCGCCCAGCTGCAGCCGCACTTTGACCATGTCGATGGGCTGGGGGAGGGGGCGGGGGAGGCGGCGTCGGCAACCGGCCTCGGCGCGCGCGCACCGCGTCCCGCCGCCCCGCCGTCCCGCCCTCCTCCTTGTACCTGAATGATCGTCGTCGCGCACATGCCCGACAGGCCGCCGTTGAAAAAGGGCTTGGCCGCGGTCCACGCGGGGTGCGGCTGCTGCTTTTGCGCCATTGGAGTGGTGGCGGCGCGAGGCGGGGGCGCGGGGGCCTGGGGAGTGGAGGGGCGGGTGATCGCGCGTCGGCGCGTCGTTTGAGGTGGCGTTTCGGGGCGGGCGGCGGCGGGAACGGCGGGCGGCCGGCCCCAACGCGCGCGGGCCGACCGATGGCAGGCCGCGACATCGGCCGCCGCTGCCGCGGCCGCCGGTCCCGCGCGGTCGAGCACGCCACATGAAAGCGCATGGCGACCGCGGGCGGCGCGGCGCGGCCTGCGCCGCGCGCGCCGCGCGCAAAGGGCGCAGCCGTCGCGCACGGACCGCCGGCCGGCCGCGCCGCGCGCGCGCGCCCGCGCCCGCCTGATACGCCAATGGGCGCACGCGCCGCGCGGGTCGGGGGACGCACCTGGTGGCGGGGACAGAGTGGCCCGGCCGTGCGGCGTGGCGCTGCCCACCACTCCGCGCCGCCCCTCCATCGACGCCGGCCCCCTCTTCTCGCGGTCCCCGCATGGCGTCGCCCGGGCCGGCCGCGCCGCCGCCGGCGGCCGCCGCCGCCGCCCTGCTGCCGCCGACGGCCGCGCCGGCGGCCGCGCTGCCGCCGGCGCCGCCGGCGCGCTCGCGCTCGCGCTCGCGGTCCCGCCGGCGCAGCCGGTCGCCGGGCGGGCGCCGGTCGCGGTCGCGCGACCGGCGGCGGCGCTCGCGCTCGCGCTCGCGCTCGCGCTCGCGCTCGCGCGGCAGGGACGACAGGTGGGAGCGACGGGCGTCGCGAGCGAGCGAGTGCCGCTGTCGGCAGGCACAGGCGGCTGGCGGCGGGCGGGCGCCGGCGGGGGGGCGGCCCACCTCTTTCCTCCCCCCCCTCAGGCGCTCGCGCTACCGCCACCACCACCGCCGCGACCGGTCCGACACCCCCCCCGGCAAGCCGTCCCGCTACGGCGGCTATGTCCCCCGCGCGCGCGGCCCCGGGCGCGGGTCGGTCGCCGCGCCGCCGCTGCGGGTCATGGGCGCGGCCATCCCCTCGCGCGAGGCCGCCAAGGCGACCGCCCTGGCGGCGGCGGAGGCCCAGCTGCGCGCCCGGCTGGCGGTCATGCAGGCGACGGCGGCGGCGGCGGTGGACGGGGCGGACGCGCGGAGGCGGGAGGTCGTCGTGTCCAACATCGGCCCCGCCGTCACCGCGGACGCCATTTGTGCGTTGCTGAACGCTTCGTTGGGTGCCGCGTTTGACGAGGCGACCACAGGCGGCCCGCCCGTGCTCCGCGTCGTCGCCGCGCCCGAGCGCGCGGCCGCGACGGTCGAACTCCGCGCCGAGGCCATGGCGGCCGCCGCGGCGACGCTCTCCGACCAGGTCGAACTCCTGGGGTCGACCCTGCGCATCTCGCGGCCGGCCACGGTCGACCCGGCCAAGGCGACCGCCGCGTCGGCGTCCGCCGCCGCGGCCCTGGCCAAACTCCTGGCCGGCGACCCCGCGGGCGCGCGCGACGAGCTCGCGTCCATCGGCGTCAAGCTGGCCGCGTTTGAAAACGCCGACCTGGGGCTGCCGCCGCCGCCGCCGCCCGCGCCCGCGCCCGCGCCGCCGCCCGCTGCGCCGCGGCCGCCCCGCCCCAAGCCCACGCCCTGCCTGCGCGTCGACGGCGTTCTGACCCCGGCCGTCATGGCCGACGCCGACGCGCTCACGACCGCGCTCACGGGGCTGGCGGCCGAGTGCGCAAAGTTCGGCGACGTCTGCCGCGTCGAGACCGGGGCGCCGGCCGACGGCGGCGACGGCGGCGCCCCCGTGTTTGTTGTCTTTGCCGCCGCCCCCCTGGCGGCTGTCGCCCGCATGGCGGTAAACGGCAAGCCTTTTGGCGGCGGCGTCGCGGCCGCGTCGTTTTGCGCGCCGGAGGATGTGCCCGCCGAGGTGGCGGCCGAGTGAGGTGGGGGAGGCGGCGCGCGGCGCTGTGCGAACCCCGGGCCGTGTTTGCAGGCCGCCAGTGAAGCCCCCCCGCCCCCCTCACGCCGCCGCCACGGGCTCGAGCTTTTCCTCCGCCCGAGCCTTCTCACCCTCCGCCCCCGCCGCCCCCTCTGGCAACCCGCCCTCCCGCCGCCGCTTGGACCGGGCGACGACGGGCAGGGCGGCCAGGGCGGCGGCCGCGGCCGCGGCGTCCGGGTCGGCCGAGGCCAGCGCGGCGGCCGCGGCGGCAGCCTCCTCGCCGCCACCCGCCTCCATGCGCGTCAGCGGCGCCGTGTCAAACTCGAGCAGCCATGCGGCCGGCAGCTCCCCCACGGGCCCGTCCCGCCGCGCCTGCCCGACCCCGATCTCCTGTTGCCACTCGAACGCGGTCGCGCCGCCCAGCTTGCGCAGCCACACCTGCACCGCGGACGTCATCACGGTGTTGGCCATGTAGTACAGCGAGAGGCCGGCGGGGACGTTGAGCGCAAACCAGCCGACCATGACGGGGAGGCCGACCATGAGGGCCTTGCCAAAGAGCGCCCCGCCCGAGTTCGCGTCTTCGTCGTTCGCGGTCGGTGTGGGGGAGATAATCGCGGACGACGCCCACTGGGCGAGGACGAGGGCGACCGGGAGGATGAGGTACGGAACCGCGCCGTCCCACCCGCCCGGCGGCGCGCCGTCCACCAGGGGCAGCAGCCACGCCGTCCCCGTGCCCGCGCGCTGGGCGGCGATGGTGGTGGGGCCGGACAGGGACGGGATCCAGTAGAAGCCTTCCGCGATGCCGTCGGCCGACACGTTCGAGAGCGCGCGGTACAGGCCCCAAAACACGGGCAGCGTGGCGAGCGTGGGGGCGCACCCGGCGGATGGGTTGACGCCGGCGGCTTCGTAGAGGGCGGCGGTTTCCCGCTGGATCGCGTCCTTGTCGCCCGCGTACGCCCGCTTGATGTCGTCCACCTCGGGCTTGACCTTTTGCACCGCCAGCGCGCTCTCCACCTGCGCCTTCGTAAACGGAAACGTCACGACTTTGGTGGCCGCCGTGAGCGCGATGACGGCCCAGCCGTACGAGTAGGGGACGCCGGCCGCGCGAAACGCGTCGCGGAAGAACAGCAGCGACGCTTCCAGCGAATCCGACAGGGGCGCAAGCCAGCCGCCGTCCTGGCGCCCGCCCGCGGCGGCGGCGGCGGCGTCGGCGAGGAGGGCGACGTGGTGGGAGAGGGTGGGCGCCGCGGCGGCGAGCGCGTCGGCAGCGGCCCCGGGGTCGGCGGCCAGGGCGCGCGTGAGTGTCGGTCGAGAGACGCGTGGCCGGCGGCTGGCGGCCGGGGCGGCAGGCGCCGGCTCGCGGCGCACGCGCCTGCCGGCGGCCGCACCCTGCATTGGCCGGCCGCACGCGGCCGACATTCCGGGCGGTGCGCGTGCGCGGCACCGGGGCGCGGGTGCGCAACACAGAGCGAGAGCGGCGGCTCGGGAAGAGTGCAGCGCGCCGCCGCTGGCGTCGACCCGACCCTCTCGCCACTCCCCAGCGCCACCCCCCCTAATGACCTCGCTCGCCGACCGCCTGGCGGCCGCCCCCCCGGGCGACGCTGCGTCCCTGCGCGCCATCGCGCTGGCCGACGGCGCGTCCGCGGACGACCTGAAAGCGCGCGAAGCCGCGGTGTCCGCCCTCTGCGACGCCCTCGCCGCGTCCAACGACGCCCCCGCCCTGCGCGGCCTGCTTGCCGACCTGCGCCCCCTCTTCGCGGTGGCGCCCAAGGCCAAGACGGCCAAGATCGTGCGCGGCGTCGTGGAGGCGATCGCGCGCGTGCCAGGGTCTGAAGCGCTGCAGGTGAGTGGAAGAGGGGTGTGTGTGGGTGGTGTGGCGCGGCTGCGGACGCGCCGCGGGGCGCGGGCGGCGCCGCACGGCGGCGGTGGCGCCCCATCGGCGCGCGCGATGCGCGCCGCGCGGCGGTGCGGCGGCGCCCGATCCAGGTCTCACTCCAGATGGACGCCTCGCGAGCGTGCCGACCGCCGACATGGCTGTGACGGCGCGAGGAGCGTGAAGGACGCCCCTCCCATCCCCCTCCCTCCCTTTCTCTCCTTCTCTCCAGCTCGAGGTCTGCCGCGAAACCTCGGCCTGGGCCCGCTCCGAGAAGCGCACCTTTCTCCGGCAGCGCATCGACGCCCGCCTGGCGGGCCTGCTGCTCGGCACCAAGGATTACCCCGCCGCCCTTGCCATCATCGCGTCCCTCCTCGCCGAGGTGAAACGCCTGGACGACAAGCTCCTCCTCGTGGACGTCCACCTGCTCGAGTGCCGGGCCCACCGCGCGCTGCGCGCGCCGCAGCGCGCGCGCGCCGCGCTCACCGCCGCGCGCGCGGCCGCGTCGTCGACGTATGTGCCGCCCGCGCAACAGGCCGAGGTGGACGCTTTATCCGGCGTGCTGCACGCGGACGAAAAGGATTACCGGACAGCGTTTTCCTATTTCTTCGAAGCGTTCGACGCGCTCTCCCCGCTCGACCCGCCGCGCGCCGCGGCCGCGTTCAAGCACATGCTCCTCTGCAAAGTGATGATGGGCGACGCGGGCGACGTGCCCAGCCTGATCGCGGCCAAGGCGGGGACCAAGTTTGCCGGGCCAGACGTGGACGCGCTGGCCGCGGTCGCGGCCGCGCACGCCGACGCGTCCCTCGCCGCCCTGGACGCCGCGCTGGCGGCGCACGGGCCGAGGCTGCGGGGCGACGACGTCGTCGCGTCCCACATCGCGGAGCTGTACGACGCGCTGCTCGAAAAAAACCTGATCCGCGTCATCGCCCCATTCTCCCGCGTCGAAGTCGCCCACCTGGCGTCCCTCGTCGGCCTGCCCGCGGAAGCCGTGCTGGCCAAGCTCTCCCAAATGATCCTGGACGGGCGGTTGGCTGGGACCCTTGACGCCGGCGCCGGCTGCCTCGAACTCCACGAGCCCGAGGACGCGCGCGGCGGCTATCCCGCTGCCTTGGACGCGTTTGCGGGGTTGGGCAAGGCGGTGGACGCGCTGTTCGCGCGGAGCCAGAAGCTGGGGGGTGGGGGTGGGGGGGAGGTGCAGGCGGCGGCGCCGGCGGCGGCCGCGCCCGCGGCCAAAGCGTGAGCTGGGTGCGCGCGCATGGGGCTTGTCATGTGGTGAGGCGGCGCTCCAGTGGCTCTGGGGAGGTGGCGGCCTTTGTGGGGCGGCCGCGAGCGACAGCGGCGCGAAAAGTGCGCAGCTGCCACTCCGCCTCCGGCGCAATGCCGCCCGTCCGGCGCCAACGCACCACCCTGATTGCGGCCGGAGCCGCGGCCGCTGCAGGCGCCGGCGCGGCGTACAGCGCGTGGTGAGAAAGTGGGCGGGAAGGCGGGTGGCTGCCATGGGCGGCGCGCGCCGGCCTTCTCACGCCCTTCCCTCTCTCTCCAGGTACCTGCTGAAGGCTTGTGCCACCCCCTCGCTCGTGTGCGACGCCGACAGCGACGTGGGACGGGCGGTGATAGAGAGGTGAGCGCGGCGCGGCTGGCGCGGCCCGCGGCGGGTGTCGACCCTGCGGCCGCCGCACACGGTCGTTTCGGGGACGACGCCCGGGCGTGCGCACGGGGCGGCGGCGGCCGGTGCGTGCCATTCGGGCGCGCGCGCCCGCCGACTCAGCGCGGCCTCGCCCTCGCGCGTGGCGGCCGTGCGAGAGCCCGCCCGGCGCGCGGGCGATACCGCGCGTCGTTCGCCGACCTGTCGCACGACTCGTGCCGCGGCCCGAGGCAGCCTCCGACCCGCACCCCTTCCCATCCCCACCAGGTGCTCCTTCCTCACCCAACCCTACCGCCCCACGCCCTGGGCGGTCAACGGCCACGTGCAGACGATCGTGAATCGGTAAGAGGAGAGAGAGGGAGGGGCGGGGCCGAGGCAGGAGGCCTCTCGCGCGCGCGTGACCGCCCACCTCCCTCCCCTCCCTCATCAGCCTGCGCTGCTGGGCTGTCGACGCGCGCTACGCGCGCCAGCTCCTCCCCTCCCCCACCGACGGCGGCTCCCTGGCGGTCGATTGGTTCAACGGGACCGACTCCCCCGCCGCCGCGTCGCCGCGTGCCCCCGTCGTCCTCGTCCTGCCAGGCCTCGCCGGCTCCTCCGACGAAGGCCACTGCAAGCACGCATGCGCCGCGGCGGCCGAGCGTGGGTGGCGGGCGGCCGTGCTCAACGCGCGCGGCGTGGGCGGCGCGCCGCGCGCCGGCGCCGCGCCGCGCGCCCCGCACGCCGCGACGCCCGCGGACGTCGCCCTCGCCCTCGCGTCCGTCGCCGACCGCTTCCCCGGCGCGCCCCTGGTGGCGGTCGGCTACTCGATGGGCGGCGTGACCCTCGCCCAATACCTCGCGGACGCCGACTCTGGCGCCGCCACGCGCGCGGGCGTGCGCGCGCCGCGCCTCACCGCCGCCGCTGTCGTCTCCTCCCCCTACTGCGCCACCGCGGCCGCCGACCGGCTGCGCGGCAAGGGCGCGGCGGCCACGCTGTACCGGCTGCACCTGACGCTGGCGCTGCGCCGTTTCGCCGGGGCGCACGCTGCGCCGCTCGCCGCGGCGGGCGTCGACGTCCACGCGCTGCAGTGCGCGACCGGGCTGGACGCGTTCATCGATGGGCTGGCCGCGGCGCTGCCGCCGTCGCCGACGGCGGGCGGCACTGCGGCCGCGACCGTCGACAGCGCCGCCGCCTTCTTGGCCTCTGCCTCGACCGCCGACCGCGTCCCCCACATCCGCACCCCCACCCTCTTCCTCTGCGCGGCGGACGACCCGCTCGCCGCGCCGCCGCCCCGGGCGGCCGTCGCGGCCAACCCGCACACGGTCCTGGCCGTCACGGCGCGCGGCGGCCACCTCGGCTTCTTGACGGGCGCCACCGGCCTCGGCCGGTCCTGGGCCGAGGACGCGGTCACCCAGTTCCTGGCCGTGTTTGCGGCGGGGGGGGCGGGGCACGACTGGCGCGTGGTGCCGGCCGCGGCGCGGGTGTCGACCGGGACGGCGCGGTCGCGGTCGGCGTCGCCCGCGTCGACCTCCTCCCAGCCCGCCGACGCCGCCGCGGCCGCGGCCGCGGTCGCCGTGCACGCGGCCGCGGTCGCGGTGGCGGCCGCGACCGCGCTCGCCGACGGGTGGCGCGCGCTGGCCAAGCTCGGAGGGGGTGGTGGGGGTGGCGTCGACGCCCCCGCGTCGCCCGCCCGCCGCGCCCGCCCCGCCCCTGGCGGCCGACGCCCGCCTCGCGTGCCCACCTCGCGCTCACTGTCGGCCCTGGGCCGCCCCGAGTCGCGCGGGCGGCTGCCGGGGCTCGGCTCGCCGACGCTGCGGCGGCCGCCGTCGCCCGCGGTCGCGCCCGTCGCGTGAACGGCGGGCGCGCCCTGTGTGCCCCCCCCCGCCCGGACCCAGCCACCCAATTTTGAGCGCGCCGGGGCGCCCACCGCGTTTCCGCTCAACCCCGTTCACGCCGTCGGGTTCCGCGCCGCGCGCGCCTGTCGCCGGGGCGGCGTCGCCGCCCGCGCCGCGCGTTATTGCTCCGCCCCTCCCCCCTCGGCGCCCTTACCACGCCCATTTTGCGTGCCGCCCCACCGCATGCCTTCCGTGTCGAGAGCGGCGCGCGCACGCGGCGCCCTCCCGGCGCTGCGCGCGCGCGGCCGACCCTCTCGCCCGCCCCGCGCCTCCCGCCCCCCCCTCGCCCCATTTTGGCGACGCCGCCCCATTCCCGCACACGCCCTTTGCGGCTCCCCCAAGACCCCAGCAGTCGCGTCTAGAGTCCCGCCACCGCAGTTGGCGCGCCCGCCAGGCGGGCCGCCCCCGGCTCCAACCCACACCCCCGCCGCGATTCTGGGTGCCCGCCACCGCGGCCCGTGCAACGACCACGCCCAGGAAGGCGGCAGAAAGGGAGAACGAGAGGAGGAGGAGGCGCCTGGTGCTGCACAGCGCTCCCCCCCGTCCCCGCTCCCTCACGCAACCACCCGCCCCACCTTCTTGTACTTGAAATCAAACTTGGCCGTCCACTCGGCCAAGTTGTCCATCTCCATGGCGCCGAGGCCCGAGACGTCGGGCACGCAGTCGGCCACGTCGGTCGACACGAGCGCGAACGCGCGCGCGCACTCGCGGCCGGCAAAGGGGTAGATGCCGTCGGGCCCGTAAAAGTCTTTCGAGTCGGAGACGTCGTAGACCGCGCCCCGGATGGCAAGGAGCATCGGCCTCGATTTGTCGGACCCGTCGTGCTTTCTCAGCTCCTCGACCGTCAGCTCCAGGGGCGCCACCACCCGCCCCACGGCCGCGTACTTGGCCGACAGCTTGGCGCGCCACTCGGCGAGGACGCCCAGCTCTTTGTCGGTGCAGCCGGACAGGTCGCCGTTGAGGTCTCCCGGTTTGAGGCTCATCGTGGCGAGGGCGCGGGCGACTTCCTTGCCGGCAAAGACGGCGTAGCCGCCGCCTGCAGGGCGGGGCCGGGGGGGCGGGGGTGGGTGGGCGGGCGGGGGGCGTGGCGGCGGGCGGAAGGCGCGAGCGCGCCGTTCGCGCGCGGCCCGCGGGCCGGGGCGCCCCCGCGCGCCCCCGCCCAACGCGGTCTCAACCGGGGCCAGCTCAAAAGCGTCCGACAGGGGCGCGCGCGCGCCCGAGGAGCCCCCAGCGCCCCCGCGCCGCCATCGGCCCGCCTGGCCACCCGCGCCCTTTTTCTCACCCGGCCCATAAAAGCTGCGCCCCGTCGTCACGTCGTACACCACACCCTGGATGGCCAGGTAGAGCGGGCGAAAGGGGTCGGACCCGTCGTGCCGCGCGAGCTCTGCCGCGGTGATGGCGCCGCAGCGCACGGGGGCGCTCTCCAGCGCCAACGGGGGGGGCGTCGGCGTCAGCCAAGAGGATGCGACGAGCACCAGCGTGGTCGCCACGAAGACGGCGGCCGCGGTGAGGCCCAGGTTGGCGGCGGCGGCGTCGAGCAGGGCGGCGAGGGAGGCCATTGTGGGGGGTGGGGGCGGCGGCCGCGGGGCGCGCTGACGCGCGGGCGCCGGGGCGGCTGGGAGTGGGGGAGAGGCGCGGCGAGCGACGCTGCGGCGAGAGCTCGCTCCCTGCCCCACACCCGCGACCGCACGCCCGCCGCCGCCCGCCAGGTGCGAGAGCGGACGCACGCCTCCCGCATCCGCCATTGGCGCCGCGGTTTGGGGCCCGCATGCTGGCGCGCCGCGGCGCGTGCGCCGCCCGGGCAGGCCGTGGCGCCCCTGTGGCGCGCGTCCCGCGCCGCCAGCAGCCTTGTCGGTGTACTTTAGGGCGCGCGTTGCGTGGGAGCGTCGGGAGGCGCGCCACGGCGCACGCGCGCCAGGGACGCGCCCGTCGCCAATGGCGCAGCGCGCCGGTGCCACCCCACCCCCCACGCCCACCCTCCCGCCCTCCCGCCTGAACCCAGGCGTCGCATTGCCCACGCGACAAGAGGGCTCCAGACGCCACAACACTTCCCCCGGCCCCGCCCCCCCCCCTAGTGCCATGGGCGCATCGTCCGCCGCCGACGCCGACGTCAAAAAAGGCGCCTGGACCGTGGACGAGGACGCTGCGCTGACGCACTATGTCGAGGTAAGAGGAGGTGGAGGGGAGGGTGGTCGGGCGGGGCAGGCGCGCGGCGCGCGCGCGCGCGCCGCGGCTACCCTGGCCCGTGCCGACCCCTCTCTTTCCCTCCCCCCAGGTCTACGGCCCCCAGAACTGGTCCCTCATCGCGGCCGGCATCAAGGGGCGGTCCGGCAAATCGTGCAGGCTGCGGTGGTGCAACCAGGTGGGCGCGAGGCAGCGGCGAGGGCGGCGCGCGCCGCGCGAGGCGGCGCCCACCGTGTCCCACCCTCCCCCTCTCCCCGCAGCTCAACCCGGACGTGAAGAAGGACGCGTTCTCCGAGTGGGAGGACGCCGTCATTGTGCGCGCGCACGGCGTGGAAGGCAACCGCTGGGCGCAGATCGCGAGGCTGCTCCCCGGGCGCACCGACAACGCGGTGAAAAACCATTGGAACAGCACACTGAAGCGCAAGTATTTGAAGTGAGGGGCAGGAGAAGGAGCAAGGGGTGTGGGCGCGCGCCCGCGGCTCCGCCCGCCGCGCGCTCACGCCCCTCCGTCCCTACCCCCCCCCGCCTCTGCAGCGGCCAACTCGACGGCCAATTTGCGCGGTCCACGCTGGAATGGTTGCTGGAAAACGGGACGCCGACCGCCGGCTCCCAGGGCGCCGCCTCGGCGGGTGCGCGCGCCGCGTCGGCCGCCACCGCGTCCGGCCGCCTGCCCCGGGCCCAACAGCCCTCGCCCTACGCCCGCCCCGCCAAGCGGCGCCGGTCCGACCCTGCCGGCCGGCGCGCGCGCGGCGCGGCGGGCGAGCGCGGCGACGCGCGCGCGCGCGCCGCGACGGGGCCGCGCCCCAACCTGCCGGACGCCATGCGCTTGCTCGACTCGTTGCCGTGCATGGAGCGCGCGCTGCTGGTGGAGGCCGCGCGGCTGTGCGCGCCCGCGTCGGCGGGGGGAGGGGGGGTCGCGCGCGGGCCGGCGAGCGCGGTGGCGCCGCACCGGGCGGCGCCGCCCGCCGCCCGCCCGCCGCGCGTGCCGTCCGCCGTCGCCCGCACGCCCGCCGCCCTGCTGCCGCACCACGCGGGCGCCCTCTCGGACGTCTCCCCGCTGGACCTCGGCGCGCTGCTCGGTGGCGCGTGCACCCCCCCCGGCTGGCACGGCGCGCACGCGGGCGCCGAGGTGACGCTGCTGCCCACGCCGGGCGGCGGGCGCGCGTCGGGGTCGGGCGGCGCGCGCGGCGCGCGGGCGAGCGCCGACCGCGGCGGCGCCGACGCCCTCTTCAAAGGGCTGTCCGCCGACTACTCGTCCGCCGTGTCGCACGCAGCCACGGACGACGTGCTGCGCCTGGGGCTGGGGGCTTGAGAGGGGGGCGAAGGGGGTTGGGGTGGGCGGCAGGAGCCGCCGGCTGGGGCGTCTTTTTTGGGAGGCGCGGGGCCGCGCGCGCGGCGGCGTGCAACGCGAAGCACGCGCGCGCACACACACAGAGGCGGACGGTGGCGCGGGCGCGCGAGGGCGCTGGCCTGGTGCGCGCGCGCGCGCGGCGCCGGGGGGGCCACCACAACCGGGCCTCGCCCGCTCCCGCCGCCCGCCACTTGTCGCATGCGCCCCACCCTACCCCCCCGGCGCGCCCGCCCCGGCCCGGCCCCCCCGCGCGCGGCGGCCGCGGCGGCGCCGCCGCGCCCGCTCGCGGGGCGCCCCCTCGTCGTCGTCGAGTCGCCCGCCAAGGCGCGCAAGATCCAAGAGTATCTGGGGGATGGGGCCACGGTGAGGAGAGGAGGGTAGGGGCGCCGCAGGCCGCGCGCGGATGCCATCCGCCGCCTGCGCGCGACCCCCCCCCCTCCCCCCTCTCCCCCCAGGTCCTGCCCACCTACGGCCACGTGCGCGACCTGCCCGCCAAATCGGGGTCGGTCGATCCGTCCGCCGGCTTTGCGATGCGGTGGGAGGCGACCCCTGGCGCCGCGCCGCGCGTCGCCGCCATCGCGGCCGCCGCCGCGGCGTCCGACCGCGTCCTCCTCGCCACCGACCCCGACCGCGAGGGCGAGGCCATATCGTGGCACGTGCTGGAGGAGCTGAAAGCGCGGGGCGTGCTGCCGGCGGGGGGGGCGGGCCGCGCGACGTTCACGTCCGTCACCAAAGACGCCGTCCTGGCCGCCCTCGCGTCCCCGCGCGCGCTGTCGGACGACCTCGTGCGCGCCTACTTTGCGCGGCGCGCGCTGGACTACCTGTACGGGTTCTCCGTGTCGCCGCTGCTGTGGCGCCGCGTCCCCGGCGCGCGCTCGGCCGGCCGCGTCCAGTCGGCCGCGCTCGCGCTCGTCGCGTCCCGCGAAGCCGCGGTGCGCGCCTTTGTGCCCGTCCCGTTTTGGAGCGTGGACTGCGTGCTGGCGCCCGCGGGCGGCAGCGGCGCGCCGCTCTCTGCGGCTCTGCGCGCGCTCCCCGGCGGCGCCCCCGTCCCCTCCCCGGGCTTGACCGATGCCGCCACCGCGGAATCCGCGGCCGCCGCCCTGGCCGCGTCCACCCTGGTCGTCGCGTCGGCGACCGCGCGCGACGTGGCGCGGTCGCCGCCCCCCCCGTTCGTCACGGCGTCCCTCCAACAAGCCGCCTCCGCCCTGCTCGGCATGTCGCCGTCCGAAACCATGTCCATCGCGCAAGCCTTGTACGAAGGGGGGGACGCGGCGGGGGGCGAGCCGTTGATCACGTACATGCGGACCGACGGCGTGTCGATGCCGCCGGCCGCCGTCGACGCCGCTCGCGACGCCGCGGTGGCGGTGCACGGCGCGGCGAGCGTGCCCAAGACGCCTCGCGTCTGGACGACGCGCGCCAAGAACGCGCAGGAGGCGCATGAAGCGATTCGGCCGACCGACGCGCGGCGCGCGCCGTCCTCCCTGCCGCCCGCCGTCGGCCGCCGCCACCGCGCGCTCTACGACCTCATCTGGCGCCGCACACTGGCGTCTCAGATGGCGGACGCGCGGCTCAAGGCGCACAGAGTGGATGTGGACGCGGTCGCGGGTCCGGCGGCCGGCGCGCGCCTGCGCGCCGCGGCGACCGCGGTCGTCGCGCCCGGCTTCTCCGCGGCCTACGCGCCGGCCGACATCCGGGCCGCGCACGCGGCGGACAAGCGCGAGGACCGGGAGGCGGCGGCGGCCGAGGCCGAGGCCGAGGCCGACGCGGAGGCCGACGCCGACGCGGCCGCCGCCGTGGCGGCCGACGACGCCGCCCCGCCCACCACCCCCGGCGAGGACGGCGCCCTGCCCGCCGCCCGCGGCGGCGCGGCCGCCGCCCGCTTGGCGGCCCTGGCGCCGGGGGACGCGGTCGACCTGGTCGCCGCCACGGCCGCCGCGCACGAGACGCGCCCCCCCCCGCGCTTCACCGAGGCCACCCTCGTCGCCGCCCTGGAAGCCGCCGGCGTCGGCCGCCCGTCCACGTACGCGCCCACGGTGCGGCTGCTGCTGGACCGGGGCTACGTGGAAAAGGCGGGCGCGGCCAAGCGCGGCCGCGCGCTCGCCGCCGCGCCGCGCGGCGCGGTGCTGGCTGCCTACCTGAACGCCTTTTTCGGCAAGTACGTCGACTCCGCGTTCACGTCCGACCTGGAAGCCGCGCTCGACAGCGTGGCCGCGGGCGAGGCAGAGTGGGACCAGGTGGTGTCCGACTTTTGGGCCCCCCTCGCCGCCGCCGTCGCGGCCGCGGCCGACGTCGGCGGCCGGGACGTGGTGGACGCGCTCGACGCGACCCTGGGCGAGGCGTTGCTCGACGCCGCGGCGGCGCGCGGCGGCGGCGCCGGCGGCGCGGCCGCCGAGCGCGTGTGCCCCGCCTGCGGGGGCCGCGTCGGCCTCAAACTGTCGACCAACGGCGGCTTCTTTGGGTGCGCCAACTACCCGGCGTGCGCGCACGTGCGGCCGCTGTGGCCGGACGCCGGCGCGGGCGGGGTTCCGCACGGCGGCGGCTCCGAACCGCGCGCCCTCGGCACCGACCCCGCCACCGGCCTGCCCGTCACCCTGCGCCTGGGGCCGTACGGGCCGTACGTGCAGCTGGGGCCGCCGGCGGCCGAGGCAGCGGGGGAGGCCGCGGTCGCCGCGTCGACGGCGCCCTCGTCCAAGCCCCTCAAGAAGAAGCCGCCCCCGCGCCGCGCCTCGCTGCCGTCCTCGCTCGACCCCGACTCGCTCGACCTGGAGCGCGCGCTTGGCCTGCTCTCCTTCCCGCGCGTGCTCGGCACGCACCCGCGCAGCGGCGGCACGGTGGAGGTCGCGTCAGGCAAGTACGGCATGTACGTCCGCGTCTCCGGGGGCGACAAGGGCATTTCGCCCGCGCCGCTGCCGGCGGATGTCGACGCCACGGGGGTCGGGCTGGCCGCCGCGCTCGCCGCGCTCGACGCGCGCGCCGCGCGCGGGGGCGGGCTGCGCGCGGCGGCGGGCGGCAAGGCGGCGGCGCCCGCGGCGCGCAAGGGCGTCAAGGCCAAGGCGGACGCGGGCGGCGGGGAAGGCGGCGCCGCCAAGGTGAAAGCCGCGCCGAAGCGCGCGCCGTCGGCCTACCTCCTGTTCTGCGCCGCCGAGCGCCCCGCCGTCCTTGCTGCCACGCCCGGCGCGTCTGCGACGCGAGTCATGTCCGAGCTGGCGGCCCGGTGGAAGGGGTTGGGCGAGGGCGAACGCGCGGGGTGGGACGCGAAGGCGGCGGCGGCGAAAGCGGCGTTCGTGCCGCCGCCGCCCGGCGACGCCGCGCCCGCCAAACCGAAACGCGGTGTCAAAGCGGCCAAGGCGGCGGGCGGCGCCAAGCGGCCGCTGTCGGCCTACCTCTTATTTTGCGGCGCCGAGCGCGCCGCGGTCGTCGCGGCCAACCCCGCCATGCCCGCCGCCCAGGTCCTGGGCGAGCTGGGGTCGCGCTGGCGCGCGCTGGGCGACGCGGGGCAGGCCGAATGGAAGGCCAAGGCCAAGGCGGCGGCGGACGCGGCGCCGGCCGCCGCGCGCGCCGCGCCCAAAGCCGCCGTCGCCGCCGACGCACCCAAGCGCCCCCCGTCCGCCTACATCCTGTTTTGCAAGGCCGAGCGCGCTGCCGTGCTGGCGGACAAGCCCGGCCTGAGCGCGGCGCAGGTGCTCTCTGAACTCGGCGCGCGCTGGCGCGCGCTCCCCGACGCGGACAAGGCGCGCTGGAAGGCGGGCGGGTGATGGAGTGAGAGAGAGTTGGTGTGCAACACAAAACCACGAGTCCCCTGATCACGGCAGCCTCTCACGGCTTGCAACCGACCCGCCGCCGCAAGTCCGCCGCCGCCGCCTCGACCGACGGCGGCCGCGCCGCCAGCGCCCCCGCGAGCGCGGCCTGCACGTCGGCCGCGGCCGACGGAAACTGCATATAGTCCAGGCGGCGGGTGGCCCACACGTCGTCGAGGGCTTCAAAGGTGGCGGCGTACAACGCGCCGACGACGGCGAGCGCTGCGGCGCCGTGGCAATCGTTGCCGCCGCCTTCGCCACCTCCGTAGGGCGCCAGCGTGATGGAGGTCGATGCCTCGATCTCGTGCGCCGCCAGCAGGGCGGCGAACCCGCGCGCGGGCGCGCCGCGCGGCGGCCCCGCGGCAGGCGCCGCGCCGCCGCCGCTGTGCAGGCCGGCCGCCGCCGCAATCCAGAGCGTGACGTTGGCGCCCGCGGCACAAAACGGGTACTCGTTGACGGCGACGTGGGGCGGGTTCCGGCCGCGCTTGGTGGCGAGGCGGCGGAAGAGGCGCGCGTCGGCGCGCGAGAGCCACACCAGGTGCGCCAACGCGCCCACCCCCGCCCCCCGCAAATCTGTGCGGGGGTCGGGGCCTTGCCAGCCGGCCTCGGTCCAGGCGGCGGAGACGCCCGCCCGGGGAAACGGGCGCCCGGGGAGCGCGGCGGACCAGAGGCCGGAGAGCAGCGCGGCGTGCGCGGGGTCGCCGTCGTCGTACCGGGTGCATGCTGCGGCGCGGGCGGCTTGCAGGCGGGCGAGGGCGGTGGCGTCGAGGCGCAGGGGGCGGAGACGGGGTGGGAGGAGGGGGGCGACGGCATCGTGCGCAAAGTCTGTCGAGAGAGAGCGTGCGTCGGCCGCCGCCGCACCTCCGTAACGCGCCACGCACATCTCTATCGATCCCTCTGCCTTGCCGCGCACCAAGAGCCGCCGCCAGCGCGCGCCAGAGGAGAGCGAGCGGCACGGCGACCGCGGCGGGGAGCGCGAGCGCGGTGGGCGCCGGGCCAGGGGTGTCGCCATCGATGGCGAGCGCGTCTACAGACGTCTCGGGGCGGGCGGCGGCGCCGGCTCGAGGATCGGCGGCGTCGGCGGCGCCGGACAGCAGCGGCTCGGCCAGCTGCGATGCGCCGTCAGAGGCGGCGGTGCGGGGGCGCCGCCGCAGCATTGAGAAGGGGGCGCAGGGCGGCGGGCGGCCGACCGCGGAGTGGGATGCGTCGGCCGACGCGCTCTCTCGTCTCAGCTCGCACGGCCGCCCTTTGCCGCCCCGCCCGCGCGGGCCGGCGCCAACTCATCTCAGTGAGCCGCGGGCCCACTCCGCCGCGGGCGGCGTCGGGCCGCGATGCCAGAGCCGCCCACCGACGCGGTACAACCGAACGGCGACGCCGAGGCGCCGCGCCCGCCGCCGTCGCGCCCCCAGTTCAGCATCGAGTCTGAGCCAAACGCGCTCAAGGGCGCGGGTCTGGTTCCTCACGTCCGCCACTACTTTCGGAAGATGAGGGTGCGTGGCTGTGGGTTGTGGAGGTGGTGGTGGACGCGGGCGGCGACTGCGGGTGGGAGGGTGCGGGAGGCGGGCGCGGGTGGGGGGCGGGAGGCGGCCGTGCCTTCAAAAAGGAGGATGAGGTGGTCGGGCGCGCGACCCACCACCTTCCTCTCCTCCTCCTCTCCCCTCCCAGGGCGGCCAAGACATCGCTATGCCCTGCCCCTCGCCCATGGACGCCCTCGTCACCACCTTTGGCTCCTGGCTGGGCATCGCGGCGGTCGCGGGCGTCGACGCCGCGGTCCACGGCGCCGCCGGCCGCCTCGGCGCGCCCGCCCTCCTCGCCTCTTTCGGCGCCAGCGCCGTGCTCGTCTTCGGCGTCATCGAATCCAAGCTTAGCCAGCCCCTCAACTTTGTCGGCGGGCAGACGGTGAGCGCGTTCGTGGGGGTCGTCGTGTCGCACGCCCTCTCGCGCGCGCCGGCCTGGGTCGCGGCCGCCACCGGCGTCGCGGCATCGACCGTCATCATGGCCGCCCTCTCTATCACGCACCCGCCGGGAGGGGCGACCGCGCTCATCGCGGCGACGCACGCGGCCGGCCGCGCCAACGCGGCCGCCGGCTTCTCCCTCGTCCTCACCGTCTTCCTCGGCGCCCTCGCCATGTTCGCCGTCGCCCTGGCCGTGAACAACCTGCACCCGGGGCGGCGGTACCCGTCCCAGTGGGTGGGCCGGTTCGGGGTGCCGTGAAAGAAAAGCGAGTGGGGGGGTGGGGTGCGGGTGCGGGCTGCCCGCGCAGCGCGCTGCGCGCCGGTTTTTGGGTCCTTTGTCGACCTTGGCTGGGGCCACTTGGGGCCCCGCGCACATGGCGGGGGGTCGAGAGGCGCCGGGGACTGCAACACTGCGTGCGGGCCGAGAGCGCGGCGGCGGCGAGCTTCCCCACTTCACTCTTTCCCGCCCCAATGCCGGTCACGGCCGGCGCCCCGCTCACCTCCCTGCACGACCCGCGCTTGCAGTGGACGCCGCACCCTCCGCCAGCGGCGACGGCGGCCGGGGAGGGGCTCGCGGTGGTGCCCCGGGCGGGCGCCGACCTCTGGTCGAGGGTGGGGCCCGCCGGGGGCGTCGCCGTCAAAAGCGATGGCGCCTGCCTCGTGGCGGCCGTCGAAGGGGACCGGTTTGTGGCCAGCGTGGCGCTCGGCCTGCACGCGCCGCACGGCTGGGACCAAGCGGGGCTCGCCGTCCGGGCGCGCGGCCGCGCGGCCGCGCCTTCCTCCTCGCCCTCCCCCTGGTGGCTCAAAGCGTGCGTCGAGCGCGTGCCGCCGTCTGCGACGTGCGCCGGACCCGGCGGCGCGGCGGCGGTCGTCGCGGTGTCGGTCACGGGGGCGGACGGGTGGACGGATCAATCGACCCACCCGCTGACCGCCGGCGTCCCCGCCGTCGCCCGCCTGCGGGTGGCGCGCGAGGGGCACTCGCTGGCCGTGTACGTCGGGGAGGAGGAGGCGGGTGGGGGCGTGGGCTGGACAAGGGTGCGGCTCGCGCGCGCGCCGGGTGTGCCGCTCGCGGTCGGCCCCTACGCCCTCGCCCCGCTCGCGGCCGGCTGCGTCGCCACGTTCAGGGAGGTGGAGATTCGGGTGCTGCCGGGGGAAGGGGACGGCGGGAGGCTGTGATTGATGGAGAGAAGGAGAGGGACAGGCGTGCACGTCGCTCTGGCCGCCAGAGCGAGACGCGCGAAACCGCGTCCCGACACGCCCCACCCCACGCGCAACCACCCCCCAACCCCGGTTGGGCGGCACGCACGCGGGCGGGCGCGGCGGCGCCGCCCCACGCCCTCGATCACTCGACCGCCCGCGCCCTCTCCCGTCCTCTTCAAGTCAGCGGCGCCCACTTCTTGAGCAGCACGACGAGAGCGCTCATGTTGTCGCACCCCTTGCCACAGCCGCCGGTGTCGGGCGCGAGGCAGTGGTCGCAGAGGCGGCACGCGGCGTCGGCCGGGGACGAGCCCGCGTCGAGCCACCCCGCCACCAGGTCGACCGCCTCTTGGCACGTGCAAATGTCCCAGATGCCGTCGCACGCCAGGAGCAGGAAGCGGTCGCCGGGCGCGAGGTCGACGGCGGAGACGTCGGGCGAGGCCGTGACGGCTTGCCCCTCGGGCCCGACCCCCGGACTCTGCTTGTGCTCCGCGTCGCCAAACGCGCGCGACAGGTTGAGCGACCCGTTGACGCGGCCCTCGGCGACGAAGCCGCCCGCGGCGACGATGCGGGCGAGCTCGGGGCCGTCGGTGGGCTTGTGGTCGGAGGTGAGCGGGAGCGCGGCGCCGCCCGCGCGGCAGAGCACCGCGCGAGAGTCGCCCGCGTTCGCCACGACGAGGCGCCCCCCGCGCACCGCGGCCGCGACCGCGGTGCAGCCGGCGGACGGGCCGATGTAGCGGCCGGGGGCGTCGGGCGCGTACTCGGTCGTCGGCGCGGTTGACGCGGCGGCGCGCCGCGCCGCGGCGGCCGCCGCGCTTGCGCCCTCGCTCTCGCCGGAGCTCGACGTGCCCGCGTCGTCGCCGCCGTCCTCGTCCACGATCGCCTCGGCCGCCACCTCGGGCCGCGCCGCGGGTCTCTTGCGCTTGGCCGCGCCCGCCGGCCCGCCGAGCGACGACGGCGGGACGTCCATGTCGAGCGTCTCCTCCTCCTCCTCCTCGAGCAAGACCGTCGCCGACCCTTGGCCCACGTCTTCGTCGTCGTCCGAGCCGGAGCCGGACTCGGAGGACGAGGAGCTGGCGCCGGCCGCGAGCGTCGCGCGCGCCCTGCGCGCGCGCGCGACGCGCACGTGCACGCCCGCCTCGGCCAGGGCGGCAATCATGGCGGGGGGGAGGCCGGACGCGGCGGCGCCGTCGCCGCCGAGCAGGGCGGAGAGGGCGGCGCTGTGGGGGAGGGGTGGCGGAGGTCGGGCCAAGGACCCAGCGCGCGCCTCGCTTGCCCCACCTCCTCTCCCCTCTCTCTCTCTCACCCGCGCGAGTCGCGGCCACCACTCCCGTCGCCCGACCCGCCTTCCGCCGCGGGGGAGGGCGCGGCCAGGTCGGCGAGCTCCGGGCGCGCGTCCGGGCCGCAGACCGACGCGTCGGCGGAAAGGTAGGCAGCCGCCATCGCCGTCTCCAGATTCCCGTCCCCGTACCCGGGCGCCGCCACCACGTGCTCGGCCAGGTGGCGGGCGGCGTAGCGGGCGACCTCCTTGCCGCCGTGGCCGTCGAAAACGGCAAAGAGGGAGGTCGCCTCTCCCACCTTTTCCCGCCCCGTGGCGGCGTCCACGTCGAGGATGATGGCGTGCGCGTCCTCCTGGGGGGTCGGAAGAGTGGAGGCGGGCGTGAGCGCGTCTCTGTCGCCTTTCCGGCGCGGCCGCCACCCGGGCGCGCCGGCCGCCGCGCCCTCCCCCCTCCTCCCCTCCTCCCCTCCTCGCACCATCTCCGTGCGCCACCCCTGCATCGCGGCGACGCCGTACATGAAGTCGGCCGACTCGCCCTCGTCCGTTTCCTGGAGAGGTGGGGGGCGCGCCGGCGGCGGCGGCGGCGGGGCATTGGCGCGGCGCGACGGCGCGGCGCGGCTCCGCCAGCGCGCCGCCCGCGGCCGCGCGTGCTCGCGATCTCCATCCGCGGCAGGCGAAAGGGAGAGGAGACACGAGGCGCGCCCCGGCGGCGGCGCGGCGCCGCGCCCGCCGCCGCGCCCCCACCCTCTCCCCCCGCACCTTGGTCGTCACCGGCGCCGACAGGTACGCCCCCATGGCGGTGGCGGAGGGAGCGGGCGGCGGCGGGCGCGGCCCTGGCGCGCTCGCGCGTGTGTGTCGAGCGGCGGCGGCGCGCGCGCGCTCCGTGGCCGCCCGCCCTGTGAAACGTGCCCCCGTGTTGCATGGACATTGTCAGATCGAACCCCTCCCAGCGCCCGCCCCCCCCCTCCGTCACCGCCGCGCCACCTTGACGCGGCGTTGGGGCCCCGCGCGCTGCGCCGCAAACACGGCGCCCGCCGCCAGCGCGAGCAGCGACCCGATGGCCGCCGTCGACGTGAGCCGCGCCAAAAGCGAGGGCGGGCCGGCCGCGGCGCGCAGGCGGGCCGCGAGCGCGGCGTGCCCGCGGTCGTCGCTCCAGTCGGCCGGGGAGGCGCCGGTGACGTCTTGGGCGCCAGCGTCGGCGCCGGCAGCGAGCAGGGCACTCACAAGATCGTCCGCGCCGGCAAACGCGGCCCAGTGGAGCGCGGTGCGCTTCGTCCCGGGTTCCGCCGCGTCGGCTGGCGCGCCCGCGGCCAGCAGGGCGCGCACTGCGGCCGCCTGGCCGCGCACTGTGGCGCGTACGAGGGCGGCGCCGGCGGCGTCGGGGGAGGAGGCGGCGAGAGACGAGGCCTGAGGGGCGGGGGCGGGGGTTGGGGGCGCGCGCGCGAGCGTTCCCCGCTCTCTCCGCGTTCCCTCTCTCGCGCCGTGCCAGGCGAGATCGATCCGTGGCGCCTCGGCCACCAGCGCGGACGCCGCCGCGCGCGCGCCTCCGCCGCGCGCCATCGCCTTTTTACCAGCATCTTGACAATGTCTTGCCGCCCGCCCGCCACCGCGACGTCCAGCGGCGAGTGCCCGCTCGCGTTGGCCGCGCCCGCGGCCGCGCCCGCTGCCAGCAGGCGCCCCACGTCGGCCGCGTTGCCAGCGGCCACGGCGCGGTGCAGCGCGTCGCTCGAGGAGGAGGAGGGCGGCATCGGGAGAATTGGTGGGGGAGGGTTGGGAGGAGTGGAGAGAGACGCGCGCGCCGCGACGAGAGAGACGCCCACGCTTGCCCGCCCTCACACGCGTTCATCACCCGCCCCCCCTCAACTGCGCCAGGCGGGACGCGAGATCGTCCTCCTTGGCGGCGGCCGCCGGCGCGGGCGCGGCCGCCGCCACCCCCGCCTGCGGCAGCCCGAGCTGCACCTCCAGACCATGCTCGTCCGCCACCTGCTGGAGCAGGGTGGCCACGTCCTCTTCCGGGGTGGCGAGGGCGGCTTGGGCGCCCATCGCGCCTTCCAGGACTTGGGACTGGACGTCCAGATTCTCAAACTGCTTCTCAAACTGGTCCATGGTTTCAGCGACCTAAGGAGAGGGGAGGGTGGGGTGTGTGAGAGGGCGTGTGCGGCGTGTCGAGGTCGGCAGCCCGTTTGTTTTGTTTTGTTGTCCGCTTCCACCCCGCTCCTCTCTCCCCTCCTCGTGCCTTGTCCAGGTTGTTGGCCGCCAGCGCCCGGTCCAGCGATTTGACGATGCCCGCCATGGACTTGGTGACCCCCTGCATCTTGGCCTGGGTGTCGAGGCGCGACACGACAGCGTCGAGCCGCGACGCGAGGCGCAGGTAGTTGAGCGCTTCCCCTTTTTTGCGGATCGCGTTCTGGGCGTAGATCTTGGCGCCCTCGATGTTGCCCTTTTCGATGGCCTTTTTGACCTGGGAGAGGGGGGGGAGGGAGGAGAGAGAGGGGTTTGTCGGTCGGCGCGCGCGCCGGCGGCCGCCGCCTCCCGCCCGCCTCAAGACCGCGCGAGCACGCTGCTCGACGTGTCGACCGAGCGAGCTCGCGCCGCGCCCCGCCAGCTGCGCGCGCGACACCTGCCCCATCCCCTCGTCTCTCCCGTTCCCTACCTTGAGCTTCTCCGCTTTCTCCTCCTTCTCCGCGCGCGCGCTCTGTTTGACCAGCTGCTTGGAGGTGAAGCGCAGGTTGAAAATTTGGTCGAGCAGGCGCGCGTCGCCGCCACCGAGGCCGGACGCGCCGGCGCCCATGGCCAGGTGCGGGTGGGAGTGGAGGGTAGGGGTGTCGGCGCCGCTCGCGGGCGGTCGAGGAGGGCGCGTTGTGGAGGGATGGCTGGCGCCGTCGACCGCCCACACTCCGCCGCCGCCATGAAGCTCGCCGCCCGCCCCCGAGCGTCCCCATCGCATCGCCTGCAACGCGCCGCACCCCGGCGCGGGCTCGCCGTCCGCCCGCGCGCCGCCGACACCGCACGCGGTGCTATCGACGACGGGATAGCACTCCTAGAGTCGGGCGACGCGCAAGCTGCCTTGGCCGAGTTCACGCGCGCCCTGACCCTGCCCGGCACGGGCTTGAAACGGTACAGGGACAAGCCGCCGAGCGTGAGCGAGGGGGAGGCGCAAGCGGCCCTGTACAACTGCGCGTGCGCGCACGCCGCCCTGGGCGACGTCGCGTCCGGCTTGGCCGCCTTGAGCGATGCCGTGGCCGCGGGTGACGGCCTGGAGCGCGCGACGCTGGCGGCCGACCCGGACCTGGAGAGCCTGCGGGCCGACCCCGGCTTTGCCGCGGTCTTTGCGCGCCTGCCCGCCGAGCGCAAGAAGGGGCTCTTCGGAGGGCTGTTTGGGTGATCAGCCCCCGCCTGCCCGCCGAGCGCAAGACAGGGCTCTTTGGAGGGCTGTTTGGGCGATCAGCCAGAGGGGGGAAGCGGCGTGGAGGGCACCTCTGTAAGCCACCGCGCGGCGGCGCGCACTCCCGCCCCGGGGCGGGGGCCCTCCCGCCACCGCCCACCCCCCTCGCTCGCCCCCTTGGCCCCAGCGCCATGGCCTCCCAGGTCGTCCTCGCCACCGCGGGGTACGACCACACGATCCGGTTCTGGGAGGCGACGTCCGGCGTCTGCTACCGCACCCTGCAGTACGCCGACAGCCAAGTGTGTGGGAGGGGTGGGGGTGGGGCGGGCGGGCGGGCGCGCGGGGCGCGGCGCACGCCGCGGCGACCCCGCATCCGGCCGCGCCGCCGCTCCCCGACCCCCGTTCCTCCCCTCCCCTCAGGTCAACAAGCTGGAGATCACGGCCGACAAGCAGCTCCTGGCGGCGGCGGGCAACCCCCACGTGCGAGCGGGGAGGGAGGAGGGACCGCCGCGCCGCGGCGGCGCCCTCGACCTCGCCCCCCGCACACAACGCCCTCGCCCCCCCCGCCCCCCTCCAGATCCGCCTCTACGACGTCAACTCGTCCAACCCGCAGCCCGTGCTCTCCTTCGACGGCCACGCGGGCAACGTGACCGCGGTCGGCTTCCAGAAAGACGCGACGTGGCTCTTCTCCGGGTCGGAGGACGGCACCGTCAAACTGTGGGACGTGCGCGCCCCCGGCTGCCAGCGCGAGTACGCGTCCCGGGCGCCGGTCAACGCGGCGGTGCTGCACCCGAACCAGGGGGAGCTGATCAGCGGGGACGCCGCCGGCAACGTGCGCGTGTGGGACCTCGCGGCGGGCGCGTGCGCGACCGAGCTCGTGCCCGAGGTCGGCACCCCCGTCCGCTCCCTCGCCGTCGCGGCCGACGGCTCCCTCGTCGTCGCCGCCAACTCGGCGGGCACGGCCTACGTGTGGCGCGCGGCGCGCGGCGGCGGCGCGACGACCCACTTCGACCCGCTGCACAAGCTGCGCGCCCACCCCGGCGCCCGCGTGCTCAAGTGCGCGCTGTCGCCCGACGTGCGCCAGCTGGCGACGGCGTCGTCCGACCGCACGGTCAAGCTGTGGAACCTCGACGGGTTTGGCCTCGAGGGCACCCTCGCCGGCCACGGGCGCTGGGTCTGGGACGCCGTCTTCTCCGTGGACGGCGCCTACCTCGTCACCGCGTCGTCCGACGCGACCGCCCGGCTGTGGGACCTGGCGGGGGGGGACGCCATCCGCGTCTACTCGGGGCACCACAAAGCCGTCGTCTGCTGCGCGCTCAACGATTCCGCGATCGAGGGGGGGGCGGCGCCGGGGGCGGACGAGGCGGCGGAGGGCGGCGGGTGACGGGGGCGGTCGGCGGGGGGTCCCTGGCACGAGCGCGCGCCGCGCGCCGCGCGCCGCGCGCCCCCGCCCCTCGTGTCACCCCCACAACGCCCTCCCCGCGGCGCCCAGCCACCCGCGCCCCCCGCCCGCCCCCCGCGCCCGCGCGTCGAGCGCGCGCGCGACGCCCAGGAGCTCGAGCGAGCGCCCGCCGACCGCCGGCCCCGCGCCGCCCGCGCCGCCGCCGCCTCCCGGGCCCGCCCCGCCCGTCTTGGCGGCCGCAAACCAGAGCAGCAGGCCGGCCAGCAGGCCGGACGCGCCGCCCAGGGTCAGAGGGGGGGAGCCCGCGGTGAGGAGGGCGAAGCAGGGTTCGGGCGTGCCGAGGCCGAGGCCCACCAGCGCGGCTCCGTCCGCCGGCGGCGCGGGCGGGCGCACGGAGAGGAGGGCGGCGTAGGAGCGGGCGGGGCGGGAGGGCACGCGGCCGAGGTACAGCGCGGCGGCGCCGGGCGCGGCGGCGCGCGTCCCGCCCGCGCCAAACTCCCAGCGCGGGGCTTCCACGAACGCGGCGCAGAGGTGGAAGAGCAGGGCGGCGTCTGTCGGGAGCTCGGGCGTCCAGGGCGCCGCGTTCCAGGGGCCGCCCCCGTTCCAGGTGAACGCGCCGACGCACGGCCCGCGCGCGAGCGCCGCGACGCGCGCCGCCACGTAGCCCCGCGGGCAGGGCGGCAGCAGGCCGCGGGGCGCGTCGCCGCGGAGCAAAGCCCCGAGGCGGGCGTAGCGGACGACGGCTTCGAGCAGCGCGGCGAGCGCGGGCGGCGGCGCGCGGTCGGCCGCGGCCGCCGCCGCGGCCGCCGCGCGCGCCTCGAGCGACGCCTGCAGGCCGACGGCCGCCGCGTCGTCGTCGTCGCCGGCGACGGGGGCGCCAGTGGTGGAGGCGAGGGGGGCGAGGCGGAGGCCGGGCCAGCCGGCGGCGGCCGCGGCGGACGCTGCTGTCTCGTGCGCCGACGCCAGCGCGGCCGCCAGCGGCTGCAGCACGTCGGCCGCCAGCCACTCGCGCAACGCTTCCGTGCCCGACTCCAGCCCCGCGCCCGCGCCGCCGGGCGCCCCAAGGCCGAGCCGCGCGGCGGCCGCCGCGACCGCCGCGCGCGCCGACGGGCCCGCGGGGTCCGACCCGGGGCCCAGACCGGCGCCGGCGCCGCGGCGGGCGAGGGAAGGGCGGTAGGAGGGGGCCAGGGCGCCGCCGCCGCCGAGAGCGGCGGGCGAGTCGCCGGCGAGCAGGAGCGGCGAGCGAGAGGGCACAAGGGGATGGCCGTGCGCCGCCGGGGGCGAGCCGCCGCCCCCGGTCTCATCCGGCTCTGGCGAAAACGCGTCCAGGTAGGGGCGCAGCTGCTCGGGCGTGCGGACCAGGGGGCCGGGCGGCGTCGCGCCAGAGCGCAGCAAGCCGAGGGGCGACGGAGCGGCCATCACGGCCCTGCGCCCCCCGGCCGGCGCGGGAATGGGCGTCACGTCGCGCAGCGGCGGCCCGAAATCGACGGCAGCCGGCGGCGCGGGCGCGGGCGGCGGCGGCGGCGCCGTGCACGGAGCGCGCAGCGGCGGCAGCCCCAGCAGCTTGCGCCGGGCGGGCGTCGCCCCTTTCTCGATGCCAGCCGCCGCACGGTGCGCGGAGAGGCGGGCGCCTTGGCCGAGGGACGCGAGGGAGGCCCACAGCGCGAGCGCGAGCGCGGCGAGCCGCGCGAGCGGGCCGAGAGGGGCCAGGCGCGCCTCGAGCGCTTCCCCGCTGTGAATATGGGTTGTGGATGGTCGGGCGCGCCCCCAGCGCGCAACCATCACCATCCCCTCTCCCCTCTTCCCTCACCAGCCGAGCACCGCGACCGCCGCGGCCCCAGCGGCGACCGCCGCCCACGCCACCGCCGCGCGCGCGGCCGCCGCGGGCGGGACGGACGCGGCCTGGGCGGCGGCCGCGGCGGCGGCGAGGGAGGACGCGCCCGCGTTCCACGGCGGGGGGGGCATTGGAGACCGCGGACGAGGGCGGCGGGCGCGCGGCGGCGCGGTCGATCGAGGGCAGCGCTCGGGAGCGCGGCGGGCCCGGGAGCGGGCGGCGCCGGGAGAGTGAGAGGCGAGGAGGAGAGACGCACGCTCGACGCAGGCGTTCGCGCGCCAACGCCGGCGTCGAGCGCGCGCAGAACGCCGCCTCTGGCGGGCCGACACGCGGGCCGACCCACCTTGCCCCACCACCATGCCGTCGCCCCCCAGCCAGAGCCAGCCGGCGTCGCAGCCCGACGAGAACACGTCGCCCGCGTCGCCGGGCGCGCGCCGCCCCGCCTGGCTCCTCGCCGCCTCCAAGATCGCGGTGGCCGCCGTGCGGGGCGGAGGTGCCCCCCAAAAGGCCGCCCCAGCTGTCGAGGCGCCCGAGGCCAACAACCCCTCTCAGGACGCCCTGCTGCCCCTCGGCGCGACGTCCAACGCGTTTTCTCAACCCAACGTGCCTGCATACGGTTGGTCGGGCGCGTCCGAGGGCGGCGGTGCGGGCGGCGCGGCGGGCGGCGTGGCGGTCGCGCGCCGCGCTCCACCTGGGCCCCGCAGCGGCAAGCGTGGCGCCGGCGGCCGCGGCGACAAGGTAGAAGCGTCGGCCAAGCGCAGGGGCGGGGGCGGCGGCGGGGCGGCAGCTGCCGCGGCCGACCCCGACGCCGACGCGGCCGCCGCCGCGCTCCGCGGCGCCGTCCGCTTCGCCGCGGCCGACGCGTCCGCCCTGGTCGCCGCCGCGCGCGACGCGGCTTTGATGGCGGCCGCGGCGGCGGCGGCCGCGGCCGCGGCGGCCGCGCGCGCTCGGACCGCTGCCGCCGCCGCCGCCTCTCACGCCCGCCGCCGCAGGCACTCGGCCCCGCCCTTTTGAAACACGAGTGCGCCGGCGGCGCGGAGCGGGAGACGCTGCGCGGGCGTCGCCCAGGCCGGCCATGTAATCGAATGAAGGAGGCGGCGGGAGCGAGCGGGGGGCGGGGCGTGCAACGCGTGAGGCGGCAGCTGTCGCGTGCGCGCGCCGCTAGCGACCCCACACACCTCCTCCGACCGCCCAGGTGCACCGCGCCCCGCCGAGGGAGTGGGAATGGGTCGTTGCGCGCGGCCGGCGTCTTTCGCCTTGCCAGTCGCCACAAGTCGCCCCTCAATCGCTCAGTGTCGCCGCCCCGTTCTCTCTAGCTGACCCCCCCCCCCCTCTCTCTCCTTCTTTCACCTCGCCCGGGGATCCAACCCAAGCCACGCTTTCACCTCCTCAAACACGGTCCACGAGATGCCCGCCGCGGGCGCCATCTTGGCGAGGTTTGGCGCGAGGCCTTTGTAGAGGCCGCGCACCCCTTCCCGCGCGAGCGTCTGCCGCACGACGTCGACCATCCCCCCATACTTGAGAGGCGCCCCCCCCACGCCTTGCGCCTGCAACCGCGTCCTCACCAGCGCGAGCGGGTAGGAGCAAAACTGGGCGACGGACGACGACGCGGCGCCCGCGGCGAGCACCGCGGCGGCCGGCGGGCGGCCGTCGTACGTGTCGAGGAGCCACTCTTTGCACAGCTCAAAGGTGGCGATGTCCACGCCGGCGTACGGCAGGATGCCGATGAGGGAGGGGGTGAGGCCGCGGTAAAAGGCGGGCCAGCCTTCCGTGCGCACGATCGACGCGGCCGCGTGCGCAATGCCTCGGTAGCGACCCGACTCACAGAGCGCGAGGCGCGTCCTGATGAGCTCCAGGGGGTAGATGAGCGTCTGCGCGCACGCGCCCGCGGCGGCGCCCGCGACGAAGCGCTCGCCGGGCGTGATGGATAGAGGGTCCTGTGCCACCACTTTCTTCAGGCGGTCGTTCACGGTCAGTTTTAGAGCCGTTTCCGGCGCAATCTTGATGACGTTGGCGCCGTTGCCTTTGAAAAAGGCGCGCGGCGTGCCCTCCGCGAGCATGGTGCGCAGGCCGTCGCGCACGGTCAACCGGCCGGCCTTGTCGTGGACCTGGAAGAGAGGGAGGGAGGAGAAAGGTTCGCGGGGCGGGAGGAGAGAGGGCGGGTCAGGGGCCGCGCGCACGCGCGTCGCCTCCTCCGCTTCCCCACCCACGCCCCCACTTTTCTACACCCTACCTGCAACATCAGTTTGATTCGATCGATCGGAGCGGTCGCAGTGCGGCTCACGGCGCCGGCAACGCCTGGAAATTGAGGTCGAGGCCGTCGGCCGCGGTCCCGCGGCATCCCCCGCCCCGCCGCCCGCCGCCCGACCCCACACGCCAAACGACACCAGTATCCCTCCCCACCCCCCCCAAACCCCTTCTCACCGCCCGCCACCATGAAGCGCGCCGCGCGGCCAGGGTCGTCCACAAGCAGGCCGCCCGGCGACCCGCGCGCGCGCCGGGGCGGCGCGCCCGTCGCCACGATTGGGCGGGGCGGCAGGGCGTACAGGCCCGCCGCGGCGGCCGCTTCGGCGGCGCGCGGCGGCGGCGGGGGTGCCATCGCGAGGGCGGGGGTCACGCGGGGCGGGTGGCGGGATGCGGCATCATCAGGAACGGGGTTGTGGCTGGCGGGCTGCCGCCGGCGAGGGCGAGAGAAAGTGAACAGACGGCGCCGCCGGCGTCTTTCTCTTTTCGCCAGTCGCCACAAGTCGGCACACCCTCGCCAACTCTCTCTCCTCTAGCGCTCTGCACAGAAGCCACTAAACGCGGCCTCCTCCCCCCCAGCCCTCAGCGACCGCACGGCGGCCGCCCCAGAAAAACCGGCGGTCAGAGCAGCGCCGCCGCCGATGACCGCCGCCAGGAGCCACACGAGCCAGGCCGCGCGCCCGGTGCGAGCGACGATGGCGGCAACCACCACCGCGCCTGCCGCGCCGGAAGCCAGGGACGCCGCGCCAAACGCGCCCGCGAACGACGCCGGCACGTTGCCCGCCGCCGCCTGGCCCGCCGCCGCCGACACGGACGACATCAGGACGAGCAGGGTGGATGTGGCGGCCGCGGACGCGGGGTGGACGCCGAGGGCGAGGAAGATGGGTATTAAAAGAATGCCGCCGCCGACGCCGACGAGGGCGGCGATGACTCCCGCGACGAGGGCGGCCGCGATGGTCACGGCCGTGGTGCGCGGGGTGAGGATGTAGTCGCGCGCGTACGGCGAGAGCGCGTCGGGCGGCGCGTCAGGGGGAGGCGAAGGCTCTGCCCCGCCCCCTGCGCGTGCGGCCGCCGCGGTCGCCGCGGTCGCCAGCGCCGCTTGCGCGCCCAGGCACCCCCACCACCCGGGCGAGCAGCGGCGTTCCAGCGCGCGGCCGACCTGCAGGCCGGCCATGGCGGCCCAGAGGAGGGCCAGGGCGAGCGCGGGAAGCCAGGGGTTGGGGGGGCGCGGCAGCGGCGGCGCCTTTGTCGAGCCGCCGTCGTCAGCGGGCGCGGCCAACTCGCCCGCGCCCTCTCCATCGGCCGACGCGTCGCCGACGGAAGCCAAGCTGGGCGGCGTCGACGGCGGCGTCGAGAGCGGCGGCGGCGGCGGCGGCGGCGACCGCGGCGGCCGCCCGCCCGGCGCCGACGCGCGCCGCAGCCGCAGGCGAGGGGGGCGGGCCAGCTCGACGTCGAGCGAAGGCGGCGCCGGCGCGCGCGCCCAGTCCGGGCTCGCCGTGCACGCTCCCCGCCCCGCCCCCGCGCCCGCCGCCACCGCCATGGCGGCCACCAACGATTCACCTTCATAACTCATAGTGGACGCCGCGTCGCCTCGCGGCCGCGCCGCCACGGCCTCGCCTGCCGCGAACTCGACCGCGGCCGCCGCGGCGGCGGCCGCCGCCTTCTCCCGCCGCGTCAACCGCGCGGCACGCACGCCGGCGTCGGCCGTGACCCCGACGAGCAACGCGAGCAGGATGAAGGTGAGGACCGCGGGCGGGAGGGCTACGTTCAAGAGGAGGCCCAGGGAGACCCCCAGCAGCAGGGGCGGCGCGGCGAGCAGGGCCAGGCGCGCGTCCACCAGCGGGCGTCCTGGATGGACGGGGTGCCGGGCGCGGGCGCGGGCGGCGGTGGCGGCGAGGGTCGCGGCCGCGACGCACACTTGGGAGAGCGCGGTGGCAGACCTTACGCCCAGCGCGGCCACGACGTCAAAGAGGGGGACGAAAAAGGCGCCGCCGCCCACGCCGGCGCCGGTGGCGGCGGCGCCGACCTGGAGAGAAGGGAGAGAGGGCGTGGTCGGCGCGGCACGAGGGAGGCCGCCACCCTCCCGCCCGCGCCGCCTCCACCCCCAGCGTCACCCAGGCCCACGCACTATCAGCACCAACAACATGGCGGGCACGTCGCGCGCGGGCTCGGACCCGAATGTGCGCTCGGCCGACAGGGAACCGGCCGCCGCGGCCGCCGGGGCGGCGGCGGCGGCCGCCAGCGCGACAGCTGATCGGCAAAAATACATTGAGGAGGCGGGCGGGGCGCGCCCGAAGGCTCCTGCTGCGGGTGTGGCCGGCGCGCGCGGCGGTGCCGAAGCCGAGCGCCTTGCTCTCTCTTTTATCTTCCTCTTTCGGGACGCGCTCTGTGGTTGCAGTCTGGCCCCGCGCCACCCTCCACCATTACTCCTCTCTCCCTATCACGCCGCCGCCAGCTCGGCAGCGGCCGCGGTGAGCTCCGCCCCCGCGCACGCGACGGTCAGCTCGCGCATGAACCGTTCCACCGCGTCCACCGGCAGCGTGACGGCGGCGGCGTCGAAGCCGTCGGCGCCCAGGTGGGCGCCGACCGCAGCCGCGGCGCGGCGGAAGAGGGCGCCAAAGGCGTGGCCAGAGCGCGCGTCGGCGCGCGCTCCGCGCGCGCCGGGGGGGGCCGCGGCGGCGACGACGGGGCAGGTGCCGTCGGGGGAGGCGGGGCCGACGAGGACGACGGCGCGCGTGCCGCGCGCCGAGGCGCGCCCGCGGGGCGCGGCGGCCGCGTCTCGCAAAAACGCGGCGAGCCGCGCGAGCGCGAGCGGCCGCGCGAGCAGGTCGCGGTGGGCGAGGGCGCCGGCCGACAGGTCGGCCCACCGGAACCGGCCCGCCGCCGACTCGCGCAGCTTGCGGCGGGAGAGGATGCCGCCGCCGTCGGCGAGCACGGCGCGCGCAAGCGCCCGCGCAAGGTCCAGGCCGGCGGCCAGCTCGCCGCCCTCGCGGGGCCGCTGGCCGGCGGCGAGCGCGTTCCAGGCGCGCCAGAACGAGTCGCGGCCGGGGCCGGGGCCGGCGCCCGGGGCGGCGCCGGCTTCCAGGAGGGCGGCCGCCGAGGCGGCGGCGTCGGCGGCGGCGAGCCGGTCGCCGCCCCACGCGAGCCGAAACGAGCGCACGCCCAGGGGTGGGATGCGGGCTGCGGGTCCGTGCGCGGCCAGCCCGTCGGCCAGGCGCGCGGCGGCGCGCACGCCGGCCGACGCGGACGCGGGCGCGCGCGCGTCGGCGACGCCGACGCCAGCTCGGAGCAGCAATTCGTCGAGCCGGCGCCGCCCACCGTCCGTCCACGTCTCCAACGCCGCCGCCACGCGGGGCGCGTGCGCCAGGGCGTCGGCGGCGGTCCATTGGCGCAGCAGCGGGATCGCGACGTCGTCAAACGGCGCCACCTTCCCGTACAGCCGCGCCCGCATCACCGCGGTCGCGCCCGGGCCGCCGCCGTCGCCTGCGTCGACGGGGATGGAGGTGGCTTCCTCGTCGTCGGCGCCGGGGAGGACGGCGGCCAGGGTTTCGAGGCGCGCGGCAAAGCCGTCGTACGCCGCGCGCGGCACCCGGTCGCACGCCAGGGCGTCCGCCGCCCCGACGCAGGCGAGCCACAGGGTGTGGCCGTCGTCGGCGCGCAGCGCGTGGGCCAGTTCAAACATGGTGAGCGACGCGGGGACGCCCCACCCGCCGCCCTTCGCGTAGTACGCCTTGCGCGCGGCGCGAACGGCGCGCGCGCGGTCGGCGCGGTCCAGGCGGCGGCGCTGGCGCGGGGGCGAGTTTTCGGCGTCGGAAGCGCGCGAGCCGGCGCGGTCGCGGTCTTCGCCGTCGCTCTCGTCGCTCGCGCTCTCGCCGCCCGACGCGCCGTCCGGCTCCGGCACGTCGTCCAAAGAGGTGCCATCGTCCCGCGAGTGGAGCAGCACGATGCCGGCGTCGCCGTCGTGTTTGAAGTTGTGGTGGATAGGGCGGCGCGCGTCGACGACGACGACGCGCGTCGCGGCGCCGGCCGCCATCAGGGACCGCACGTCCTCGCCGGCGCCGCAGTTGATGAGCCACACGTTTTTGAGGGCCTAAAGTGTGGGGAAGAAGGGATGAGGGAGGGCGTGGGCGGCGGGCGCGACGGCGTTGGCCCCTCCCTCCGCCCCCTCCTTCTCCTCTCTCTCTCACTCCGTCGTCCGCCAGCTGGGTCTCGCACACGGCCTTGACCTCGGCCCAGGTGGACACGGGGAAGATGGAGAAGGAGACGTGGTCGGCTTGGAGGAGCATCTGGGGAGACGAGGAAGAGAGGGTGAGGGGGGCGTTCCGGGCCCGCGCGACGCTTCCGCCGCCCTCGAGGCGATACAACGAGTCCCGCAGCGCGCGCGGGGAGGCGCACGGGGCTGGCGGGCGCCCGCGTCGCCGCCCGGCGTCAAACGGGGCGGGCGACAGGTGCGCGCCGCGCCAGCGCCGGTGCGCGCCCGCCGCCGCTTCTTCCAGCGCCGAGGGCGACAGGGTGACCGACCACGGGCTCGGGAGGGGTGCCCGCCCCCGCGGCGGCCCACCGCGCCGCGGGGCGGGCGACGATGGGCGCGCGCGCGCGCCGCGCCGCCGCCACCGCCCCGCCCGCCCCGCCGCCCACGCCACGACGCCACCTCTCCCCTCACTCCTACCTGCAGGATGCGGACCGCGCACACCGAGTCGGCTTCCAGCGCCGACACAAAGACGACCACCTTCCTGTCGTCCGACTGGTAGGCGTCCGCCTTGACCGCTTCGTACAGGGCGACGTACTGCTCGGGGAAGATGATCATGGTGACGGTGGTGGGGAGGGGCGCCGGCGGGCAAAAAGCGCGGCGCGCGCAGCGCGACGCCGCCTCACGCCCTCTCGCGCGCTCGGCCGCTCGGCCGCCGGTCGGTCGACGACGACGTCGACGACGGGCGGTCAGGAGCGGGGCGCCATGGGGGCGCGGGTGTGGCGGGGAACGGGGCGCGCGCGACACGAACGCGAATCGGGCGCGGCGCGATGGGGCGCCGAGGAGCGGCCGGCCCTTCTCTGTGCGCGACGCGGCGCGGCGTGCGTCGGCGTGGGCGTGCGCGAGAGGGTGCGCGGGTGTGGGGAGAGAGGGCGGCGCGGCGGGCGGCGAGAGCGACGGCGAGAGGGGGCCGGCGCCCGCTGCCCCGACCGCCAGGCACGGGAGCGAGAGGGAGAGACGGCGCCTCCCTCGACCCCCGGGAACGGCAAGCGCGGCGCGCGCGCGGTCGACACACGCAGCCGCCCCCGCGCTCGCGCGCCCGCCCTCGCGCCCGCCCAAGTCTCTCCTCTGCTCCGCCTCCTCCCCCCAACTCGCGCGGAGCCGGGCGCCCCCCCTGCGCGCCCCGCGCCTCACTTCCACCAGGGCTCGAGCCCGGTGCGGAAGTCGGTCTCGGTCCAGGGCGACAGAAACACGACGTCGTCCGTGATGTCGGCGTGCGCGAGCGCGAGCGACAGCGGCGCCGGCCCCCGCACCTTCTTCCCCGTGGCGTCGTACTGCGACCCGTGGCACGGGCACATGAACTTGTTCTCCGCCTTGTTCCACGGGACGACGCAGCCGAGGTGGGTGCAGACGGCGTTGATGCCGTACTTTTCGATCTCGTTCTTCTCCGTCACCACCATGTAGGTGGCGTCGCCCTTGAGGCCCTGGGTGAGCTCGCGGGAGCCGGCCTGGTGCGTTTTGAGCCAGACGGTCGCCTTGACGTCGTTGCCGGCCGCGTCTTTCGCGGCCTGGCCGCCGCCGCCGCCGCCCACCTTGGGCGGCACGAACAGGAAGCCGTAGCCGTAGGCGAGGTAGCCGACGGGCAGCGAGAGGGCGCCGAGGAGGAGCGTGTTCATGGTCGACTGCGGGCGGGGGGCGGGGGGTCGGGTGAGGCGCGCGGCGCGGGGGGGGCGGGGCGGGTCGCGGCCGCCAATCGGGCGCCGCCGACGTCGCGCATGGATGCGCCCGCGCGCGTGCGGGGGGTGGGCGGGCGGGCGCCGGCCCGGGCGCGAGCGCGCGGCCGCGCTCTCCCGCGCGGCCGCGTGGCGTGGCGCGGCCCGCGCGCCGCCGCCGGCCGCCGACCCTCGGCCCGCCGCCAGCGGCAATATTGAACGAGCGCGCAGCCGCCGGCGCGAGGGCAGCGGCCGGCCGCCGCCCTCCGGCCCCGCAATGCGCCGCGCAGCGCCGCCGCCACGCGCGGCCGCGCCGCGCGCGGGGCCGCCGGCCGCGCCCTCCGCCGCCCCGCGCCCGGCGCCGACGCAGGGCGCCGACGCGCGTGCGCGGGCGGGAGGTGGCAGCAGGCGCGCCCCGACCGGGGTCGGGGCGGGCGCCCGCCCCCGGCCTCCGGGAGCCACCGGCCTCCCGCCGCCTCCTCCGCCCTCGTCCGCCCCCCGCCTCCCCCCCAGGGAGGAGGGCAACCCTGTGACGCACCCGCTTGGCCATGTCGGGCACCATGGAAGGCGCCCCCGCGGCCGCGACAACCGTGCGGCGCGCGGGGCGGGCCCGGGACGAGCGGCAGGCGGCCACGGGCTTCATCGCAAAGGTGGCCGACATGGCGGGGGGCAGCGGCGGGGTGTGACGAGAGAGAAAGAGCGGCGGCGAAGCTGTGCAGCAGAGGCCGCGTCGCAGCTGTGTGTCGCTGCGCGCCGCTCCCTCGCCCCGCCCCGCCACGGTCGCCGGCGCCGCCGTTGCAATCGCGGGCGGCGGGCGAGGCAGCGCGGGGCGGCCCTTCTCTCGACCCCGTCACTTCTCCTCAGAGCGCTTTGAGCGCCGCGAGGGCGGCGTCGATGTGGGCCTGAATGTCCAGCTGGCTGTTGAACACCTTGACGACCTGCGGGGAGGGGGGTGGGGAGCGGTGGTGGCGGCGGGCCGCGGAAGCAGTCGACACCCCCCACCGCCTCGTCGCCAGTCCCCCCGCACACCTTGCCCTTTTTGTCGATGACGATCGTCTGCCGCCCCGGCAGCAGCCCCATCATGTCGCCCTTGACGCCAAAGGATTTGCGCAGGAAGGAGGACGCGTCGGTGAGGAGCGGGAACGGCAGGTTTTGGGCGGCCGCAAACGCGGCGTTGGTCGCGGGCTCGTCCCCGGAGATGCCAAACACGGCCGCCTTTTTCGACAGCTCCGAATAATTGTCCCGCATGGCGCACACCTGCTTCGTGCAGCCGGGCGTCGCGGCTTTCGGGTAAAACGCGAGGACGACCGGTTTCTTGTTCTCAAACGAGGAGAGCGCGACGGACGACCCGTCGGACGCTTTCAGGACGCGGTAGTAGTCGGGGTAGTCCTGCATGGAGGACCCTTCGGCGAGGGTGGCCTGGGGTGGGGGTGGGGGGAGGGTGTGGGGGTGGGGTAGCGCTCCGAGGCGCTCGCGGCCCCTTCCCAGCCGCCATCGCGCGCCCGCCGACCCCCATATCCCACTCGCGCGCTACTCCCGGTCTCCGATCCTCACCTGCGCCACCAGCGTCGCGCCCCGGCGCGCCGTCGGCGCGAGCGGCGCGAGCGGGCGCGGCGGCGTGGCGCGCGCCGCGCCCCGCGGGCGGGGCGAGGCCGCGGGGCGCGGGATGGCGGACGCGCGCAGGGCAAACATTGGGGCGGGTGGGGGGCGGACGAGGCGGCTCGAGTGCGGCGCCGTCTTCCCAGCGCCGCCCGCACTCCCGGCGCGGCGGCCCACGCGATGCCGCCCCCGCCGACCCCCGTCCTCCCCTCTGGCGACGAGCCGCCCCCCCGGCGGCCGGTCGCCGCCCTTGTGGGCGACGCCGTCAAGCGGTCGCTCGACGCGTTTGCGGGGGAGCCCGCCGGGCCGCCCCCGCTGGATGAGGAGAGGTGAGAGATGGAGAGAGGATGGTTGTGGTGGGCGGGAGTGTGGGTGGCAGCGCGGACGCGGCGCTGCCGCCGGCGGCGCGACCGCCAATTCCGCCCCCTCCCGCCCCCAGCCAACGCATCAAGCTGGCGTGCAAGGTGAGTGGATTGTGTGGCGTCCACCACGGTGGCGAGTCGTGGCAGAGGCGCGTGCGGGCGGCCGACTCAACCCCCTCGCTCTTTTCTTTCCTCTTGCTTCGCAGGTCGCCGACGAGTACGCCGCCGCCCTGCACTCGTTCGTCCCTGCCGACGCGACCGGCGCCCGCATGGCGCCCGCGGTGCCGGCGCCGCGGGCGGCGGCGCCCTCTGGCGCGCTCGCCGTCCGCGCGGCGCCGCCGCCGTCGCGCGCGGCCGCCCCAGAAACCGGCTCCGCCCCCGGCCCGTCCACCGCGATCGAGACCATGGCCGACGTCAACCGGCGCGCCCCCTCCAAATGGCCGCGCCCCGCGTGGCGCGCCCCCTGGCGCATGTACCGCGCGGTCGCTGGCCACCTCGGCTGGGTGCGCTCCATCGCGGTCGACCCGTCGAACGAGTGGTTTGCCACGGGGTCGGCGGATCGGACCATCAAGATCTGGGACTTGGCGACGGGGCAGTTGCGCTTGACGCTCACGGGCCACATCGAGCAAGTGACTGGCCTCGCCATCTCCGCGCGCCACCCGTACCTCTTCTCCGCGTCCCTGGACAAAGAGGTCAAATGTTGGGACCTGGAGGCGAACCGGGTGATCCGCAACTACCACGGCCACCTCTCGGGCGTCTACTCGGTCGCGCTCCACCCCGCGCTCGACGTGCTGGCCACCGGCGGCCGGGACGCGACGTGCAGGCTGTGGGACATGCGGTCCAAGGTGCAAATTCACTGCCTGACCGGGCACCAGGACACGGTCGGGACCATTCTGACGCAGAGCACAGACCCGCAAATCATCACCGGGTCGCACGACAAAACGATCCGCCTCTGGGACATCCGCCGCGTCCCCGCCAAGTCGACCACGACGCTCACCTACCACAAAAAGGCGGTGCGCGCGCTCGCGGCGCACCCGGGGGAGCACACGTTTGTCGGGTGCTCGGCCGACGCGGTCAAAAAGTACCGCCTGCCCGCCGGCACGTTCCTGCACAACACGCTCTCCCACCAAAAAGCCATCCTCAACGCGGCCGCCGTCAACGCGGACGGCGTGCTGGCGACGGGGGGGGACGACGGGAGCCTGTGGTTTACCGACTGGCGCTCTGGCCACGCGTTTCAAAAGGCGGCCACGATCGCCCAGCCCGGCTCCCTCGAGTCGGAAGCCGGCATTTTCGCCACCGCGTTCGACATGTCGGGGTCGCGGTTGATCACGGGGGAGGCGGACAAAACGATTAAAATGTGGCGCGAGGATGAAAACGCGACGCCGGAGACGCACCCGCTCGACTTTGAGCCGCCCAAGGACGTGCGGCGGTGGTGATGGTGGGGCGGTGGAGGGGTGGGGGGTCGGTGGGAGCACTGCCGTGTGAGGAGAGAAAGGGGAGAGGGACGGCGGCGGCGGCGGCCGGCTCCCTCCACAATCCGCGGCGCCCGGCGCCCCGTGCCCCCGCTCATTTCAGCCGCCTGCACCGCACTCCCTCCCCCCACCCCTACTATGGACCTCGCGGCCAAAGCGCTCGTGTCGGGCTCGATCCGCGCGATCCCCGACTTTCCCAAAAAGGGCATCCTGTTCCAGGACGTGACCACGCTGCTGCTGAATCCAGAGGTAGGGGAGGCGGGGGGCGATTGGGGGCAAGGGGCGCGCTGGCGCTGCGCGCGGCGGCACAACCCGCGCCGACCCGCATTGCCCCGCCATCCCCCTCATTCATCAGGCCTTCCAAGCCTGCATCGACGACCTGGTCGCACGCTACGCCGGCGCGGCCATCGACGCGGTCGCCGGCTTTGAAGCGCGCGGCTTCATCTTCGGCCCCCCCCTCGCCCTCGCCCTGCGCGTCCCGTTTGTCCCCCTGCGCAAGCCCGGCAAACTGCCGGGCAAGGTGGTGTCGAGGTCGTACGAGCTCGAGTACGGGACCGACACCCTGGAGATGCACGCCGACGCGCTCACGCCCGGCGCGGTGGTCGTGCTGGTGGATGACCTGGTCGCGACCGGGGGGACGCTGGAGGCAGGGATTGCGCTCGTCCGTTCCGTGGGCGCCACCGTGTTCGAGTGCGCGGCGGTCATCGAACTGCCGGAGCTCGGCGGCCGCGCGCGCCTCGCGGGCGTGCCGCTCTACGTGCAGGTCGAGAAAGAGGAGCACGTGCCCAATGGCAACGGGGACAACGGGGCCAACGGGCACGCGACCGAGTGAGCGAGTGGCGGGCGGGGAGGCGGCGACGCCGACACCGCGGCAAACCATCACCTTTCCCCTCTCCGCTCCCTCCGTTTGGTCGCCTGTCTGCCCGGGTTGGACACTCGTGCGCGCTCGGGCGCGAAGCGCAGCCCCTCCTCCCACCCCCACCCCCGCCCACAAAAAGTCGGGGCGTCACGCCGCGGGCGGCTCCGCCTGTGCCTCCTCCTTCTCGGCCTTGGCGCTGTCGCCAAAGGCGGCCTCCAGGGCCGCCATGTCGGCGTCGGGCTCGGGTTTTGGGGCGGGGTCGGCCTCGGCCTCGGCCTCGGCCTCGGCCACCACCGGCGGCAGCTCCACTGCCTCGCCCCGCCACGCCGCCGTCAGCGCGGCCTCCACGCGCGCCAGCAGCGCGGCCACCGCGGCCGCCGACGCGCGCGCCGGAAGGCGGGACGCGAGCGAGGCGCACAGCTTTGCGAGGCGGGTGCCACCGCCGGGGCCGCCCCACGCGCCCAGAAGGTCGGCGCGCGAGTCGCGCGCCGCATAGCGTTCGGCCAGGGCGCGCAGCGCGTCGTCCGACGGGAGCAGGGAGGCCAGGGACGCGGACGCGCCCACGCGCGGCGCGGGCTCGCCGTCGTCGCGCACGCGAAACGGCGCGCCCGCCGCGTCGCCCGCGGCCGCGGCGGCAGCCGCGCTCCGCGCCGTGCCGCCACCGCCCGCTCCCGCTTCTCGGTCGACCCTGAACCAGGTGACGTCCGACGTGGGCTGCCGCCGGCAGCGCGCGTCGTACGGCGCCACGATCGCGCCGACAAAGGGTTCGACGCCGTCGATCCCCTCCCTCGCGTGCGCCGCCTGTTGCGCGGCCTGGTTGGCGACATCGATGCCCGACGGCAGGGGCGCAAACGTGGGGTGCGAGTGGTACCACCCGACGGCCGCGAGGCCGTACTCGTCCGAGAGCTCTTTGCGCGCGCGCCATTCGTCCGCCGCGTCCATCTCCACGTCGGTCGTGCCGCCAGCGTCGCCGTCCAGCTCCAGGACGGGGAGGGCGAGTTCGATGGTGAGGGTGCGGGTGTCCGCGTCGTACGCGCCGCCGAGGAGGCCGACGACCTCGTGCGTCGACAGGTGCGCGTGCAGGTCGATGGCCAGGACCGCCTTGCGCGCGACTTTTAGGCGGAACGGGGCTGCGCCCGGCGCGCCGGGCGCGCCGGGGCCGTACTCGTCGAGGGGGCGCATGTCGTGGTCGCCTCCAGACGCGGGCGCCGCGCTCGCGAGCCGCCGCGGCGGCCGCGCGCGCCTGCGCGGCCGCTCTCCACCCCCGTCGCCCGACCCCGACGACCGCGCCTCGCCGCGCGACGCGCGCTTGGCGCCCGACCCCGGCGCGGGCGACCCGCCGGGCGCCGGGCGGCCGCGGACAAAGGCAGCTTTAAAGTGTTCAAGGTACCGCCCCGCGAACTTGACCGTCTTCCAGCCGTCGTCCGCCTTGCGCGCGGGGTTGACCAGGCGCTTGAGGAAGATGGAAAAGGCGGAGGGGGAGTCGAAAGCGAGGCGGCGGCCGTCGACGGCGCAGATGATGCGGCCGTCGGCGTCGAGCGTGCCCAGCGTCGTCACGTTTTTGTATTCCACGCTCAGCACGTCCTCGCCGGGCCACACGAGGCCGGCGTCGATGAGGGATTTGAGGGTGACGCCGCCGGGGCCGCCGCCAGAGCGCCGCGCGGGCGGCGCGGCCGCCGCGCGGCGGGGGGGGGGCGGCCGCGGCGGGCGTGGAGGAGGGGGCGCCACGGGGACCGTGACCATGGGGCCGGCCGGGGCGAGCGAGGGGACCGGCGCGCCGGTGGCGCGCGCCGCGGCCGCGGCCGCGGCCGCCGCCGCCAGCCGCGCGCGCACCGACGCCGGCGGCGGCGGCGTGGGCGCGCCGCCGCCACCGCCGCAGGCGGCGGTGTCGAGCAGGTCGGTCGGGGCGGGCGGGGCGCCGGCGCCAAAGGACGGCTGGGGAGGCGGGGGGTAAGGGTCGGCGCCGCCGTCCCGCTCGAAAGCGGGCGATGCACGCCCTCCTCTCCTTCTCACCGGGCGCAGCTCGGGCAGCGTGAGGTCGCCGAACGAGCCGGGTAGGGATGGGACGTCGCCTGGGAGGGGAGGGAGGGGGGACCGCGTCGGCGCGCGCAGCGGGCAGGCGTCCCGGGCCTTGCCGCGCGCCTGGCCGCGCTTGGCTGCGCGCCGCCACCGACGCCGCGCGCTTGCAGCGAATGCAAGCCACCGCGCGACCACACCAACGCGCCCTCCCCCCCCCCCCTCTCCCCCAATCAGGCGCACCCACGCTCACGGCCGCCGAGTTGGGCGCGGTCGCCAGGAAGCCGTCGCCCGCGGCCCAGGTGCGGCCGAGTGACATGTCCCTGGAGGAGGTGGGGAGGGTCGGCGCGTGAGGGCGCGCCTGCGAGTCCACGCCGCCCTTCTCGCCCTGATGCCCGCCTCACCCGCCCAGCGCCCCCAGTGCGTCCAGGCCGTCGTAGCTAGGCGCGCGCGCGCCCATCTGTCCGGGGGGCGCGGGCGGGCCGCCTGGGGAGGGGGAGGCGGACGCGCGGTCGTCACCCGAAACCGCGGGCCCGCACGCGCAGCGCCCCGGTCCGCTCCCTCCCCTTCCCCGCCGCCGCGTTTGATCGCGCACCTGGCACGCCAGCCGCCGGCGGCGGGTCGCCCTCCGGGCCGGCCATCGCGCCCGCAGCGACGCGCGGCGCAGCGTCGGCGCCGCCTCGGCCTGGCGCCTCCCGGAAGAGGCGCGGGACCGAGGAGCGGGCGCGGGCGACGAGAGTCGGCCCGCGGCGAGCGGAGAGTGAGGGCGCGACACGGCGCGCCGGCAACGTGTGTTCACTCTGCCCCCGGGCCGCGCCGCCGCCGCCGCTCGCGGTGTGTGGCCGAGTATGCGGCCTCGAGGAGAGGCGCCGGCGCCCGGCGCGCGAGCCGTGGCTCGCCCGCCGCATGCGGGCCGACCGCGGCGCCCGCGTCCGGCCGCCGGCGCGCCTGTTTCCAGGCGCCGACGCGGACTCGCGCCATGGCATGACGCTGCGGCCGTCGCCGGCGACGGCTCGGCCGCGAGCCTGCTCGCCGACGCCGTGCCGCTCCCCCTCCCGTCGCCACCACCACCCTCCCCCGCCTCCGCCGCCCGCGGCCGGGCGTTGTTGGCCGAACCCGCGACACTGGCCTGGTGCGAGCCCGCCTCTACCCCTCTGCGCGTCGCGCTTCTCCTCTCCGGCGGCGTCGACTCGGCAGTCGCGCTCCACCTCCTGCGCGCGGCCGGGCACGAGGTGACCGCCTTCTACCTCAAAATCTGGTTTGAAGAGGATTTCGAAAACTCGTGGGCCGCGTGCCCGTGGGACGCCGACGTGGCAGCGTGCACAGCGGTCTGTGCAGCGGCGTCGGTCCCTTTGCGCCTCGTCCCGCTCACCCGCGCCTACTGGGACAGGGTCGTGACCGAGTGCGTGGCCGACCTAAAGGCGGGGCGGACGCCCAACCCGGACGTGCTCTGCAACGCGCGCGTCAAGTTCGGCGCGTTCGTCGAAGCGCTGGAAGCCGGGTCGATCGAGGGGTGCTCGTCCGCCCCGGGCACCCCGCTCGGCGGCTTTGACCGGGTCGCGTCCGGCCACTACGCCCGCATCGACCGCCGAGGCGGCGGGACCGGCCCGTCGACCTCTCCCTCTTTCCGCCTCGCCGCCGCGGCCGACCCCGTCAAGGACCAGACCTACTTCCTGGCTCGCCTCTCCCCCGCCCAACTGGGCGTCGCCATGTTTCCGCTGGGCGGCCTGTCCAAGGGCGGCGTGCGCGACATTGCGGCCGCGCTGTCCCTGCCGAATGCTTCCCGCCCCGACTCCCAGGGCCTCTGCTTCCTCGGTAAGGTCAAGTTCGATGAATTCGTGCGCGCGCATTTGGGCGAATGGCCCGGGCCGCTGATTGACGCGGACGAGGGGACCGTGGTCGGCTTTCACGGCGGCGCGTGGTTTTTCACGCCCGGCCAGCGCCGCGGCGTGCGCCTCGCGGGCGGCCCATGGTACGTGGTGGCCAAGGACATGGGGACGAACGCGGTGTACGTGTCGCGGCGGTACCACAATGAGGGCGGGGTCGAGGGCGGCGACGCGCGTGGCGACGGCGACGCCGCGCGCCGCGCGGCGTCCCTCTCGCGCCGGCGCGCGTTCCGGGTGCGCGACCTCGCCTGGCTCCCCGGCGCCGGCCCGCACGTCGCCGCCCGCCCGCTGCGAGTCAAGGTGCGGCACGGGCCGGCGAGCCACGGGTGCGCGCTGGCGCTCGACGGCGGCGGCGACGGCACGACTGGCTCGGTCGCGCTCGACGCCCTCGACCAAGGCCTGGCCCCCGGCCAGTACGCCGTGTTTTACGAGGGGGGCGCGTGCGTGGGCGCGGGCGTGATCGAGAGCCAGGGGGTCTGGGAGAGGGGAGAGGGAATGGGTTTCGCGGCGTCTCCTCCTCCGGCGACCGCGGCCGCCGTGTAGGGCGCGATTTTGTTGCACAAACCACCACTCACTCGATCCATCATCATTAGTGAGCGCACGCGTCGCCGCGTGGCAGGGTGGAAGAGCAGCAGCGTAAAGAAAAACAAGGGGCAGAGCAGGGAGCGCGCGAGCGCGGCGACAACCGGGGCGACCGCGAGCGGTTTGGTGCCCGGTTTTCGCCGTGCCCGAACGCTCGAAACTTCGGGGCTTGCGAGATAAGGCAAGTCGCAGGAAAAAAGGGCGGGATGGGGCAGGCAGAAAGGGGGGATGTTTTTTGTTTTAGTTTTTTGTGCCAAGACGCGTCACCGCGCCCCCATCATCATCTCACCACTGCGGGCTCACGCTGTGCGCCTCGCTCTCGGCCGAAGGCCCACCGTCGAGCTCGCCGCGGCGGCGGCGCGTGCGCACGCGCGCGAGGCCGCGCTTGCCGGGTGGAGGGTTGAGGGCCAGGGCGGCGATGGCGGGCAGGCCGGCCTCCGAGTCGAGGGAGATAGACGGCGACTGGTGGCGGAGGGTGGAGGGTTCGGCGCCCGCCGCCGTGCCCACCCCCCCGCCCTCCTTCCCTCCTCTCTGCTCTTTCTCTCTCACCCTGCCCGTGGGCGACCCCCACGCGCCCCCGTCCGAGTCAATGGAGAGCGCGCCGTCCGAAACTGGCGTGTCGGGTCCCGACCCGACGGAAGCGGCGGACGACGAGCCGCCGCGGCCGCCGCCGCGCCGCGCACGCCGCGGCGGCGCAAACGCGCCCGCCGCCGGCCGCAGCTCAAACTCGGCGCACGCGTCCACATAGTCGCGCACAATGTCGTGGATGTCTTCCAGGGCGGCGAGGGGGCCAGAGGGGGGGGGCGGCCGGGTCGTCGCGGTGAGCTCGACCGCGGGCCGCGACCCGGCCTTGCCGGCGCCCGCTTTGCAGCCACAGTCGTCCACGGACGCGCCGTGGCGGGCGGCGTAGGGACAGCAAGCTTCAGGGGCGCCGGCGCCGGCGGCGCGGTTGTGGTTTCGCCCGCGCGCCACGGCCTCGGCCGGCGCCGTTTCCCACGCGTCGGCCTCGTTGGCGGCTTCATACTCAGCGGCCGCCGCCGCAGCAGCAGCCGCGGCGGCAGCGTCCGACACGCAGCGCGCCAGGCCGCGCGGCGGCAGGTCGGCACGGCCCGCGCCCAGCAACGCCGCCCCCGCGCCGCGCGCGGAAAAGGTGCGCGCCAGCACAGCCTCGGTGGCTGAGTGGGCATGCGAGAGGGGAGGAGCAGGGACGGCCCCGCCGCCGCCGGCGATCAGGGTCGCGAGGCTCGGCGGCAGCGCGAAAGAAGAGGTGCGCCCCAGCCGCGACGGCCCGTGCCCACCGTAGGCAGGCAGGGAAATTGGAGGCCCACCAGGCCCCCCTGCCAGGCGGGACGCGCCCTGGGAGAGGGGGCCGCCGCCCGCGGCCGCGGCCGCGGGCGGCGACCACGGCTCGCCGGCGGGGGGGGCGCCGGGCTCGGCCTCGTCCGACGAGCGCGCCGACTCGGGATCGTCACCGTCGGTCTGAGGGGAGAGAGAGAGTGGGGTGGGCGGCGGCGGCGCTCTCGACCGCGCCCGCGCGCCCCCCTCGACCCCGTCTCTTCTCTCTCTCTCTCCCCGCCTCACCGGTCCGTTGACCAACGCCCCCCCTTCAAACGCGTCCCCGCGCATGTTTTCGCCCAGCATGAAGCAGAGCTCGACCCGGACCGCGCCCCGGGAGACGCCGGTCTGACGATAGAGGGCGAGGGGAGGGGGTGGTCGGCGCGGCGGCGACCCACCACGAGTCGCCCTCCTGCCTCTCCCTCTCTTCTTTTTCTATGGTACCTTGCTAATCAACTGCACGTGGGCGCCGTCGAAACCGGAGGAGACGGCGCGCTCGACGTTGACCTCCCCCGACGCGACGAGCGCCGCGCGCACCAGGCCCGGCGACCGCAGCTCGAGGCGGGCGACCGCGGGCGAGCCTTCGGCCAGGTTGCTGGAGAAAGGTGGGTGGTGGTGGGGGTGGGGCTGGGGTCTGGGGGCGCGGCACGTGGGCGGGGGCGGGCGCGCGCGCCGGTTGCGACCCCCGACCCGCCTTCGCGCGCGCTCGACCGCCCTCCCTTCCCTCTCCCTCCACTCACAGCGTCACGCCCGTGGTCCACGTCAGTTTACCGCCGTCCCGGCGGGCGAGGGGGGTGCGGTGCTCGCGGTCGTCGTGCACGACCTGTGGTGGAGAGCGGGGGGGAGGAGGGTCGGGGGGGGGGGGGCGCGGACGCGCGGCCCGACGCCCCGGCTGCCGCTGGCTCTGGCGAGCCGCCACCGCCGCCGATGCGTGCGTCATATCGTGATAAGCGAATGGAGAGGGCGGGCAGGCCCGTCGAGCCACACCCCACCCCGCGCTGCCCGCCGTCGCGCGGTCTAGCCGGGTCCCGCATTGCCCACTCTTTTTCCTCCCTCTCCCTCCTCACCACCGCATAGATGTCGCTAAACCGGTGCGGCAAGTCCAGGCCGGCATCGGTCAAGTGGACGGAGAGCAGGCCGAGCTCCAGGGTCGGCATTGTGAGTCGCGCGGGGGGCGCGCTGGCGGTGCGTGGTCTCGGTGCGCCTGTCGCGGGCGCGGGCGTGTGAGCGCTCGGGGCGGCGTTGCTCGGCGGCGGTCGCTGGGGGGCGAGCGGCGCGAGCGGGCGCGGAGGGTGTGTGGCGACGGTTCTGCCCCCTTCGCTGTCGTGCGGCACGGCGGGGGGACGCCACTGCAGCGTCCCTCTTCCACACCTCAAATCAGCCCCCTCCCCCCATCCCTCTACCGCAGCAGCGGGCTGCGCAGGCCGAGCGCGGCGCCCGCGCGCGCCGCCGCGCGCGCCGCGCGCTTGGCCGCCGCGACGTGCGGCTCGTCGTCCACGATTTGGGGGATGACCGGGGCACTGCCGACGCCCAATTTGTCGACGACCAGGCCGGCCGCGGTCAAGCCAGTGACGTACGCGCGCTCCTGGCTCAACCCGTCGGCCTTCGTGTCGACGCCCTTGACCCAGTCCCCCGAAATCCACACGTTGTCGATCGAGGTGGCCTGGGTCGGCCTGTGCGCGAGCGAGCCGGGTGAAAACGCGGTGACGGCACCCACCGCGCGCGCGACGCACGAGTCGACCATCGTCCGGTGCTTGAAGCCCGGCTCGCACGCCTCCAGATTCGCGCGCGCGCGCGCCACGATGGCGTCGTCCGACAGCGGAAGCAGCGTGGACGCGCCGTACCAGTCGCACGCGATGCAGCCCTCGACGGTCGGGCCTGCGCGGGGGTTGTACTCGTCCTGCAGCGCGTTGAGGTTGAAGAACGTGCCGCCAATCTCCTCCCCGTCAAACCCGGCCAGCACATTCGCCGGAAACCTGGTCGGCACGGGGCGGTCAAACCAGAGGCGGGCGGAGACGCAGTCGATCGTCTTGAGGGCGGCCACGTTCCGAAACTCGTCGAGTTTGGCCAGGTCGGGCGACCCGCGCACGATGGCCTGCATGCCCTTGATGCCGACGGCAAAGACGACGGCGTCGACGGCGTCGGCTTCTTCGTCGGACGAGGGCGACGACGAGCCGGCGGCCGTGTGCACGACGCGCGCCGCGGCGCCGGTCGCCGGGTCGACCTCCACCCGGGTGACGACGCGCCCGCCGCACACCTCGCCGCCCGCGGCCTTGATGCGGGACACCAAGGGCCCAAAGATCTTCTCCGACACCGACCCGGTGCACCACGCGACGTCGAACGAGTCTTGGTGCGCGAGCGCGTAAAAATCCAGGCACAGCAGCACCTCGGACGCAGCCAACTGTTCCGGCGGCGCAAAGAGGGCGACCTGCAGCGTGGGCGCGAGAAAGTCGCGGTAGACGGCGCGCGTGACGCCGATCTTGGTGAAGAGCTCGCGCGCCGTCATCCTGTTGTACCGATCGAGCGCTTCCGGCGAGCTCTGCACGTCCACCATGGCGGCCACGATGCCGAGGACGGAGAGGCGGTCGGCGAGGGTGAGGGTGGTGAACGCGTCGGCGGTCCAGACCATCTGGCCCAGCGGGGTCGGCAACCGGGGCTTGGAGGAGAAGACGGGCGCCTGGTTGATCAGTTCGGCCGGTTGCCCGGCTCCGCGCGGCGCCCAGAACGCTGACGTCGTGTAGGGGCCCACGGCCGCCGACGCCCCGAGGTCGGCCAGGAGCGCGGTGATCGCGGGGTAGTTTTTCCAAAAGCCTTTGATGCCGGCCTCCATCGGGCGGCCGGCTGGGGGTGGGCGGGGGGGGTGGGGAGGGTCGACGAGGGTCGCGCCGCCACGGCGCCCGCGGCCGCGGCCGCATCGCGGCCCGCCCGCCGCCCGCGCCCCCCCACACCCCCGCCCCCCTCGGCCCAATCCTCACCCGGCGTCCGCCACCCGGCCGCCGCCCCGCCCGGGTCGGGCGCCGCGTCCAGGAGGCGCACGTCGTACCCGGCCTCGGCGAGGTGTTTGGCCGCGCCGAACCCTGCCCAGCCGCCGCCCACGACCGCGACGCGCGGGCGGCGGGCCGGAGTGGTGGCGGCGGCGGTGACGGCGCGCGGGCGGGGGCGGGCGGCTCTCATCATCGTGTGAGCGCGCCACAGGCGCCGCGCGCGGTCTCTCTGTGCTCTCTCCCCTGCTCCCACGCTCTCTACCCTGCGCTCAGCACGCTCTCCAGGTCGGCCGCCGCCGCCGCCGGCGTGGCCGCCCTGGGCGAGTCGCCGCGCGGCGGCGGCGCGCGGACGGCCAACGGCGCGCCTCCCCCTCCCCCTCCTCCCTCCCCGCCCGGCGCGCGCGCGTACGACCGGCGCCAGGCGGCGTCGACGCCGACCAGGTAGAATGCGCCGGGCTCGACGCGCGTGCTGCCGGCGGCGGGCGCCCACCCCGCAGCGCACCAGCGCGCCTCGGCGAGGGCAAGGCAGGCGGCCAGTTCTGCTGGGGGGGCCTTGCGCCGGGAGGCGAGGCGCTGGCGCATGGTGAGCGAGGCGGCCAAGGCGGCCAGGGTGAAGCGGCCGGAGCCGGCTCTCGCACGCACGGAAAAGAGGGACGCGACCGCGCCGGACCCGAACGCGTAGAGCAGGATGCGGGTGCCATCGAGCGCCGTGCCCCGGTCCTCGACGAGGGCGAGGAGGGAGGCAAACAGGGACGCGGTGTACATGTTGCCAACGTTTTTCGCGAGCCACGCGCTCGGGCCGACGACCCCCTCGAACGCGGCCTCCGTGTCGGCCACGGCTTGTTTCTCATCATACCCCTCCCCAGGCCCTGGTCCCGGCGGCGGCCGCCCCGCGGCCGCCGCCGCCGCGCGGCGCGCGTCGGCCGCGGGCAGCCGGGCGAAGGCCTTGCGCAGCAGCTTGCCGTATGGCGCGTGCAGCACGATGTGGTCCACGTCGGCCAGGGAGGATGGTGCGGGGGGGCGGGAAGAAGAGGAGGACGAGGCGCCGCCACCTCCTGCCCGCCTCTTTGCCGCGTCGAGTTTGGCCATCACGCCCGCATACGTGGCATCCAGCCCCCTCAAATACGTCGCCACCGACACGCCGCCCGCGACGACGGGCCAGAGGCCGGCTGGCTTGTAGAAATCGTACGCGTCGATCGCCCACGTCGCGGCCACCCCGCGCTCGAGGTCGAGCGGCGCGTCGGGGCCGACGAGCAGGGCGACCGCGCCGCAGCCGCCCGCGGGGCGGGCGGGGCCGGCGGCGTAGATCGCAATGTCGGACGCGACGACGATGGCCTAAAAAGGGAGAAAAGAGGGAAGAGGGTGGTGGGCGCGCGCCGCGGCGGCCACCGCGCCCACCAACCCTCTTGATCCTTGGGACTCACAAAGCGGCCGTCCCACGCCCGGCTCTCGACCCAGTTGACCGCGTTGAAGAGGGCGGCCGCGCCGCCGTAGCACGCGGCGACGACGTCGACGCCGCCGACGTCGGTCGCGCCGTCGCCGTCGTCGTTGAACAGGCGCATGAGCCCCGTTTTGACGGCCTTGGCGCGGTCGGGGGACGACTCGGTGCCGACGTGCAGCGCGCCTATGTCCGTGACCGGCACGCGCGCGGAGCGAAGCAGGCGGTCGACCGCGGTGAGCGCCATCGAGACCGCGTCTTCGGAATCATCGCAAAACGCTATCCCTTTCTGCCCCAGGCCGGCCGTGTACTTGCCGGGGGGGGCGCCGTCGTACGCCTCGAGGTCGGCCTGGTCAACCTGCGGAGGTAGAAAGGGTCGGCGCCCTTGCCGCCCGCCCACGCTCCCAATCGCGCCCTCATCCTCCTCACATAGACGGCGGGAAAGTAGGCTTCAGCCGCGAGAATGCCGACATTGGCCGCGCGCGGCGCGTCGGATCCGAGCAGGGGGCGCCTGTCGCGGCGCGCTGCTGCCGCGGGCGCCGGCGGCGGCGGCCCGGGCGCGCCGTTGAGGGCGCGGGCGCGCTCGAGGAAGGCCATCGACGAAGGCGGTGGGCGGGCGGGAGAGAGGAGGAATGGAGAGCGGCGGGCGCAACCGCCGCCCGACTAGACGCCGGCGCCACTCCAGCCATCCTTGACAACCACGGCCGGCTCCACGCCCGTGCCTGGCCAGAGGCGACCGCGACCGTGGCGTTGGCGGGCGGCCCGAGGCGCGGCTGCACCGCGCGCGGCCGGGTGAGTACTGCAGCCGCGCAGTGGAGCCCCCGCCCGCACCACCACCCCTTGCCACCACCATCCCAGTTGTAACAGTGCGCGCCAACGGAGCGAAACAGCCGTTCCCTCTCTTTCCTCGTTCACTTGCCGACGCAAAACGTGGCAAACACGGCGTCCAGCACCGCCTCCGAATCCTTGCCCGCGTCGCGCGCGCCGGTCAGGGCGTCGACCGCGCGCAGGGCGGTGGTCAGGCCTTCGGCCGCGAGGTCGGGCGCGTCGGCGGCCGCGGCGGCAGCGGCGTCGCGCAGGCCGGCCGCCGCGCCCGCGACGGCCTGCCGGTGGCGGTGGCGCGCGACCAAAGGTGGCGCGGCGCCGGGGTCGACGGGGGCAAAGGCGGCCGCGGCGGCGGCGAGCGCGGCCGCGAGGCGCGGCACGCCGGCGCCGGTCGCGGCGGAAGCAGGGAGCACCGCGAGGGCGGACGGCAGGGCAGACGAGGCGGCGGCGAGCAAGGGCGCTTGTTTGTCGGCCGGCACGGCGTCCCACTTGTTGAGCACGAGGACGACGGCGCGCGGACGAGGGTCGGCGGCGGCGGCGGCGGCGCCACCGTCTCCACCCCCCACCAAATCCGCCAGCAGCCCCCCCACAAACGCGCCCGCGTCATCAACTTCCAGCGCCGCCGCATCCACCACGCAGCACAGCACGGGCGCTCCCTCTGCAAGCGCGACCGCGCGGCGCACGCCTTCAGCCTCGGCCGCCCCAACCGCCTCGCGCACGCCCGCCGCGTCGCACACGACGAGCGGGGTGCCACTCACGTCGACACCAATCTCGGCGACGTCGCGCGTGGTGCCGGGCTCGGGCGTCACGATGGCAGCGGCGCGGTTTGCGAGCGCGTTGTAGAGCGAGCTCTTGCCCGCGTTGGGCCGCCCCGCGAGCGCGACCCGGACGCCTTCGCGCGCGAGCTCGGCCCGGGCGCCGGCGTCCAGGTGGGCGGCGAGCTCGGCGGCGAGGGTGAGGGCGGGGGCGGCGACGGCGGCGGCGGGGGACGCTGGCGAAAGGCTGCCGCCGTCACCTCCCTCGACTCGAATCCCGGGGTCGTCGTCCTCGAAATCGATGGCCGCTTCCGCGAGCGCCAGCAGGCGCACGATCTCCGCCCGCCAGCGCGCCGCCGCGTCACTCAACTGCCCGTCGGCCAGCGCGGCCGCCGCCGCGCGCGCGGCCTCGGTGCGGGCGGCGGTCAGCTCGGCCACGCCTTCCGCAGTCGTCAAGTCGAGCTTGCCGGCGTCCAGAGCGCGCCGCGTGAACTCGCCGGGCGCCGCGAGCCGGGCGTGGGGGGCGCCGGGTCCGCCCAGCGGCACCGCCAGCGCGGCCGCCAGCACGGCATCCACCACCGCGGGGCCGCCGTGCACATGCAGCTCGGCGGCGGGCTCGCCGGTGTAGGAGGAGGCGGGGGGGAAGCGCAGCGCGAGCGCGACGTCGAGTAGGAGAGGGGGGCGGGCGCCGTCGCCCCCTTGGCTGCCCACCAGCCGCACGAGCGAGGCACGACGATGCTCTGGTAGGCGGGCGCGGGCCGGCAACAGGCCAGCCAGCACTGCGTCGGCCCCCGGCCCTGACACGCGGACGACGGCGAGCGCGGCGGCGCGGCCGCCCGTCGCCAGCGCGACAATCGTGTCGGCCGCCGCCGACGCCGCCCACCGGCGGCCGGTAGCGGCTGCGGCCGCCGCCGCGGCGGCCGCGGCGCGCCGCATGCGGGGCGATGGGGGGAGAGTGGGGCGACACGGCGCTCGCCGCAGACCGACGCTTGCACACGGCCGCGACCCCCCCCCCCACCCCCCACCCGTCACCCGGTCCACACGTCGCCCGGCGGCCAGGGCGGCACCGCCCGCTTGAACAGGGACAGGCACACGGCGTCGGTCTGGGAGACGAGGCCGTCGAACACGCACTTCATCGCGCCGTGCGTGCCGACCGGCTCCTTGATGCGGCCGCGCCGCCCCGACCGCGTCCACAGCTCCACCGGCCTGAACCAGCGCACGTCGTCGGGGTCGACAAACATCCAGCGGACGACCGCCTTGCGCTTGTGCACGCGCGCGGGGGCGCCGGTGAGGACGGCCTTTTTGAGGACGACCCGGTCGGGGTCGGGGCCGCGCACGCCGCCGGTGGCGATGAGGGTCCAAACGCCTGCAGGGCCAGCCCTCGTGAACGCGAGCGCGGGCAGCGGCGCGTGCGCGATCGGCGCGTACGCGGTCGCCACCGCCGCCGCACCGGGCTGCAGCCACCGGTGCAGCCGAAACTTGGTCGCGCCATGCTCGTCCGCCGACCACATGGGGCGGGCGGCGTGCGTGCGCACGCCGGTGGTGAGGAGGAGTTCGGTTTTTCCTTTGATGGGGGTGGTGAGGGCGGGCGTCGTCTTGAGCGCGTAGTGCATGACTGAGAGCCGCCCCTCGTGCTGGAGCAACGCAAACGCGCACAGCGGCGGCGCGTCGCCCGCGGCAAACGCGGCGACGCGGTCGACGACAGACGCCGCCGCGTCGACCGGCACGCCCGCGAGCACGAGCTCGACGCGCGCCCCTGGCGCGACGCCCGGCGGGCCGCCGGGAGCCCCGGCCGCCGCCGCCGCCGCGCGCGCCGCCCTGCGCGCGCGCCGCGCGTCGTCGAGCGCAAACACGCGCCCAAACTCGGGCGGCGCGCCGTCGCCCGCGTCCCAGGGCGAGGCGCGCCACGATTTGAGACCCCGGTACCGGGCGAAGCGGGTGCGGGCGGGGGCGCCGGGCGGGACGTCGACCTCGTCGGGCCACGCCGCGTCGTCGTCGGCGGCGCGCCAAGCGGCCTTGAGGGCGGCCGGGTCGCCGTCGGACGCGTACTCATCCGCGTCGCCCGCGACGGTGGCGCCATCGTCGGAGTCGGAGGCGGAGGCCATGCCGTCGTCGCTGGCCGGAGTGGCGGCGACGAGCGAGGGCGGCCCCGCACCCTCCTCCTCCTCCTCGCTCCCGTAGTCGACGCCGTCCACGTACCAACTCGCTTGATACTCGGACGTGCCGTCGGGCAGGCGGGCGGCGGCCGCGCGCGCGCGCGTCGCGGCGGCGGCCGCGTACACGGCCGCGTCCATGTCCTCCCGGCTCGGCCACGCGCCCTCGTCCTCGGGCTCGGCCTCGCGGACGAGGGGCTCGCGGTCGGTGAGAGGCGCGGTGGCGAGCAGGGCGCCCGAGGAGGGCGGCGCGGGCGGCTTGCTCCCGCCCGGCGTCGGCGGCGCGAGCGCCGACCCCGGCTCCGGCGCGGCGAGCACGCTGTCCACGTGAAAGTCGCCCGCACCCGGCACGTGCACAATCGCAGTCGCCGGCAGGGGCGCGCCGCGAACGTGGCCGACGAGGCGGAGCGCGCCGTCGGCGCCGATCGACGCACTCTCCACCACCACCTGCCCGCGCGCCGCCCTCCACGCGGGCGTCGGCGCGGGTGCGTCGGTGAGCGCGCGCACGAGGGCGGCGCCGTCGCCGGCGCCGCCGACGGCCAAAGCACGCGCGGCGCGGCCGGGCAGCGCGGCTTCCGCGGCGGCGGCCGCGCGCCGTTTGGCGGCGGAGCGAGCTTTGAGGCAGGTTGGGGACGCCCCCGTGGCGACCGCGAGCGTCGACGGCGCGCCCAGCGCGCGCGCCAGGGCGGCCGCAGCCGCGCCGCCTGCGTCGGCCGCGCCGGTGCCGCCCGCGCCGTCGGCGACGAGCACCAGCACGTCGGCCGCTTTGACCAGGTCGAGCACGGCCAGTGGGTCGTCCAGGGAGGGGAGCGGGGGGAGGAGGAGGAGGCGGGGGCGGCGCTTGTCGGTGGGGGAGAGGTGGAGCGGGCCAGAGGAAGGCGCAGGGGTCGCTTCGACCATGCCTTCGCCACCGCCATCAGGCCGGCACCCTTCCACAATCGCATCCCACACGGCGCGCGCGTCGGCGGAGGCCGAGAGCGGGAGCAGCACGACGACGCGCGGCGCGCAGCGGCCCGCGCGGCGAGCGGACGCGACTTCGTCCTTCTTCTTGTCACTGAAAGAGGGTGTGTGTGGTGTGGTGTGGGCGCGGTGGTGGGCGGGCGCGCGGCAGCGCCCCGCCGCGCCGGCCCGCATGCCCCCCCTCCCTCTCTCTCTCTCACCGCAACGCCTTGGCCGCCTGCAGCCTGGCCGCCCGGTCCTGGCCGACCGCGGCCGACTTGATGGAGACGCGCTGGCCGGCGGCGCCTAAGGAGGAGGGAGGAAAATGGTCGGCCGCCGGCCGCCGCGGCGTGCAGCCGGCCGCCGCCTCAGCCTGCCGCCCGCCACGCCTCCCGCTCCACCCCAGCGCTCTCACTCTTGGACGCGGCGTGCTTCTCGCGCGCCGACCGCCCGGCGGCGCGGCCTGCCTTGTGCGCCTTGTTCTTCTGGTTGGCGCCCATGCCGGGCGCGCCCGGTGCCGGGTGGGCGCGGGCGGCCGGCCAGTGTCGACTAGGGAAGGAGCGCCGGCCTGGGCGCGGTGTGGGGGGCGCGAGTGCCGGCGCGCTGACACTCTACGCGCCCCGTCGATCGGCCCCTCACCATGCTGGCTGCCGCCGCGTCGTCCACCGGCCGCCGGCTAGCGATGAGCCTGAGCCGGCGCGGCAGCGACGCCGACGCGCTCGCCGGGGCGGGCGCCGCCGTGCGCGCACTCGCGAGCGCCGCGGGCGACACCGACATCGTGAGCGTCATGGCCTCAAAAGTGCCGGCCCAGCAGGTGTGGGTGGAGAGAGGGAGAGGAGGCGCCGCGCGCGCCCGCGCCGCGCGGGCGCCCGCCCTAACCCCGATGGCGCCCTCCCTCCTCAGGCCCGCCTCAAAGCGATCAAAAAGGCGCACGGCGCGAAGGAGGTGGGCGCCGTGACCGTCGACATGGTCGTGGGCGGCATGCGCGGCATCACGGTGAGCAGAGGGGAGGGGGAGGTGGAGACGAAACGTGGCGCGCGCGGCGGCTTGACCTTTCGTCCCCTTCTCCTCAGGGCCTGCTCTGGGAGACGTCCCTGCTCGACGCCGAGGAAGGCATCCGGTTCCGGGGGTACTCGATCCCCGAGTGCCAGGTGAGAGAAAGGGAGGGGGAGAGGGGAGGGGAGAGCGGGCAGGCGCGCGCTCGCCAACCCCACCTCCACTCTTCTTGCAGGCCCGCCTCCCGGCCGCCGTGCCCGGTGGCGAGCCCCTGCCCGAGGGCCTCATGTGGCTCCTGCTCACGGGGGACATGCCGACGCCCGCGCAGGCGCGCGCGCTGTCCGCCGAGCTCGAGGCGCGCGCGACGCTCCCGCCCTCGGTCGCGGCCGTGCTGGAAGCGTTGCCGACGAATGCGCACCCCATGACCCAGCTGGCGGCCGCGGTGCTGGCGATGCAGCCGGGGTCGAAGTTTGCCGCGGCGTACGCGGCCGGCCTCCCCAAAGCCGAACACTGGCGCCCGGTGCTCGACGATTCCCTGGACCTCATCGCCCGCCTGCCCGCCGCCGCCGCCCGCATCTACCGCCGCGCGTACGGCAAGGGGCCGGCCATTCCCGCGTCCCCGGGCCTCGACTGGGCCGCCAACCTCGCCCACATGATGGGCCACCCCTCCCCCGCCGCCGCGGAGCTCATGCGCCTGTACCAGACCATTCACACCGACCACGAGGGTGGCAACGTGTCGGCGCACGCGAGCCACGTGGTGGGGTCGGCGCTCTCCGACCCGTACTACTCCTTTGCCGCCGGCCTCTGCGGCCTCGCCGGCCCGCTGCACGGCCTGGCCAACCAGGAGGTGTTGACCTGGCTCCTGGGCGTGCGCGAGAAGTTGGGGGACGCGCCGTCCAAGGCCGACGTGGAGGCGTTCGTGAAAGCCACGCTCGCCTCGGGCAAAGTCGTCCCCGGCTTTGGCCACGCCGTCCTGCGCAACACCGACCCGCGCTACCTGTGCCAGCGCCAGTTTGCGCTCAAGCACATGCCGGACGACCCGCTGTTCAAGCTCGTGTCGCTCTTTTACGAGGTCGTCCCGCCCGTCCTCGCCGCGACGGGCAAGGTCAAGAACCCGTGGCCCAACGTCGACGCCCACTCGGGCGTGCTGCTGGTGCACAACGGGATCACGGAGGAGTCGTTCTACACCGTGCTCTTTGGCGTGTCGCGTGCGATCGGGGTGCTCGCGCAGGGCGTGTGGTCGCGCGCGCTGGGGCTGCCCATCGAGCGGCCCAAATCGGTCACCATGGACTGGATTGAAGGCAAGTTTGGCAGGGTGTGACTGTGGGGGAGAGAGTTGGGGGTGGGGTGGCGGCGGGAGGGTCGAGGCGAGAGAGGGCTCGTGCGTGCAAGCGCGCGGCGCGGTCACACGCCCGCCCCGCCCGCCCTCTCGCGCGTTCGCCGTCATCAGTCGCGCTCGGACAGGGCGACGAGGTGGTCGTCGATCTCCGCCTGGGTCAGCGTGCGGAACTTCCCGCCGTCGCCCGCGCGCACGACGCCCACCTCGACGTCGCCCGCCTTCAGATCCTCGCCCAACACGGCGCCCAGGGCGCCCAGCGCGGCGCGCACGGTGGCGTCGGGGTCGAGGGAGGGGTTGGACTGAGGGGGGTGGGGGGAGGGGCCGGGGCCGGGGTCGGCCTCGCGCGGCGTCCCTCCTCGACCGCGCCCGCGCGCCGCCCCCCCCCCACACACACACCTTGAGCTTCTTCTCCAGGTGGTTCTCCACCTCGGTCTCCTTGACCCCCGCCCCCGTCCCCCGGTACCCCGCGACGTGCCCCGCCGGGTCGACCTTGAACAGTTGCGGCCCGCGCTCGGCGTCGATGCCGATGATGAGGGGGACGACGCCCAGGGGGCGCATGTAGGCGTGTTGGGTGTAGACCTGGGGAGGGGAGGGGGGGGGGGAGGCGTTGGCGCGGCGCGGC
>Ga0315291_10000354_pt1 | contig 59822 bp, 48 predicted proteins | sample YL17G12_20_MG_FD_203070 | JGI IMG/M metagenome (GOLD analysis project Ga0315291, IMG submission 203070) | Sediment microbial communities from Yellowstone Lake, YNP, Wyoming, USA - YL17G12_20 | ecosystem: Environmental > Aquatic > Freshwater > Lake > Sediment | place: USA: Wyoming | collected... | reverse complement strand
CGACCCGTTCCCTCTCCAGGCCCAGGATGGCGCACATGCTGCCCGGATTGTCGCGGGCGGCGTCTTCCATGAAACGTCCGCGCCAGGCGACGAGCCGGAAGGCGCTGACCGGGTCGAGAGCCCCGGCAGCCGCGAGGGCGGAATACTCGCCCAGGGAAAGGCCGGCGGCATAGGCGGGGGAAAGGCGCGGCAATTCGACGCGAAGCGCCTGCCAGGCCGCCAGGCTCGCGGCCAGCAGGGCGGGCTGGGTTATCTCGGTCTGGGCCAGGAGGCGCTGGTCACCGGTGGCGATGATGCGGCTGAGGCGGAACCCCAGGACCCGGTCGGCGGTCTCGAAGACCACCCCGGCTGACGCCGGGTAGGCGCGGGCGAGGTCGAGCCCCATCCCCGGGGTTTGGGCTCCCTGACCGGGGAACACGACGGCCACGAGGCCGCCGGGATCGGAGTTGGCAGGACAGGTGGGGTTCATTGGGTCTCCTTCCCGAGTCTCGAAAGGATTATCCCCGCTCCGGGGGCCTCGCCGGCAGCTGAGGCGGTCTGCCCCCAGCGGAGGACCGCGCCGCCGTAGGTCATGCCGGCGCCGAAGGCAACCAGGAGCACGCTATCGCCCGGCCGGAGCCGGCCCTGACGGCGGGCCTCGTCGAGGGAGATGGGGATCGAAGCCGCCGACATGTTCCCATACTTCTCAATGGTGTGGAAGACCTTCCCAGGCGGCACCCGGAGGAAACGCGTGGCGGCGTCGACGATGCGGGCGTTGGCCTGGTGGGGGACGAAAAGGTCGATGTCGGCCAAAGACAGGGAAGAGGCTTTCAGGCTCTCCCGGACGGCCCGGACCATGGCCCCGACGGCGAACTTGAAGACCTCGGGGCCGTTCATGTGGATATAGTGCAGGCCGCTTGCCACGGTCTCGGCCGAGGCCGGGCGACGCGAACCGCCGGCCGGAAGGCTGAGGATGTCCGCGCCCTCGCCGTCGGCGGCGAGGAAGACCGAGAGGAGGCCCGGCGGGGTCGAGCCGGAGGAGTGGCCGGCGGGGTAGGCCGGCGCTCGGTCCGCGGCGGGCCCGACCGGACTGCCGGTCGTCGGGTCGGCCGGCCGCGCCCGGCGCATGACCACCGCTCCGGCTCCGTCGCCGAAGAGGATGCAGGTGGTCCTATCCGCGTAGTCGGTGATGCGCGAAAGGGTTTCGGCCGCGATGACCAGGACCGTCTCGGCCCGGCCCACGGCGATGGTTCCCTCGGCCATGGCCAGGGCGTAGATGAAACCGGTGCAGGCCGCGGCGAGATCGAAGGCCGCAGCCTGGCGGGCGCCCAGGGCTCTCTGGACCAGGCAGGCCGTGGAGGGGAAGAGCATGTCGGGGCAGGCGGTGGCCACGATGATGAGGTCCACATCGCGGGCCTCGACGCCGGCGTCGGCGAGAGCCCGGCGGGCGGCTTCGATGGCGAGGTCGGAGGTGGCTTCTCCGGGAGAGACCAGGCGCCGCTCGCGGATGCCCGTGCGCTCGACAATCCACTCGTCGGAAGTGTCGACCATGGCCTCCAGGTCGCGATTGGTGAGAACCCGGGTGGGGACAACGGACCCCAGCCCGGTCAGGGTAGCCAGAGGAGCGCGCGAGGTTTCGGTGTCCGCCCGCGGGGCGGCTACGGGTAAGTTTGAGGACAGTGGCTATGACCGCCTCTCGGGGTTAGGGCTATTAGTAGCCGGATGGATTGGTGCTAGCTCCTAGTAGCTAGATGCTTATGGTTGGTATAATAGAGGAAATCCGCCTTCTTGCCAAGAGGGAAATCGTGATCCCTGGGGCCGCGGAAGGTGCCGGCCGTAAACTTCCGGCCTGCTAGAAATCCCGCGCTACCAGGCAACTATAGCCTCAGTTGGTCGTAGAGGTCCAGAGCGTAGCGGTCCGTCATCCCGGCGATGTGGTCGGCTATGACGCGAACCGGGCATGTGGGCACGCCGTCCACTGATGATTCGGCCTTCTCCGCTGCGCGGTACCGGCTGAGGGTCTTTAGCGGAAGGATTTCGGGGTGCTCAAGGAGTTCCTTGAACAGCTTCCTGACCACCCTCTTGCCGAGCGAGCCGCTGACGGCGGCTTTTGAGCCGTGGTAGACGTTCCCCTGCAGCCAGTCCCGCAGGGACCTGAACCTGTCGGTCATTCCATCGCTCATGTCCACGGTGGAGACCTCGACATCCCGAGCTCGGTCAGCGGAGTGGATTTTGTTTGCCCTGATGTTGCATTGGGTGGTCTCGACGACGTCCAACACCAGCGGGCCTATGATGGCGTTCGGACCTTTGTTGGCGTCGGCGTCAAAGCTCTCCATCCAACGGTCGATCATCCTCGAGGTGACTACGCCGGCGTCCCGCATCTCCTGGAGGGCCGCGACTCTGGAGGCATCATCGAGGTCGGCGACGGTGTAGGCAATCTTGTCCGAAATTCTCACCACCTGGGCTTCCAGGGTGCCGAAGCTCTCGTGGCGGAACGATTGATAGGCTCGTCCGTGCACGGGGCCACGAGCGTAGGAACTTGGCGGCCGATGGGGGTTCAGGATGCCCGTATGTTTCAGGATTCCCTCTCTGACCTCGAAGGTGAGGTTCAGGCCCCACCCCTTGTCCCTCGGGTAGCCAGGCAGAACCTCCAGGAACTCGACGTTTCGGACCCCCTGCACGTTGTGCGCGAAGCCAGGACAGGAGTCCGCTAAGCCATACTGGCACTCTGAGGCACATTCCTCGAGGCACTCGTCCAGGGCCTGCTCGCCCGCATGCCCAAAGGGGGCGTGTCCCAGGTCATGGCCCAGGGCAATGGCCCCTATCAGGTCCTCGTTCAGGTCTAGGAGGCGTCCGATGTTCCGGGCAATCTGGCACACTTCAAGCGAGTGCGTGAGCCTTGTTCTGACGTGGTCGCTCTCATCCAGGGCGAACGCCTGGGTCTTGTGGCCAAGCCGCCGGAACGGCTTGGCGTTGAGTATCCGGTCGCGGTCCACCTGGAATGGCAGGCGATAGTCCTCGTCGTCCTCGTGCTTCCTTCCCTTCGACTGCCCCGACCGGCAAGCGTACTTGGCCAGGGGTACCTCGAGCCGGTCAAATGTGTTGACGGTAACCATCAAGTCCTCTCCCTCGGACGCTTGGGGACCTGGGCACCCCATTGCATGTCACGTGTGCCAGCTTCTAGCACTTCGTGCCAGTTCCTGCCTGTGATAGGCGTCTGCCGCGATGGGCTGCCCCCTCCTATCACCGAAACGTGACCCCCAAAGTTGGGAGGATGCGGCGGCCGTGACGGCCAATGGTAGGAGTTCGCGGTCCCATCGATGGACGCTGAGGTCGGGCAGACGGGTGGATCTACCGCGGGTTATGCGACCAGGAGGAGGTAGTTCCTGTGGCCAAAGTAACGGTTCATGCTGGTGATTTTCTGAAGGGTGATGCTCAGTTCACCTTCCGTTCACTCAGACTAAGAACTAAAGAACACATTTTTCTTGGTGAGACCATTCCGATTACCGAATTGGAGACCGTGGAAGTGGCAAGCGAGGATACCGTCAAGAAGCTGGGCGGTACGGTTGGCTGGGGAGCTGTCGGAGGGCTGGTTCTCGGCCCCGTCGGCCTATTGGCCGGCCTTGTGCTCGGAGGCAGGAAGAAAGAAGTCACCTTCGTAGCCAAGTTCAAAGACGGGCGCAAGCTTCTCGCCACAACGGATAGAGCAACATTCATCAAGCTACAGGCAGCGGCCTTCTGAGCATCGCCTACGCGACGCGGAGGCTTTCGTCCGCAAGTCGTTTGAGAAGCAGTCTGTCTGTCCCCTGGGCAGGAGCGGATAGGCCATGAGCGGAAAGTCCGGCCGCTTGCGGAAGTCTCCGAGCAGAGGCGACGCCCTTGAAGTCGAGGCGCCTCCGTGTTGGTCGAGCGAAATCAGGCTTGACGGCAATCGGGCCCGGCAGATGCTCTGCCCGCCCGGGCGGGCCCGGCCGGACAAGTCCGCCTCGCCCGCCCGCAAACGCAGGGTCGGCGACCTGTCACCATCCGCGCCGGCCCGGGTGACGGAGTCGTGGATCGACTCCTTCAACTTCACCCTCGGGGATCGGAATACCGGTCGGCCGGGCCTTCGCCTGCCGCAACTGGGCGCCGTGCACGCCGTGCTGGGCTACTGGACCACGGGGTCGACCCAGCCGGCCACGGTGGTGATGCCGACGGGCACGGGCAAGACGGAGACAATGATCGCCCTGTTGGCGACCGGACGGCCGGAGCGGCTCCTCGTGTTGGTTCCCTCGGATGTGCTCCGCACCCAGCTGGCCGAGAAGTTTGAAGTCCTTGGGGTCCTGCAAGAGTCCGGGGTCATCGGCCCCCGTGCTCTGCGCCCCGTCGTCGGCCGGTTGCGGCACGCCTTCTCGACCCCCGAGACGGCTCGCCGGTTCGCCGAGAGTTGCAACGTGATCGTGGCCACACCGCCGGCCCTGTTCGCCTCCGAGCCCGAGGTCACCAAGGCGCTACTCGACACGTGCTCGCATCTGTTCGTGGACGAGGCCCATCACGTCGAAGCCGCCACGTGGCGCCGGATACGAGCCGCCTTCGAGGCCAAGCCTGTCCTTCAATTCACGGCCACCCCGTTCCGCGAAGACGGTCGTCGGATGGCCGGAAGAATTGTCTACGCTTTTCCGCTGCGGCAAGCGCAGAAGCATGGCTACTTCTCCCGCATCAACTACCTCTCCGTCCTGGACTTCCATGATCCGGACCGGGCCATCGCCACCGCCGCCGTTGGCCGCCTGCGAGAAGACCTGGCCGCTGGGCGGGACCATGTCCTGATGGCCCGTGTCCATCGCATCGGACTGGCCCAGGAAACGCGAAACCTCTACGCCGAGCTGGCCCCCGACCTGGCGCCGGTTGTCCTGCACAGCTCACTGCCCGCCGGCGCTCGGCGGTCTTCCCTCGCCGCCATCCAGTCTCGGCAGAGCCGCGTCATTGTCTGTGTCGACATGCTCGGCGAGGGCTTCGATCTGCCGTCACTTAAAGTGGCCGCGATTCACCACCAGCCGAAGAGCCTGGGGGTGACCCTCCAGTTCATCGGACGGTTCGCTCGAGTGGCCGGGGCTTCGATCGGCGAGGCCAGCGTGGTGACGGGCCGGGCGGAGGGCCGCTACGACGAGAACCTCCGCAAGCTCTACTCGGAGGAGCCGGATTGGAACCTCATCATCCGGGATCTCTCGGAGGCCGCCGTCGGAGAGGAACGCGAAGTGAGCGAATTCGAGGCCGCCTTCGGGGCCCTCCCCGAAGAGGTCTCGCCGCGGAACATCGAGCCCAAGATGAGCACGGTGATCTATCGCACACAGTGCCGGGCCTGGCGGCCGGAGGCTGTCCGCGACCTATACTCGGACGACGACTTCTTCACCGATTGCGTGGCCGTCAACGGGCAAAGCCACGTGGCCTGGTTTGTTCTCGTGTCCCGCTCCCCGGTCCGCTGGGGCGACCTGGAGACCGTGGCCGATGTGGGCTACGACCTCTACCTTCTCTACTGGGACGAAGCCAGGCAGCTTCTCTACATCAACAGCTCGAACACCGGCAGTGTCTATGAAGACCTGGCCAAGACGGTCTGCGGCGACGAGGTCCAACTCTTCACGGGAGAGGCCGTCTACCGGGCCATGGCCCGCGTGGAGCGGCTGGTGCCTACAAATGTCGGCCTTCTGGACACCCGGAACCGGAGCCGGCGCTTCTCCATGCACGTCGGAGCGGATGTTGTCGAAGGCTTTCCGGTGGCCGAGGCCCAGACCAAGGCCAAGACCAACATCTTCGCCCACGGATACGAGAACGGGATCCGGGTGAGCATCGGCGGCTCGCTCAAGGGACGCATCTGGAGCTATCGCGTCGCGCCCACCATCAAGCACTGGGTCAACTGGTGCGATCACGTCGGAGGCAAGGTCAGCGACCCCGGCATCGATGTGGACGAGATCATGCGGGGGTTCATCCGTCCCATGGTAGTGGAAACCCGACCGCCGTACGTGGCCCTGGGAGTGGAATGGCCGTGGGAGATATTCCTGAACGTCACGGACGAGACGCGCATCGAGATGGCGGACGCCTCTTCAGGCGCCCCATCAGGCGCCCCGGCGGACGCCCCGGCGGGCGGCAACTGGCCGCTCGTGGACGCCGACCTGGTGGTCACGGAGTTCTCAGAGAGCGGTCCGATCAGGTTCAATGTGGCGACGCCCGGCTGGACCGCCGAGTACGAGATCGACTTCGCCGACGGACGCCTCAGGTACCGGGCCGTGGCCGCGGAGGCTGAAGTTGTCAGCCGTCGGTCCCGGATACGGCTCAGCGACTACCTCACCCGGCACGGTCTGACCATTCTCTTCGAGCAGGATGCGATGGTTGTCCCGCCAGGAGTGCTCCTCAAGCCGGATCGCGATCTACCGGCCTTCGAGGCTGACAGGCTCATTGTTCTGGACTGGTCCGGTGTTGATCTCCGGAAGGAGTCTCAGGGCGCGAGCCACGAGGCAGACTCCATCCAAGCCCGGGCCATCGAATACGTGCGGAGTCTCGCCCAGTGGGAAATTGTCATCGATGACCACGGCGCGGGTGAGATCGCCGACATCGTGGCCATGCGCGTCGAGGGGGATCGTCTGGTTGTTGAACTCGTGCACTGCAAGCGTTCGTCCGAGCCCGAGCCAGGCGGCCGAGTGGCCGACCTCTACGAGGTGTGCGGTCAAACCCAGAAGTCCGTGCGATGGCGGAGGAACACCGAGGCCCTGTTCCGCCGGCTAATTCATCGCCAGCGGAGCCGGATGGGGTGGCAGGGGAAGACCGGGTTCATTGTCGGCGACGGCAACGCCCTCTACCGGTTGGAGGAACGCGCGCGACGGCTGAAGCCGGATTTCGGCATGCTTATCGCCCAGCCCGGTCTTGCCAAGCGGATGGCCAGCCGCCGGCAGCTTGATCTCCTCGGTTCGACAGAAGTCTACCTGCGCGAAGTCGCCTCGGCCTCGCTTCGGGTTCTCTGCAGCCGGTAGGGCGGGGTAAGTAGTCTTCGCCAGGGAGAAGTGGCTGTCCACAGTGCTAGACATCCTCTCTCGCCGGGTGGTAGGCTGGGCCATCGAGCGCGATGTTCGATAGTGGAGGGGGTCAGCATGGACTCAGGCAAGGGTACGCGTCGGGCTTTCGTCACAATCGGGATAGTGCTGCTCCAACTCATCATGACCCAGGTCGTGACGTTCCTGCTCTCGCTAATTGTCCCTGGCATGGACCCGGAAACTCACCCTGTGCTCTTCGTCGCCGTCTTGGGCGTTTCGTTCTCGTCAGGTATCTTCCTTGTAGGCTGGCTGGCGCTCAGGCGGCGCTGGTTGTCCGGGGAGCCCAGGCATGTGGCGCGGCTTGTCGCCACTCTGGTTGGCTCGTACCTGCCGCTGATTGTCGCTCTGGCTCTCTTGGGCCGCCTCGAAGCGGGGAGCCCCTTCTTCTTGGCCTCCGTGCTGATGGGTATCCTGGGCTTCCACGTTGCAGGGACACCGGCTATCCACGCGGCAAATGGGGAGGGTTCCGCTACATGAAGGACAACGGCCTATCCGCAGGCATCTACGGTATGGGTTTCATCGGCGCAGCCATCTACTTCATCGGGCACGCCGGCACGTTCTGGCTGGGAGTGCTCGGCTTCTTCAAGGCTATCTTCTGGCCCGCCGTGCTCATCTACAAGCTGCTGGAGGTCCTGGGGCTCTAGAGTCCGGGGAGCGGGCGCTCTCCGTCGCCGGGTCCGGATAGAGTCTACCGCATAGGGGGATGACGACAATGGAGAAGAAGGCCATTCTTACCCGAGCCCTGGCTGTGGTCGGAACGGTGCTTGTGTGGTTTCCGATCCTCGCCATGCTCACGACATCTGTGGTGGGAAGCATCGCCCGCGGCATGTTCCGTTTCGACTATCTCCTGCCCGCCGAGCTCTTTCCGATTGCCATCGTCGGCGGAGCGCTGCTCATGTGGGCGGCGCTGCGGGCACGCTCGCGACGGGGACTCATCGGCTGGGGTCTCGGCGTCGTCGTGGGGATGCTGCTTGGCGGCCAGGCGCTTGCCGTCGTCACAGGTTTGGCATCGGGCGAGACCGAGCCGGTGGGCTGGCCCTGGGCCCTCGTTGTCGCGTCGATCGCTGTCTACTCGCTAGCCCTTGTGGAGATCGGCGTCGCGGGCGTGCTATTGGCGCGCGATCTCTTCAAGCCTGGTGACAAGGGCGGAGTCTAGACCTCCAACGCGGAAGCGACGGCTTGCCTAGGAGCGTCGCACGGCGCACATTCCGGCACGGGAAGTGAGGTGGTTGGGATGACAGACCGCGGGCGAGGGTTCCTGTCGACGCCTTCGACGAAGCTCGGACGGTGGTCCGTCGCCCTGGCAGCAACGTTCGCCGCTCTCTTCATCATCACCGCGCTCTCGACCGTGAAGTTGCCGTGGTTCTACGGCGTCGCGATGCTGTCGCCCGGGCTGGCCGCCGGCATCGTCGGCCTGATCGCGGTGATAAGACGGCACGAGCGCTCGTGGCTCGTATGGCTTGCCATGTTGCCCGGGCTGACGATGGTCGTCTTTGTCGTCAGCGAGTTCGTGGCGCCGCACTAGACACTGAGCGTCCACGGCCGCAGGACTCCCCCTTCCGCTGGCTAATCCTTACAGCCACTGGACAACGGCAGCCCTTCTCCCACTTCCCAGCTTCCGTGCTTCCACACCTCCATTTCCGGCTGTCAGGATGTAGGCCGGCGGCCGCGGTCCGCGGGTAGGCGGCCCAACTCGGGAGGGGTGGTAGAGATGGGTGGCGCAACGAGCCGGGCCAAGTGGCCTGGGCCAATCGCCGGAATCGTGGTCGTCTCGATGCTGGCGGTCTTGCTGCTTGCGCCGAGCCGACCGGCCGGAGGCGCCGAGAGTTGGCTGGCCTTGTCGCCCGTCCAGGCCAGCGTGTCCGGTAGCTCCGCCGTTCCCCCACAGACTGAGGTGGGTCAAACCGTGGCCTTCCGGGTGAGCTTCTCGAACACGGGCAGCACGACCTGGACCTTCTACGCCGGGGTGACGCTCCGTCGCCCGGACGGATCCCTGGTGAACGTCGCCCCGATAACCCCGGTCCGGCTTAGCCCCGGCCAGGAAGGCAGCGCCACTTGGAACTACGAGATGGACCAGGCCGGAGACTGGGACGCGGCCTACGGGATCTGGCGAGAGGCGGAGGAGACCAATCCCTTGGCCTTCACGGGGTGGTCCCTGGACTGTGTCCACGTCCACGCCTCGGCGACGCCGGTGACGACAGTCACGGTCCGCATCGACTCCCATAGCGGGAGCCCCCAGCAAACGCAGGCTCGTCAGAGCGTCACTTTTCGGGTAGTCTTCTCGAACACGGGCAGCACGGCCTGGACGTTCTATGCCGCGCTGTCGCTTCGACGTCCGGATGGGTCGCAGGTGAATGTCGTCCCGCTCATCGCCGTGCCGTTGAGCCCTGGCCGGCAAGGCAGCGCCGACTGGAACTGCGTGATGGACCAGGCGGGCGACTGGAGCGCGGCCTACGGGATCTGGAAGGACTCGGACCAGACTACCGCCCTGCTCCACACAGGGTGGTCCCCGAGTCGCGTCCGCGTCTCACCGGCCCCGGAGACAGGGAGCTTGCTGGCCCAAGAGGCGGTGCGTTTGGCTAGAAGCGTGATCGGGGCGCCGTATGTCTGGGGCGCCAAAGGGCGCCACTGGGACAAAGATGGTCACTCAGACGGCGGGGCGCGGTGGGCGACCCCCGACGAGATTCTGAGGGCCGGGTACGAACGGACGTTAGAGATGCAAGGCGGGGAATCGAAGACCATCAGTGAACCCGGCCTCGACTGCTCGGGTCTGGTGATGTGGGCCTACAACTATGCCTACGACCCCGGCGGCGTCTACATCGCTATGGGCAACCCCGTCTTCCGGGAAGGCGCCGGGGGGCAGTGGGCCGACCGCGCGCATCTGGCGCCTTTGGCCGTCCTGACTTTCAGCGGCGACGACGCTCCCGAGCAGTTTCTGAACAGGCTCGAAGCCGCCGGGCCCGCGGCGCTCGGGCTCTGCCAAGGCGACGTCATCTACTTTCTGTTACCGGGGGGAGTAGACGAGGATAACCACGTTGTCCTCTACGCGGGTGACGGCAAGGTGATCCACGCTACCCAGGACGTATTCGCCGATGTCAGCCAGGTCTTCGAGGAGCCCCTACAGACGCTGTTGGAGCGATACGTCGACCACAACGAGTTCACGACCGTGGGCGTTGGGTGGGTCAAGAAGACCCTACCTCGGGTGTTGGTCGGATCTACGGGCGTCGGCGGCCAGCCTTCGTTCATCAGCGCCCTCGTCCCCGGGGCTCTCAAGCTGTTCAACGATCTCGCCGGCGTAGTCTGGGCCCAGGACGCCATCGATTCCCTGGCGACCATGGGGATAGCCGGCGGTGTCGGGGGGAACCTGTTCGACCCGGGCGGTCCGGTCACGCGGGCTCAGCTGGCCGCCTTCCTGCAACGCGCGTTCTCTCTATCCGAGCCGAGTCCCCCGTTGCCCTTCACCGATGTTCCCCGTGACAACTGGGCCTACGCTCCGGTCCAGGCTGCCGGCGAGTATGTCGGGTACTACGGTCAGGCCGGAAGCAGCGCCGTCACGTTTCGCCCCAACGCCAAGAGCACGCGGGAAGACGTGGCCATGGCCATCGTGAAGGCCTTGGCCGCGGAGCAGGCGATAGACATCCTCGATACCGAGGCGGCCGCCTCCGAGGTCTTGTCCCAGTTCAAGGACGCCGCGACGATCAGCCCCGGGCGCAGGGTCTACATGGCCACGGCCGTGCGGAACGGGATTCTGCGGGGTCTGCCCGGCGACGTCCTGAACCCAACCGCCGGCATCACCCGGGCGGAGGTCGCGGGGCTCCTGGACAGGGCTCTAGTCTCCTTTCTCCTCCCGGCGAGGTGCTCGGCGCAGGCGGAGCGCGGCTGCACGGTGAGGGTCTTCGTTGACGCCATGCTTCCCTACGCCTCGCGGGTCTCGGAGAAGACCGGTGTATCGGAGGAGTTTGTCCTGGCCCATTGGGGTCACGAGTCCGGGTGGGGGCTCTCCCCTCTGGCCCGCCACAACCTCAACTTCGCGGGCATCAAGAAGAGACCGGATCACCCCGTCGGCGAGCTACACCCCAGCTACGCGGCCTACGAGTCCTTGGGGGACTTCATGCAGGATTACATCGACACCATCAGCCAAGACCGCTATGAGGGAGTTCTCAAGGCAGCGAGAGAAGGCGCGTCGGCGGAAGTCCTGGCGGGCATGTTGCTCGAGGCCGGCTACTGTGAGGATGAGGACTACGGTTCGAAAGTGGGGGGTGCGGAAGCCTCGCTTATGCGGTACTTGCCCTAGACTGCGCCGGGTTGGCCGCACGAAAGGAAGAGGGAGATCAAAATGAAGGACATCGTCAAGTGCATCGAGAGTCTTCGCGTCCAACTGGAGCGTCACCGCAGGGAGGGACTCAAAGAGTACCCGACTCGGACGATCTTCATTGACCCCCTTCTCGCCGCTCTTGGCTGGGATGTTCGTGATCCCGACGAGGTGGAACTTGAGCATCCCACCGTGGACGGCAAGTCCGTTGACTACGCGATGAAGGTCAACCGGAAAGTTGTTCTCCATCTGGAAGCGAAACAACTCGCCGATCCCCTTGACGACGTCAAGTCCATCACACAGGTGGTCGGCTACGCCGCCAATGATGGGATCGAATGGTGCGTCCTCACGAACGGGATCAGGTATAAGGTCTACAAGGCGTCCGAGAAGGCCAGCGCACCGGACAAGCTCCTGTTTGAGGTGAGCATAGACCCGAACGATTCCAGTGGGATCACCGTCGAAGAACTGGCGCGGCAATTCAGCCGCTTGTCTCGCGAGTTCATGGCCAAGGGGCTCTTGGACCAACTGGGAACGGAGGTCTTCACGACCGGTAAAGTCCGGAAAGGGCTGGACCGCATCTTCGCCGATACGCCGGCGTCGTTCATTCGTCTGGTTAGGAAGGCAATGGCTGATTCCTCGGTCACGCCGTCCCAAGTCGAGCAGGCACTCCGGCGCATTTGGGACACCGGGAAGGAACCTGTCGCGGGGACAACGGTGAGCCCGCGGAGAGAGAAAGCCGCGGTCTCCGGCCGAGAGACAACCGAATTCACAGAGACTCACCACACGACAGACAAACCGAACGAGGTCATTGAGCTTTATCGGGGACTGGACAGGTTCTGTCAGGACCTTGCACCCGGCAAGGTGACTCGCGCCTACAAAGCCAAGTACATCACTTGGTCTTTGGACAAGGCCATCTTCTGCTGCGCGCACCTCCAGCAAGGCGGTCTTCGGGTTTGGGTGAAAACGGATCCCAAGACGCTCGATGCGTCGATGTCTTTCGCGCGAGATGTCTCCAAGATCGGACACTGGGGCGTTGGCAATACTGAACTTGCGGTCAACAGCCTGGATCGCCTACGCGACGCGGAGGCTTTCGTCCGCAAGTCGTTTGAGAACGAGACCCGCCCGCTGCACGGTCCACTGCCGGTCGAGGCGAGGGCCAGGGTTGGCCAGGCTGGTGGGGCTCATGGGCGCTGACGTCGACTACAGGAAGCTGGCATTTGGTTACTACGCGCCTATCTGCGCCCACTGCGGTTTCGGTGTGCCTGAGATTCTGGAGGTGGTTCATCTCGTCGAACAGAGATCGGCGAACTCCTGTATCGTCTGCGGGGTGTCTGCGGTGTACGCGTTCGCTGTTACTCGTACCAGGAGCGCGTCATGAGCACGGTCTTCATCGGTGGCTCACGACGCCTTGGACGTCTGAACAACGTGATCCGCGAGAGACTGGACAACATCGTCAAGCGGGGGCTCCACGTGGTCATCGGAGACGCCGACGGTAGCGATCGGGCCGTACAGGCGTTTCTCGCAGAAAGGCTTTACAGGGACGTGGTCGTCTACTGTATGGAAGGCGGCTGCCGGAACAACGCCGGCGGCTGGACTGTCCAGTCCGTGAAGGCGGACGGCAAGCGCGGGTTCGACTACTACGCGCTAAAGGACGCTGAGATGACCCGTCAGGCCGACTGTGGTTTCATGATTTGGGATGCAAAGAGCAGAGGGACACTCCTCAACATCATGAGACTGCTGGAGTCCGGCAAACCCACCGTGGTCTACTTCGCGCCAACCCACAAGTGCAGCACGATTCGAACGAGAAGCGATCTGAACGGTCTGCTCGAACACTGCTCCCCATCAGATTGTCAACGCTTGGGAAGGTTGCTCGGTACGAATTGGGAGCAGGCGGCCCTATTCGTTCGAGAGTAAGGCCTGCTAACAACGGCATCGAGCAGAGATCTTAGACCCGGCCGCCACAAGCTGACGGCAGATCGAATCCGGGGGGTGCGTAGGTGCGGCTCCGCCGAGGCGAGATAGGCCGAGGGAAAGGAGTCACCATCTGCTTCGGTTGCGGCTCGGGTTAGCCGCCGCCCCCGGGCGCCGGGACGGGCGACCAGACCCCCGCTCCTTCGCCAAGGAGTCCCCAGGCCTTGGTCTCGGGGTCGAGGACAACGATGTACTGCCCAGAGGGTAGGCTCCCGGCGGCGTCGTAGCAATGCACGATGGCCGCCGTTCCGTCTGGAGATCTTTCCGCCCAGGGGTAGCCAAACGGCTGCAGTTGCTCCGGGACGATGTCGGTCTCCCCGAGCGAACAGCCGGTGTCGCCGCCCAGGCATTCGGGCTCCCCGCCGGGTGGATCGATGACCCATTCGTAGTACATGGACTGGCGCCCGGGGGGGCTCTCTTCTTGAATGTAGTGAAGCTCCTGGGCCTTGGGCCAGGCCTGCGCCCAATAGAGGTTCACCGGGTCGCCCACGACCAGGACGGTCTCGTCACCGTCACTGAGGTCGTGCAGGCACAGGCTCGAGCTTAGGCTGAGTTGGGACACACCGGCCAGATGACCCACGTCGACGGTCCGGCCATAGGCCAGGATCCGGCTGTCCGGCGACCAGGCGTAGCTACCGTAGGCATTGAGAAGAAGCGGTTCGCTCAGGCCGCCGCCAACGACGGCCAGACGGAAGTAGGGCGGCTTGGCCTCCGGAAGCTCCACGGTGTAGAAGGATCCGTCAGGGGAACTCCGCGGCAGCCGGGCAGCTTCGAGCGTGGGGAAGCCCGCGATCTCGGTGGGGTCGCCGCCGCCGACAGGCACCTTGCAGAACCGGTCGGCCCGCCCGGGTTCCGGGCCAGCCAGGTATGTCAGGTACGTGGCGTCGGGTCCCCAGGCGAACTCGCGCGTACCGCAGTCACTGGCCAGCGCCCTCGGCTGGGACCACCAAGGGGCCGCGACCATCAGGACTCCATCCGGCGTGACCCAAGCTATGGCGTAGCCGGCAGCGAGACCGTGGTCAAGTTCCGACGCACCTGGCGCCTGGGCCCAGAACTCGGGCAACGCGGGCTCGGCGCTGGATCCGCCGCTCCCTCCGCTGCCACCGGCCGTCGGCGACCCTTCGCCGCCGTCGGCGGAGCCAGGGGCCGCCGGCCGCGGGCATCCGGAAAGGAAAGTTAGAGCGATCAGCACCAGAGTAGTCGCTACCGCAGCTCTTGCCTGCACACCGGTCAACTCCCTCAGTCGATCAGACCGAACCGTGAACGGCTTCGTGCCGGCGTCTTTCCATACCTTCCTGCTCTTTCCTTGCGGGCAGGTAAACCTGCGGGAAGCGACCAACGATATACACCTGGCTGTAACCCAGTCCCGAGTTCGGACGCATATCCTCCTATGCCGGCTGGGTCTCTCCTGGTGCGCGTGGCCTCCGTGAGGACCGGCCAGACTGGATCGAAGTGCGCCGGGTCCTGGAGCGGATGCATGTCGGTGGGTTCGGGTCCAAGGACGGTAGGGTCTTGCAGCGGACCGAGACCACCCCGGAACAGGCGAAAGCGTTCCAGAGCAGCCCCCACTCCTCGTATTACGCCTTCTCGCGGACAAGGTCCCCGAATGTCGCCCGTCCTGGCGCCAACTCGCCTAGCCACAGTCCCGCGCTGGCGATGCGTCTCCCGTGTCAACTCGACTGCGACGCCCCTCACCCCCTGGCGGCCGGGGCGTCCATCCCGGTTCCTCAAGTGCGTAGGCTTCCTTCATCACCAGAACATGACCCCAGGTGTTGGGAGGATTCGGCCGCCTTGGCGGGAATGGTAGGAAGGTCCACACAGACCAGGCCGGGCAACTCCGCTCTCCCTCCCTTCGCAATGCATCTTCTCGAGAGCGGTCCCAACCCGCCGGAGCTTACGTTCCCGTCGATGGACGCTGAGGCCGAGCAGAGGGCTCCCATGACGATCCGCCTAGGGGGACATGACAGCCCGATGAGCACGTCGGAGTTGACATGACCGAGGGGGCTGTCGCGGGTCTTTCGGGTGGATCGACCGCGGGTTATGCGACCAGGAGGTCCAAGGCTGGCATGTTCTCCGGGCCAATCCACTTTATTGTTAGCCCGCCTTTGGTTTACGCGGCACGCTGCTTGGCCAAGCGCCTCGAATTCCGCCGAAGATATGGGTGGCGACTGCCTACGCCGCCTGGGACACTGGTTCTGGCTAAGAGCGCCATTCAGAAGCGGAGAGCACCGCAGTCCCCTGACGACTTCCCTAATCGTCTAGTCAACAGGTGGTGAGTACAGCATCGACGGGACATCCGAGGCCGAAAGGGCTCTTGTCATCCGCTTCTGCGCAGGCGACCCCGCGGCCATTTCGTCCGTCTGCGACCGCCTATGCCTACCTGTTTTATCTGCGGCAGCGCGGCGATTTCGGAGCTTCCCGTGTGCGTGGGTCGAGGATGCCGTGCAGGAAGCATGGCTGAGGATTCTAGATAAGCCCGGGCAGTTGCTTGGGGAGAGCCTCGGGACTCTAGGGACATGGCTTCTTACGGTCGCCGGAAACGTTCTTCTCGACCGTCAGAAGGCGGCCAGCAACCGGTTGGAGATCAGCCACATATTGCAGCAGGCCAGCCATGATGGGCGACATGAGAACCTATTTGAGTCCATAGCCGACGATGTCGATGTTGCCCAGGCCGTGGCGGAAAACCTCGATGATCACGCCCTCGTTGAGATCGTCGAAAACATCCTTGGGGAATTCGACGATACGACGGCCTCCTTGTTGAGGGCTACTCTGTCTGGCAAGCCTCTCGCTGATGTTGCCTCGAAGCTGGGGTTAGCGTATGAGGCCGCGAAGAAGCGTGTCCAGCGGGGACGGAAGAGCCTCGCAGACCGACTGACCGCTAGGTTGGACGAAAGGGGTGCCCTCGGTGGAGGGAACTAAGGACCGGGAGATGAGGGTCGCAGCGCAGCTTGCCGACGAATTGAGGAAAGTCGGTGGTTGCGGCCCTTCAGTCGGGCCGTGTGAAACGCAGCTACTGCATCAGTACGAGCTGCTGAATATGCGGGCTGAATTGAAGGCGAAACTTCAGCCACGCGGGCAGGAGGTCCGGGCGGGCCTCCCCGGGGTATCTGATCTCTTCGAGGATGCCTTGAGGCTGCATGGGTTGGGCTGGCCGGACTTGCTGGCGAGATTGCGTCTGGATAAGTGGCAGGCAGACAGGTTCGTGTCGCGGCGGGCGACACTGCTTGCTGTGGACGCCAGGTGTCTGGCGCTGGCCGCCCGCGATCTTGGCATTTCTGCCGAAGCTCTTACGCTGGCGGCCGCAAAGGAGTTGTGGCCCGAGACCGCTGGGAGAGCCCTCGCCTTTCGTTCCCTAAAAGGCCAAGAAGGGCCACTTCCGAAGGAACCGAAGGATGCCAGTCGGGAGAAGTATCTGACTAGTCTATGGCTGGTCTTCAGGGAGGAGCCGGGCAAGTAGTCTCCGCCTGTCAAGCTCTACGAAGAGGAACGGCCTCGTCACCTGAAGGATCCGTGCCAGGGCGGATGAGGTCGTGCCCGAGGCTAAGAGAGGCTTGATCTGATTCCCTGGGATGAGCAGTTCAGCCGCGAACGCCCACGCTTCGGTCTCGTGCGTGTCCGCTCCGCGAAGGGACAGTCCGTTCACTGACTCCCACCGGTTTCTGATATCGTGGCGCAGGACATGGTGCCCCAGTTCATGGGCGATCGTGACTCTTCTGACCCAGGGGTGTAGGTCGCTCATTACTCTGAGGACTCCCCCGCCCACGTACAAACCGACTGCCTCGCCGGCCCCCGCATGGTCTTCCATCGGAAGCACCCGGGCACCGGCGAACACACATGCAGTCTCCACGTCAACCGGAATCGTCAGGTCCAACTCACCCACTAGACGCCGAGCTTCAGACCGCGCCACGCGTGTCGAAACAGGCAGGATCCGTGACCGCTGGGCAGCCTCTGGTTCATAGCACCGCGGCCCCTGGCTGAGCACGTCCGCAAAAGACCAGTGCTTCCTAGCTATGGTGACCCACCTCTTTCCCTCGCCCCCAATTCTACGACATCAGGCGGTCGGCGGAGAATCTTGTCCCCAAGCCAGCCTCCGAATCGTCTAAACAGTGGGGAAAACCAACGGAAGGAGGAATCGCAATGTCCGAAGAGGACCGCACGCAAGAGAAACATGGTCGCGGCTCGGGCCGACCGGACGACCGCCCGCCCGTCAACCCGGGCCCACCGCCGGAGAACCCGGGGCGCCCAGACGACCGGCCGCCTACGGAACCGCCAGGCAGGTCGGTGAAGCCCCCGCGGCCGTACGGATGGTGACGGATGGCGGTCATGCGCTGCAGGACGGGCACATGACCGCCCGTTACCCAATCTTCCAGCGGACCCGAAGTCTCGACGGAGTCGACCTTTGGGAGGGCATTATCTCACCACTTCCTGGTACCCCAGACGAGAACCTTAGAGTGGTTTCGGCTCTGTACGCCGATGAGACGGTAGTTGTACTGCCAGGCGGCGAACTTACAGCGGAGGGCGGACGGTCAAGCTCTCTACCGGGGCGTGTTTCCAGCTTCACAGGCGCCTTGGGGCACATCAAACCGCAGTTCCGGGTAGTCGCCGGTCTTGTCCTCCCGCCTCCGGCTCATCCCTGTGCCTATGTCATCAGTCCTGAGGTCAGCCGCAATAGGTATCCTGACCATCCCCACCTTAATCATGGGGACATCCCGTGTGTTATCTATGCCCCTGACGACGTATGGTTCTGGCCACGCGATGGACTGGCCGAGTACCTCGATTTTCTGGCCATATGGCTCGCTAAGCACGCAGTATATCACCTTCTCCGCCCCTTTCTGCCCGTGCCAGTGGCCTGGCCAGGATGGTCGGCTTCCCATGCGGCGGAGGGTGTTATTGCCGCGCCGCGAGGATCGCAGTGCCCATGCGGGTCGGGCCTCCCGGTAGAAGCCTGCTGCCTCCCTCGGATCCACGCGGGGCATTCCGTCGAGATGAGGGGTAGGCCTTCTCTGGGAACGGTGAAGCAGATTCCCATGAGGGCGGATGGCAGGAGCACTGCCCACTGACCTTAACGCCCGACGGGGGCTTCTCATTCTCGACATCGACGAAGGGGTCTGGCCTAAGACCTTCCCCCGAGGTCCTCGGCCTGCTCAGGCCGGCCTTCAAGACGAACAGCACCGTGACTCGTCGGCAACTCCTCGTAGACGAGCGAGGCGGCTACGCCGTGGTCCTGATGTCGGGCGAGAAGGCGGCCAAGCTGGGGCTCAAGTCCTTGGCCGTGTTTCGCGCCTTCGCCGTGGGCGGGCGTGACCCGGAGGTCATGCGCATCGGCCCGTCTGGGCCGTGAGACCCCAAAGGCTGCAGGAGCCAGCAGAACCAATACCTCAGTGTCCTAGGAGCCTGCCGGGCTAATGTTCTTGGGTGAAGGTCAAGTTCGGGGTACCGCGAATCAGCGAGACACGGCCACTTTCCTTGACTATGAGCCCAACCAGCCGTTCCTGTTTCCTTCGGACATGCGCGAGTGGCTGCCGGAGGGGCACCTTGCTCTCGTGAGTGAGTGATGTGGTGGACTCTTGGAGCTGTGGCAGCGTAGGGCGGTTGCCAGAGGCATGCAGGACCTGGTATCATTGGTTGGCACCTACCTGCAGTGCTGCGGCGAGGTGAAGCCCGTGGGTCGTCAAGGACCCTCCTCTCCTATCGAATCGAGCGTTGATGTGCTACTCGCCCTCTTCTACGCGCCCTCGGAGGGTGAGGTGATGGAGCCGGTCAGGGGGACAACGCGCCTCCAGAAACTGCTCTTCCTACTCTGGAAAGAGGGCAGGTTCCAGAACCAAGTCCCCGACCTCTATAATTTTCAGGCTTTCGACTATGGACCGTGCATGGATGACGTGTACGACGACTTGAGTTTCCTCGAAGACGTCGGTTTGGTCCAGGTAACCGAAGTTCCGTCGGGCAACGAGTTCGAGGACTGCGATGAACGCGCGTTCACGGAGGCTTTCGGAGTCGCGTTGCCGCAGCCAAAGACGAGGAAGGACTACTCCTTGACTGAACGCGGTGCCCAGGAGGCCCGCAAGCTCTACGACGCGTTAGACGAAGGCGAGCGTATGGCCCTTGTGGGTATCAAGAGCAAGTACAACCGCATGCCGCTCTTCGCGCTCCTACGATACGTGTATCAGCGGTACCCCAGTTTTGCGCGGAAGTCCCTGCTGCGTCTATGACCTACCCCGGGATTAGCCTCCTTCCTGCGGTCGGTATCCTTCTCACCCTGGCTTTCGGTGTGCTTCGGCCCTGGCGCGACCGAATTCTGGGAGACCTTAGGAGCAAGTGTCGCGTCGCAGTCGCAGTGCTGAAAGACTCGCCGCCAGTTGACTCCGAGCGCTGCCGTAGGCTACGCCGCAAGTGGCACCTCATAGAGAGGCTCAGTTTCGTGGCTCTCCTGGCTGTCTGGTTCCTGTTGCTGATGTGCATCGCACCAATGCTCGTGGCGTCGACTGCATCGTGCTTCTGGAGGGTATGGCAAGTCCTCGTTGGCCTGGCCCTGGCGCCGGCTATCGTTGCGATCACCGCCCTCCTAGTTCTAGAGCGTCCTTACTTCGAGGAGTTGGAGCAGACCATTGAGCCGGAAGACTAGCACAACCGAACTGGTCATGTACCCCCACATCCTAACTCTCCTTGGACGGCAAGGCAGGCCGCACGCGGGGCTCGAGGTGCGTTGTGGACGTCGTAGCATTGACATCGTGGTAGCTACGCCTTCTCTTGGGGTTCTTACGTCGGTTGAGGTGAAAGCCAGACAGGTTGCGGAAGGCGTTCGTCAGGCAGCTCTAAACCAACTTTCCGTGCACTACTCGTATCTGGCGATTCCAGTGAGTGTCGCGGACAGGATGACGAACAGAACACGCGGTGCCTTGCTCCGCCTAGGTCTCGGGCTCATCGCCGTGGGCCCCTCCAAGGCACAGGCCATCCTCAGGGCCCGGCGAAGCCCTCTTAGGGACCCTACGAAATCGAAGGTCCTAAGAGGAATGCTGGTCAGCGCTCTGTGTCGCGATGGGGGGGAAACGTGGGATGAAGACTGGGGAGGGGCAATCCCCGGCACTTTTCTATCGCTTAGGCTTGACACGTGAGAAGGGCCTATTCAAGCGTAGGCGGGACACCTACGACGGTATCGTTGTGCCAGCCAATATTGCCGCTCACAACCAGAAGTTTTGCACGGAGTTTCTTGGGGCACTGAGCAAGCCCTACTTCATCGATCCCATGACGTACATCTTTGCACGGCCTCTCAGGCGCATCCACAGAAGTAGGCGCGACGCCGATAGGAAGATAGTCAGAGGTCAAGACGGCAAGAGTGTGAAGGAGTCGTCCCTCCGACGCTCGTTTCAGAAACTGATAGAGGGAGGCTATCAGGATCCCTTCGGCGAGATCGTGCAACGCGGTGAGCCCCTGCTACCCTCGGATTTTACCGCCACTCTCTCCAGCAAGTTGGCAGCCAGTGTCTCGGACTTCCAGTTAAGGGGTCTAGCCGAACTCCCCGCCAAATACGCAAAATACTTGCCGCCGTCGCCGAGCCGGCCTTCGCGCCATCTGCCTTGTCTAGTGGTGGCTCCCTATTTCTACCTGGACAAGGCTGCGTGGCGAGATTGGCTACAGGTCAACGTGGAGATGCTTCGGGCCACAATCCAGCATGTCGGCGGTCAGGCACCTGTCTATGGGGTCGTTTTCGGAGACACAGGGCTGCTTGATCAGCAGCGCGACACGATTCTCGAAGCCTTCGAATCGGTAGGCCCGAGCGGGCTACTGCTCTGGTTCAACCGGTTTCACGGGAGGGCGGGTGCCAGCGATCTCGCTGGAGTCGCAGCCTTTGTGAAGCGAGCCGCGGGGTCTGGACTCCCCACGTTCTCTTTGTACGGAGATTACTACCAGCTTCTTCTTTGGCACCTAGGTTTGAGCGGTTTCGCGTGTGGTGTCTGCTACGGGGAGCGGAAAGGCGTAGATGATGACACGGAGATGGAAGGGTCCATGCCATACAGATACTACATTCCATTGCTTAAGAAGAAGGTCGTGCGGGAGACTCTGGAGGCAATTAGAGGCATCGCCGGAATCCAGGGCTTGGCTTGCTCCTGCGAGATATGCGGTTCCAGGCTGGACCCCCTCAGCCTCGACGAAGAGCAAGCCAAGGAGCACTTCTTGTGTGTGAGGGCCGGGGAGCGCGAACTCACCGCACAAGAAACCCCGACCGCCGCCGCCGCCCGTCTCCGCAATGCCGATCGCATGTGGAAACCGCGGGTTGGGCATGTCATCCGCACAGACGAACTGCTTGCGTGGGCGCGGATCATCGACGGCCGTTGAGTGTACGTCCGTTGCAGTGAACGCGCCGTGGGCCTCTGTCGGGGTTTCTGCCAGGAGCCCTCGCTGGAGGGAGTGGACTACCGTTGAGTGCCCCAGCATGACCCTTCGACGCCGTAAGCGCTCAGGCACCCCCGAACTGGGAATGGCGCTATTGCTCGGCCTACTTCTAGGACCCACACGTACGCAACCTCATACCAGGGACAGCGCGTCGCCTGTCAACACCGGCCGCGAATTCCCCACGAACAGCGGCGTGAGATTCCCGAAAATCATCGGTCAGGAATTCCCCACCCCGGCGGTAGTCCTCTCCTTGAACGGGTTTGGCAGCCCGGCCTTGAGCTCGTACTTGAGTCGGACACGGCGAACAGCGCCTCGGACCGCACGGTATCCCGCCGCGGGGTCCACTGCCGGTCAAGGCGAGCGTTGGCTAGGTTGGGTGGAGTCATGGTCGCAGACGTCAACTACAGGAAGCTGGCATTTCGTCACTACGCGCCTATCTGCGCCTACTGCGGTTTCGGCGTGCCTGAGATCCTGGAGGTAGCCCATCTCGACGGGGACCGCCGGAACAACGCCCTCGGGAACCTAGCCATCCTCTGCTCCAACTGCCACAAGATGCATGACATCGGTCTCATACCGACGACGGTCATAGCGCAGATGCGGGACCGGGAAAGACAAGTGGACTGGTCGAAGCGCATGAAGGACGCTGGAGCCAAGGCGGCTCTCACCCGCAGGCGCAAGGCTGCGGCGCGCAAGGCCGTTGAGACCAGGCGGAGGAATGCGCCTACCTAGAAAGCGAATGTCGGTCAAGGCCTTTCCTCCGTCCTAAGAGGATGGCCCAGCTGGCCAGGATGCCTTGGCCCGGCTCACGCAAACTGTGTATCCCCCCCCGCCAAAACCCAGCCCCATGGCAGGAAGCGTCCGGTGTCGCCAGGAATCTCCTTTGGCGAGAGAGGTCACCACTTCAGGAGATTGATGGCCGTGGCCCCCGACATCGACTTTCTGGCCGACCCCGAAGTTGTTCGCATCGTGGTCGAAGGCTACCGCCTGGGGTACGGGCATCTCGCCAATCCCGGCTTCGGGGCCGAGGTGTCCCTCATCGACCCGCTGCCTCACCAGCGATTGGCGGTCTACGGTCCCATGCTCAGCGAGCGGCCGTTGCGCTTTCTCTTGGCCGACGATGCCGGCGCCGGGAAGACCATCATGACCGGCCTCTACATCCGGGAGATGCTCAGCCGCCGGCTGCTCCGTCGGGTCCTCATCGTGCCTCCGGCCGGTTTGGTCACCAACTGGAACCGCGAGCTCAGGAATCTGTTCAGTCTCACGCCGACCGTGCTCAGGGGGCCGGATGCCCTCGTCGGGAACCCATTTGTTGGCCCTGACTCTGACCTTGTCATCGTCAGTGTCGACACCCTCGCCGGAGACCGCATGTTCGCCCGCCTGGCCGAGCCAGAAGTGGAGCCCTATGACCTCGTGGTCTTCGACGAGGCCCACAAACTCGCCGCGCGTGAGGACCCCGACGGCCACATCCGCAAGACGGACCGCTACCGCCTGGCCGAGGCCCTCGCGGCAATCAGCCCCCCTGAGCCTTCTCGCCGGCTACCCTGGAGGGCCCGCAACATCCTTCTCCTCACGGCCACGCCCCACATGGGTAAGGACTTTCCGTACTACTGCCTCTGGCGGCTTCTTGAGCCCGAGGCGCTGTCCACGGAGCAGGCCTTCAAGGACTACCCAGCCTCCGAGCGTCGGCGCCACTTCATCCGGCGGACCAAGGAGGAAATGGTCGACTACTCCGGCCGCCCGCTCTTTCCCACGCGAGTCTCCGACACCCTCAGCTACGACCTCACGCCCGAGGAGCAGCGCCTTTACGACCAGACCACCGCCTACATCGGAAGCTACTACAACCGGGCTCGCCTCCTCAACCGGACGGCTGCCCGGCTGGCCATGAGTGTGTTCCAGCGGCGCCTGGCCAGCTCCACGTACGCGATGGCGAGATCGTTCGAACGCCGGCTAGAGAAGCTCGACCGCCTCATCGACGACCTCCGGACCGGGCGCCTCTCCACCGACCAGCTCCTCGCTCGTCAGACTCACCTCAATGCGCTCTCCGACCCCTATGAGGAGTCCACGGCCGATGAAGAGGAAGCCGCGGGGGACCGCGAAGGTCTGGAGACAGCCGAGGAGCGGCTCCTCGGCGGGGTCGTAGCCGTCAACCTGGCTGAGCTTCAGACGGAGAAGGCCAAGGTCGAGGAACTCCTGGCCCTGGCCGGGGACGTCATGCAGGCCGGCAGTGGCGCCAAGTTCGAGAAGCTGCTCGAGGTCCTCCGCGACCCCCGCTTCCGCGACGAGAAGTTCATCATCTTCACCGAGCATCGGGATACTCTTGAGTTCCTGACCCGCCGCCTTGAAGCTATCGGGTATGGCGGCCGGGTGGCCCGGATCCACGGCGGCCTGGACAGTGACGAGCGGGAGGCCCAGATCGAGTTCTTTCGGACGCCGGCGGCCGAGGGTGGCGCCGGCTACTTGGTGGCCACCGACGCGGCGGGCGAGGGCATCAACCTGCAGTTCTGTTGGCTCATGGTGAACTACGACATACCCTGGAACCCGGCCCGACTCGAGCAGCGGATGGGTCGCATCCATCGCTACCTCCAAAAGCACGACCCGGTCTTCGTCACGAACCTGCTGGCCGGGCAAACGCGGGAGGGTCGGGTTCTCCGGATCCTCCTGGAGAAGCTGGAACGCATCCGCCGCGAACTCGGAAGCGACAAGGTCTTTGATGTGGTCGGCCGCCTCTTTGAGGGCCTGTCGTTTAGCCGCTACATGGAGAAGGTCCTGACCGACGGAGGCCTGGCCGAAGCGACGGCCGAAATCGAAGGACGACTGACCCGGCAGCAGGTCGAAGCCCTGGAGGCGCGCGAACGCCGTCTCTTCGGCGACGGCGGCGACGTGAAGCGCGAACTTCCCAGGCTTCAGGCCGACCTCGAGCGCGAGGATCTTAGGCGCCTCCTGCCCGGGTACGTCCGCCATTTCGTCGAGCGGGCGGCGCCGCTCATCCAGGTCGGCCTCCTGGGCAATCCCGAGGGAGAATTCTCCTTTGTGCCCCTCAAGCCGGGCGCCCTCGATCCACTCTCGCCTGCCCTGGAACGCTACCCTGCCGGTCAGCGAAACCTGTTCAGCCTGGAGCGTCCGTCGCGGGAGGCCAAGGTCATCTTTCTGCGGCCCGGCGAGCCGGTCTTCGAACGGTTGCGGGAGCATGTCTGCGGAAGTCTAGAGGGGGAAGCCCTGAGGGGTGGGGTCTTTGTCGACCCCTACGCCCAGGCCCCCTACCTCTTCCACGTGGCCCTCTTCTCCGTGGTCAGGCGGGCCGATCCCGCGATCGCCGGGCTTGAGCGGGAAGAACTCTTGGAGCAGAAGCTTATTGGCCTGCGCCAGGAGGAAGATGGCAGCCTGGCTAAGTGTCCCGTCGAGCATCTTCTGCTCCTCCGCGGGGGAAGAGGTTTGCCCGCCGCCGGCCGCCTGGCGGCCGCACCGGCTCAGGGTCGGGAATCTGCCGCCGCCTGGGTGGGCGACGAGGTAGCCGCCTCGCGGGTGGAAGACCGGCGGGAGTCCCTGCGGGCAACGTTGCCCGCGCGGAAAGAGACCCTGGCCCGGGGTTTCAACTCACGGCTGTCCGAATTGGCCGCCCGCCGCAAGAAGCTTCGGGAGAGGGTGGAGGCCGGCGACGGGAAGGCCGAATTGGAGCTAGAGGCCGTCAAGCGTGAGCAGGAGCGGGTCGAGGCCGAGTCCCGCCAGGCGGCTTCGCGTCTGGAGCGCGAGGCGGACCTCATCGCCGCCGGCGACGTGGTCTTCCTGGCTCATGCCTTCGTCGCCCCATCCATCGACCCGGAAGAGCGCTCTCGCCACGATGCCCGGGTTGAGGCCCTGGCCATGAGCGTGGCCATCCGCTACGAGGAAGATCTTGGGGCCGTGGTGAAAGACGTGTCGACCCCTGACCGGGCACGCGCCGCGGGCCTCGGGGACCGACCGGGCTTCGATCTTCTCTCTGTCCGGCCGGACGGCGAGACCCTGGCCATCGAAGTGAAGGGGCGGGCCACCGGTGGGCAGGTGGAGGTTACCAACAACGAGTGGGCCCAGGCTCTGAACCAGGGTCCCCGCTACTGGTTCTACGTGGTCTACGGCTGCGCGACCCCGGCGCCGGCCTTGGTGCGGGTGAAAGATCCCTTCAACCGGCTTCTCGCCCAGGCCAAAGGAAGCGTTCTCATAAACCAGACCGCCATCCTAGAGGCGGCGGAGGAGTGAACCTTTCGTGACCGACCCTCGCGGCTCTGATGGGTCGCGGCTCATCGAGGCGGCCTTTCCCCTAAGGCAGGCCTCTATTGATTCCCTCCACGAGAAGAACGTTCGCCACGGGCACATCTCCACGCTCCACATCTGGCCGGCGCGCCGACCCCTGGCCGCCTGCCGGGCGGCGCTTATCGCCACGCTCCTCCCCGACCCCGGCGACCCCGACGAGCGCAAGGGCCTCTTGGAGAGGCTGGGCGGTCATCTTGTCGAGCGGGTCGAAACCCACAAGGTTGCCGGCAAGGAGGTCGAAGTCCGGGGCGAGGAGACCGAAGGCGGCATCCTCCACTGGGGGCGCGAGTCTGGCCCTGATCTGGGCTGGTTCCGGGATGAGATACGGAAGGCCTACGGAGGTCGCGCTCCGGTGGTCCTGGATCCCTTCGCCGGCGGCGGCTCCATTCCGCTGGAGGCCATGCGTCTCGGGTGTGAGGCCTTGGCCATCGACCTCAACCCCGTGGCCTGGTTCATCCTCAAATGCACCCTGGAGTACCCCCACCGGCTGGCGGGCAAGACCTGGCCCCTTCCCGATTTTGCCCTGGACCACGGAGAGGGCAAGACCGACCCGGCCGCAAAGGCCCAGGGTGTCCAGACAGGTTTCTTCGCCCTTCCCGAGGCCAACCTGGCCTGGCACGCGCGGGCCTGGGGCCAGTGGATTCGGGAGCGGGCCAAGGCCGACCTGGAGCGTTTCTACCCCGTGGTCGAGGGCCAGACGACCGTGGCCTACCTCTGGGCCCGAACCGTGACCTGCAAGAACTGCCGGGGAGAGCTTCCCCTCCTCAAGACCCGCTGGCTCTGCCGGACACCCCGGAAGAAGGTTGTCCTTCACCTGGAGACCAGGCCCGGCGACCCGAGGGCTGCCTTCACCGTTCGCGACCTTACCAGCGAGACGGCAGCCGGCGGCAAAGTGGCCGGCCCGGGTGAGACGCACGGAACCATGACCCGCTCCGGTGCGACGTGCCCGCATTGCGGGGTCATCACGACGATGGAAGACCTGCGACAGGAGGGCTGCGCGGGGCGCCTGGGCCAGCGCTTGGTGGCCGTGGTGGTCGAAGGGGCGGCGGGCAAGCAGTATCGGGCGCCGTCGGAGGCTGAAGTGGTTGTGGCCACCGGGGTATGCGACCAGACGCTAGATGATCTCGCGCGGCTCTTGCCCTATGGATTGCCCGCCGAACCAGTCAGACCTGCTGGCGGGACCGGAGCTGGCCGGGCGTTCAGCGTCGGCAACTACGGCATGCGATGCTGGAGGGACCTCTTCAGTCCCCGACAGTTGTTAGCTCTGGGGACCTTCGCCCGGCACACGCGGGCGGCGATTGAGGCGCTGGGGCGCTTGGGCTACCCCGCGGAGTGGGTTGAGGCGGTAGGCGGCCTCCTCGCCCTTGGGGTGGACAAGCTGGCGGACCGACAATCGGTGCTCTGCAGCTGGGACATTGGATATGAGAAGGTCAGCCACACGTTCTCACGATTTGCCCTTCCTATGTTCTGGGACTACTGCGAAGCTAATCCCCTGTCCGGCACGACCGGCAACTACACAGCTTGCCTGGAATGGGTCTGCCGGACCACGGAACACACCTCCGCGGCGGCGGCGGGTCAGCCCACGCCGCGAGCCATCCGGGGTTCATCCACGAGCCAAACGGTGCCGCCGGGCTCTGTGGATGTGGTTCTCACCGACCCCCCCTACTACGACGCCATCCCGTATTCCGACACGATGGACTTCTTCTACGTCTGGCTCCGCCGGACAACGCGGGGCCTTGCCCCCGACGTGGACACCGCCTTCTCCGGCGACCTGGCCCCGAAGTGGGACGAAGCCGCCGGTGACGGCGAGCTCATCGACGACGACAGCCGTTTCGGAGGGGACCGGGAGAAGTCCCGCGCCGCCTACGAGAACGGCATGCTCAGGGCTTTCCAGGAGTGCTACCGGGTCCTTCGCCCCGAGGGTCGGCTGGTCGTGGTCTTCGCCCAGAAAAACCCGACGGCGTGGGAGGCGATTGTCTCGGCTATACTCCGGGCCGGATTTGTCGTGACGGCTAGCTGGCCGATCCAGACTGAGAGGGCCAACCGGCCCCGGGCCCTCACGGGCGCGGCCCTGTCGTCCTCCGTCTGGCTCGTCTGCCGGAAGCGTCCCGCGACGGCTCGCCCGGGCTGGGATGGTCAGGTCCTCCAGGAGATGAAGACCAACCTCTGGGGCAAGCGCGACGAGTCCGGACGCTGGCTTCAAAGGCCGACTCTCCGAGACTTCTGGGACGCCGGCATCCGGGGTCCCGACTTCGTCTGGGCGGCCACCGGTCCCGCCCTGGAGGCCTACAGCCGCTACCCGGCCGTGAAAAAGGCCGACAGCCCGAGTCAGGTCATGACCGTGGGTGAGTTTCTCCGCCACGTGCGGCGTCTGGTGGTGGACTTCGTCGTGGGCCGTGTCCTGTCACCGGATGGCAACCAAGCCGCCGTCGAGGCGCTCGACGACGTGACCGCGTACTACCTCCTCCACCGTCACACCTTCCGGTTCGCCGATACCCCGAACGGGGCCGTGATTCTCTACGCGGTCTCCTGCGGTCTCGCCGACCGGGACCTGGTTGACGAATACGACCTTCTTGTCCGCGCGGGGCGGCAGGCCGCCGCCGCGGGTTCGCCCCCGGACAGCGACGATGAGACCGCTGAGCAAGACGTCGGCGGCAGCGGGACGAGCGTACGCCTTAAGGCCTGGCATGAGCGGAGTGGGAAGCGCCTGGGCGAGCAGGTCGGCGGCAAACCCGTCCCTCTCATCGACCAAGCCCACCGCCTCATGCGGCTCTGGCGGGCCGGGGACGTCGCGGCGGTCGACGCCTACATCCGAGACCAGGCCCTGACCGCAAACCAACTCTTCCGCCAGCTCCTCCAGGCCCTTATCGAGATGGCCGAACCCGGCGCCCAGGAACGGACGCTCCTGGAGAGCATCAGTAACCACATTTCTGGCCGCCGGGCGCCCGACCCGCTCCGGCGCCAGACTCGGTTGGAGAACTTCTGAGGTATCCGGAAGGGGAGAGCACCATGACCGGCACGACCCTCACTCCTTGGAACGCGGTGGTGAGCCTGCGGGATGACCTTCGCTCCGGCGATCTCTCGCTGGCCATCTTCGCCGCCGACCTCTACGCCGTGGTGATGGGTACGGCGCGGCCTGTGTACCAGGACCCGAAGGAGTTCTTCACCCTCACCTATCCGGCCTACAACCTCAGAGAACTGGCCAAGGAGGTTATCCTGCGGCTTGACGGCCGGACCGACCGGGCCGTGCGGCAACTCGAACTGACCTACGGCGGAGGCAAGACCCACGCCCTAATCACGCTCTATCACCTCGCGCGTGACCCGGAGAGCTTGCCCGACCTGCCGGCCGTCCGCGAGTTCGTCCAGCATGCCGGGAGGAAACCCCCTCGGGCCCGTATCGGCGTGCTGGCTTTCGACAAGCTCGATGTGGAGAAGGGCATGGAGGTCGTCTCACCCCAGGGCGAGCGCCGGTGGCTCAGGCACCCCTGGAGTGTGCTGGCCTACCAGATTGCCGGGGCAGACGGCCTCCGGCTGCTCCACGCCGACGACCTGGCCGAGGAGCGCGATAGCCCTCCCGCCGAGAACCTGCTCCGCGAACTCCTGGTGGCGCCCGCCAAGGAGGGGCTCGGCACCCTCATCCTCATCGACGAGGTCCTCATGTACGCCCGGGTGAAAGTGGACCTCGACGAAGCCTGGCTCGGGCGCCTGGCGAGCTTCTTTCAGTATCTCACCCAGGCGGCCACGGCCGTGGACCGCTGCGCGATAGTGGCCTCCCTCCTGGCCACTGACCCGCGCAAGAGCGACACCCTGGGCAAAAAGATAACGAGCGAGCTCGCGGCCATCTTCCGGCGGGAGAAAGAGGAGGGCATCCAGCCGGTACTCAAGCAGGACGTGGCCGAGATACTCCGGAGGCGCTTTTTCACGCCCGAGTCCATCAAGGACCGCGAACTCTTTCGTCCTGTCGTTGCGGCCGCCCTCCAGGGCATCCGGGGCCTTGACGACCTCACGCAAAAGCAGGGAGCGGAAGCCGACGACCGTTACCTCGACAGCTACCCCTTCCACCCCGACCTTACCGACGTTTTCTACACCAAGTGGACCAACCTTGAGGGCTTCCAGCGGACCAGGGGCATCCTGCGGACCTTCGCTCTCGCCCTTCGCGATGCCGAACCGTGGGACACCTGCCCCCTTGTCGGCGCCAATGTGTTTCTGTCCAAGCCCGGCGGGAAAGGCGGGGCCGAAACGGGGCTATCCGAAGGGGCCCGCGAACTTACCGGGGTGGCCGGCACCGAGGAGTATGAGGGCAAGCGTCAAGACTGGACGGGCATCCTCGAAGGGGAGCTCGGCAAGGCCCGCGATATCCAGGCTGATACGCCCGCCCTGCGCCACCGCGAGGTGGAACAGGCCGTCTTCGGCACGTTCCTTCACTCCCAGCCGGTGGGCCAGAAGGCTCTTACCCGTGAACTCATGGCTCTCCTGGGGCAAACGCGCCCGGATAGGATTGAGCTGGAGAAGGCCCTCGGGCGCTGGGCTGAGGCCTCCTGGTTCCTCGACGAAGCCAGCCTGGCGGACCTAAGCCGCGGCGTCGAGGGCGCGAAGGTCCTCCCCAAGACCTGGCGGCTCGGCTCAAGACCGAACCTGACTCAGATGCACCAGGCGGCCATGGCCCGGATTCCAGCGGAGTTGGTCGAGGCCCGCCTCACCGAGGACATCGGCCGGGCCAAATCCCTCACCGCCGGCGCTTCGGGGGCGGGCGCCCGCGTCCATCCCCTCCCCGACAACCCGAAGGACATCGCAGACGACGGCGAGTTCCACTACGCCGTCCTGGGGCCGAAGGCGGCCTGCGAGCCCGGTCACCCCGGCGCGGAGGCTTGCCGGTTTCTTGAGGTGACCACCGGACCGCAGAAGCCACGGGTGGGCAAGAACGCCGTAGTCCTCGCCGTGCCGTCGCCCGAGGGTCTGGAAGTGGCCCGCTCTCGTATCCGCGCCTATCTCGGCTGGGAGGATGTCGACGCCGAACTGAAGGAGCAGAAGATCGAGGACCCCATCCACTGGGCTCTTCTCCGGGCTCGGAGGGACGAGGCCCAGAAGGCCGTTCCCGAGGCCATTCGACAGGCTTACTGCATAGTGGTCACCTTGGGCAAGGACGGCCGGCCCGAGGCCTTCAAGGTTACGGTCGGCGACGAGGCTCTGTTCGCGGTCATCAAGGCCGACCCACGGTCCCGAATACAGGAGACTCCCGTCGCGGAAGACGCGCTGCTCCCCGGGGGACCGTATGACCTCTGGCAGGAAGGCGAGACGGCCCGGCGGGTGAAGGATCTCACCAGCGCCTTCGCTCAGGTCCCCAAACTCCCCAAGATGCTCAAACCGCAGGCCATCATCGAGACCCTCCTCGCCGGATGCCAGTCGGGCATCTTCGTTATGCGCTACACCCGGCCCGACCGTTCGGCCAGGACCTTCTGGCGGGTCAGACCCGACGAGGTCGCCCTCAAAGACCCGGGCCTGGAGGTAGTTCTCCCCAAGGCCGCCATCCTCACCGAACTCGACCCCGGTCTTCTCGTGCCCGGCGTCTTGCCGGGGCTGTGGCCGAGCGGCGCCAACGTGGCCGCCGCGGCGGGACCCAGCCCCACCGGGCCGAGCGAGGGCGTCCGTAGGCTAAGCATCACCGTGGGAGACCTGCTGCAGTACTTCGCGGGCGGCCGAACGGTGGAAGTGTCGCGGGGAACCTACAGCGAGACCCTCCCCGTTCCGAAGGCGGAGGGCCACGTCGTGGAGCTGGCCGTGCGGGCGGCCGTGACGCTCGGGAAGCTCTGGCTCACAGCCGCCGGCGGTGCGAGCATCCTGGAGGAGGAAATCCCAGCCGGCATCCTGAGTGAGGCGGCCGCGCTGTCGGCGCCGCCCGACCCCATCCTCGCCACCGACATCCTTCCAGACCGGCTTCCGGCGGCCTGGCCTAACCCTAAGGGACCGACGAGCGCCCTGGCCATCCTCAGCGCCGGTTCGGCCCGGGCCGGCGAGCCGCTCCCTTGGGTGACCGTGCGGAAAGCCATCGACGGTGGCATCAAGGTGCAGCTCCTTGAGCTGGCCACCGGTTCCGCGCCTTGGCCGGCGGAAATCGCCTCAGCCAAGGATGTGCGGATACTCGTGAAGCAGGGGCTCTTCCCTCAGACCTTGTCCTCTCCGCAGACTTCGAGTTGGCCGATGGTTGCCGGTTCGAGTTGGCCCATGGTTGCCGAGGCGGAACTGTCGGGCGCCGAGATCCAGAACCTAGGGGACCAAATCCCCGGACTTAGTAAGGAGGCCGGACATCTCATCACTTACCGGCTGAGAGTCGAGATGGGGGAGACGACCGACGAGACGATCCAGCGGGTGCGGGAGCTGCTGGCCAAGGTGGCTGAGAAGCTGAAATTGGGGCGAATGGGGTAGGCTGGCCGCATGAGGAGCACTGTCGCCCCTCCCTTCAATCCTGAACCATCGCGGTTCCCGGCCCGGCGTCTGGGAGCGACAACAAGGGCAGGAGGTCGTTGTCCGCCGACAGGTAGGCGTAGCTCTGAGGCGGCCAAAATGACGGGCGGCGTGAGCGGAGAGTCTCAAGGCTAACTGGTTCGGAAAGGCGCCAGCGACGAGCGACCGTGATCCCGTAACCCACGGCTGCCCCGGTGAAGTAGTCATCGTACTCCGGCTGCGTGACGCCAGCCATGTGCTTGACCCTATCCCATAGCCCGGCTGGGCTGGCCTGGATTAGCTCCCCAACAAGGAAGCCACCTACAATGGCCATTACCGGTGAGGATGCATAAATCAGGACAATATCGCCCGGCTCGACCCGGGGGCGGGTTCGCCTGAGCTCGATGGTCTTGGTCCCGTCAAGGATGCTGTTAGTGAACCTGGGGCGAATAGACAGAAGCAGGACTCTACGCATCGTCGAACCCCTCCAACGAACCGAACTTCCCCAACCAGTATAGCCGAACGAAGGACTTCGGCGTCACGCGGAGAGGGCCCTGGAATGTCGAGGCAGAGCCCTGAAGCTCGCTGAGGGTGGCCCGGGCAGTCCGGTATGGCACCGGGTGAGCGAAGAGCTCCGTGTGACTGAAAGTGAAGGCCATCACGGGTCGGCCATCGGCCAATCCGCGCACGTCCTCCCGGCGATACACGCCCAGGTGGCGATACTTGTCGTACCACACATCAGCATCTCCGATGTCGACCCAGTCAATGTGCGAACAGGCCCGCAGGGACATCGTAGCCCCACCGTAGCGCCGATCCCCGCTAACGTACCAAAGGACGCGCCCGGGTCCGTCTATGACTCTAGGCCGGGCTCCTCGGTAGTAGACGTTCTGGGGACGCAGCATCAGCCTCTCTTCCGCCCCGAAGAGCAGATGGGCGGCTAGGCCGGATTCGAATAGCTCGGCGGCCCACCTCGCCTTGATGGGAACGATGTAGGAGGGAATCGGCGCGTCGGTGACCTTCAGCGGCCAGAGAGTCTTCTCTATACGCAGGGCGGCGGTAGGGCGCTCCGCGGCGCAGGCCAGCTGAACACCGTCGGCCAGCTCCTCGCACGCATTCCGATGTTCAGGGTACCGTTGCGAGGCCGCCAGAAGCTCATTGCGTATCCGCAGTGACGTCCCGACGCTGGCCAGCGTGAAGCGGCTCCAGACAGCGTTCCGGAATCGGAAGTCGAGGTCCGCCAGTGCTTGAAGCAGCTCTGGCTGAACGTGCGGGTCGGTGACGGATACGACAAACCGCCCCTCCCGGGAGGCCCGCTCGATCGCGCTAGCCAACATGTGGGCCGCCACGAGATAGGGATCACCGGGCCGACTTGCTCGAAGCAGTGGCACCTCTAGGCGGTCAGGATGCTTGAGAGTGAGAACGACCAGCCCGCACGCCTCGTCGTCTGGGGGCGAGATCGCTAGAACCTCATGGGCGCCGGGAGAGGCGAGGTAGGAGTGGAGTTTCCTGTCAAGAGATCTCTTGGTCTCTCTCCCGGGCGCCAAAAGCCTGGCAGCTAGCCCCTCCACTCGGCCTGCACCTACCCTCTGGCAGGTCAGACGGGTCCCACTCAACCGCCCGCTCTGATACTTGGCTCGGTCGCGCAACTCATCAACATGAATGATGAGTTCGGCCGGACGCAAGATGGAGATGCCGTAGTGACTACAGACCTCCGCAGATCGACCGATGAGCTCCTGGTCTCGAGTGACGAAGAACTGGCACCCGGCAACAATCGCCGAGGCGACTTGGCGAAGGTCTAGTTCCCAACTGGGCTCGTTCCTGGCGCCCAGCAGGAGACGAAGGGACTGAACTGCATTCTCCACCTCAGTGAGGTCTGTTCGCAGAGGGCTTAGCCAATCAGTGCGGTTGAGCTCAGCGCCAAGTTCCGCCTCCGAGCGCCTACCCTTAAGGTCTTCGAAGATGTGCGGAGAGTAGACGCACTCCACGTCCTCCGCGAGCCAGTCCGCCCCAAGGGCCTGGGACTCCTCCTCACGGTTGTCCAGGATGTCGAGGACGACGTTGGCGTCGAGGACGGCCCTCATTCGTGGACCCGGAACTGCGTCAAACAGACTGCGATGGCCGTGATCGCGCCAGTAGAAGACGAGTGGCGCTCTGTCTCGACCTCGTCCCGAGGCCGCCTTGCCGGGGGCGAACCCGAGCTTCCTCCAGAAGTCATCCAGCCCGTAGTCGGCCCGGCACCTGAGGCCCACGCCGACGTATGGTTTCTTCTCGGCGGACAGCGTGTCGGTCAGTTTCCGGGCGACCCCCGAGCGAAGGTGAGTCTCGGCCACGCAGAGGTGAACAATGCGGATGGCCTCTCCCCGGGGACGAAAGGTGAGAAACCCGGCGCAGACGCCGCCGTCAAGCGCGACAAGTACGTGGTTACGCTCCACGTACTCCACTAGCGCCCCCTGCGGGAAGAACCCAAGAGTGCGGTTATGTTCGAGCAGAAGACGCCGCACGGCGTGGACGTGCTGTGATCCCGGCGTCAGGAACTGGACTTGAATGGGCGACAGTGCGACCACCCCGCCCTCCGGTCTTCAGGAGAACCTAAGCTTCTAGGGGCTCGCCCGGCATCATTAGTAGACGCCATTGAACGGGACAGCCCACACGTAGATGCCGCCCAGGCTTGGGCCAACCTCATTAACGAGCGTGTGTTGACTCCCGGACATCAGGGAATACGGGCCAGTCAGGCAGAGGCTCAGTTCTATCTCCGGGAGGTTCATTGCATCCTCCTAAGTGGCTATGCTGAAACCGCCCTCAAGGGGTTCGCGTCTAGGAATGGTCTTCCTGTAATTTCCTGGCCTGACCTCCGCCATTATGGCTCCGCCCCTCCCGACCTTCCGTAGCCGGTCAGACCCCAGGAACCCACCCAGCCTCCAGCCCTCCTCCCCGCAGCCCCACCCCTCCAAGGGAGAGGTTGGCGATTGCCCGCGAACTCCTTCGGCAGAAGGCCAAGGTCGCCATCTGCGCCCGCAAGCCGGAGGGGCTAGAGGCCGCCCGTCAGGAGCTTGAGGCTCTGGCCGCCAGGTCTGGCCGCTGGTGCACCGGCCGGTGCCACCCCCGACCTCCTCGCCCTCCCGGCCCACATTGCCGAGGAGGACCAGGTCGACCGCCTCGCGGGCGAGGCTTGCGGCGGGTTGTGCCGTTCCGAAGCCAGTAGTATCATATGTGGTGGCCTGCCAACTGGTATCACCGGCGGTGCTCCTGGAGAGTACTCGAGGCAGGCTCTTGACGCGGAACTCGGAAGGATGACTGAGGATGAGTGAGCAGGCTTTCCGAATCCTTCTTTCGCCCCAAGGTGATCCGCTGTCGCCCGAGGCCTGGGTGGCGGAGATTCCTGAACTGAGAGGATGTGTGTCTCACGGATCCACCCCCGCCGAAGCGCTTGAGTCGATCGAAGACGCCAAGGGCCAATGGCTTGCGACAGCGAGGGAACTCGGCTACGAGATACCGGAGCCTGAAAGCGATCTCAACGAGTTTAGCGGGAAATTCACCGTCCGGCTGCCCAGAAGTCTGCACAGGCAACTCACCCACAGGGCCACGATCGAGGGGGTGAGCCTCAACCAGTACATCATTTACCTTCTTGGCACAGGCCGCACTGGGGCTGGCACTTGAGTGGATTGGCGTGTTCCCGCTGGTCCTGCCCCGCGGTGGTCGAACACGAAGTGAACAGAGTCTATAGAAGCGAGGTGAAACGCGTTGATACCGCGACATCTATTCCTCATCATGCTTGACCATGCGGGCGGGACCATTGCGGGAAAGACGCTGGCGCAGAAGCGGGCATACTTCGTCGGTATACTTCTGGGCACCGACATCGGCTTCTCCCCGCACTACTATGGCCCCTTCTCCGCGGAACTGGACGCGTCCGTAGGGTCGTGCAAAGCGCTGGGCTTTGCCCGACAGGATGTCTCAACGTACTCTCTCACGGAAGACGGCCGAAAGGTAGTCGCCAATCTTGAGGCCAAGGAAAGCAGCGAGGTTGGCAGAGTCAGGGCTGCTCTTGACCGCATTCACCAGGCCGGCGACGACGACTACTTCAGGCTCTCAATCGCAGCCAAGGCCTTGTGTATCATCCGCGAGAAGGAAGGCGGAGCGCGACCGAACGATGTGGTCGATGCGGCACGCCAGTTCGGCTGGGAGCTCTCTTCGGAACAGGTGGACGATGCTTGCGCCTTCCTCAGGAAGCTGGGGCTTCTCTCTTTGGCGTAGCTCTAATCAGGCTCCGCCTCACCCTGGCCCCTCCCCACCCCCCCAGCGGGAATCCGCCCCTGCCCCGAGAAACTCTCCTTGCCTACGAACGGAGGGACCGAGCCCGTGAACGGTCTGTGGTACAACCTCGAAGGCAAGGTCGCCCTGGTCACCGGAGGGAGCCGGGGGATAGGGCTGGCGATTGCCCGCGAACTCCTTCGGCAGAAGGCCAAGGTCGCCATCTGCGCCCGCAAGCCGGAGGGGCTGGAGGTGGCCCGTCAGGAGCTTGAGGCTCTGGCCGCCAGCCTGGCCGCTGGTGCACCGGCCCCCGACCTCCTCGCCCTCCCGGCCCACATTGCCGAGGAGGACCAGGTCGAGCGCCTCTTCGCCGCCGTGCTCGACCGCTTCGGCCGCCTCGACATCCTCATCAATAACGTGGGGATGAACCTCCTCACGCCATCGACCGTCGACGCCGACGTAGCCGCCTGGCGCAAAATCATCGACACCAACCTCACCGGCCCCTACCTCTGCGCCCGCCAGGCGGCCCGGGCCATGCGGCCCCACAAGGCGGGGAAGATCGTCAACCTGTCGTCCATCGCCGGCCGCCGGGCCGCCCCCGGGATGGGCATCTACGGGGTGGCCAAGGCCGGTCTGGAGATGCTCACCCGTGTCCTGGCCGTGGAACTGGCCCCCGACAACATCCAGGTGAACGCGGTGGCCCCCTCGATGGTCAAGACCGGCTTCAGCGCTCCCTTCTGGTCCAACGAGAGCCTTCAGGCCCAGATTGTCGCCGGTATCCCCGCCGGGCGGCTGGCCGAGCCCATGGACGTGGTCCATCCCGTCCTCTTCCTGGCCTCGGACGCCGCCGGCTACATCACCGGCCAGACGCTCATCGTGGATGGGGGCAGCACTTCATGACCGACGAACACGCCGGCGCCACCGCCCTGGCCTGGATCAACGCCCACGCCGGCCGCCTCACGGCCGTCAGCGACCGCCTCTGGGAACTCGCCGAGGTGGCCCTGGAGGAGTTTCAGTCCGCGCGCCTCCTGGAGGGCGAGCTTGCCGCCGCCGGTTTCACCGTGGTCAGCGGGGTGGCCGGGATGCCGACCGCGTTCACTGCCACCTGGGGCCAAGGAAAGCCCGGGCTGGGTTTTCTGGCCGAGTACGACGCCCTGCCCCTCCTGAGCCAGGAGGCCTCGCCCGTGCGCAAGCCGCTCCGCGAGGGCGCCCCCGGCCACGGCTGCGGGCACAACCTCTACGGCGCCGCCGTCCTGGGGGCCGTCCTCGCCCTCAAGGAGGAGATGGTCCGAGAGAACCTGCCCGGCACCATCGTTTTCTTCGGCTGCCCGGCGGAGGAGACCCTCGTCGGCAAGGTCCTCATGGCCCGGGCCGGGCTCTTTAGCGGTCTGGATGCCGCCCTCACCTGGCACCCGGCCGAACTCAACAGCCTCTGGGCCGCCAGCTCGCAGGCCATGAACTCGGCTAAGTTCGCCTTCCACGGTCGGGCGGCCCACGCCGCGGCAAGTCCCGATCAGGGCCGCAGCGCCCTCGATGCCGTCGAACTGATGAACATCGGCGCGAACTACCTACGCGAGCACGTGCCCCAGGACACGCGTCTGCACTATGTGGTCACAAAGGGCGGGGTGGCCCCCAACATCGTCCCGGCCGAGGCCGAGGTCTGGTACTACGTCCGCAGCCCGCGCCGGGCCGACGTGGACTCCATCTACGCCCGCCTCCTCAAGATTGCCGAGGGCGCCGCCCTGATGACCGAGACCACCTTCGACGTCAACCTCCTCACGGCGTGCCGCGAGTACCTCCCCAACGACGCGCTGGGCGACCTCCTCATGGATTGCCTGACCCGGATTGGCCCACCGGCCTGGACAGCCGACGAGCTGGCCTTCGCCCAGGCCATCACCGACACGTTCGCCCCAGGCCAGAAGGAGGGCTCGCTCCGCGCCGGCCAGGTGCCCCCCTCGTACTGGGGTAAGCTCCTCGACGACACCATCTGCCCGCCCCTGGCCCGGGGTGAGTGCCTCCCCGGTTCCACCGACGTGGCCGACGCCAGTTGGGCCACCCCCACGGCCTGCTCCGTCGCCTGCTGCGCCCCGCTCGGGACGGCCGGGCACTCCTGGCAGTTCACGGCCACCTCCGGCATGAGCATCGGCCACAAAGGCCTGCTGCTCTCGGCCAAGGCCCTGGCCATGGCTGGGAGCGAACTCCTCCGCCACCCGGAAATCCTGGTCAAGGCCCGCGAGGAGTATAGCCGGAAGACGGCCTCCTACTGAGGCGGCACGGTCGGTTAGTGGCGAGTGACCCATCCTCCTTGCCGCCGCCGCCCCCCAGGCTGTACAATGCCGCTAGAGACTTACCAGCCCGCACCGCTCGGCGACACCGCTGACGGCGGGGTCCTCTCCCGGAGAGGGTCTCCCCTAGCCCCTACACCCCAAACATCCTCCTCCAACCCAGCCACCTCTCCCGGGTCCCGACCCGGACCCGATCCTGGATTTCGCTTGGCGGCTCATCCTGGAGGGGAGAACATTGCGTCGTCCGCTCGGTCACTTTCACCTGGGGTCCCTCAGCTTGGCCTTCTGTGTCGCCCTGGTCGGCTCTCTTCCAGTCGGTCTCCTTCCGTCGATCGGCCCGATTCCACCCCTCCCGCCCTTGCCGCCGCTCTCTCCTCCCAGCCAGATCATCGTCTCGGCTCTGCGGGTGATGGAGTTCAATCCCTACCGTCTCTACACCTACCAGCTCGACGGGACCCACACGGAGTTTCTGCCCCTTCACTCCACCGACTACGAGTACAGCCCGGGACCCGACTCGGCGGGCGATGTGGTCTTCGTGGGCGACGACGGGAACCAGGCCGAGATCTACTTCTGGCCGGCCGCCGGCGGCTCGCTGGTCCGGCTCACGACCAACTCGGTCCCGGACCTCTTTCCGGCCCTCTCCCCCGACGGGACTAAGCTTGTCTTCTGTCGTCCCGACCCGTCTCACCCCAGCGTCACCTGCCTGTGGGCGGCCGACTTTCTTATGGGCGGGCTAGCGAACGTGAGGCAGCTCAACTACGCCCAGTCCACCGAGCCCTGTTTCTCGCCCGACGGAACCAAGATCGTCTACGCCGAGGCCTGGGTTCCCCCGGGCGGAAGCCGCGTCATCCATCGTCTCCGGGTCTACAATTTCAACGCCGACCCGGCTTCGCGCTTCACCAACCTCCTGGGCAGCGTTATGACAACCTACGACCAGCGCAAGCCCTCCTGGTCGCCGGACGGGGCCAAGATCGCCTTCGCTCTGGAGCGTAGCGCGGGCATCTATGATCTGGCCCTGGTCGACGGCGCAGGCGGCTCACCGGTCTTGTCTACAAGCACGCAGCTTTACGATGAAGGCTGCTCTTCCTGGGCCCCCACCGGACGGGAATTGATCGTTGAGTCCATCGAGCGGGCCTCGCTGCTCGAGCCGTCCCAGACCTGGCGTCTGGACCATTTGATCTTTAATACCTCCTGGGCCGTCACCAGCACGGTCACGGTGGCGGAGATTCCCGGGACGGCGACCAAGAATCCGCACCCGGCCTGGGTCGCGGCCCCGAGACCCCTAATCCTGGACGACATCCTGCCCCGGGGCACGGTCGGAACGGCCTACAGCTACACTCTCCGGGCGGCGGGCGGCGAGGGTAACTACCAATGGCAGATGAAAACCGGCTCGGTCCTGCCCGCCGGTCTCTCTCTCGACAGCGTTGGACATGTGACCGGAATCCCGACCCAGCCGACCCCCAGCCTCACACCGTGTCGGTTTACGGTTGTCGTCCGCGACAAGAGCGGGACGGGAACGGCGGCGGAAAAGCTCCTCAGTCTCGAAATCATGCCGGCCGCCAGTCTGACCCTCAACCTGGGGACAACCCTGCCGATAGCCGTCACGGGGCGGGCCTATCAGTTTCCCTTTTCCATCACCGGCGGCCAGCCTCCCTACACGGTCAGCGCCAGATTCTACCCGTCGGGCCTCTACGGCCACGAGGTCACCATACCCGGCCTGGCGTTGTCGATCGACTCCAGCACAGGGCAGTGGCGTTTGTCCGGCACTCCGGGGGAGATATTCCCCAGCGACTCTTCCCTGGCCGGACAGCCGGTTGCCCGGGCCTACCTTGTCACCTTGCGCGTCGCGGACTCCCGAGGGGCCAGTATCATCCGCGAGTTGCCCAACTTTGTCAGTCTTCGGGTCGTAGGCGACCTCATCGCGCCACCCTTCTACGCTTTCGCCGGGGAGGGTGTCTGGTCGGCCCCCACGGCCACGAGCGACCACCAGTTCCCCCGGTCGGGGGTGGCCATCGCCGGGTCGGCCAGCGTAGCGCCCACCTTTGCCCTCCAACTCGCGCACGGGCAGTACCCTCTGGCGGCCGCGCGACGCGGGGGCGCCGACATCTACTGGTTTGACCTGAGCGGGATTCCCGACTGGGAAACCATCGCCGGCGCGGAGAGCATCACCGACGATGAGCAGCAGGTGGTCACCGGGCAGCTCACGGCCCGGATCGGGCAAGGACCCTACGCGGATCTGGAGCTGGTCGGCCCGGTCCGGGTCTACCGCTACAGCTTCCGGCACGCCCGCGGTCTCCAGGACGAGAACTTTACTTCCTACTACACCTGGGACGAGTTCGAGCGGTTCTTCGGCTACGAAGATTGCGAGTACGCGGGTTCCGGTATCGACACCGGAGTGGCTTCCTTGCTCTTCGACGTTTTCGTCGGGCCTAACGACGGGATAGGCGAGGGGACCTGTTTCGGGATGTCTCTCTACGGCGAGAAGCTCTGGAACGGCGACCCCGAAATCTCCGGGGCCCCGCCGCCGGGGACAACGGCCTGGGCCTACGGCGAGGGCACTGAAACGAGCCACCAGCACCTCTGGCAGCTCGATCAGGGCTACCTCGAAGCCTGGATCCACTTCTTCCTCGACCACTACGACGAGCTGGGCAAGGCCACGCTCGACCAGATCTTGCCCACCTTGGAGGGCACGGTCGCCGGAGTTGTTCCCGATTGGCCCTACCTGCTGGCCATCGCCGAGGGCTTCGGATCGGCGCATTCCGTGGTTCCCTACGCCTACGAGGAACTCCCCGACGGCTGGTGTCGAATTCGGGTCTACGACCCGAACCGTCCCTTCTGCGTCTGTGAGGAGAACGACGGGGGCAGCTACATCTCCATAAACCGCGTCACCGGCGACTGGAACTTCTCCTTCGGAGACGGCACGGTCTACGAAAACGCCTACATTGTCCCGGTCCAGTCCGACGTCTGCCGGGGTGATCCCGATCTCATCAGCGACCTCATCGAGGCCGGCGGCGTCATCAACGATCTGCTGGACGACGGCTGGGACTTCCTCTGGTACATCCTGGCCGGCGCCACGGCCCCGGACCAGGTCAGCGATGACTCGGGCCACACCCTCCTCACCGCCGATGGCGGCCCCAACCTCGGCCCGACCCGCGTGCCCGCGGCCGGGATGATCCCCTTGAGCGGCGGCGGCACTCCCGCGGGCCTGTTTTTCGCCCCTAAGGGTGACGATCTGACCTTCTCGCTGCGGCCCGGCGGGACCGGTGGCCCCGGACAAGACGGCTACAAGTTCGGTTTCGGCACGGCCGGCGGGGCGGTGATCGTGCTTGAGGCCAGCGACGGAGATGAAGCCGGAGGTGGCGAAAACGGGGGCGGTGGTGGCGAGGGTTGGGGTGGTCTGGACACTCTGCGCTGCGACGCCCTAAACGGCACCCTGGAGTTCGCTCCGGGTGGCCCTCGCCGCTGCTCCTTCTCCATCCTGATTCAGGCCGGGACAGACGGCGGTCAGGCCGGCGCCGGCGGCGCCGAGGGTGGCGGCGGTGGCGGTCGCATCCTGAGGCTCCGTGACCTCGTTCTCGGGGCGGGCGACACAATTCGCCTCGGTTTCGACGGACGGGCCTTGTGGCTGCGCCTCTTGCGGGGCGACGGCCCGCTGGGGGGCGCCTTGGCTGACGAGACGGCCTCCGACCGCGGCCGCGAGGGCTTCGACTACGGCCGGTTCAGTCTGCCCGCCGGGCAGGAGTGGCGTTTCGTGCCCGGCTACCAGCCTGGCGAGCCGCCGGTTCCGTTTAGCCTGGAGATCGATCTCGGGGCCGACGGAACGGTGGACGAGACCAGGGAACTCGCCGGGACGGCGACCAAACCGGGTCCCCAGCACGGCGGTGTCGTTCTGGGCTTCCTCGTGGGCAGCAAGATCATGACCGTGAACGGTGTCGAGCAGGCCATCGACGTGGCCCCGATGTCGATCGAGGGCCGGACCATGCTTCCAGTGCGCTACGTGACCGATCCACTGGGGGCCACGATAGCCTGGGATCAGACCGAGGGCAAGACGATCATAACCTTCGGGGAGACGATCATCGAGCTCTGGATCGGAAAGAACAAGGCCATGGTCAACGGGCGGTCGGTGGGGGTCGATCCTTCCAACTCCAAGGTCGTTCCCCTCATTGTCGGCGGGCGAACGATGCTGCCGATGCGTTTCGTGGCCGAGAACCTCGGCTGCACGGTGGAGTGGAACGCCGGGGCCATAACCGTGGTCGGGCCGTAGAGCGGGGGATCCGGCAATCAGGATCACGTTCTCATGCGGTAGGGGCGGGCGGCTCTTCCTGGGCCGGATCCAGGAACCGCATCCCTAGCTCGGCCACCAGTTGGTTGAGCCCGCGATCCGACGAGACCGTGATTGCCTCTGCCCCCAATGCCTTCGCCGTACCTACCTGCAGAGCATCGACGGGCGTCATATATCTGGTCAGCAGGAGTTGGATGCCCTCTTCAATTACCTCCGCCGAGACAGCCAGAGCCTGGATTCTGCCGGTGGCAAGATCGAGCGAAAAGGCCGCCCAGGCCTCGTTGAACTGGCTGTCGTCGATGGCCCTGTCTACGGAGTGGAGCCTCTGAAGGTTGGACAGAAACTCAATCACGGTGAGAGTTGTGATGAATACCTCGGCGCTCTCGCGAAACAAGGACTCCATTCGCTCTGATCCGCGCTCCGGCAGATACCGCTTGAAGAGAGCGCTTGTGTCGACAAAGTACGTCGTCACGGCTTACGGCTCCTCTCGGCCTTCTCTCTGGGCGCGTATCCGCTGGGAGAGGTCGATGGACAGCGCCGGCATCCTTTCCCTTACGCTAGAGGCGGCGAGGTGAGGGTGGGGTTTCTCCGGATCGATCCCCATGTTCTCAAGACTACGCCTCGCGTAGGCCCGTATCTTCTCGCCGTCAGGGACTTCGTCTCGCCGCCTGAGGACTATCGCATCGTCCTGGATGGCAGCCTCGAGGTGATCACCCTCGCGGACCATCATCAGGTCGCGTGCTTCTTTCGGCAGCGTGATTTGACCTTTGGAGGTAACCTTCACGTCCCATTTGGGTCCCTTCGGTCCTTTCATGGAAGACCCCCAGCGTCTCCAGACATCCGCCTTACTTTCGGACTTTCTTACTAGAGTGTAGCACGGTCCAGCGGCAAGCACAACCGATTTGCCCGCCAGGGTCGCCACTACCGCGGCCACGATCCAGAAATCCCGCCAGTGAAGAGTGGACACCACCATGGACACGACCAGGTAGCCGGCCAGGGCGGCCAGGGCGGCGGGCAGGATAGCCCGCGCCGCTTGCAGGATGGCCGGAGTGGCCGAACGGACCGGGCCTCGCGCTGCCCTCCATCCGGCCAAGACCAGGGCGCCGAGGGCCAGAACGAGCCCCAGCCCGCCCAGCCAGCCCTCCTCGAGGAAGACCAAGACAAGGAGGTTGTGGACGTTCAGGCCCAAGCGACCGAGGGCCAACCCCGGGCCAAGGCCGAGGGGCCGTCCGGGTATCTCCCTGAGGGCGGCGGCGATCTCGGGAAAGCGGCTCTGAATGTCGTAGGAACGGAGGGACAGGGGGTGACCCTCGACCCCGGTCGCGGCGGCGAGAGCGAAACCAGCCGCCAGAACCACGGTCACGAGGACAGCGCCGGAAAGCTTCGTCCGTCGGGTCAGATCTGGGGAGGCCAGAATGAGGACGGCGGGAAGGGCGACCGCCAGCCCGCCGAAGGCCGCCCGCGAGCCGGACATGACGACCCCGCTCACCAGAACCAGGAAAATCCCAAGCCAGGCGCACCGTTGCCCCTTGGCGGCGCTGGGGTCCAGGCATCTGAGCAAGGAGACCGCCGCCGGAAGGAACAGGCTCGGCCCAAAGACGTTCGAGTCCTTGAAGAACCCGCGAAACTCGACCCCGTACTGCCAGAGAGCCCCCCGTAGCTCGGGAACCAGGCCGCCGATCCAGGCCGCGGTCGTGCCGACCAGACCGCCCAGGATGAGACCGGCCACAACATCGTCCGCGATCGTCTCCAGGGAGCGCGTGGCGGCGATGGTCTCCGAGGAGCGCGTGGCGGCGATCGTCCCCGGGGAGCGCGTGGTGGCGATGGTCAGAAAGAGGGCCAGGCAGTAGCCTGTCGTGGCCGCATTCACGGTCGAGATCACCCGGGGACCGGCGATCACCCAGGCCACGAGCGTGGACAGGGCCAGGATGATCACCCCGGCCGAGGTCCAGCGAAGCGGGCGGTCGCGGAGGCCCGCGAAGTGAAGACGACCCGTCCGGTAGCCATGGATGGCCCAGGCCAGGAAGAGGACCTCAAAGACCGAGGGCTCAACCACGACGATGGAGGCCAGGGTGAAGACAGCGATCGTTGCCACCCGATACGAGAGCCGCAGGAGGAGAAGGTAGAGGGCCAGCGCGATCGCCAAAGCCAGGAGAAGGGTCGAGGCCACGTCAGGCAGGCGCCCGGCGGAGATTACCTTGACCAGGTCGAGACGGCCGCTGCCCACTCCGGGCTGTCGGGACGTGTCACCCCACAGCCAGGACCGGATTACATCCAGGGCCGTCGAGCGGCCGGTGGGGGTGAGACGGACATCGTCGATGGCCATCCGCCAGCCCGGCCGGACGGAGAGGGAGATCACGATTTCACCGGAAGGGACCGCCAGGCGAGTCTGGGTCCACTCGCCCGCCGGAGGCAGTGCGGTCACGGCGACGGTTTCCACCTTCCCGGCCGTCAGGGTCACCGGGAAGGACGCGCCGGCTGACCCCGATCCGGGCGAGATGGGGCCGGGTGTGGGGCCAGACGGCCCGGCCGCCTCGGCTCGATACCACAGGGTCAGGACCGACTCCCGCCGGACGACGACCTCCGCCGACAGGGTGGCCGGCTCGGTCGCGGCCCGGACATCGAGGACCTGAGCCCCGCCCGTTTGCCCCCCGTCCGTTCTCCCCGGTCCGGGTTCGATCACACCGCCGCCGCCGGCCGACCAGCCGAAGCCCACCCCCTTGGGGAAGCTGCCATTGAAGTCGCCAACGTAGACTCCGTCGGGAAGGAGAAAGGCCAGAGCCAGAGTGAAGGCCAAGACGACAAGACCGAGGGCGATTGCCTGTCGCCGCAGCTCGGTTTCCCCCTCACCCAAGCCGAATCAGATCGGAGTATCCGTCCACCGGGGAGTATCTGTCCGGTGGGGAGTATCTGTCTGGCGGGATGTTCCCGTGCGACGGCATCGTTCGCGGGAGATGGGCCTGGTCCCTCCAGAGCCCGGAAGGGGCCAGCCTCAACCAGCCGGGCCATGACGGCTGTCGAAACATCGCCAAACGGGGTTGGCAGGATGTGGTTCGACTGTCGCCAACTCCCTGTTCCATCGGCTCCGTTGAGACACGGCTGTAGACCGTCCTCGCGAGCCGTGTCGGTCCAAGGGAGGGCTTTCGATGGCCCGGGCAGCCGAACCCGGCAAGGTTCGACTCGACGTCAACTCGACGACGCGGGTCGTCTTTCGCCCCTTAACCTTCAACGTCGACAAGGACGACGTGGTTATCAGTTCCCCGCACTCACCTCACCACATGTCGCTGAGTGTCGAGGCCCAGCCGCTGATCGAGCGTCTCCAGGCGGGGGCGCCGTTGGGTGCGGTCATCTCCGAGTTCGACCTGGACCCGGAGACAACCCAGGATCTTCTGAAGTGTCTTGTCGACTGCGGGTTGGTCGCCCGCCTGGGGGACCGGGATATTCCGATGCTGGCGGCCACCGGGGATCACGCCGCGGCCGACCACAGCGCTCCGGCGCCCGGCCACCCCGCCGCCTCCGCCACGCCTGACCCCGCCGCCTCCGCCACGCCTGACCCCGCCCGGAACTCCTTCGGCGGCTTCCGGCGGCGCGGGATTACCCTGGGCATCAGCCGGGTCAGGCCGGCCAGGCTGAACTTCCTGGTTTCGCCCCTGGCCCTGATCTTCTATTCCGCCTGCTTTCTCTTCGTCGCTGGAACGTTCGTGGCCGTTCCGGCCCTTCGCCCCAAGGCCGCCGACTGGTTTTTCTCTACCTCCCTGAGCCTGTCCATGTTGGGCAACTTCGTCATGGCCTGGACAATTGTCCTGGGCCACGAGATGGCTCACATGCTGGCGGCGCGACAGGTTGGGTTGGCGGGAATCCTGAGCATCGGCTACCGGCAGCGTTTCATCGTGGCCCAGACCGACGTCTCCGACATTTGGCGCGTGCCTCACCGGAAGCGCTACAATGTCTACCTGGCCGGTCTGGCCTACGAGTTCATCCTGATGACCACGATTCTCATCCTTCTCATCCTGGACAGCGCCGGTTCCCTGGTCCTGGGGACAGCCGGTCTGATTCTCAGGGCCGTTCTCTACACTCGCGTCATCAGCGTGCTCTGGCAGTTTCGCTTCAACATGCAGACCGACATCTACTACACCATCGGTAATCTCCTGAACTACAAGAACCTGATGGAAGACAGCCGGGCCTACCTCGCCTATCTCTGGGCCAGGGTGAGACGCCGGGCAGCTAAGCCCTTGCGCCTGAGGCCCAAGGAGTGGGTCGTGGTTAAGGCCTATCTCGTCTTCGCCGCGGTGACCAACTCCTGGATCTGGATTGCCTGGGCATTCCTCGTCATCCCCGTCTGGGTCCGCCTGATTTCGACCGGCAGTCAATCCATCTGGCGAGGCCTCACGGGGGGCGGGCTCCTCCCGTTCCTGGATGGCTTCGTGGTCATTTCCATCACTCTCTTCAACTGGATTACTCCCCTGGCCATGGCCTGGCGGGCCCGCCAGCGGGCCAAGCTGGCGCCTCCGGAGTATGAGGTTGTTCTGGGGGCCTCCCAGGCCGGGGACGACGGCCACGCGGATGCGGCGGCGTCCGGCACGCCCACCGAGTCGCCCGCTCCGGTCGCGCGACCCCTCTACCTCCGGGCTCTGGGCCCCTTGAATGTGAGAAGGTCCCCGGTGGGTGTCTTTGTCCTATCCCAAGAGGGCGCGGACATGGAAGTGGACGAAACCGCCGTCTCGGTCCTCGCGCTGTGCGACGGGCTGCACACGGCCGAGGAGATCGTGGCCGACGTCCTCGGACCGGATCCGGCGCGGGACAATCGGACGGCTATCGAGCGGCTTCTGTCTGGGTTCAAGTCGGATGACCTGGTCGTTGAGACGTCCGAGCCTTCTCCGGTTGAACCCTTCTACCAGGGGGATCGGCCTCTGGCCATGATTATTGAGATCACCTATGCCTGCAACGAAAACTGTCGCTTCTGCCTGCGCCCAACCGGCGCCACGGCCTCCGGCGAGCTGCCCGACAGCGTCTTCCTCGACCTGGTCGACGAGGCGGCCGACCTGGGTGTGAGCCCGGTCAATATCACCGGAGGCGAACCCCTGCTCAGGACCCCTTTGGTGCTGGAGATGGCCCGTCGGCTGCAGGCGAGGGGTGCCCACGTCCACCTTCTGACCAACGCTCTCCTGGTAACCGATCAACTGGCCCGCGAGCTTCGAGCGGCCGGCGTGGAGAACGCGCAGGTCAGCCTGGATTCGGCTGATCCTGAGCGTCACGATCTGCTCCGGGGCCGGAAGGGGGCCCACGCGGGCGCCTTGGCCGGCATCAAGCGCCTGCGCGAGGCGGGCATCGGGGTCAACACGGCCACGGTCATTAACCGCCGCAACTGGGACGAGCGCAACGAAATCATTGCCCTGGCTCGGTCCGTGGCCGACTGGTGCAAGATCTCAGCCCAATTGCCGCTCGAACGGGGCGTCAACGACGATCTTCTCGGCCCGCGGGAGGCCGCCGACTGCCGGCTTCTCCTGACCCGCGGGTCGGATGGGACGATCCGCATGCCCTTCGTTCCCCGGGACCGGTGCTCCATTGGCACCTCACCCGTCATCGCTCCGGACGGCAAGATCTACCCCTGCATGCTGGGAGCGCACCGGGGGCTGGAGTTGGGGGTCTACCCTCGCGACACCCTGGCCGCCATCTGGCGGGATCAGGGGAGCGGACCCTGCCGGCTGAGTGATCTCCGGTCGGTGAACGTTGAGGAACTCGACGGCTGCCGGCAATGCGAGGCCCGCTACTTCTGCGGCGGGGGATGCCGGGCTTCGGCTTTCGCGGCCACCGGGTCTTATCGTGGGCGCGATCCCGTGCGGTGCCCCACGAACAAGATCATCTTTCGCGCCATCCTCACTGAGGGTGACGCGACAACCAAGAATCTAGCCCGCCGCTGTCTCGGGGCGACTCAGAAGCCCCATGTGGCGGTGGCTGGAGGCTAGAAACCGCGGGGCCCGCCTTGCCCCAGCCCACTGGAGATAAGGAGGTGCCCAACAGTGAAGGTTACCTTCAAGAAGCTCGCCGACGTCAAGACCACCGCCGAGATAATCATCGACTTCCCGCCCTGGAGCGAAGGCAAGACTCAGTGCGCCTAGGCAATGCGGCCAGATCCAGCCGGCCTTAGCCGGCGCGGAAGCTTGAGGCCTAAGGCCCGGGGCGGCATCGCCAGATGCCGCCCCGGGCCTCGTCCTGACTGGGGCCGGGAGGCCCCAGCCACCGCGCCCGTCCCGACCAAGGCTACCGAGTTTGCCTGGGGGGAACACGGCTTCAGGCTTGGGAGGAGTCGGCCTCCTTGGCGGCAAATGCTGGGGCATTCGGCTGGGCTCGGCCGGGCGACTTATGAAGTGACCGGTTGACATGGATGAGCCCTGACCGGGAGGAGAGAGGCCATGCGTGGGCGGCGGGTGTTTCGTGGTCGGCTGGTGGCCGATGGGATGTGGGTGGCGCACCTCACCTGGGGCCTCTGGAGCCTGGGTTGCCTGGCGCCGGGCGTATGGTTCTGCCGGCAGGCGGCCATGGCTGCGGACAGGGCCCAGGCCTACTTCGGGTCTCTCTTTGTGGGGCTTCTCCTGGCCGGGACCGGCGTGATAATGCTGTTGGTGTGGCGCATCGCGACCGGCGCTGTCGTGCTGCGGCCGGACGGGCTGTCGTGCCGACCGGGTTTCCTGTGGGGCCGTTTCGTGCCCTACGAAGACATCCTGTCCCTGGACGGTGGGACCAGACTGGTTTACGAGCGGAAAACGCATGGCCGGCCGAGCCGGACCAACCTATACCTGCCGCCCTGGGTTTTGAGTCACCTCGCCTTTCGCGAAGAGCTCCGGCGCCGGGCCCCTGGGATGGAGGTGCGCGGCGAGCATGTCCTGCGGGTCATAGCCTTCAGGCGACACGTGGGCGGCTTCCTGGGCCTGTGGCTCACGATCTTGGTCCCGCTCGGTCTGTTGGCGGTCCTGCCGCCACTTTGGGAGCGGGCCCCCTGGTTCAATCCCTGGATTGCCGGAGGCGTGTGGGTGGCGGTAGTGGTGGCTCTTATCGTGTGGCAGGCAGTGGGCGAGGGGCGGCTGCGTCAAACCGCATCGGGCTCGGCACGCTCATCGAGGCCATCCGGTTCTACCGCGAGCGGGGGGATGTGAAGGTGGCTATCCTCTGATGGCCGGCAGAGTCTTGAACCTGGCCGCAGTCGCACGACCACCCCACGCTTCCGTACCGCCGACCAGCGTTCGCCCCCTCCCTCATCGCTAGACCTCCCTGGCCCCATTCTAACCCAGAGTCTAGGAAAATCCGGAGCTACGCAGCCTCCGGCATTGGGAGGATTCGGCCACTATGGCGCGAAATGGCAGGGACGTTTGATCCTTCAGGTAAGTCAAACGGCGTGTTACCTTCGGACCTCAAATCGAAGTCCCGCATCCTGTGCGGATCAACCTAGTCATTGCTCGGCCGAGGATGAGCGTGATGCGGTTCCTAAGAGACTACTGGCGGTACGTGCGCGAAGTGAACATTCGGCTATCCACCACTGAGTGGGCGCGTCACTTCGGCGAAGAGATTCTGAAGTCCCCTGTGAATCAAGTGTCTCTTATCCTTGGCGTCGTGGGTATCGCAGGCGTCGTCATCGGCCTGTTCCATTTCATCTGGTCACACCCCTTTCTTCCCCTTGTAGCCATAGGCTCCGGCGCGCTTGTCTTGCTTCTGATCTCCATGTTCTCGTTTCATCTCTCACGCCGCGTTGCCCTGTTGTTAACAGAAGAATCGGCAGAGTTGGAACGGCTTCTGGAGCACCTCATGCAGAAAGGGAGAATGACCACAGCAGCCATTCGCGATTTCCTCGGCACAAGCGACCGTGAGATAAGAGAGCTTATCGACAAGGCAGTGGAGCAGGGCTGGCTGGAACAGGGGAGTGGTACATGGAAGGTTAGTGAGGCGATGAAACCGATTCTGAGACGGCGACTGCAGGAGAAGAGGGAGGGGAAATCGAGATGAGCAAGCGCAAGTCACTGATGGCAATGGAACAATCGTGGTCCGACAATGCCGGACATATGGTCATGTTCATACCGGACCACCGCATCCTGTCGTACATGACCCCACGCGAGTGCCTCGCGCGGTTTCAATCACAATGGAACGTAGTCGGGGACAAGCCCACAGTGTGTCTTCCCCTGGTCGGAGTGGATGGCGTGGCCTTCGACAACCAACTGTGCCGGACCGTCCCGATAACTGCCACCATTGGGTCGTCACAAGCGGATCAAAGGCTCCTTGGCGAAGTCGCCAGGGATTTCGTCGACCTAGGGTGCCGTCTTCACCTCTATGTCTGTCCAGCCATGGAGTTCTTGCAGGTCGAGGCCTGTCATGTCCTCGACATTCGCAACGTGGGTTCGCCGCAGGCGTGCGTTCAGAAGAGGAAGACTAGGGAGTTTCTGAAGTACTTGATCGGTACAGGCATTGACCACGTTGCTCAGCACCTCGATAGGCCCGAGGAGTCTCTTGAAAGCATTGTCCTGGACATCACTGATCTCTGGGGCATGGGGGGCGAAGACGGGAAACTGTCTCTCTGCTGTTTCTGTGACGAGTGCCGGGAGGCTTTCGAGACCCAAGGCGTGAGAGTGAGCGATTTCGAGAACTACCCTAATCCATGGTACTTGGCTCTGAAGGATTCCGGAAGGGCAATCTCCTACATTGACAATATCTCTATGGGCGAAACGCCTGCAAGCATCATAGGCAAATCGGCCCTTCGCGGCTTTGACACGGTATTCCACAGTGCCAACGAGAGACTTCGGGCGGCCTCTGCACTCATGAAGTTCATGACGCGCAGGCATGAGATGGTTGAAGATTTCCTGGCGGCCATCTTCGACGAGGCATATGTCGGCGACGATGCGGCGCACGCAAAGAAACTCCGGCGAATTGCTGTGGTCGAGGGCACAGAGTACGACTGGACAGCGGGCGTGTTCCCAGGTTCCCTCAAGTCGACCATCGTAGACGAACTCTGGCTAGATCCCGCAGACACGTTTCCGCACATTGATCTACAATACAAGACCTTTATGTGGAGAAGAGCCACATACTTTCTCAACGCATTCTTTGAGACCCTGTCCAGCGCCGCAGACCCCCGCATGCGCACTACCACCGCGCTTGGTCGTCTGTCGCTCGATGAAATGAAGGACCTTCTCCGCCAACGCGCAGCCGCAGCTTTTAACCACCAGTTGACCGGTCTCGGCCAGGTTGCCGCCCTGTCGGCCGCCAAGGAGTCCACGCGCAACGGGATCGTCGGCGTTCTTCTCACACAGGAGATTGTGGACGACCTCCTGCGGAATCCGGAAATCGCCATGGGACTGCGGAAGCAAGGTGATGATGCTAGTCTTGATCCACTGAGCAGGCTAATGAGGACGATCAGCCTCGCCACAGACGTTGAGGAAAAGCGGTAGAGCGGAAGCAGCCTCCCGAGAGGGACCGCGAGACGCGGGAGACTATCCTTGCCCGGGTGAAGGACGTTTTCCGGAGGATCGGAGACCTCACCAAGGCCTGCTGCGCGCTCTTGCTCGTCGTCCCCTTAGAATGCCTTTCTCGTGAGACTGGACCGGCTGAACGACGCGGCGGCCAAGAGGAACGTCAGGCTGGAGGCCCGCATCCGGCCCCATGCCGAGAACGATCTGGAGTTGCCCCGCGAGAAGGTGGCCGCGAACGCGGAAGAGGCTTCGTAGAAGCCGGAGACGACGGGCGCAAACGCCGGAGGTCGCGGAGCGCTTTGCCACCCCGATCGCGGGCTCCACCTTGGCCCACGGGAGACACGGAGGCCCTACGGGTCTCCCGCAAAGGCCTGCCGAAGAACGTGCCCCCACTGTGGAGAGTGTCCCGACAGGAGGAAGTCCGGATCGGATGGTAAACTTCGAGACAGTTCTGGCCATCACATCAGTGGTGCTGGCGCTGGTTTCGTTCGTCTTGTCTCTAGTGTTCTACTTCGCTAGCAGCCGCCTGCATCAGGAGACGCGAGAGTATCTCGTCAAGCTCCAGACCATCACGGAGGGAGACAGCGGAGAGAAGACTGCGATGATATGGCACGTGTTGCGGGCCCTAATTGACGGAAAGTTGTCCAGCAAGGATACCCTCGCGCCCGTGATAGTGAAGAGGGACAACTCAGAGTGTGAAGTGATCATTTCGTCTGAACTCGGCCACCCGTTCCGATCCAAATCGTCCACCCACTCCGACTGAACCCGTCCACCGAGTCCGATCCAAATCGTCCACCCATTCCGGTGGAACCCGTCCACCTCGCGATAGCGTAGCGGCGCCCGGACACCACATCGGCCCAAGGGGTTCCTTCCGCCCGCTGGAAGCTGCCGAGACGTGAGTCTTGGGAAGGGGGACCTCTCTTGGCCACTCGGTAGGGTCGGGCGCGGGGCGCGGTGCCGTCGTCTCCGACGGTCCGTTTCGCCGGCCCGCCCTCCGAACCGGACGTGCGGGTCTCCCCGCATCCGGCTCTCCACAAGCCCGTGCCGTTGTCAATGACCTGTCAACCGTTCTTCTCGCTCCACCGCGAGGGTGGCGTTGGTGTTCCCCACAGTCAGTTCCCGCGTTCTCGCCTTGACCCGCTCCAACGATTTCTTGGAGGGGTAGACGTAGACGTAGTACCGCTGCGTGCCCCGCTTCCGGTGGCGTTGGATTCGCCAGCTGAGGAAGTCGAAACCCTCGTCGATGTGGCACACCTTCGTCTTCTCGTCCGACAGGCGCAGGCCCATCGGTGCGAGCGCTACGGCTACGCTCTCGCGGAGCGCTTCGGCATGGTCGCGGGTGCCGCGAACCAGCAGTACGAAGTCGTCCGCATAGCGGACCAGGCGCCAGTTCGCAAGGCCGTGGCGGTGCCGCCGTCGGCGCGAGGCAAGTGTGGCGCTTTGTGTCCGCCAGGTGTCGACGAACCAGTCGTCAAGCACCGACAGCGCGGCGTTCGCCAACAGCGGCGAGAGGATGCCCCCCTGCGGGGTTCCGGTGATGGTGTCCCGGTGCTGGCCATCCTCGGAGAGGATACCCGCCTTCAGGAACGCCTTGACCAAAGCCAGCACATGCTTGTCGCCGACGCGCCGACGCACCCGGTCCATGAGGGCCACGTGGTCAATCTCGTCAAAGCACGCCACGATGTCCGCCTCCAGGACCCAGTCATAGGTACGGGAAACGTGGTGGTGTGCCTCAGCGATGGCATCATGGGCGCGGCGGTTCGGGCGGAAGCCGTAGGAGCACGGCTGGAAGTCCGCTTCGAAGATCGGTTCCAGTACCAGCTTAAGCGCAGCCTGGACTATCCGGTCTCGCACCGTGGGGATGCCAAGGCGTCGGAACTTGGTGGCGCCCGGTTTCGGTATCAGTCGCTCCCTTACGGGCTGGGGGCGGAATGTATGGGCCTTGAGGTCGGCCCGAAGCTCGACCAGGAAACTCTCCACGCCTGGCTTGGCCTCGATGGACCGGACGGTATGCCCATCCACTCCGGCAGTGCGTGCCCCCGTGTTGCCCCGGACCCGGCTCCACGCCACCATGAGCGTTGCCGGGTCGCAGACAAGATTGAACAGGTCATCGAACCGGCGGCTCGAATCGTCGCCGGCCCAGCGGTGCAGCTTGGTCTGGGTCCACAGTACCCGGGCCTCCGCCTCGGAAGGCGTCGGCCATGGCGCGCCGATATTCATCGGTGACCTCCTGTCCCACCAGTCCCTTGCCGCGGGCTTGCCGGCTCTCCCGGTCCCGTCACGTGGACAGGTTCATTCTCAAGGGCGCCCTGATGCTTCCGATATGGAGCGGCGTGGCATCACGGGGACGTCGGGTTCGGGGACATAGTCGTACCCGGCCCCGCCATGGTGACCTATCCCTCGCTCCTGGACTTCCCGCCGGCCCAATTGGCCGGCTACACCAGGGAAAGCACGATCGATGGCCGTACATTGAGCAAGGCCATCGAAAAAACGTTCAAAAACCGAGGGACGCCGATCGTCGCGATGCCGGAGGCCCTCCAGGCGACCTTCGCCCAGGACCCGGCCAAGCAGACTCAGTGGCAGGCGTTCACCGCGCGATCCCAGATCGCCGACGCGCCCAAAGCTCTGGCTGACGTCGTGACTCAGGTCAAGACCTTCCTGCAGCCCATCCTCACTGCACTTGCCGCCGGCCAACCGTTCAAGGGACAGTGGAAGGCTCTGGGTCCCTAGGACTGAGCAACCGATACGGCATCGCTTCCCTGCCAAAGGCCCCATCTTCGAGGTCGTTCACCCTTGCGGATGCCGCTCCTGGCGCTGCCGACGATAAGGTTTAAGCCTACCCCAAGGAGGGAGGTGAGAGAAGGAGGGGAAACTGCCAAGGAAAGGCATGGTGCTGGTTATTGTCGGTATGCTGATGGTCGGGGCAGGCTCAAGTCTACACCCGAAAGGCGGAGTGACATGCGGAAGACGGCCCTTTGGTCGTTGCGAATAGGAGCGGTCCTCGTGGCCGCGTGCGCCATACTGTTTCTCGCCGTGGCGACGGGGGCGGGCAGGGAGATAGGCGCGGGGCTAGAGGTGGAGCTCGGGCGGTCCGATCCGCTGCTCTTCACCGTTAGCGCCATCCCTCCGCAGGAGCTGAGGCAGATCGGGCCGCAGGCCCTCACTCTGGCCCAGGCGGAAGAGTTGAAGGTTCGGCTGGCCCCACTCGCACGCATGGGCACATTCCGCCCGTATCAGCGATCGGTGGCTCAGTATCACCGCTTCCCTGGTGGCCCGTTGATCCTCGACCATGTTCCCGTCTACTACCTGTCGGTTGACGCGGAGTATTTTCGTCTCCTGGGACTCGCCGTGGCCGAGGGACGGTTTTTCACCCGGGAGGAAGTCGCCGCCGGGGCCAAGGTCTGCGTGATCGGCTGGAACCGGGTGGAGACGGGTCCGACCCACTCCGATCCCATGGGGGAGATGAAGGACGCCTACTCCATTGTCGGCCGTCTCCAGGCCGCCGAGGGGAAGCTCTACCCGGGCGCGCCGGAGCCCCACGAGTTCCCGCTCGAGTTCAACACCTTGGTTCTCACCCCGATCACGACCTTTCCGACGGGGTTTGAGGTCCACGACGACACGAAGATCATGCCCCTCGTGGCCCCGAAGCGGGATCAAGCCGAGGCGGCGCTGGCCATGGTCAAGGAAACGGTCGGGGCGTTGTGGCCCGGCTGGATCTTGGCCGTGGCCGCCGGGAACGAGATCACCCTCACACTGGAGCAGGCCGCGCGGCGGGTGGAGTCGTACTTCTGGTACGTGGGAGGTCTTCTTCTAGCCCTCTTTGTCGCCAGCACCATGGGTTTCATGATCCTCATCGTGACCCGGGAGCGTAAGGAGGTGGCCTTGCGGCGATCCCTGGGGGCGAGTCGCTGGGTCGTGCTGCTCGGCGCGAGCCGGCACGGGCTAGGGGTGGCGGGGGTTGGGTGCGCCGCCGGCCTTGCCCTCGTCGTGGGTGTGTCAGGGCCCCTGGGGAGGTTTCTCGGCCAGGCCGTGGTGGTCGCGTGGGGGGAGATCCTCACCTACTGCGGAGCGGTGCTTGTCGCGGCCGTGGTCACGGCTGCCGCAGCTGGGGCCTGGGTGAGCGCGAACCTTCCCGGGGTGGCCCTGCGCCAGGGAACGATGGTCCGCGGACGGCGGTCGTATGACGTGCGGCTCCTGCTGGCCGGCGTGAGCGTGGCCCTGGCCGTGGTTGTTCTGAGTAGTCTTCTGCTGGTGAGCGGTTCATCGCTGGCGGCCCTCCGAAGCTACCTCCATGGATCGGGCGAGAACGTCGTGGCCGTGCGGCAAGACGTCTTCCAGACCACCCGCCCCCTGCAAGCGGAGGACCTCATCGGCTCGGCCCATGCGGCTCTTCTTCGCGAGAGCCTGCCTGGGGATTGGACGGTCGTGCATCAGAACGTGGGCCTCACCGGAGTGGCGTCCCCAGATGGTGCGGGAAGCGGCAAGGAGATCAGTGTCTATGCCTACGCTCTTGACGTGCCCTGGCCGGCCACCGGGGGTTTCGCCGTGGCGACCGGACGCGGGCTCGAAGAGGCCGACTCTGACGATGCGGTCTGTCTTATCGGCGGCAGGGTGGCGCAAGAACTCTTTCCGGGCCAGGATCCTGTGGGGCAGCGGGTGAGCGTCGGCCGGTCGACGGCCGTCGAGATCGTGGGGGTTCTTGCGCCACGACCCGCGGGCATTCTGGACCGGCTCGGGGATCGGGATTCGTCGATCGTCGTGCCGGCCGGGGTGACCGACTCCCTTCCGTGGAGCGCGTGGGAGTCGCTGAACGACGAGATCTGGGTCTACTTCCCCGAGACCTTCCAGACCGGGGTGGCGGTGCGGCGGGTCACGGAGGTTCTCACTCTGGTCGATGCGTCCACCATCGGCTTTAGGGCCACGGCCCTCATCGACGAGGCCTCCGCTCTGGGGGGACTAGCGGCGAAAATGGGCCGCTTTCAGGTAGCTCTCGGCCTGGGAACGCTTCTCATCACCGCGGCCATGGGTGCGGCCATCATGCAGACGCGGGTCCTGGAGCGGCGAAGGGAGATCGGCCTCCGGCGGGCGCTGGGCGCGAGAGCCCTCCGGGTGGCGGGAGAGGTCCTGGCCGGGTCTCTGGTTCTCTACGTCATTAGCGGTCTTATCGGGTTGGCCGGGGGCATGTTCCTCGCGGTGCGCGTATGCGCCGAGCGCGGTTGGGAGCTCACCCGACCTGTCCAAACGGGAATCCTCGTTTTCTTCATCGTTATCGGTGTGGCTCTTGCCGCCGGGCTATGGCCGGCATCCGTCGCGGCGGGAGAACAGCCCATGGCCGGACTCCGCGAGGGCGAGGGAACGTAGGCGCTGTGGGTCGCGGCTACCGCCGAGTGGCGATTGGGTCCGTCCATGACCGGAACTTCAAGGAGGAGTGGGCAGGGTGATAGATCAAGAGACTATTGTTGAGACCAAGGCGCTCAGCCGCCGCTACCGCCGAGGCACGCACGAGGTCTGGGCCTTGCGCGACTGCAGCCTCGGCATAAGACGGGGCGAGTTCGTGGCCATCACCGGGCCGTCGGGATCAGGCAAGAGCACTCTCCTTCACCTTCTGGCGTGTCTGGACCGCCCGACCGGGGGCCAGTACTTCCTCCGGGGCGTGGACGTGGGGGAGCTTCCGGACGGCCGCCTGGCGCTTATCCGCAACCGGTTTCTCGGAATCGTGTTTCAGTCATTCAACCTCCTACCTGCGCTACGAGCCTGGCAGAACGTGGCCCTGCCTCTCGCTTACCGGGGCTTGTCCGTCACTAAGAGACGCCTCCGGGCGATGGAGGTCCTGGAGCGGGTGGGTCTCGCCGAACGGGCGACCCACTACCCGTCTGAGCTCAGCGGCGGGGAGGAGCAGCGAGTGGCTATCGCGCGGGCCCTGGTGACGGAGCCTGAGCTTCTCCTGGCCGACGAGCCGACGGGGAACCTCGACAGCCAGGCGCAAGAGGAGTTCATGTCCGTCTTGGGTCGACTGCGGGAGACGGGGACGACGATTGTGATGGTCACGCATAACACCGACCTCGCGGCCCGGGCCGACCGCACGGTCAAGATGCAGGACGGGGCGATCGAGGCCGCGGAAGCATCTCATCGGTGAGGGTAGCCTAGAGCACCGCTCCTCCTCAATAGCTGCGGCTGGAGAATGCTTTTCCATGTTCTTGACGACGGCTACGTGAACCCCCGCCGTAACCATGTTCAGCGGGCCAGCGAGCCGGATGCCAGGCAGGAGGCTAGGCACCCGGGGAGATGGTGGTCCTGATCGCGGCAACCATCCTGTCCGACGGCGTGAACGCGAGGCGCCCCTCTTTTCCCTGCCAAACACCATCTATGACCCAGGCCCGCCGGTGGTTGCGGCAGACCGCAGCAGCCAAGCATAGCTGACCTAGGGGCCGGCGCGACCGAGGCCAGGCGGGGCAGTAGCGACTACCTCATGGACTGCCCGGCGCTCGTCCCCCGGTGTTGTCCGTCGGAGTGATCACGTCTCCGGTGGGGTCAAGACAAGTCGGTTCGCAACTACGGCTGGCGGGCCCGCCGATCCTGAAGTGTAGTCGTAAGCGGGATCTCCGGTCAGAAACTGCTGACACCCTATGTTGACCTTGCCAACATAGACGCCGCTTGAGGCGTTCCGGTTCATTGAGATGGTTGCGCCCTGCCTTGACGTGCCACTAAACCGGGGCAACTCCAGGTGAGAAACGTAGCATGAATCGCGTAAGGCACCAGGTGTAGGCTACACTCAGAATCACAAGTGGGCTTCGCGTCCACTTCAAGTCGCTTCACTACTCCTGGATCTGAGCCGATTCATCAGTACTCCGGCAGGCGGGGTTAGAGTCCCAGGTAGTGGTGTAGATTCGACCGGATGGTCTTGACGCAAGAGGCCACCGCGTGGTTCCTAAGCGTTAGGTCTGCAATCCGAACGCTGAGGAGGAACCAGACGTGGTGGCCAAGGACAGAATGGCACTTCTCGAGGTTTTAGGCAAGATGGGGTTTTCCGGAGACGCGGATTTCCTGCGTGAGGGGGTCGAGGCCCTGACCCAGGCTTTGGTGGAGATCGACGCTAGCCGACAGATCGGG
>Ga0315291_10000349_pt1 | contig 60216 bp, 49 predicted proteins | sample YL17G12_20_MG_FD_203070 | JGI IMG/M metagenome (GOLD analysis project Ga0315291, IMG submission 203070) | Sediment microbial communities from Yellowstone Lake, YNP, Wyoming, USA - YL17G12_20 | ecosystem: Environmental > Aquatic > Freshwater > Lake > Sediment | place: USA: Wyoming | collected... | reverse complement strand
ACCAGTACACGTCGTTCGAAGCCCCTGTTGCCTGACACGATCTTACATAAGCACCTGGCGATAATATGTCTGGTTTTATCCGGCCATCCTGACAAGGGCCGCGACTGCTGAAATCGGCGACGCTATTGCCATTGGAATCGTCCGTGGCCCCGACGCATATGACGTTCTTCGCGGTCGCCGGAGGCGATATCGTGGCTGCATACGGGCCATCGTTGCCGGCCGAGAAGCATACGGAGATGGATTGGTTGCCGGCGCCGGTGTCCGAATCCCGTACGAGCGAGTCGTAGCTGGCGGCGCTGTAGTCGTAGTCTCCCCAATAGCCGCTGCCCCAGCTGTTGCTCTGGACTACCGCGCCGGACGAGTAGGCGTCATGGCACCACTGGTAGTACCCGGCGTTGGCCATTATCTGCCCGACCAACCCGGCGAGCGGGGCCATGCCGGCGTACCGGCCGGGCGTCCCGGGGTTGCCGGATCGGTAGGCGCCGTTTCCTAGCGCGCTCCCGGCAGTGTGTGTCCCGTGGCCGGCGTAGTCTACCCAGTTGGAGTAACCGTAGGCGTAATAGGCGACCTTCTTCCCGTTGAAAGCCGGGTGGCTGCCGTCGATGCCCGTGTCCACGAGTGCGGCGGTGAAGTTCTGGCCGGCGTAACCCTCGTATTTTCCAGAGGTGGCGTTGAAGCTCCAAAGCGAGGTCGTGCCCCAGTTGTAGGCGCCGTCGTTCTGCGAGCGCACCTTGCATATCTTCGCCGCGGCGTTGTTGGTGAGCTGGGGCTGGTGGTATTCCTCGACCCACTGGACCTCGGGTATGTAGGCAATGGCCAGCGCAAGCGCCCCCGGCGCACGCGCCTGGATCATGAGCGGGTCCACCCGGACGATTCCGGCGCCCAGCTCCAGCAGCATTTCGACCACCAGCGGGTAGTCGAGACGGTCGAAGCATTGTATCGCCAGGTCCCTCACTTCGTTCGAGAACGAAAGCCGCGGCTCGAGCTTGTAGCCGGGCTGGAACGGCCCGACATAGCGCACCCCGCCGTGGGCGCGCAGCAGCGCTGCGTCGGCGCCGCGGACGACATAGGCGTAGTCGGGTAGGTATGCCAGGACCTCGGAAACGGAATCGAGCCAGCCGGAGCGGTCGGTGGTGATGGGGCCGTCGAACTGGACGACGAAATAGCCCTGGTCGCCGGCGAGCGAAAGCTCGGGGGCGAAATCGGCGGTGGAGACGACCGGGTCGAAGACGCCGCATTTCAGCCATAGCTTCGGCTGCTCAGGGGCCGCCGGAAGGCTCGGCGCGCTGTCCGGGGCGGGCTGGGGCATCGCCAGCGGAAAGCCGGCCGTGCTCACCATCAGGAGCACCAGGACCGGTGCGAGGCGGCGAGCGCTAGAATGCATACGGGCATCCAGGCATTAATTGATATATATTTTTTATGTGGTGGAATCTGAGAGTAGGACTGTAGGCGAAGCCGGTCTAAAAATGAGGGCTTCCGGGGTCATGGGTTGTTCTTGGTCGCTTTCGCTATCTCTTCCCGGAGCTGCGCTTCCGTCTTCCCTTCCGTGTCGATGCCGAGGGCCTGTGCCGCCTTGACCAGCTTCGGGTCTCTCGCGTCGACGTCCGCCTTCGGCTTCTTTGCCACCGGGGCGCCGGCCGCGGGCGTGCTGGCAGCGCTCTGCTGCATCTCCCGCTCCACCTCGCTTTTCCCTCGTTTGAACTCCCCCATCGCCCTGCCCAGCCCTTTGGCAAGCTCGGGGATCTTCTTTGCACCGAAGAAGAGTATCACAATGATGAGGATTATGACCACTATCTCCGGTCCGCCCAGGCCAAACGCCATTCCATTTCCTCCATTACTGTCAACTATTTGCTCCCTCCTATATCAACGTTTCGCCAGATCGCGCTTCGTCTGGACATTCCGAAAAGACGACCCCATCAACGACAGCCCGACGAGATATACGGCCAGGCCGGCCCCGACCACCAGCCAGCCGGGCCATCCGAACGAAGGGCCGTTCTCTACGCCAAGCGGCAGGCCGAAGGCCTCCTCCAGCCCCGAAAGCAGTACCGCGGCGCACCCGGTCCCCGCGAGCATCAGGCCGACCGTGAACGTCCTTTGCTTGCTCTTGGAGATTATGTATCCTACAAAGTACAGGAAAAGCATCGGGATGACGACCATCAACATCGTCACGCCGGTGCCGTCCGGCGTGATGACCGCCGCGAATATCATCGATATGAGGACCGCCCACCGCCAGTGCTCCTTCCAGAAGTCCGGCGAAACTATTCCGAGCGACGAAAGGCCGACCATTATCACGGGCAGCTCGAAGACGACCCCGAACGCCAAAACGAACATCAGCACGAAAGAGAAGAAGTCCTCGACGCTGAAATACTGCTCTATGCCCATCGCGAAGGCGAAGTTGTAGAGGAAGTCTATGGAGAATGGGATGATTAGATAGTACGCGAACAGGTTGCCCATGACGAAGAGCGCGGTGGCGGGCGCGACCAGCCGGAGCATCATCCGTTTTTCGTGGGTCTTTAGGGCGGGCCCCAGGAACTTGCCCACCTGGTAGATTATCATGGGCATCCCGATGATCATCCCGAGGATCAGGCTTATCTGGAACTGTATCATCATGGCCGCCCAGGGCGTGAGCGCCACCAGCCGGACCGTCTGGGGCAGAAGGTCGGCCTTTATCTGGAGGAAGACCCTCGTCGATACGGTCGTGTACAGGTCGGGATAGGGATAGGGCACGGCGAGGCCGAAGAGCTCGACGGTCCGGATGTCGAAGAGGAACGAAAAAAGGGTGATGGCGCCGACAGTGACCGCGATCCGGAAGACGCAAGCTCGCAGGGCGTCAAGGTGCTTCCAGAAGCTTGCCATCAATGTCAACGGCCACCCTCGTCGGTTATCCCTGATTATACCGTTTTCATTGATATATTCTTTGGGAGGCGGCCGGCGCGATCGGGCCTCCCGGGGAGCGCCCGCGCTTTTCGATGCCGAACCGCTCAGGACCCGTGGGACTGGACCATGAACATTGCGAAGATGAGGATGCCTAAAAAGAAGTGGATGAGCGCCATCTCCCGGTCCGTCAACCGGGGCCCGGGGGAGCGCGCCGCCACCCGTTTCAGCCAGCCCGACCACCGGAGCCATCTGAAGTGCGGCTTCCGGGTGAGTATGTCCCCCCGGTTCAGCCACGACGGGATCGCCCAAAGGGTGAGGGCCAAAAGCGCGCTGTTGTCGGCGTTCTTGAGAGTGAAGGCGTCCGGGTTCCAGAAGGCCGGGATGCCCGACCAGGCGTTCTCCCAGCCGTAGAACTTGCCGGCCACCCACATGCCGATGGGCACCGAGGCCAAAAAGAAGGCGAACCAGACGTGAGGTGCCAATGACCTGTAGGGCCTCGGGCTGGCGAGTATGCGCTGGAGGCGGCTGGGCGACTGGGCCCACCTGGACCTGATGAGAAGGTAGAATCCGGCGAGCAGCCCCACCACCAGGAAACCGTAGGTGGAGGACACCATGAGCACGATGTGGGCCCAGAATATCGGCGACGAAAGCACCTCGCGCACGTTGGCTGGCATCCCGGGAGGACCGCCGCCCGACGCCGGGGTGTGGGTGTATTCCAGTTTGAAGGACCACGAGTTCCCCGGGTCCGTCGTCGAGATGACGCCGATGGGGCCCACCGGGGTGGACCCGGCCGCCGTGCACTCGACGCGGACCGTCCAGGTGTGGTCGTAGGGCCCCTGGGCCGACGGTGCCGAGAGCGAGAGGGAGCCGCCGCTGCCGCTGTCCGAGGCGGAACCCTTCCCGCCGTCGGAGGCGCTCACCTTGAACGCGTCCGGCCGGGACCGCGAGCCCTCGTCGTCGGTCCAGGTCAGCGAAAGCTTCACTTCAAGGATGGTGAGATTGGACCATTCGTAGGTGCGCTCCCACACGGCGCCCGCCGGGTCGGACGCCGGGTTCGAGCAATAGCCTGATTCCTCCACGGTCCCGGTCGCAGGAGGTTCCGCCTGTAGCCCGGGCGAGGCGGGCGCTGCCAGCATCACCGCCGCGACGAGAATGAATTGAACCATCAGGAAGGTCCGGCACTGCATAGGCCCCCACAAGAAGATTCCCGTTAAAATACCTGCTGGGCCGGGCCTTCGCGCCGATATTGCGCCTTCCGGGCCGGGCCGTCGGGCCGGTATTGCGCCTTCCGGGCCGGTGCCCTAAGCTTTATCAGATATGATTTCATTGCCGTGGGCATGCGGCTCGATCTCGGGGCAATATCCCGGGAATTGGGAATGGTGGAGGAGCAGATCCAGCGGAGCGTGCGCTCCACCAGTTCCGTCCTGCGTGCTGTCGCGCTCTACGTGCTTTCCGCGGGCGGAAAACGGATCCGGCCGGCGATGGGCATCGCGGCCTACCTTGCGATAGGGGCAAAGGAGCCCGAACGCATCATACCGCTTGCTGCGGCCGTGGAGATGATCCACACCTCGACGCTCCTGCACGACGATATCATAGACGGCAGCGACATGAGGCGCGGGAGGCCCTCGGCGCACCGCGTGTACGGGCTCCCGGCCGCCATCGTGACCGGAGACTTCCTGTTCTCCCAGGCGTTCGGCCTCTGCTCCAACTTCGGGCCCCAGGTCATCGGCATCACCTCCGAGGCCTGCCGGGAACTGGCGGAGGCGGAGATGCTCCAGACCACCCCGTGGCGTGAGTATACCGAGGAGCTGAGCCTCACGATCGCCAAGAGCAAGACCGGGGCCCTCATGGCGGCCGGCATGGAGGTCGGCGGAATCGTGGCTGGCGCGGACGCCGATACCCGGGCCCGCCTCCGCAGCTACGGATACAACGTGGGCACGGCCTTCCAGATAATCGACGACTGCCTTGACTTTTCGTTGGACGGGGCCACGGGAAAGCCTTCCGGCTCGGACATCCTCGGCGGCAAGGCGACGCTGCCCGTGCTGCATGCCCTCGCCCGCTCATCGGAAAGGGAGCAAAAGCTTTTCGAGGCCTTCCTGTCCTCTTCGGCCGAGAGGGGCTCGCTCGGAGAGCTCGTTTCGCTCCTGGAGCGCTCCGGGTCCATCGAGTACGCCCGCTCCCGGGCCCGAGCCTTCTCCGGCGCCGCGGCGGCGGAGCTTGGGCCGATGAAGAGCTCGCCCTACAAGAGCATCCTCGAGGACATCTCGGTGTACGTTCTGGAGAGGACCAGCTAGGCGCTGGAACGGGGTGCGTGGATGGAACGGTACGACGCGGTCGTGGTGGGGGCGGGCCCGGCCGGGAGCGTCGCCGCCCGTTTCCTGGCCGAAGGCGGCGCAAGCACCCTCCTGCTCGACAAGCGGGACGAGATAGGCGTCCCGGTGGAGTGCGGGGAGTTCCTCCCTTCGCCCGCCCGCCTCGGGGAGATAATGCCCAATGTCAAGGGGGTCTTGGAGCTTTTCGACATCCCCCGATCCTGCATATCTCGCCCGACCTCCACCATCGCCGTCATCTCGCCCGGCGGAAAGAGGTACGAGCTCCCGTTCGAGGGAATGTCCCTCTGGAGGGCAAAGTACGACCAGCACCTGGCGCGGCTTGCCGAAAAGAGCGGGGCCGAGCTCCGGACCGGAACGCGCGTTCGGGGCGCAAGCAACGAGGGCGTGGAGACAGACGCGGGTTCCATCCGGGCCAGGGTAATCATAGGCGCGGACGGGCCGCTCTCGATAGTGCGGCGGAGCCTGGGGATGCCCGCTCCCAAGGCGCTCTCCCCCTGCCTCCAGTACACGGTCCCGGGGGACTTTGGCGATTCCGTGGACATGTACTTCGGCAGCGTGGCGCCGGGAGGCTATGCCTGGCTGATACCCAAAAGCGACGGGGCGAACCTGGGCCTCGGAGTCCCGCCCGGCCGCTCGAGCAAGACGCTGAAGAGCCGACTAGACGCGTTCATATCCGGCCTGGGATATCATGAAGGGCCGAAGCTCGAGACGAGCGGCCTGGTGCCCTCCTCCGGCCCCGTGGCCGAGACGGTCCGGGGAAACGTCCTCCTCTGCGGCGACGCCGCGGGGCAGGTGATGGCATCCAACGGGGGCGGCATACCCATCGCGGTGGTGTGCGGCCGGGCCGCCGGAGAGGCAGCGGCCGCGTTCCTCAAGCGCGGGACGCCGCTTCGGGAGTACGAGACGAGATGGAAATCCGAGGTGGGGGAGGTACTCACGAACTCCCTTCACACCAAGAAGCTCGCGGACTGGTGGATGTGGTCCGACCCCCTCATCGGCATCGCGATGTGGATGATCGGAAAAAGGGGCATACGAAAGTCACTGACGTGCAAAAAGCTCCTGGTCGTCTACTGAGACGGGGGGGGTCTTCCGACGGCTAGGGTGCGGGTAGCACCCCGCAGTAGAAAAGCAGGAATGTCCCGGTGTCGCCGATGTAGATGGCCGCCAGGGCGATGATGGTCTTGATGATGTTGGTGTAGGTGGGCTTGCCCTTCACTATGTAGTGGTAATAGACGAGCCACTGAAAGACCAGGGGCGGCCAGAGGAACCTCATTATCCTCCAGGAAACAAGGTAATTGAAGTAACCGACCAGGACCAGGGAAATGCTGTCGATGACCAGGAATGATAATCCCAGCCGGATGGTCGTCTGCTTCCCGAACCTGACCACGGCGGATCTGACCCCCGAGGCCAGATCTATCCTGTGGTCTGCAAGCGTCGAGAGGATGTAAAGGGTCCCGATGCCAAAGGCTATCGAGGGCAGGTAGAGGAAGGGGAACTCCTGCACCGGGCGCGCCACGGACCAGCCGGCGAGGGGCAATATGACGCCTATGCCGAACATGTTGACCAGGATGTCCCAGCCGCCCCGGCTCTTCAGCTTCACGTGCGGGTTGGAGTAGAGGAGCGAGAGCACGACGCAGGCGCCCATGAGGCCCGCGAAGACGAAATTGATGAACAAGGAGAGGAAGAGCCCCAGCGCCGCCAGGGCCACGGAGAGCCTGAGGACCAGGACGGGATCCAGGAGCCCCCCGACCAGCAGGGAGCCTTTCTTCCTCACGTTCATCTTGTCGATGTCCCTGTCCGCGTAATCGTTGTAGGCGAATGTGGATCCCGTGATGAAGACCGAGGTTATGGCGAAGGCCACGAGAAGAAGGAGGTCCGGGAGGATCTGCCGGGTGGCGATGGCCCAGCCGAGGTAGACGCAACCCAACGAGATGACCCAGAATGGGACGCCCAACAGTATGACCAGCGTCTGGCCGTTGGTCAGCAGCCTGACGATCTCCTCGGTGTGGCGCAAGCGCCTCTCCCATCCGGGGTTTCCTTCCCCGGGCAGGGAAGCTGGTCATCGGATAAAACCCTTTTCAATGCGGATGGATTGGAAGAAATGATGGGGTGGTCGCCTGAAAGGATGGGAGGGTCACCGGAGAGGATGGCGGGTTCATTGAACGCTTTTCGAAACAAGCTCCACGATGTCGTTCATCTCCATCTTGAACTTCACGTCCGGCTTCTTCTCCTTGTACCATTTCTTCTTCTCTATGCATGACTGGTTGAGGTTGAACTTGCAACTCGGGCAGCACGATACTATGTTGTCCGCGCCCGCCTCGAAGGCCATCTCGGCCTTCTTCCCGCCTATGCGGAGCGCAACGTCGTTCTGGATGGCCTTCAAACCTCCGCCTCCGCCGCAGCACACGCCCTTGCGCCTGTTGCCGTCGAATTCCATTAGCTTTCCGACCCCGGGAACGTTCTCCAGCACCTTGCGGGGCGCTTCGAAGACCCCGCCGAGCCTCGCCAGCTCGCACGGGTCGTGGTATATGAAATTCCCCTTCACGGGCTTGGTGAGCTTGAGCTTCCCGGTGTCGATCAGCTCCGAAAGCAGCTCGGAGATATGGATGACCTCGAAGGCGCCCTTTCCGACCTTCTTGGGGTAGATGTGCTTGAATGTGCGGTAGCACCCGGCGCATCCAGTGACCATCCGGGTGGCCCCCCGGCCCTCGATCTCGGCGATGTTGTGGTTGGCAAGATGGGGAAACTCGTCCATCTGGCCCGTGAGCGCCAGCGGGTCCCCGCAGCACCACTCGTCCGGGCCCATCACCGTGAAGTTCACGCCGGCCTTCTGAAGGAGCTTGACCGTGGCCGTGGCCAGCTTGAAGAAGTTGTAGGATATGTTGCATCCGACGAAATAAACGATATCGGCGTTCTTGGGGAACTTCTCGTCCACGACCCACTCCAGGCGCTTCTCGACCGGGGCGCCGAACGGGTTGCGAAGGCTGCTTATCCCGCCGGCCATCGCCTTGTGGCCCGGGAAGGGCTCGTAGCCCTCTTTGACGAGCCACTCCCGGAGCTCCTCCCATATCTCCGGGAGGTTGATCTCCTCGTGGCAGATCTCCTGGCAGGCGCCGCACGTGGTGCAGAGGTACAGCGACTCGAAGAACTTTCGGCCCAGCTTCGAGTTGGCCCCGGTGAGCAGGTCCACGGGAGTGTACTCGAGGAACTGCCTCAACATGTACAGCTTCCCCCGGGGGGTGTTGGACTCCCAGCCCAGCTCCGAGTAGGTCGGGCAGGCGTTCTTGCAGTAGCCGCACTGGAGGCAGGCGTAGAGGTCCACCTCGATGTCCGGCATCCCGCTCATTCATGCCCTCCCTTCAGGCGCTCCTTGAGATCCCCTCCGGACGGCAGGCGGTCCGGCATTCCCCTTTTCAGGAAGGCCATGATGGCCATGCCGTAATCCACCAGGAAGGGCGGTATGGGTATGCCGAACCTGGTGCCCATCTCGGTGTGCTTGCCGGGATTGATAATGTAATGGGGGTCCAGCTCCTGCTTTATGTACGAGAGCAGGTTCGCCGTCTCCTTGTCGTGCAGCTTGTCCATGTTGCCCGCAAAGAAGATGCCCAGGCCCGAGGGGCGGCCGCCCGCTGCAACGCCGATGTCCACGACCCTTTTTATGAATCCCATCGCGCCGCCGAGGCTGCGCATCATGGTCCGCTCGTCGGTGATGAAATAGGGCATGAGCGCCATCGTGTTCCGGTCGACGACCACGCCGTTTATCGACGTTACCATGCCCAGCTCGCCCGCCACGACCTGGACGGCGGAGGCGACCTTGCCGAACGCCTTCACGGGGATCACGGCCTCGCCCAGCACCCCGCCGGGCCCGAGGCGGCGGGTCCGCAGCTCGTAGCACCGCTCCTCCCATTCATGGTCTGCGACCGAATAAGGAAGCTTCGTCGCGCCGTGTTTTGCCATCAGCTCGTCGACGAGCCGCTCCTCCGCCGCCACGCCCTCGCTGGTCCCTTCGAGGACCGCAAAGAGCATGCCTCCGACCTCCGGGACGTGCTTTCCCATGAGCTTGAGATACCTGAAATGCGCCCCGTCCAAAACGGCGATGTGCACCGGGCTTGCGGGGCTCCGGGTGAGCGCTTCGAGCGGCCCGGCGAGCGCCTCCGTGGAGGCCGTGGAGTAGGCCAGCGGCCGTCTGCATTCGGGGACGGGCCGAAGCCTCACCGCCACTTTCGTTATGAAGCCGAGCGTTCCCTCCGCCCCGGCGAACAGGGCGGCCAGGGAGAACGGCGCGTTGCGCGTGTTCACCACGCTCCCGTCGGCCAGTACGGCCTCCACCCAGGCCACCTGCTCGAATGCCGTTCCGTACCCGTAGGAGCACAATCCCGCTCCGTTGGTGCTGAGCCACCCGGCGACGGTCGCCACGGGGCTTGAGCCCGGATAGGCTCCCACCGTCAGGCCCTTTTTCTCGGCCGCATCGGCCAGCTGCTTCCAGGTGACGCCGGGCTCGCAGACGGCCAGCCTCTCTTTTTCGAAAAGCTCGATGCCCATCATGAAGTTCAGGTCCACCACGATGCCGCCCATCGTCGGCACGCAGCCCCCGAATCCCCAGGAGCCGCCTCCGCGGGGCGTGAGCGGGATGTCGTGCGCCAATGCAAAATCCAAAAGCCTGATGACGTCGTCTCTGCCCCTTGCGAGCACGACCGCGTCCGGTATCCGCTTGAAGACGACCTCGACCTCCCGGGGAAGCGGGGCCAGGTCGTGCGAGTATAGTATCCGGTCGTAATTATCGAACGAAACGTTTCTTTCGCCGACGAGCTCCTTGAGCTCCTCCTTCTGCTCCGCGGACATGTTCGGGTGCAAATTGAAAAAAGGATACGCAGGCCCCTCCTTCAATTTCCCCGCTGCCGCGGCGAGCCGGCCCTTGGGGTTGAGCTTGAGCTCGGGGTCAAAGACCAGTTTCAGCCGGGCCGAAAGCCCGGCGGCGCCCTCGTCCGCCTCCACGGGGGTGGGCCCGGGATAGCCTTTCTCCGCCCAGGCGCGGGCCATTTCGCCGGCCGGGGAGGCGCTGAGGCGCACCCAGCCCTGTTCGACCGAACCGGAAAGCGCTCCGGCGGCCGAAAGGGCCCCGAAAGCCTCCCCGAGCTCCGGCAGGGGGATGCGATATTCGCCGGCGCCCGAGGCGGCGTCGTAGAGGACCTGCGCCTCCATAGCCTTCGCGCCGTGCTTTGCCGCCAGCCCTTCTATCTTGTTTGCCGCAATGGCGCAGAGCGCCTCGTCGCCCTCGACGACGATGCGGACGGCCGCCTCATCCTTGAAAGCGCGGAAATCCAGATGGTAGAGGGACGGGGCGTTCTTCAGGACCTCCCCGACGAACGGCAAAAGCCCCGGGGCCGGGACCGAATAGGTCCTGCTGCGGAGCCCTCCGAGCGGAACGAGCTTGAACGCCGCGCGCCGAAGAGTGGCCAGCTCGCCGCCGGAGCCGAGCAATAGCGCGCCGAGATTCGAGGCCGAGGCAAAATCCGAAAGGGTGGGATAGCCCGTCTTTATCTTGGAGCCGGAGCCGGTGGAAAACTTCAAGCTGCGGACCGCCGAGAAGGGCTGCCCGTACCGCAGGACGCCCATGGAGGGAAGGCCCCCCATCAGCCATTCCGCCACGGTCGCATTTCCCGACAATGGCTGGACCGGAACGAGGAAGCCCGCCTTTCTGGCCGCTTCCGCAAGCTCGGACCATTTCGTGTCCGCGCTGCAGGATATGCTCAGGTTCTTGGCATCCACATCCACGGACATGAGAGCCACCCTTCAGGTCCGAATAGCCACGACGAGGAACGGGACGATCGCAAGCACCGCGCCTATGCCTATGGCCAAAAGATATATGATGGTGGGCAGGAGGACATCCATGATTATGCTCATGCCGGATATTATGTTGCCGTTGAGTATCGAGACCATCGCTGCGCCGAGCACCGTCAGGCCGATTACGAGGAATCCCGTGCCGTACACGCGAGGCTTGCCCCGGGACCAGATGAGCATGAAGGCTCCGAGCGCTGCCAGAAGCACCCCGAAAGTGAGCAGGAGGAGCAGCACGAACGGGCCTCCCATAATAGCAAAGTCTGCCATGTATTCGACCTAGAGCGGCGGAATTCAGTCTTGGTATTTAGTTATTTTCCTATATGTCATGGATACGCTCTCGATTCTTCGCCCCCCCGACCCCTATTTGCCGGTGAGAAGCAGCCGCAGGATCCTGGCGTAGTTGACCTTTATTCCCTTGACCGGCCAGTACAGCTCGCCCTTCCAGCAGAGCTGCCCGCCGGCGCCCTCCGAAAGCGCCCCGCCGGCCTTTCGCTTCGAGGGCCCCAACCCCGCTCGTTCCATGAGTTCCCTCGCCACGGAGTTCTGCCTCTCCACCTCTTCGGCCGTCTTCCGGTCGATCCGGCCGTGCTTGAGCTTCAGGCGGTTGAGCCGGGCGCCGGCCTCGTACGAGGCGTCCACGATGTCCGAACGGCTCAGCCATTGCGTCTCGTAGTTCAGGGAATCCTTCCAGGTCGGCGCAAGCAGCGCCCGCCGGTGCTCCTCGAGCGACGAGAAGAGCAGCCTGTATCCGTGCTTTTCGGGCTCCTCGAATGCGGCGCTGCCCGGGTCGATGAACGGGGCCAGGGGCGAGATAAAAGCCGAAAGCCCCGTGCCGATGCCGCCCGGGTGGCGCTTCATGAGCTCACCGCAGTATTCCACGGTCCCCCTCACGGATTCCCGGTCCTGGCCCTTCAGGCCTATCATGAAGAACACGTCGAGCTTCCCGCATCCTGCAGCCATCGATTCGCCAAGGCATTTTTCGAGCGACCTGGTCGAGTAGGGCCTTCCCTGAGCCTTCCTCACCTCCTCATCGTGGCTCTCCGGCGATATCTGGATGTCGAATCTTTCCGTGGCCCGGGAAAGCTCCTTTGCGTAACCGGCCGGAGGGGGCGTGAAATACTCGAACACGACGCGCGCGTCCGTCCCGGTTTCCTTCAGCTCCTTCAAAAGGGCCGCGACGTATCTTTCGCCCGCCATCCGCGGGTCGTGGACGACGAACACGGCGGCCCGGAAGAACTCGTGCGCCGAGGCAATTTCGGCCGCCACCTTCGCAGGGCTTCTCAGGCCCAGGCGCTCCCTGCCCATGAACCCGCTGTAGCATTTCTTCGAGCCGCCGCATGCCAGGCAGGCGTGGACGCACCCTCTGAACGGGAGCGCCATGGTGAGCGGGCGCTCCCTCCAGGCAAGGTAGGGAAGGTGGCCCTTGATGTCCCGGTGCCGCACCGTCGACCGGAGCATCACCCGGTAGTCGATGTTTATATGGTCCAGGTTGTCGGGGACATGCGAGAGCGGATTGGAACGGACCTTCGACCCGTCCCGCCAGGTGAGGTTCTCCACCCTGTCGAGGGGCCCGTCCTTTCCAAGCGCCTCCAGGAGCTGGAGCATCGGGACCTCGGTGGAGTCCCCTCTCAGGACGAGGTCCACCTGCGGATAATCCCGAAGTATCACGTCGTGGAAATAGGTCGACGAAATTCCCCCAAAAACCACCTTGGCCCGGGGGTTCTCCTCCTTGACCAGCCGGGCAAGCTCCAGCGCCCCCTGGGCGTGGACGAGCCAGTGCAGGTCAATTCCGACGACAGGGGCGTCCAGCGAGGCCAGGGTCTTGCGCAGGTCGAACCGGTCCGAGAGAAGCATCCGGACCGCGGCGTTGAATATCCTGACGCGGAAGCCGCGGCGCTCCAGGTACTCGGCGATGGTGAGGAACCCGATGGGGTAGATCTCGAACACGGGCGTGGCGGGGATGACGTCGCTTACCGGCCCCCACATCACCGTCTCCTTGCGGAAGTCGTAGACGCTCGGCGGATGGAGCAGGAGCAGGTCCGTTCTGGCCATGTCGGGCCGTGGCATGCGCGGCGGCGATGATAAAGCTTGCCTGGGGAAAGCGGACAGCGGACAGCGGACGGCGGTCGTACGCCGTACGCCGCACGCAGAACGCTGTACGCCGAACCGGAATTGCCCATTGCTCCAACTACATTCGAAAAGGCCGATCTATTGACTCAATATATATATATGAAATATTCAATACGGGTCTAATCTGACGGGTACAAAATGACACAGGGGGACTATCTGCCGGTAGCCATCTTCGCCCTGATAGCGGTGCTGTTCCCGTTCATATCGTTTCTCGCCACGCGGTTTTTCAGGCCCTCGAAACCGAAGGCGCTCAAGGAGCAGACCTACGAGTGCGGCGAGGTCCCGACGGGAAATGCACGCATCCAGTTCTCCTTCCAGTACTACATATTCGCGCTCATATTCGTGGTCTTTGACTCTGTGACCGTGTTCGTGCTCCTCTGGGCGCTCGTTCTCCCGGGCATCGACCTGGTGGCCAAGCTCTACATGTTCCTTTTCCTCCTCGTTCTCTTTGGGGTCCTCGCATACGCCCTGAAAAAGGAGGAAGCGGTAAAGATATAGCGACGGGGCGGGCGCAGGCCGAATGATAACGGGGGCAAAGGGGAACACGATGGGAACCGAAGAGGATGGAAAGGAGGCCGAGGCAACGGAGCCGAAGGCCCGGGTTACCGAGGAGAAAGAGGCCGTGGAGGTCCCCGTGGACGAGGACGAGGAGGCTTCCCCGCAGGGTCCTTCCGTGATACTGGCCTCGCTGGACGGCCTGGTCGACAAGCTCGTGGGTCTGGTGGACTGGGGCGCCGGGCTGGTCAACATAAAGCCCCTGGTGAACAAGATAGCAAGGCCGCTCTTCGGCTGGTCCCAGCGTGCATCCGTGTTCGCGCTCCACAGCGGCCTCGCCTGCTGCGCGATGGAGATGGGCGTGGTGGGGATGCCCAGGCTGGACAGCGAGAGGCTGGGCGTGGTGTGGTTCGCCTCCCCGAGGCGGTGCGACGTCCTCCTCGTGAACGGCTGGATCACCAAGAAGATGCGCCCGGTCCTTCGGACGCTCTACGATCAGATGCCGGAGCCCAAGTGGGTCATAGCGATGGGCGAGTGCGCCATCTCCGGCGGCCCGTGGCACGATTCTTACAATGTCATATACGGCGCGGACGAGGTGGTCCCGGTGGACATCTACATCCCCGGATGCCCGCCGCGGCCCGAGGCGCTGCTCGATGCCCTCGGGAAGCTCCAGAAGAAGATAGCAAAGGAAGGGACGACCTCCGGGCTGATGGTGGGGTGAGCAGGACGGCGGGCTTTGAGGATGCGGTGGTGCTGGGATTGGGAAAACTCCCGGAGGCGGTGCTCGAGGCCACCGTCCAGAAGCCCAAAAGGGTCCTGGCCAAGGTCAAGCCCGAAAAGGTCGTCGATGTCTGCCGGCGCCTCAAGGGCGTCGGCTTCGACCATCTCTCTTGCATCACCTGCGTCGACTACGATACGGAATTAGAGATGGTGTACCTGCTCTGGTCGTTCAAGGAAAAATGCCTCATCGAGCTCCGGGCACGAATCAGCGGGACCGAACCCGGAATACAATCGCTGACCTCGCTTTGGACCGGCGCCGAGTTCCACGAGCGCGAGGCGTACGACATGTTCGGCGTGCTCTTCGAGGGTTGCCCGAACCTGACCCGCGTCCTTTTACCGGACGAATGGACCGTCTTCCCGCTCCGGAAGTCCTTCAAGGTCGAAAGCATCCACGAGAAGAGGAAGCGGCTGGACGCGGATAAAGCGAAGGCGGAGAAGGCGAAGGCAGCGGCGGCCGCTCCGGCGCCGGCCTCGCCCCCGCCGCCGGCCGCGCAGGCGCCCGCGTCGCCGCCGGCGCAGGCCGCCCCGCCGCCGGCCGCGCAGGCACCCGCGTCGCCGCCGGCGGAGGCGCCCCCGCCTCAGCCGGCGCGCCCGCTTCCTCCGGACCAGGTGATAGCGCCCATCTACTCGCAACCGATACTCAAGATAATCCTGCCGGAGGGGCAAGCCCCGAAAGGGGAGAAGCCCCCGCCGCCGCCCCCGCCATCACCGCCAGCGCCCGCCGACGCCGCCGTCAAGAAGGAGGTGCCGAAGCCATGACGGAGATGTGGCTCAACATGGGCCCGCAGCACCCCTCGACGCACGGCCTGTGGGACCTGCTCGTGCGAGTGGACGGCGAGACCATCAAGGAAGCCGTGACGAAGATAGGCTACCTCCACAGGGGCGTGGAGAAGATAGCCGAGAACCGGACCATAGAGAAGTTCCTCCCGATAAATGACAGGCTCTGCTACGTGGCCAACAGCTCCTGGACGACGCTGTTCGTGATGAGCGTCGAGGAACTGCTTGAGGTGGTCCCGCCCGAGAGGGCGCAGTACATCCGGGTGGTCCTGCTCGAGCTCCAAAGGCTCGCCAGCCATCTCGTGTGGCTCGGCGCCTACTGCTCCGACATGGGCCTGCTCACGATGATACTCTGGGCCTGGCGGGACCGGGAGCCGGTGCTGGACCTGTTCCAGTTCCTGACCGGGGCGCGCATCACGCACAATTTCCCGAGGGTGGGCGGGGTCCGAAACGACCTGCCGCCGACGTTCAAGGAGCGCACCCTCAAGGTGATGGACTACCTGGACGAGCGTTTCAAGGAATATGACAAGATATGCGGTCAGAGCGAGCTCTTCCAGATGCGCACGATGGGCATCGGGGTGCTCCCCCTGGAGAAGGCCATCAGCCTGGGCTGCACCGGCCCGGTGCTCCGCGCCTCCGGCCTGGAGCAGGACGTGCGAAAGGAGGCCCCCTACCTCGTCTACGACAAGCTCGACTTCAAGGTCCCCACCGGCAGGAACGGGGACGGCTGGGACAGGTACACCGTGCGGCTCGAGGAGATGAGGCAGAGCGTCTCGCTGGTGAGGCAGGCGCTGGCCAATATGCCCGAGGGCGATTACATAATTCCCAACTTCAAGATGCCCAAGGTCCTGCCGGATAGGGCGGTCTACACCCGCGCCGAGGACCCGCGCGGAGAAGGGGCGGTATATATCGTGGGCGACGGCAAGACCAACCGGCCCTACCGGCTGAAGATACGCAGCCCGACGTACGTGCATCTTCTGGCCATACCCCACTACATCCAGGGGGCCAGGATATCCGATGTCCCGATAATAATGGGCGGGGCGGACCCGTGCATGGCGGAGGTCGACCGCTGAGGGAGGCTTGGAAAGAAGATGGACCTGTACTCGGCTGTTCACGGTCTGGTGAACTGGTTGGTGGGGGGGCTGCTGTGGCTGTTCGACAGCATAGGCTTCAAGGGCCCCGTCATCCAGTTCGTTCGCTGGCTCTACGGGTGGCTGGAGCACACTATCACCGTGGCCGTGGTCGTCGTCCTGGTCCTCGTCATAGGACTGCTGATGGTCGTCCTGATGCTTTGGATAGAGAGGAAGCTCATAGGGCGCCTGGCCGACCGCCGGGCGACGATGCTCGGCTTCCGGGGCATCGGCAAGGGCACCGGCGCCATCCAGCTCTTTGCCGACGCCATCAAGCTCTTCGTTAAGGAGGACCTCGCCCCGAAAGGGGCGGACAAGCACGTGTTCACCGCCGGCCCCTCCATACTCGTCGCCTCCTCGGTGCTGGTCCTGGTAGCCATACCCATGAGCAACGGTTTTGCGGCCTCTGACCTCAGCGACGGCCTCCTGTTCGCGCTGGCTGTTTTCGCCTTCGCGCCCTTTGCCGTGTTCCTCTCGGGCTGGTCGGCCAACAGCAAGTACACCCTGATAGGAGGCATGCGCTCCGCCACCCAGATGATAAGCTGCGAGATCCCCTTCCTGCTGTCGACAGCCGGGGTCGTGATGCTCGCCGGCTCGTTCAAGCTCTCCGACATCGTGGCGGCGCAGGGCGACCTCTGGTTCGTGTTCCTCCAGCCCGTCGCCTTCGCCGTGTACCTGGTCGCGATGATATCCGAGATTGAAAGGATACCGTTCGACCTACCGGAAGCTGAAGCGGAGCTGGTCGAGGGCTGGCAGACCGAGTTCAGCGGGCTCAAGTTCGCATTCTCCATGATGGCCGGGTACATCCGCGGCTACGTCGGCTGCGCCCTCGGCGTGATACTGTTCTTCGGCGGATGGTCCAGCCCGGTGCCGGCCTACAGCCTGCCCCTGCCGTGGGGCGGCGAGTTCTCCGGGCCGGTGCCCGAGCTGTGGTTCCTCATCAAAGTACTACTCTTGTTCATGTTCCTCGTCTGGGTCCGGTCCGCGCTCGGCCGGGTGCGGGTGGACCAGATAGTGAACATCGGGTGGAGGCGGCTGCTCCCCCTGGCGGTCTTCAACCTCACCCTCACGGTGGCGCTGTTTGCGTTCGCCCCCGAGCTTGAAAGCAACAATCTCGTCATGGGGGCTGCATTCTTCGTGCCCGCGCTCGGCCTCATCCTCATGTTCTGGAAATGGGGGTGGTTCAAATGATCGGGCGGCCGCTCTGGATAACGCTGAAGTACCTTTTGCGCGGCATTCGCCGCCGGCCGGCCACGGTGCTCTATCCTTTCGAAAAGATCCGTCTCCCCTACCAGTGGCGCGGCCTTCACCGGCTGGATGACGGAAGGTGCACCGGCTGCGGCGCCTGCTCCCGCTCCTGCCCCAACATCTGCATCGAGATGGTCCAGGTGGCGGAGAAGAAGAAGAGGCCCTCCATAGACATAGGCCGCTGCCTGTTCTGCGGGTACTGCGTGGACGCCTGCCCGTTCAGCGCGCTGCACATGACCGGGCAATACGAGCTGGCCGTCTTTTCCCGAGAAGAGCTGCGGCTTTCGCCGGAAGCGCTCATGAAGGTCGAGGACGTGAGGGAAGGGACGATCGACGAGGAGCTCTGGGTGAGAGCCTACGGCGGCGAGGAGATACCCGCCTGGCCGCCGGTCCCCGAGAAGCCCGGCAGGGGTAAGAAGGACGAGGGTAAGAAGGACGAGGGTAAGAAGGACGAGGGTAAGAAGGACGAGGGTAAGAAGGAAGACGTGAACAAGGCTGAAGGAAAGATGGACGCTGTGAAGCGGACACCGGAGGCAGCCAGATGATCGGCTGGGACACCCTCTTCTTCGTGATACTGGCCGCGGTCACGCTCATAAGCGCCGTACTGACGCTCCAGGCCCGGGAGATAATCCACAGCGTCATATTCCTCTGCTCGACATTTGTGGGTGTGGCGGGAATCTACTTCCTCCTCAACGCCGAGTTTTTGGGCATCATCCAGATACTGATATACATCGGCGCCGTCACCGTTCTCATCGCGTTCGCCATCATCCTGACCAGGCGGGAAATAATGGACAAGGAAGGAGGCGGGGCGTAGGATGGCCGAGCCTCTTTCGGAGAGCCGGAAAAACGAAGCGGCGCAGAAGCCCGATGCGCCAAAAGCCCCGGCTACGCCCGGGTTCGTGTGGAAGGAGTACCACGGCAAGCTGCTCGCGGTGCTCTTTTTCCTGGCGCTCATATGCCTTTTCCTCGTCCAGGCGCCCTGGGCGACGGATACGACCGGGGAATCGCAGAACCAGACCACACCGCCGCTTGCGGAGCTCATGTTCGGAGGCTTTGGAGCAAGCTTCCTTATGCTTTCCATCGTCATGGGCGTGGCCCTGATAGGCGGGCTGTTCTTGGCCAAGGAGGACCCGGCGGACGACGAACCGGGGCCGAAAGAGGGCGACGGGAACGGGGGTGCGCCAAAATGATCCCCCTGTCTGCATTCCTCGTTTTCTCGGCGATGCTCTTCTGCATCGGCCTCTACGGCGTCCTGACGCGCCGGAGCGCCATCGTGACGCTCATGAGCATAGACATCATGCTGAACGCGGCCAACATCAATTTCGTCGCATTTTCCGCATACTCGTCACCGTTCGAGCTTTCGGGCCAGGTCTTCACCGTGCTCTCGATAGTCATAGCGGCCGCCGAGACTGCTGTCGGTTTGGCGATAATGCTCGCCGTGTACCGGTTGAAGGGAAGGATGAACGTCCGTTTGTTGAAGGAGCTGAAATGGTGATGCGTATGAATATGGAATCAGCTCCGGCGGCGGGAAGGATGGTGAACGAAGGATGATGTGGGTGGAGTGGGCCTGGCTCATCCCCGTCTTCCCGCTGGTCGCATTCCCGTTGATACTCTTCTTCGGGAAGAAGATACCCAAAGGGGGAGGCCTCCTTGCCATAGTGGCCGTGGCCCTTTCGTTCATCCTCTCGCTGCTTGTCCTCGTCGATGTCACCCAGGGGAATCTCCCCGCCGCCGCATCGGGCGCGGAAGGCGAAGGCGGGGGAGAAGGGGTCGCCGTTTACGAGAGCTCGATGACCTGGGCCGGCGTCCCGGGGATGAAATCGCCGCTCGAGGTCGGCGTCCAGATAGACCATCTCACCTGCCTGATGCTCATCGTGGTCTCGCTCATCAGCCTGCTGATAGTGATATTCTCCATCGGGTACATGGCCCACGAGGAGGCGAAGCCCCGGTACTACGCGGAGATATCGCTTTTCATCGGCGTGATGCTCGGGCTCGTCGTCGCCAACAATTTCCTGCTCTTGTTCATATTCTGGGAGCTCGTCGGATTGTGCTCGTACCTGCTCATCGGTTTCTGGTACAAGAAACCGGAGGCGGCGGCGGCGGCCAAGAAGGCGTTCCTCGTTACGAGGGTCGGCGACATACTGTTCCTCGTGGGCATCATCGCGATATACAACTCCTTCGGGACCCTGAACTTCCAGGATATCCAGGAGCAGATCAAGGCGGCGCTGGCAGGTAATGCGCTGGACGTCGGGGCGCTCACCACTATGGCGCTGCTCGTCTTCGGCGGGGCGGTGGGCAAATCGGCGCAGTTCCCACTCCATGTCTGGCTTCCGGACGCGATGGAGGGCCCGACCACGGTCAGCGCGTTGATACACGCCGCGACGATGGTCAACGCCGGCGTGTACCTGGTCGCCCGCTCCTACTTTTTGTTCGAGCACGCCCCGGACGCGCTGCTCACGGTGGCGTGGATAGGCGGCGTCACGGCGTTCATGGCGGCCTCGATGGCCATGGTGCAGCATGATATCAAGCGCGTCCTGGCCTATTCCACGGTGAGCCAGCTCGGCTACATGATGCTGGCGCTGGGCGTGGGCGGCTACTCGGCGTCGATGTTCCACCTCCAGAACCACGCCTTCTTCAAGGCGCTGATGTTTTTGGCCGCGGCCAGCATCATACATTCCATGAACACCAACGACATGCGCCAGATGGGCGGCCTGCGCAAAAAGATGAAGCTGACCTACATCACGATGACCGTGGGGGTCATAGCCATCACCGGCGTGCTCCCGCTCTCGGGGTTCTGGAGCAAGGACGAGATAATCGTCACGGTGTTCCATTCGGGGAACCTGCCCCTGCTCTTTTTGGCCGTGCTGACCGCTTTCTTCACCGCCTTCTACATGTTCCGCCTGTGGTACCTGACGTTTGCCGGCGAGCCCCGCTCCGATGAAGCCGGCCATGCGCACGAATCCCCCTACATCATGACCGCGCCTCTGATAATCCTGGCGGGGTTTGCCGCCACCACCGGATTCATCGGCACGCCCTGGTGGCCCCGGTTCCAGGAGTTCGTGCGCTGGGGCGAGCACGGCGAGGCGGGATTCGACCTGGTCTCTGCGGGCTTGATGGGCCTGTCAGTCGGCGTGGCCGTCGTAGGGCTGTACCTGGCATATGTCCTCTACTCCAGGAAAAGCGCCTCTCCGGACGATTACATTTCCGCCGGGGCTTGGAGATCCATCCACAAGCTTGTCACTGAAAAGTACTACCTGGACCATCTCTACCTGGCGTTCGCCAACAAGGTCATCTACGGCTTCTCGAGGCTCTCCGACTGGTTCGACATCAAGGTCATCGACGGCGCCGTGAACGGCATAAGCAACGGCGCGGTCGGCTCGGGCGAGCGCTGGAAAAGGCTCGTTTCGGGGAATGTGCAGCACTACGCGGTCGGCATCGTGATAGGAATGTGCCTGCTGCTTCTGCTCATGGCCTACGCGCTGCCCGCGCTTTCCGGGCTGCTTGGCGACTGGCCCGGCCTCAGCAACTGGCACTGGTGGGAGGGATGGGGATGGTAGAACTCCCGGTGCTCAGCCTCCTGGTGCTGGTCCCGTTCATCGGGGCAATTATAGTATTCCTGCTCCCGGAGCGCCGGGCCGCGGCGGCCAGATGGATAGCGCTCGTGTTCAGCCTCCTGCCGCTGCTTTTATCCATCTACCTCTACTGGCTGTTCTGGTCGGTCCAACCGGCGACGACCGGCTACCTCACGTCGGACAACCTCCAGTTCCAGGAGAATTACGCCTGGGTCCCGTCGCTGGGGATATCCTACTCGCTGGGCGTGGACGGCATCAGCCTCCCGCTTGTTTTCCTTACGGCGTTGCTCTCCTGCCTTGCCATCGTCTTCTCCTGGTCGGAGAAGCGCCGGCCCCGCGAGTACTTCGGCCTGATGCTCATCATGGAAGTAGGCGTCGCCGGGGTGTTCATGGCCCTCGACTTCTTCCTGTTCTATATTTTCTGGGAAGTGGTCCTGATACCGATGTACTTCCTGATAGGCATCTGGGGCGGGCCGAGGAAGGACTATGCCGCCATCAAGTTCTTCATATACACCCACGTGGCCAGCGTGGTCATGCTCCTGGGCATAATGGGCCTGTACTTCCAGTGCAAGGCGGTGCTGGGATACGGCACCTTCAGCATGCTCGAGATAGCGCAGGTCTCCCCGACGCTTTCGGCCGGTTTCCAGTATGTGGCCTTCGCCGCCCTGTTCTTCGGATTTGCGGCGAAGATGCCCAGCGTGCCCTTCCATACCTGGCTGCCGGACGCGCACGTTGAAGCGCCCACAGCCGGCAGCGTCCTGCTCGCCGGCCTGCTCCTCAAGATGGGAGGCTACGGCCTCATAAGGGTCGCCCTGCCGCTCCTGCCGGTCGGGGCGAAGGCGGCGGTCCCCGTCATGGTCGTGCTCGCCGTTGCCAGCATCGTGTACGGCGCATTCCTCTGCATCGCCCAAAACGACCTCAAGAAGATGGTGGCCTATTCCAGCATAAGCCACATGGGCTTCGTGATGCTTGGGGCGGCCACTTTGTCCTCCATCGGCATCAGCGCGGCCGTCCTCCAGATGTTCACCCACGGGCTCATCACCGCCGTCCTGTTCATGATGTGCGGTGTTATCCACCACTCCGCCGGGACGCGTGAGATAAGCCGCATCGGAGGGCTGGCCCAGAAGATCCCCGTGGCCGCTGCCGTCTTCCTTGCCGGTTCGCTGGCCTCGCTTGGCCTGCCGGGCCTCGCCAGCTTCATAGGCGAGTTCCTCGTCTTCTACGCTGCATTCGTCGCTTTCGGCGTATGGATGTGGGTTCCCGTCACGGCGGTCGCCCTGACCGCCGCATACTACCTGTGGGCCGCGCAAAGGGTGCTCTTCGGCAAGTTCAAACTGGAACTTCCGGAAAAGGAGAAGGGCCACCTGGACGACCTGCATGTCCACGAGGCTGTCGCGCTGGGCATCCTGGTCGGGCTGATATTGCTTGTCGGCCTGTTCCCGTCCCTGGTCCTGGACCTTACGAATCCCGTGGCCGGCGCCCTGGCCGGTCTTCTCGGGGGGGGTGGCTGAGTGGCCGCCACGTTCTCTGAGATCGCGCAGCTCCTGGCGGACAACCGCCACCTCGCACCCGAAATACTCCTGGTGGTCTTTGCGTTCATCATCCTGGGCGCCTCGTTCTCCACCTGGAGCCGCAAGGCGCTGGGATGGCTCGCAGTCGTCCCCCTGCTCGTCTCGTTGTTCCTCGTTGCCGGGATGATGGGATTCTTCGATATGGGGCTGCTCGGCCTTGCCTCGTTCGCGGGCCCCGTGAACGTCGAATTGGCCGGCGGAGCCCTTTCGATAAACGCCTACTCGCTGATATTCAAGTTCGTGTTCCTGTCGGTGGCCCTGATGGCCGTCCTCTCCTCGCTTTCGTTCCTTACGGAGAAGGACCGGCACGTCGGCGAATACTACTCGCTCATCCTCATCTCCACCGTGGGAATGATGATAGTCGCCTCCGCCAACAACCTGGTCCCGCTCTTCGTGGGCATCGAGATAGCGAGCATATCGACCTACGCCCTGGCGGCATTCCGCAAGCGGGACGGAAAGAGCGCCGAGGCGGGCATGAAGTACTTCATCATCGGGGCGACCTCCTCGGCCATCCTTCTGTACGGCATGTCCATCCTCTACGGGATATCGGGGACGCTTGACATCCCCATGCTCTCCCAAAGAATAGGCGAGAGCGCCTGGGAGCCGGCGACCATCGTCGGGCTCTCGATGCTCACCGCCGGGCTGGGCTTCAAGATGGCCGCGGTGCCGTTCCATATGTGGGCGCCTGACGTTTACGAAGGCTCGCCGACCCCGATAACGGTGCTGCTTGCAGCCGGTTCGAAGAAGATGGCTTTTGCCGCCGCATTCAAGATATTCATAGTGGGGCTCGTCGCGGCGAAGGCGGACTTCGGCTTTGCCATCGCCGTCGTCTCGGTTCTCACGATGACGGTCGGCAACGTGACGGCCCTGTCCCAGACCTCCGTAAAACGCATGCTGGCCTACTCCTCCATCGCCCAGACAGGCTATATCCTCATAGCCGTCGCGGTGGGCACGAAGACGGCGCTTGCCGGAGGCCTGCTCCACGTGGTAACGCACGCCTTCATGAAAGGAGGCGCGTTCGTCGCCGTGGCCGCCATAGCCTACCTCATATCGTCCGAAAAGCTGGGCGACTACAAGGGGCTGGCCAGGCGCGCTCCCCTGCTCGCCTTCTGCATGGCCGCGTTCCTGCTCTCGCTGGCCGGGATACCGCCTCTTGCGGGCTTCTGGAGCAAGTTCGTGCTCTTCTCCGGCGCGGTGGAGGCCGGGGGCTGGTATTCGTGGCTGGCCCTTGCCGGCGTCCTCAACAGTGCCCTTTCGCTCTACTACTACGCCCGGGTGATAAAGTACATGTATGTCGAGGAGCCGGCCGAGAAAGCCCCAACGCTTCGGCCCGTCCCGATGCCGTACGCGGCGGCGCTCCTCATCGCGATGGCCGCCGTCATCCTGATAGGGCTCTACCCGCAGCCGTTCATAGACGCCGCGACGACTGCAGCGGGGACGCTGCTGCCGTAGAGGCGGCAAACAGAGGATGTGGTTGACGTGGCTGGTTTCGGTCTGGGTGGCAACGAGCTGCTGATAATCGTGCTGGCAGCCGGACTGCTCTTCCTCGGAGGGAAGAAGATCCCCGAGCTTGCCAAGGGGCTCGGAAGGGCGATGGGGGAGTTCCAGCGGGGCCGGATGGAGGTGGAAAAGGAGCTCACAGGGGCCTTCCCGACCGATGAAGACCAGCCCGGGGCCCCGGACGGGGATCAAGCCACGACGAAGGTCAGGAAGCTGAAAGGCGACCACCCGTTGCCCGACGATGCCATGACCGGGGAAAGCCGGGTGGTCAAGGCAGCCCGGGCGCTCGGCATCGAGACCGAGGGAAAGAGCGAGGAAGAGCTGAAGAGGGAGATAGCGAAGATAGCAGAATCGTAGCTCCAGTTCACCCGATGAACGCCGGGATCAGGTAGCCCGCCGTTATCAGGATTCCCGTTGCCGAATGCACCAAAATGGTCCTGGCCTGCGCCGGGATGTATTTCGGGACGCAATCATAGTTGCCAAACGCGATTTTTATGATGTTAACTGCAACCGGAATTGTGATCAACGCCATCAGCGTCCATAGCGGCATGATCCCCAAAACGACCCCAAGAACAATGCTTGCATAATTGAGCCCGAAGAGCACCGGCACGAGCTTTACCGCCTGCGCCTTTCCCAAAATGACCACCAGATGTCTCTTCCCGGCCATCCTGTCCGCTTCGTAATCGGGAATCTCGTTCACGTACAGGATGGCCGCCACCAGGACCCCGATGGGGATGGAAACGACCAAGGCTTCGAATGTGATGGTGCCGGCCAGGACGTAATAGGCTCCGAGGACCGTCAGGGGCCCCAGGGCGAGCCCGGTCAGGATCTCCCCCAGCCCCCGGTATCCGAATTTGAAGGGCGGGGCCGTGTAGAAGTAGCCGATGAACCCGCCGGCGCCGGCCAATACGAGCACAAGATACCCGACCCTCAATGTCAGATAGACCGCTATCAGGAATCCCAGGGCGAAGCAGGACAGCGCGACATACAGCACCTTGCCGGGCTTCAGGGTCGCCTCCGGCAAGAACGGGCTGCCGCCGCTGAAGGGCGTCCGGTTCTTGTTTTGGACGTCGGCCCCGCTTCGGAAATCAAAATAATCGTTTATGAAATTGGTGCCGGCATGCGCCAGTATCATGCCCGAAACGACGAGGAGAAAAAGGACCGGGTCAAAATGGCCGTGATAGTATGCGACCGCCCCGCCCATCAGTGAGGGCATTATCACTGCGACGAAAAACGGCGCCCTTGACGCCATCGTCCAGGTCTTCAGATCCATGTGAACGCGCTTATAATAAGACGAAGATAAAATGGTTTCGGACGCAAGGCCCCGTCATATCTCCTGGCGGAAGGGGCCGCTGTCCGAACACGGGCGCCGCCACGGCGGCGCCGGGCTGCCCGGTAACGACCTCACTGCCTTTGGTGAATTCCGGATTCGAGCAGTGCCGTGTCGCCGCCTATGTAATATACCCTGGGTCCGGTGCCGAGCTCCGGCTTCAGGACCGTCGTCGCCTTCGTGGTGACCAGCCTGGAAACCTCGCTGGTGTTGTCCTTCAGGTCCCCAAAGGTCCTGGCTCCCGCCGGACAGGCCGCCACGCAGGCCGGATCCAGGCCCTTCTTCACCCTCTGGTCGCAGAAGGTGCACTTGTCCACAGCCTTGAGCCTCGGGTGGACGAAGCGCATCCCGTACGGGCAGGCCATCATGCAATACTTGCACCCGATGCAGCGGTCGTACCTCTGAAGCACTATCCCGTTTTCGTCCTGGTAGGTGGCCCCGACGGGGCAGACCTTGACGCACGGGGCGTGCTCGCAGTGGTTGCAGAGCCGGGGCAGGAAGAGGTGTTTCTCGGTCTGTCCGGAGGTCTTCTTGATCTTGGTGACCCAGGACCGCCACACGCCCGCGGGCAGGTCGTAGGTCTCCTTGCAGGCCTGGGTGCACGAGTGGCAGCCCATGCATTTGTTGAGGTCTATGATCATGGCGTAGCTGGCCCGCTCACCGCCTGCGGTGTCGCTTGCGGCCAGCGCAGACCCCAGCGGCGATTTGGACCCCTGGAGCCCGACGAGCCCGATCTGGGCCGCCACGAGCAGCCCGCCGAGGCCCATGGCGGCCCGGACGAAGGCCCTCCGGTCCATCCCGTCTGGAACGGGCGCCGGGGTTGCCGGCGAGCTCGCGGTAATTGCCAGGGCCCAGGCGCGCTTTTCGGCCTTTGCGGCCAGGGGTTGAAGCGGAAGCAGCCGGAACGCGACATAGACAAGCGCGACCCCGATGGAGATGACTATCAGGACCTTCAGGATCTCCTCCAGGGTGATGGCGTAGTTTCCGAGCTCGCCCCCTGCAAGGGGTATGAACTGGCCGCCGACGATTATATTGAAGCGCATCGCCAGGATGCCCACGAGGATGAGCCCTGCGGCCGTCAGTTGGCCCCAGAGGCGCTTTCCCGTGGCGGGGAAGAGGATGATCGCGATGGGTATCATGCCGCCAAGAAGGACCTCCACGCCGAGGAACATGCCAGCCAGGGGCCCCTGCGTCAGAAGCCATACCGCGTCAGCCGTAGCGGTCCCCGAATTGGCAAGCACGATAATCTCGCAGGCGAACAAGGCCAGGTCCACCACCATCGCCCAGGCCATCAGCACCGAGAGGTTGCGCAGCGTGGGCCGGTCTGTCTTCCGTTCCCGTGAGAAATAGCGGCTGTGGACCGCGTACACTATTATGAAAAGGGCTATTCCGGAGACGAATGCGGAGGCGACGAACAGAAGCGGCATCATGACGGTGTGCCCGAGAACGTTACCTTCGACGACAGCCAGGATGAAGCCGGTGTAGCTGCAGACCATGAGCGCCAGGGGGACGCCTAGCATCCCGAGGATCCTTGCGTATTTTGCGTCCCTTAGCATCGATTCTTCCGATAGATCCTTCTGCTCCAGCGTGAGCGCCGAGTAGAATCCCCTTTTCACGATGCTCCGCGGGTTCTTCTTCACGAGTCTTACGAAGTCGGACCTGAAGATCAACCAGGCATATACCGCGCAGTTGATCGAGTAGAGGGTGAGAAGATAGACGCCCCAGGTCATCACCGACTCGGGGTTGGCGCGGTACAGGGTGGTGTAGGCCTTCGCCGGCTGCTCCAGGTCTATTATCAGAAAGAGCATGCCCAGGATGACCAGGACGAGCGAGATGACGACCCCGATCCTCGACAGGGGCTTGAACTGCCTGATGCCGAACACGTTCCCAAGCGTGGAGAGCACGAACGAGCCGGCGCTCATGCCCGCGAAAAAGATGTACATCACGATGTAGATCGGCCAGTGGACCTGGGCCACGACATCGAACAGGTACTCGAACGAGACCATTCCATTGCCCCCTCAAGCCTGCTTTCCGCCGGGCGTCCCCCTTGACCCGTGCCCCTTGACCCGTGCCCCGTCCGCTCTCTGCCGCTCTTTCTTCCTCCACCCGGAATAGATCTTCCCGCCCACGACCGCCGCGGCGCCCAGCGCCACCGTGAGCTGGACCCAGACATCCCCCAGCGACGGTATCGGGAACCTGACTCCCATTCCGACCTCGAGGCCCACCGGGACAGTATCCGTCCGTTCGTTGTTGTCCTCGTTGGCCTCCTCGACCTTCCTGTCGGGATCCACGACCACCGCTATCGCGCGCTTGCCGTCGACCTGGGGCACCCACCTGGCGCTCACCGTGACATTGCCGTTGGCCGGGACGGTGACGCCGGTTGCCAGGAAGATGGGCCTCTGGTCGCCCACGGCATAGCTCAGGTCCAAAAACTGCACCGAAAGGCCCGTGACGGCCCGGTCGCCCCGGTTCTCGATGAGCGCGCTGATGACCGTTTCCTCCTTGACGATGGCGTCTTTTTTGGACACCGCGACATTCGAAACGGACAGGTCGGGCAGCACCTTGATGGTCCGCGCCTCGCTCTGGCTTTCGGACCTGGGGTTCCTGGCGACCACGAAGAAGCTGTACACTCCGGTGGCGCTTCCCGCCGGAATGCTGGCGGCCCAATCGCCGTTTTGGGCGTCCCCGCTGCGCCGGTTCATCTCCGCGACACGGTAGGATGCCTCGCCGGCCAGCTTGAAATGCACCTGGACGCCGACCACTCCCAGCGGGTCCGAGGCTCTCGTCTGGACCTCGGGGTCCGTTCCGAACGCCACATGAGTTGGAGCCGTCACCTCGAGTTCCGGGCCCTTCGGTTTGAACACGAGCACGGTGTAGGTGCCGATGGCGGGGCTCCGGACGTCGCTCTCCCCGTCGGTGGCGGCCAGGTAGACCTCCATGGCGCCCGATGACGGGCCGGTGCCTATGTCCAGGCTCCACTGGCCGTCCTTGTCAGTGCCGTCGACCAGCCTCATCTCCTTTGTCGTGAAGTCCGCGGCTCCCGGCATCCTGTACCGGAGGACGGCAAGCTTCACTCCCGAATCGCTGTCGGTCATCCTGGCATTGATGCTCAGCGTCGAATCCGTCTCAGCCTTTTCGGGGAGGGCCGGGGGCCGGATCTCGGGCATTCCCGGCGCCACGACGGAGATGACGAACGAGCGGTTCGTCGGGCTCCGGACCGCCATCTTGGTGTCGGAAGCGGTCACGTTGAACTCGAAGGCCCCGGGCGACGGGCCGACGTTCATGCCCATGCTCCAGTTGCCGTCGTACTCCGTCCCGTCCGTCCGCGCCATCGAACCCTCCTTGAAACATTCGCCCCCGGGGGTCCGGTAGCATATGCATGCGGACCGGACGCCGTCGAAGCTGTCGATTATCCTGACCGAGATGGTCTGTACGGACCCGACCTCTGCCACTGGCGGGAACGCCACCTCGCTTATCACCGGGGGATCCACCGCCTCTTCCTGCGGGGCATTGACCGTTATGGCCACCGGGGCCGATGCCTCCGTTTCGGCGCCGTCGCCCCCGTGGACCGCAACCGCATTGATGGTGTAGGTGCCCTCGGCCGAGGGCGCGGAGAGCGTCCAGACGAATGCGGCCGGGACGCCCGTGGACAGGCCCGATCTTTCGGCGTAATTGTGCATACTGCCGCTCGGGTCGCGCACTATCGTCCACCCGTCGGCGGTGACCGATTCCTGGGTGCCGGCGGCGCCTTTCAGGAGGAATACGCCGGCGATGCCCTCGCCCGTCAGCGCCTGCTCCGTCACCGTCACCGTGACGGTCAGGACCTCTCCGGGCGCCACATCGTACTCCGAGGCCGCTATGTCCACGGTGCCTGTCCCGGTCGAGCCGTGGCAGCTCGCGCACGCGGAGGGCAGCCTGTCCCCGTCGCCTGCGCCGCTCGGGAACCCCAGGATCTCCGTCGACGACGCCAAAACCACGAGCGCGGCGACGAGCGCGCCGAGCGCCAAACCCTTGTTATTGTTCTTCATGCTCAATCCCTCTCGTATCCGGCCTGGGTATTGCCAGCTTGAAACCGCTGGACCCTCATCGTTTGGAACAGTATATATAAGTTGCGGAAATCGACGCATATGCGTCGAAAACCGCTTATACAATGCATGGGTCCGGCGATAAATGGCATCACGATGGCGGCATTCGCCGGAACCACGCCACGCTCAGCCAATGATTGACCAAATCACGTTGAATTGACAACGGGGGGTCTTCTGGTGAAAAACGCGGAAAGGCAGGCAAAGCGTGAGGTGACCCTGCCCCGACAATTCATTGGACCGTTCATTCCGCCCCGGGAACGGATCGGGGATGCACCCGGCTCACTGGCCGGGCGTCTTTCTTCGTGCGAGGTACGCCGCCGCCCCGATGACGACCCCGGCCAGCACGGCCCACACCGGCCATAGCCCCAGGAACTCCGCGGCGGTCGGCAGGGCGAACCCCTCCACCTTCGCCGGCCCCACTGAGGCGGCGGTCACGAGCTCGTTGTTCTTCTCGTCGAGCTCGTTGACAACGCCGGTGGAGTCGACCTTCACCTTGATGCGGTGGGTCCCGTTCTCCTGCGGAAGCCACCAGGCCCTGACGTCGATGGTGCCGTTCTTCGGGATGGTGAGGTTGCTTACGAGGCCGATGTACTGGGCGTCCCCGGACGGATAGAACTCGTCGAGGAACGAGACCTGGATGCCGGAAAGCTCCCGTGAGGAGTTGTTCCATACCTTCGCCTTGATGACGAGCTCCTCGTGGACCGTCGGGTCGCTTGTCGAAAATGAAACCTTGAGCAGGACCAGGTCGAGCGCCTCCGCCACCTGCACCGGGAACACCTTCGTGGAGTTGAAGAGGGTGCCGTTGGTGGCGTTCATGTAATAGCTCATGCTGCCCGGGGCGCTCTGGGCCGGCAGGACCGTGGAATAGTCCTGGTAGCCGTTGGCCCCGCCTCCGACCCGGTCCATCGGCTGCGACCGGAATGTGGCGTCCCCGACGCCCTTGTACCACAGGGTCACGGCCGCGGAATTCTTGGCGCTGGCGGAAAGGACAATGCCCGCGCCGGTGTAGGCGGACGTGGTCGGGACATGCACGATCTCGGGCTCCCACAGGGAGAGGACCGTGATGCTGTATTCGATTGTCGAGAGGCCCTGGGTGCCGTTGGTGGCATTGATGTAGTAGCTCACGGACCCCTTGCGGGTCTGCGCCGGGATGACGGCGGCGTAGCTTGCCGGCCCGGTGCTCCCTCCGGAGGTCCGGTTCATGGTCACGGAGGAAAATGACGAAGCGCCCACGTCCTTGTAGAACAGGCGCACGCCGGTGCCTGCGTCCGTCACGTTTGCCTCGATGTGTATGTCCGAGCCGATGTAGGCCGTCGATACCGGCTGGTGGGCTATCTGCGGGTTCCCGGGCGCCAGGACCTGCACGGCGTGGTCCTTCCCCGCCGAGCCGTTGGGGCTCGAGACGAAGAAAGCACCGTCGGTGGCGTTGATGTTGAAATACAGCGTTCCGGCGACCGTCTGCCCGGGTATCTCCTCCTCCCAGACCCCGTCTTTGGCATTTCCGGAGGACATTGTCAGATCGACCGTGGTGTACACGGCCGCGCCGGGTCCCTTGTAGGACAGGATGACCGTCGTCACGCCCCCGTCGTCAGCGATGGGACAGAGCACCGGGATGGGCGTGTTCAGGGGAACGGAGGCGGGGAAATCCACGTTGCCGAAAACGGGAGGCGTGTCCGCCGGGGCGGCCGCGACCGTTATCGCGACCGCCGACGACTGCTTGATGCCCTGCGGACCTTCGTATCCGAGAATCGCATCGCATGTGTAGATACCTTCCGCCGTAGTGGATTTGATGGTCAGGTTCATCGACGCTCTTATAGCCCCGTCGCCGCTGTCGAGGTCGTTGATCTCGTTGTTCACGACATACAGCGTCCCGGGGTCGGGCGAGGCCGTCGCGCCGTCGAAGGACTCGACGATGCCATAGGAGCTGCCCATGAGCAGGGCGACGAACGCGCCGCTGTCCGGCAGGCTGCTGCCCAGGATGACGATGTTCAATTTGCCCGAGGGTGAAACGGAGAACGCGGTCTTCGCCGCGCCCGTGGCGTCCCGGGTCTCGACGACCCCGGACGACCCGCCCGAATGGCAGTTCGAGCAGTTCTTCCCCATGGTGGGGAACGCGTCGATCCCGCCCGGGCCGAGCACAACCGAGCCCAGGAGCAGGACCATGACGGCGAGAAAGGCCGCATTTCCGGTCGAGATTCTATTCCTCTTCATTCCCATCCTCGTCTCCCTCCTCCTTTGGCTCCTCTTCGTCTACATTATTGTCGTCGGGCCCGTTTTCCCGTTCGTCCTGCTCGGGCCGGCGCGCCACGGAAAGGACCCTGAACGTCACCAGCGCCACTACTGCAACGAGGAGCAGCGCCGTGATCGCCTGGTAGAGCGCCAGGTTCGCCGCCTCCGGCGCCTCGTCGTCCTCCGATGTCGGTGTCTCCGGTTCCTCGGTCTCCGTGGCCGTGGGCGTGGCCGAAACGGTCGCCAGCACGGTCCGGTTCTCGTTGCCGCTTTGGTCGACGGCCGTGACGGCGAAATAGTAGGTGGTGCTGTCATTGAGGCCGGTGAGCGTGATCCTACCCGTCGCCATGTCGGCTATCTTGAGGGCAGCCGAAAGGTTCAAGACATTGGCGCCGACCTGCGTGGCCACGTATATCGAATAGTGGTTGAAGTCCGAAATATTCACGATGGCCCAGCTGAGGTTGACCTTGCCGTCTTTTGCGTCCGATGCAGAAACGCCGGTTACAGCAGGCGGGGCGGTGGTGTCCGGGACCACGGAGGCGGTCGGGGTGGCCGAGACGCTCACGACCGTCCGGTTCTCGTTGCCGCTTTTGTCCACCGCCGTGACGGCGAAGAAGTACTGCACCCCGTCCGAAAGCCCGATGACGGTGAAGTTGCTCGAGGATATCTCGGCGAGCTTGATGAGCGCCGGCCGGTTCGTAACGGTAAGGAAGGAATCGTTGGCGGAGTATATTGCGTAGTAGGCGAAGTCCCCGTCAGTGCTGACGGACCAGCTCAGCTTCACCTTGCCGTCTTTGGCATCCGCCGCCAAGAGATTGGCAACCGGCGCCGGCGGCGTCGTGTCCGGCGGGGTGGTGTCCGCGCCTGAGACCGTTATCGAATGGCCGGCCACCAGGCCGTACCCCGCCAGGATCATCATCAATGTCACGGATGCGATGAGCTTGCTTCGGGTCATTTTCATTCTCCCAACCTCGCTCTCTCCATCTCTCTCTCACTTCCTGTCGTGAATTCCGGCTTCCATCAGGTCCTTGTCGCCCTCAATATAGAAGACCCTGGGTTCGGTCCCAAGGTCCGGCTTCAGGACCGTCGTCGGCTTCGTCGTGACCAGCTTGGCCACCGCGCTCGTGCTGTCGTTGAGGTTGCCGAAGATGCGGGCCTTCGGCGGGCAGGCCGCCACGCAGGCAGGCTCCATCCCGTACTTCACCCTGTGGTGGCAGAAGGTGCACTTGTCGATCACCTTGAGCCTCGGGTGGACGAAGCGCATGCCGTACGGACAGGCCATCATGCAGTACTTGCACCCGATGCAGCGTTCGTAGCGCTGGAGCACGATGCCGTTTTCGTTCTTGTAGGTGGCCTGAACCGGGCAGACCTTGACGCAGGGGGCGTGCTCGCAGTGGTTGCAGAGCCTTGGCAGGAAAAGGCGTTTTTCGTTCAGACCGTCCGTTTTCTTGATCTTTGTCACCCAGCACCGCCATGTCCCGGTGGGCAGGTTGTAGGTCTCCTTGCAGGCTTGGGTGCAGGAGTGGCAGCCTATGCATTTCGTAAGGTCGATGACCATCGCGTACCTCGGCGTCTTCCCGTTCGCAGGGGTGCCGGCGGCCTCCGCGGACCCCAGCGGCGACCCGCTCTTCCAAAGCCCGACGAGCCCCAGCTGGACGCCCGCCACCAGGCCTCCCATCGCCATGGCGGCCCGGACGAAAGATCTGCGGTCCATTCCGTCCGCCGGGCGCTCCTGCTTTTTCGTGTCGTCATCTTCCTGCTCGGGTCTGGAGCCCTTGCCGGACCGGTGCTTCTTGTCTTTCTCCTTTACCATGGGCTGGAGGGGCAGAACCCGAAACGCCACATAGATGAGCGTAGCCCCGACGAGGACTATCGCCAGGGTCCTGAGGAACTCCTCCTCGGTGATGCTGTATCTGACTATCTCGCCGCCGGCAAGGGGGACGAACTGCCCGCCGACGATTATATTGAAACGCATCGCCAGGATGCCCATAAGGATGAGCCCGGAGGCGAAGAGCTGCCACCCGAGGCGCTTTCCCGTGGCGGGATAGAATATTATGAGGATCGGGACGATGGCGCCAAGCACTATCTCCATGCCAATGAACGTGCCCGCCAACGGTCCCTGCGTCAGGAGCCACATCGCGTCCTGCGCGGCCGCCCCGGAGTTGGCCAGGACAATTATTTCGCACAGGAAAAGGGTCAGGTCGATGATAAGCGCCCAGGCCATCAGCCTGGCCAGGTTCGTCGTGGTCACCAGGTCGACCTTCCTTTCCCTCGAAAAGTAGCGGGTGTAGATGGTGTACACGATGATGAACAGGGCTATCCCGGAGATGATGGCCGAGGTCAAAAAGAGCGGAGGCATCAGCGAGGTGTGCCAGAGCACGCCCGCTTCCACGACGGCCAGGATGAAGCCGGTGTAGCCGTGGACCATGAGCGCCAGCGGAACGCCTATTACGCCGAATATTTTCGAGAATCTGGCGTCCCTCTGGATGGCCTTGTCGGAAAGGTCCTTCTGCTCCAGCGTGAGCGCCGAATAGAAAGCGCGCTTTATCGGGTTCCGCGCGTGCTTCTTTGCAAGCCTGGCGAAATCGGCCCGGAAGATGAACCAGGCGTAGATGGCGCAGTTGAGCGGATAGATCGTCAACAGGTAGACGCCCCACGACATCACCGAATTGGGGTTGGTGTAGTACAGGGTGGAGTAGAATTTCGTCGGCTGCTCCAGGTCGACTATGAGAAATAGCGGGGCAAGCATGAGCAGTATCACCGAGACGACGACCCCTATCCTCGACAGGGGCTTGAACTGCTTGATGCCAAAAACATTGCCCAGCGTCGAGAGCACGAACGAGCCGGCGCTCATGCCGGTGAAGAAGATGTACATGGCGATGTATATGGGCCATTTGACATGGAACACAATGTCGTAGACATATTCGAAAGAGACCATGCAATTCAGCCCCCTTTGTCGGTCCGCATCCCGGGCGCGCCGCCATTCGAGCGGCCAAATCCGCTTTCTCTCCGCCTAGTATTGTTCATATGCCCGTAGACGATGGTCCCGCCGACTGTGGCCGCAATGCCCACGACCACGGTGAGCTGTATCCACACATCCACAAGCGTCGGGATGGGGAACCGGATGCCCATGCCGGGCTCAAGGCCCACCGGGACTATCGTCACCAGCCGGTTGTTGTCCTCGTTTGCTTCCTCCTCCTTGTTGTCGGGGTCCACGACGACCGCGATGTTCCGCTTGCCGTCCACCTGGGGGATCCATTTGGCCGAAAGAGTCACGTTGCCGTTGGCCGGGACCGTGAGGTTGCCCGCGGCGCGGATGTAGCGGACGTCGCCGACCGCGTAGCTCTGGTCGAGGAATTGCACCGAAAGCCCCGTCACGGCGCGGTCGCCCCGGTTCTCGATGAACGCGCTGATGACGACCTCGTTCTTGACGATGATGCCCCTCTTCGAGAATGTGACCGCCGATACGGACAGGTCGGGCAGCACCTTGACGGTCCGCGCCTCGCTCTGGGTGTCCGACAACGGGCTCCGGGCGACCACGAAGAAGCTGTATTCGCCCGTGGCATTTCCCACCGGCAGGGTGGTGGCCCACTCCCCGTCCGTGGCGTTCCCGCCCCTCAGGGTCATCCCCGCGACACGGAAGGCAGCCTCATCCTTCTGTTTGAAATGCACCAGGACGCTGACGACGCCCAGCGGGTCGGAGGCGCTGGCCCGGACCTCCGGGGAGCTCCCGAACGTGACCGCCCCGGGGGCAGCCACGTCGAGCGCCGGACCATTGGGTTTGACTATGCGGACGGTGTAGGACCCGGTGGCGGGGCTGCGGGCATCGTTCTCCCCGTCCGTTGCGGCCAGGTAGATCTCCAGGACGCCCGGGGCAGGGCCGGTCCCTATCGCCACGCTCCAAAGGCCGTCCTTCCCGGTGCCGCCGACCAATCTCAGCTCCACCGTGGTGAAATCGGCGGCCCCGGGCAGCTTGTACCGGAGGACGGCGAGCTGCACTCCCGGATCCTTGTCGGTCATCCTCGAGGATATGTCGAGCGTCGAATTGAGCTCCATCTGGTCGGGGAGCAAGGGGGCCGAGACCTCGGGGGCGCCGGCCGATACGACCGAGATGGAGAATGTGCCGCTGGCCGGGCTCCGGGCCGTCTTGTTGCCGTCGGTGGCGGTAAGGTAGAACTCCATGGTCCCGGGCTCCGGGCCCACGTTCACGCCCAGGCTCCAGGTGCCGTCCATTCCGGTCCCGTCCGTGCGGGCCATGGCGGCTTCCGCGAAATCGGCGCCGCCGGGCGTCCGGTAATGAACGCTGGCGGACCGGACCCCTTCCTTGTCGTCGGTGATCCTGGCCGATATGTCCGGGGCGGAACCGATATCTGCACTCACGGGGAAGGCGGGCTCCCCGATAACGGGGGCAGCGCTTCCCTCGTCCACGGCGGGCGATACCGTTATCGATATTACGGCCGAGGTCTCCGATGCCGGGCCGTCGCCCCCGTGCTTGACATCGGCGTAGATGGCGTATGCGCCCACGGTCGTGGGCGCTGTCAGCGCCCATTTGAAAGTGGCGGCGACCCCCGTCGACAGGCCCGACCTTTCGGCGTAATTGGCCGTGTTGCCGTTGGGATCGTTCACGATGGTCCACCCGTCGGCGGTGACCGATTCCTGCGTGCCGACCGGGCCCTTCAACAGGAACACCCCGGCGATGCCCTCCGATGTCAGCGACTGCTCCGTGACGGTCACGGTCACGTCGACGGCCTCACCGGGTCTCAGGTCCGCTTTGGAGGCGGACACGCTCACGGTGCCGGTCCCGGCCGACCCGTGGCAGCTTGAGCAACCGGAGGGCAGCTTGTCGCCGTCGCCCACCCCGTTGGGGAACCCCAGGATATTTACCGCCGAGCCAAGAAGGACGAACCCGGCGACAAGGGCTCCAAGCACCACGCGAGCTTTTCGGTTCTCCATGCTCAATCCTTCCCATGGTCCTACTAGAACAGTTTTCCTTCACATTCCATTATTGCTCTAGCGGCGGTCATAAAATTAGGGGTATTTGAACTTATTACTGCTTTATGCAAAATGATACTAAATAAAAAAAAGGGGGGCGAGCCCCCCTTCCTGCTTGCGCATTCGGCGCTTATTTGTCTTCCTCCCCCTTCTTGCCCTGGGCTTTGAGGGCGTTGACCTCTCGCCTGAGCGCGCCGGTCTCTCTGCCGGCCACCATGTGCAGCACCAGTGCCGCGACCAGGGCGACCAAGAGCACGATCACGAGCTGCGAGGTGAACGAGGAGGTCGCCGCCTTCGTGTCCGCAACGTCCTTCTTCACGGCCGCCGTATCCTTCTTCACGGCGTCCACGGAGCTGGTCGTCTTGCCCACGTCGGTCTTCAGGGTGGCGGTGTCGTTCTTTATGGCGGAAAGGTTGTTTTGCAGCGAGCTCAGGTCCACCACGGGAGGCTGGACGGCCTGGACGCTCACTATCGCGACATCGATGCCGGTTGCGCCCATGTCGTCCGTGACCGTCAGAACGACAGCGTACACTCCCGGCTTGGCGTAGGAGTGGTCTGCCGAGGCGCCGTAGCCGAAGGTCCCGTCGCCGAAGCTCCAGGTGTAGTTGGCGACGGTGCCGTCCGCGTCAGACGAGCCGGAGCCGTTGAAGCTTACCTTCGTGTCCGGCGCGGTGGTCAGGTCGTTGCCTGCCACGGCCATGGGGGCCTTGTTGCCGCCGATGATCGGGCCCTTCACCGTGACTATCAGTGTATCGACGCCTACGCCGTTGTCGTCGTCGACGATCGTCAGTATCACGGCGAATGTCCCGGCCTTTCCGTAGGTGTGCGACACCTGGGCCCCGTACCCGATCTGCCCGTCGCCGAAGTCCCAGGTGAAATTGTCTATGTCGCCGTCGGGGTCGTCGGAGCTGGAGCCGTCGAAGAGCACGGATTCGCCCAATGCCACCGTCCGGTCGTCGCCGGCGAAGGCCTTCGGGCCGACGTCGTTGATGAACACGGTTATGAACGCGGAGGCCTGGACGCCCTTGTTGTCGGTGACCGTGAGCTTCACGGTGTAGAAGCCGTGGTCGGCGTAGGCGTGCGTGGCGGTCATCTCGGTGGAGTTGCCCCCGTCGCCGAAGTCCCAGAGGTAGGCTATGATGCTCCCGTCCATATCGAACGAGGCCGATGCGTCGAAGGCGATGTCCTGGTGGGTGCTTGCCACCCGGTTGGCGCCGGCGTTGGCGACGGGTCCGGTATTGTCGGTCATGAGGGCAATTGCCTGCTTCGACTTGGACATGGCATCCCGCAAAAGGTCCAGGGCGTACTGGTGGTTGTGCACGCCGTTGCTCTTGTCGTTTTCCACGAGCCGCTCGTTCCAGTAGGCGTCGCCGTAGAGCTCGGTTGCCCGGGCGATGGTCTCAAGGTCCTTGGTGTCCTCGGCCTTGGCCGCGTCGATGGCTGCCTTGGCCGCCGTGATATTGGCCTTGGTGGCGTTGAGCAGCGGTATGATATCGCCCTGCCAGTCCTCGATGGTGGTGTTCCACTTCTCGACCTCTTTCTTGTACTTGGTCAGGAAGGTGTCCCAGTTGGTCCAGTTGGTCGCGTTGACGCCGTTGGCGTTCGGAGGCATGGCGTAGGCGGGCATGTCGTTGCCCAATGTGGAATGGCACGCCTCGCACGCCTCTGCGGTCGGCGTCATGGAGTGGTCCGAGTTCTTCGGGTATCCGCTGTACTGGGACAGGTAGATGCCCCTGCTCGGGGACGGGGTGTACCACATGTGGCAGTCCACGCAGGTCACGCCGGGCATGCCCTTGGTCCCGGTCACGTTGGCGCCCATCGTGCCCAAGAACATCTCCTTCTGGGTGCGGTGGCCGGGCGATTTCCCGGGCGCAACGACCGTCTTGTCGGTCGTGTGGCACCTGGTGCAGGCTTCCTCCTTGGGCGTGGTGAGCTGGGCCTCGAACTCGTCGCCGTGCATGTCGTGGCAGTCGGAGCAGGAGACACCCATGAAGTTCGTAGCTGAGATATTATAGGCGGGGTTGGATGAATTTATCGCCGGGTCGTACTGGGACGGCGAGTGGCACTTGGCGCAGTTGGTGTTCTGGTAGCTGAATGGCGTGGATGCGGCCTTCTCGTTCTCCGGCGAGTGGAGGGAGGCGTTCCAGGCCGAGGTCCCGGCCATGGGGCCGTCGTGGCCTCCCGGGCCGTGGCAGAGCGATACGCCGTCGCCATTGCAGGACTGCTGGGGCGTCGGGTTCGCAACTATCCCCGACTTGCCTCCGGCATGGTTGCTTCCCGGGCCATGGCAGTTCTCGCACTGGATGCCCTGGAGCGCCGAGTTGTGCGTGCTGTTCCAGGCCTCCGACGGGTCCCAGCCGCCGATGGCGGTCAGGTTATAGCCCACGGTGTGGCATTTCTGGCAGCTTCCGCTCGACTGGGTGAAGATGTTGATATTGGTGCCGTGGTACGCTCGCTGGGTGAAGTCGCGGCCGTGGCCGGTCTCTTTCCAGCCGGTGTACTCGTCGCCGCCCATCCCGCCCTCGCTGTGGCAGGTCTTGCAGTACTCGACGCCCTTGTAGGTCGCCGCGGCGGTCGGTCCGGACCCGTCCGCGCCCACGACGGGCGCCGGTCCCGGAAGGGCCGAGATGGCCAGTGCGACGGCAATTACCGCCAGCGCCCCTATGCCGAGCATGAGGAGGTTCGTGTTCATCCCCGAGCTCTTCCTCTGCCTTGTGGTCGTTGCCGCAAACGGGCTGTACCTGTAGGCCGCATATGCGACCCCTAGCATCAACCCGATCGCCATGAACTCGACGCCGAACGATGATATCATCAGCATCGCTACCGCAAAAGCCACAAGCTGTACGCCCTTTGCCGCAAGGCCGTCCTTTTTCATTCATTACCCCCGTTTTGGGACAATTGCATCCCTTATCTCCCAAATAGTATTTATAGATTGCGAGAACCGGCGCATCAATGGCGGTATTCGCCGGGGTCTGGCATACAACTGACGATGCATCGTTGGAATCCGCCGCGGATTACCATACAAATGCGCTTTCATGTCAATAATTGACCAGATTCCGGGGGCCGGCATCAGAAATGTTAATATCCCGGGATGGAGTTGGAGTTGCGGGTAGAACGTGAACGGTGGGGGACCAGAATGAAGAAGCCAAAGGCCGAGGGCGTTGCGATAAAAAAAAGCGAACGAAAGCTGACGGTGGGCGAGGTCGGCAGCCTGTTCCACTCGCTGCTTTTCTCGTACGAGGACCTGCTCCTCGACATGTACGGGAAGCACGTCCGGGAGATGCTTCCCTACCTCGTCGAGCGGCTGTCGACATTCGACTTCGAAAAGGACGGCATCGTTCTCCCGCGCAAACCGCTGGAGGAGAACATAGCCCACATCGAGGGCTTCCTTTCCCGGTCCGAGTTCCTGAGCGAAGTAACCATCACGCCGGCCGGCGATTCATCATACAAGATAGAGGTCAAAGGGTGCGCTTTTGCAAAGGAAGGCATCCACAAGACCCTCCAGCTGAAGGAGGGTTCCACCTGCCCATGGGTGCTCGTCGTGGCCGGGCTGCTGCAGCGGGCCATGGGCGACAAGATGGACGTCCATATCGGAACTTCCGAGTTCACGGACGAGGACACAATGACCACCATCCTGATGAAGGCCCCCGACCTGCGGTCGCCCGGACCGACGAGCGCGCTCGCCACGAGCGGCGATCTCGACCTTGTCAAGCCGGAGGGTTCGAACTTCCTCCAGAAAGAGGCCAACATCATGATAGATCCCCTGGATGCCAAGCTGATGGAGATACTGAGATTCCAGGGGAGACGCTCCAACATCGAGCTCGCCGAAATGCTCAACACCAGCGAGAGCACTGTTCGGCGCCGGATCCACGACCTCTCCAACCGAAAGATGATCCGGGGCTTTTCGGCGCTCCTGGACTACGGCAAGTTCGGCCATTTCCTGAGAGGAAATATGTATATCCTGGTCGACGAGAAGAACTGCGACGAGGTGGCGACCAAGCTGGCCAAGATGGAGCTTTCCTGCGGCGTCTACAAGGTGATGGGCGAATACAACCTTGTCGCGGAGATCCTTTTCAGGGACATGCGGGAGCTGCAGCTGCTCATGGACTCGATCTCCAAGTCCGATGGCGTGAAGAAGGTGGGCTATCTCCTTGCCACCATCCCGTACAAGGTGTGCGCCTGGTTCGGCGTGTAATGCCCCTTTCCATATGAAATCGGATTCGCGCCGGACGCGGGACGACCGGCGGGTCCCCCGAGCACGCGGGACGACCGGCGGATTCCCAAAGCACGCTGGACGACCGGCCGGTACGTAACAGTTTTATACTGCCGCAATGGTGGGGGTGGGCGGTACCGCATGCTAGACAACGTTCCAAGCAGCCGTGGGCCGGGCGCCCGGGGTGAGCCTGCGTGCACCTAGGGACGGTTCTCATAGCGATCTCCCTTGCGACCGCCCTGCTTTTCCTGGCGTTCCTTTTCCTGTACAGGTCCACGGGGGTCCTGAAATGGCGCCGGTTTGCCAGGTTTGCCATGGCCGGGAGTTTCTCGTCGCTTTCGGTCGCTTTGGCTCTCCTGTTCTACAGCTTCCTCGTTTCCGACTTCAGCATCCACCAGGTCTGGGAATACTCCGGCCGGGACCTCGACTGGTGGCTCAAGCTATCCGGCGCCTGGGCGGGGCGTTCCGGCTCGATAATGTTCTGGACCTGGCTCATCATGGTTTCACTTTTCGTGGAGGAGCTCAGGAGAAAGTTGGGCCGGGGGAGCGAAAAGGCAGTGGCGCCTCCGGCAAAAAAGGGTCTTGGAGTCCACGACTGGACCCTCCTGATAGCCATGGTCCCCGCCGCCGTGTTCATGCTAGTTCTTCTTTCAGACAGCCCGTTTGCGGACCTCCACCCGACGGACAGCTTCCCGGACCCGCTCGCGGCGTATCCGGACGGGCTCGGGCTCAATCCCTTGCTGCGCACGCTCTGGATGGCCATCCACCCGCCCCTGCTGTTCGTCGGCTACGCGCTCATCACTATCCCGTTCGCAGCGGCTATCGGGCACGCGCTCACAAAGGACAAGGCCTGGTCCGACATCTCCCTGAAGTGGAGCCGGGCCGCCTGGATATTCCTGACGCTCGGGCTGGGCGTGGGGGCCGTCTGGGCCTACGTCGTGCTCGGCTGGGGCGGCTACTGGGGCTGGGACCCGGTGGAGGTCTCCTCGCTGGTCCCGTGGGTCACCCTGACGGCCTTCCTCCATGCACAGCTCAAGAACCGCAGGACCGGCGAGTACAAGGTGCTCGCGCCCTTGCTCGGGCTTTCGACCTTTGTCCTCGTCGTATTCGCAACATTCGTCACCAGGGGCGGGGCCTGGGTGTCCGTCCACGCCTGGGAGAGCGGCGATGTCACAACGTATTCCTATCTGGGCCTGATGCTGGGGTCATTGGTCCTGGGCGGGATAGCGATCTTTCGCAGCATGCCCGGGTCCGAGGCCGAGGATGAGACGCCGAGCAGGACCCGGGACCCCGCCATGTACGCCACGGTCATACTGCTTGGGGTGATCGCGCTGATACTCTTCATCGGGGTGCTCGTCAACCAGGGCGCCATAACGCCTTCGTATTACGAGACGCGCCTTGTGCCCTTGAGTATTCTCCTAGTACTGGCGCTCGGCATCTGCCTCACGCTCAGGGTGTTCAAGAAGATGGAATGGTACTACGCCGTGGGCTGGATGCTTCTGGCGGGTGTTATCGGGGCCGTCATTCTGCCCCGGGCCCTTTCGGGCCTGCGGGATTCGGTGTTCTACGACCTTGGCCCCCTGAGCATCTCGAGGATGAGCATAGCCGGCTTCGTGATCCCGTCGCTTCTTTTTGCGCTCGCCGGCTCGTTCTACAAGATCCTCAAGCACATCAAGGGCGGCCCGAGGGCCATATTGCACGGCATAGGCCCCCACCTGGCCCACCTGGGCGTGGTATTCATTCTTATAGGGTACGTGGCGACGAATACATTCAACAACGAGACGACCCTGACGCTCGCCCCCGAAAGTTCCGTCGAGTTCGGAGGGTACACCTTCCAGCTAGAGAACGTGTCGCAGAGGACCGAAGGCGCAAAGACCATTTGGGACTACACGATCGCCATCAGCGCGGGCGGCCAGGACGTGGGCACCGCCCACCCACTTTTCATCCGATATACCGACGTCAACCGAACCACTGCCGAGGTGAGCATCATCAGCCGCCTGACCGAGGACGTTTACATAGTGCCGGTCCAGGAGATCACCTCCGGAGGGACGTTCCACGCGCTCCAGGTGAGGGTCAAGACCAATCCCCTCACCGTGCTTCTGTGGTCGGGGCTGGCGCTCGCGGCACTGGGGATGGGCGCCCGTTTCCTGGCCCGCCTGGACGCTCCTTCGACACCGGGCGAAGGTCCGAAGGCGATCTCCCCGGCCGAGCTTGACGGGATGGACAAGGACCGGTTGCGGGCGCTTTGCAGGGAATTGGGCGAGGACGACCGGGGCTCGGAGAAGGCCCTGCGCCGGCGCCTCACAAAAAGGCTCCAGAAGCCAGTGAAAGGGTCGGGGAAACTTGATAGAGATTGAGGGATTGACCAAGCGCTACGGCAACAGGACGGTCCTGACCGGCGTCGACCTATCCGTCCCGGCCGGGTCGTTCGTGGCCCTGTTCGGCCCGAACGGGGCCGGGAAGACGACCCTCATGAAGATACTTTCCACATTGAGCCTCCCGACCGCCGGGTCTGCCACGGTGAACGGGTGGGACCTGAGGAAGGACGCCTGGGAGATACGGGCTTCCATCGGCGTCGTTTCGCACAGCCCCTACGTCTACGGCGAGCTCACGGTGGAGGAGAACCTCCGGTTCTTCGGCAGGATGTTCGGGCTCAGGCCTCCGGCGCTGGACCAAAGGGTCCGCCAACTGCTCTCCCAGCTGAATCTTTCGCACCGGGCGGGCGACCGCTCGGAGATACTATCCCGCGGGATGAAGCAGAGGCTGGCCATTGCCCGCGCGCTCCTCCACCGCCCGGCGGTCCTCCTGCTGGACGAACCCCACGTCGGGCTCGACCCGAAGGCCTCGGCGGTGCTCGACCGGACCCTCAGGCGCTTCCGGCGGAAGGGCGGCACCGTGCTCATGATAACGCACGACCTCGCAAAGGGGCTGGAGATGGCCGACAGGCTCGTGTTCCTTTTCCGGGGCCGCATCGCCCGCGAGGTGGAGGCGGCCGGCATGGACGTGGACGGACTGAAGCGGATATACGATTCTCTGGCGGCGGGGTCCAATGGCTAGCACCGCGCTCGAGATAACGAGGAAGGACCTGACCGCCGAGTTCAGGACGAAGCGCAACCTCACGTCGATGCTCCTGTTCTCCGTAATGGTCATCCTGGCGTTTCGGTTCGCATTCAGCGTGACCGGCGTCGAGGCGGCCGTGGTCGCCCCGGCCGCTCTCTGGATAACATTCATCCTGGCGGGGATGTTCGCCCTGTCGGCCGCCTTTTCGAAGGAGAAGGACCAGGACACATTCCAGGCCCTCCTGCTCTGCCCGGTGCCACGGAGCTCCATCTACATCGGCAAGATGCTGTCCAGCTTCCTGCTCATCACGACCATCGAGCTCTTCTCGCTTGTCGCCACGGCCGTGTTCTTCGAGTACGATTTCGGCGGCCCCGTCCAGCTGGCGTCGCTCCTGGTAATAATGCTCCTGGGAACGCTGGGCTTCGTGGGCGTGGGGACGCTGCTTTCGGCCATGGCTATGAACACCCAGATGAGGGAGGTGATGCTGCCCGTACTACTGCTGCCCCTGGTGGTCTTCACCATAATCATGCCGGCCGTAACGGCCTCCACCAAACTGATGAACAACGCGACGTTAATAGACGTAAGCGCGGAGCTGAGATTGCTCGCAACTTTCGCATTAGTTTATATAATAGCGGCTTTATTTCTTTTTGACTATGTCATCGAAGAGTAGCTGGCGGCGCAGGTCGCCAGGGGAATGGATGATGGTCCTCGCTGTTCAGAAGATACGGCTGGTCATATTCGGTGCGACCCTCCCCCTCCTGCTGCTCGCGGTATTCATGGCGTTCGTGTACGCCCCCTCGCCCTCGCAGGGCTTTGCGGCCCCGAACGCGCAACGCATATTCTATTTCCACGTGGCCGCGGCGTGGGTTTCCTACCTGGCGTTCTTCGTGACCTCGGGATGCTGCATCGCCTACCTCAAGACGCGCTCGCAGAAATTCGACCTCGTGGCCGTGTCCTCGGCTGAAATAGGCGTCGTTTTCTGCACCGTGGCCATCGTGATGGGGTCCATATGGGCCCGGGCCGAGTGGGGCGTGTTCTGGCGGTGGGAGGACATGAAGCTCTTCCTCACGCTGGTGGTCTGGCTCATCTTCCTATCCTACCTCAGCATCCGCGGGATGGTCAACGCGCGGGAGACCCGGGCCCGGATATCATCAGTGTTTGGAATACTGGGCATACTGTGCGTGCCCCTGAGCTTCTCGGCAAACCGCATCTGGGCACAGTTCCACCCGACCGTCATCGCCACGTCATCGGGGAGCCTCCAGTCGGGGATGCTCCTGGCGCTTGTCGTGGCCGTGATCGCGATGACGATGTTCTACTTCTGCCTCATGTTCGTTCGGACCGACATCGAGAGGATGCAGCTTCAGCTCGAGGATTTGAGGGACGAGATGGGAGATGATTCGGATGAGTGATCTGGTATATCTGTACGCGGCCTATACTGTCATATCGGTGGGCATATTGGCATACGTGGCCTACCTGCACACCAGGCAGGTTGCGATGCAGAAAGAGATGGACCTTCTCCTGGGAAAGGTGAGCCGCCATGGAGCCGGGAAAAAGTAGTGCGCCTCAAAGCGGCGGCCCCGGGGTCAAGAAGCGCCGGCGGCTGGGCACCGGTTTCAAGGTCGCGATAGCCGTCTCCGTCATAGCCCTCGTGCTCGTCTCGGGCCTCTGGGGGATGTGGGGCGGGACAGGTTTCCTCACCGTGAACGACGTCACGGCCAACCAGGGCAAGTACCTGAACAACTACGTCGAGGTCCGGGGCACGGTCAAGCTGCAGAGCCACGACCTCGCCAACAGGACATTCATCCTTTCGGAGAACTCCAGGGAGCTCAAGGTGAACTACACCGGCGCGCCGCCCTCCAACTTCGAGGAAGGCAAGGATGTCGTCGTCAAGGGGACGCTCCGGTCCAGCGGCGGCCTCGTCCTCGTGGCAAAGGAGATAGTCGTGGGCTGCGCGTCGAAGTACTGAGGCGCGCCTTGCGGCCGGACGATCCCGGCCGGGCTCATTTTCGCCGCTTCGGGATCTTCCGGAGGGGCCGCGGCACCTCGCTTTGCTTTTTGCACACTGGGCAATCCTCGCCCGTTCTCTCCGGAATGTGGCGGTTTAGGCATTTGGGGCAATGGGCAGAGGCATATCTGAGCAGCGGCTTTCCGCTCTCTGCGACCTTGCCCAGGTCAATTTTCTCGTCAATGCTCAGCGCCTTCTCGGGGCATGCCTTGATGCAGAGCATGCACGCGGTGCACCACCCGGATCTGAAGTATAGCATGGAGTGTTCGTCGAGCTCGACGGTGCCTATGGCGCCCGTCGGGCACAGCGCGCCGCAGGCGCCGCACATGGTGCAGCGCTTTCGGTTGGCAGAAATGACGGCAAACTGCAATCCCTCGTATCGCCGGAGCTCGTGCCTTCCAGGGGCCGGTCCCCTGGCCATCCTCAGGAGGTCCGCCCTTCTTGCCGGCAGCCGGTGGAGCCAGCTCCAGCGCTCTTCCTTTTTATCTTGGGCATTCGGAGCGTAGGCCGCCTTCACGAGCTCCAGGCCCGATCTGATTATGAAATCCCGCCGGTCCGCGATGTCGGGAACGGGCCCGGGACCGCCGGCCTTTCCCGTCCGTTTGGTGTTCTGCGCTTTCGATTCAAGCACCAGCGCCCGCCTCAGCGCTTCGGCAATGCGCAGCGTTTGAACGTACAGTTTCTTGCCCCGGTCGAACCTGCAGTCCGGCCTGCAACCGGCAAGATGCACCTCTTTTGCGCCGCGGGCGTAGCATTCCAGGATGAGCCCCTCGTCGAGGAACGAGAGGCAGGGCACGACGATGTCGCCTTTCACCTTCCCGGCCTTGCCGAACGCCCCGCCGGAGCGGTCGCAGGAGAACCGCACCACATCGCTTTTTGACAGGGCCAGGTCGACCTCCGAAAGTATCACCGGGCGCGGCCGCGGCAAAAACGTCAGAGCGCCGGCCGGACAGACCGCGGCGCAGACACCGCAGGCGACGCATTTGGCCGCGTCGATGGCCAGTTTTTCAGAATCGATGGCGGATGCCGGGCAGGCCTCGGCGCAGGCGCTGCAGTTTTGTTTCCACCGGACATTGAGGCAGAGCTTCTTCTCAACGGCGACCGGCGAAAAATCGGCCTTGCCGACGCGTTCGAGCACGCCCATTATGTCGGGGCCTTCGAGGAGCCCTTTTATCACGCCCATGCCTGGTACCTTGGATGGAATATGGATGCCGGCGGGACATATAAAAATATGCTGGCCATCATTGAAATTAGACGAACTTTCCCTCGTACCGGTCCCTGAACGCGAACTTCTCCAGCGGGAAACGGTCCGGCCGCGTGTGCTCCCGCTCTATCTGCTTGGGGGACAGGTCCGGGTTGAGGTTGGGCGACTTCTTGCCCACGAGGACCATGGCGATGACGACCATCTCTTTCGGGATGCCCAGAACCTCCTTTGCCATCTCGGCATTGAACCCCGAGATGGGATGCGCCACCAGGCCCATCTCCGTTGCGCGCAGTATGAGCTGCGCCGTCGCCATCCCGGTGTCGAAGAGGTACCATTCCCGGTCCGATGAGGTGCAGTCCAGCTTCTTTTCTGAGAACACCACTATCATCAACGACGCCGCCCAGCACCACTTGTTGCCTTTGTCGAACACGGGCTTCAGCTTCTCGAGCATCTCCTTCGAGTAGACGAAAACATAGCGCTCCGGCTGGAAATTGGCGCACGACGCGGCGAGGTTCGCGCACCGCGCCAGCTCCTTGACCATGTCGTCGTTTATCTCGACCGGGTCCAGCGACCGGTAGGCCCTCCGCTCCTCGATAGCCTTCACGACGTCCAAATCCCTTCCCTCCCGTACCGAACCCCCCGGACCGAAGTCCGGGGTATCCAGCTTTCAACGACGCTCAATTTCTCAGCCCTTCTCGGGCGTCGCCGGCGGCTCGTATTTCTTTCGTATCCGGTCTATGACCTCGTCGATGTCCGGCAGCTCGCCGAGCCCGTAGACCTTCGACCATATGACATTGCCATTCTTGTCGAGCAGGATGTTGGCCCGCTCGGAGAAGCCGTCCTTTTCCCGGAAGATGCCCAGGGCCTTGGCCACGGCGCCATGCGGCCAGAAATCTGCCAGAAGCCTGGTCTTCTTCAGGCCCAGCTCCTTTGCCCAGGCCTTCTTGCTGGGTACCGAATCGACGTTCACGCCGACGGCGACTGTGTCCAGCTTCCTGAACGCGGCGTAGCTCTTCTCCAGCGATTTCATCTGCTTTGAGCACACGCCGGTCCAGGCGAGCGGGTGGAACGACAGGAGCACGTTCTTGCCCTTCATGTCCGCAAGGTGGAATGGCAGGTCATTGTGGTCGTTCAACTTGAAGTCGGGCGCCTTCTCTCCCGGGTCTATGATATCGGCCATGTCGAATGTCTCCGGCAGACGGAGGAAACGGGCCGGGGCAAATTAAACTTGTTCCCAATTATGCACGTATCCGGGGGGCAGGATTAATATCGTCCACGGGCATGGCTGGTGTCGCATCCGGAGGCGAAATCGCATGGCAAAGACCCCGAAACAACAGAAGGACCACATCGTGGCGCAGGCGGCCCCGTCGTCGGACCTCATCAGCTACCAGAAAGGTGCCATCGTGAGCCGGGAGATAATCCGGCGCGAAAGCGGTACGGTGACATTGTTCGCGTTCGACAAGGGCCAGGGCCTCAGCGAGCACACGGCCCCGTTCGACGCTCTGGTCCACATAATGGACGGCGAGGCCGAAATAACCATCGCCGGGAACCCCCAGCATGCAAGAAAGGACGACCTGATAATCCTGCCCGCCGGCAAGCCCCATGCATTGCAGGCAAAGAAGCGGTTCAAGATGCTTCTGACGATGATACGATCCAAAAAATGAACAAACGGGTAAGCCGGTGAGCCGGAAAGCCGGTAAGCCCGGGGGGTGAGCCGGAAAGCCGGTAAGCCCGGGGGGTGAGCCGGAAAGCCGGTAAGCCCGGGGGGTGAGCCGGAAAGCCGGTAAGCCCGGGGGGTGAGCCGGTAAGCCGGTACCGCAAACGAGCAACAGCTCGTTTAGTTGAATCGGGGCCAAGAACCCCCTGGCCTTCAGGCCAGGGATGAATTGGCCCAAACATAACTGCCAGCCACGGGCGAATTGAAGCCTTCATACTAACTTTTGGGGGACGGGAGAACGGAGCTGACAAGCCTGAGCCGTTCTCCGTCCGCGTTTGCTGCGATTTTTCGCGCGGCTGGCTCCGCGCAGCAGCATTAGCGGAGCGTATAATCAAGCTTGTGGAGGCGGGACAAATGGACGAGCTTAAGCGCTCTCGGCATTGTGTGGGCGGGTCGAACTATCACATCCAGCTGACGCCGAAGTACAGGAAACGGATATTTGACAGACGGCATATGAGAGAGCTGGTAAAAGCGGTCATCCGGATGAAGCTGAAGAAAATGGGCATAGGAATCGGGGCGATCGAGTTTGGACCGGATCATATCCATATGTTCTTGACGGACTGCAGCAAATACGACGTTCCGACGATAATCCAGCATGTCAAAGGCTTTTCTTCATGGTATCTTCGGAAGAATTACTGGGACATGGTCAAGGGATACCTGTGGGGATATGCGTTCTGGTCTCGCGGCTATTTCTTCGAATCAATAGGCCGGGTAACGATGAAAACGGTCAAATTCTATATCGAGCGGCAACAGAGAAAGCACTGGATGCACGAGAGTGCCGAAGTATCCGGAAATGCCGGAGGGGTCGTGGGACATAGACAGTCCTGCCTGGACGGTTTTGGTGGAATGGCTAACCCGCATTAAGGCCGTACGCCAGCACCTTCAGGTGCTGGTAGTTAACGCCCAGAGGACCAGTCGGTCCTCCCGGCCCGTGAAGACCTCCGCTGAGGTCTTCTGGGCCGAGACGAGCATCGCTCGTCTACGGCATTGGCGAGCCCCAGACGACCTGCGGTCGTCTTCGCCCAAGCGACATTCGGTCGCTCTCGGTTCGCTCGCCTGCGGTTCCGGCTCACCGCCACCGGCTTTCCGGCTCCCCGGTTCCCCGGCTCCCCGTCCGTCTTCCCCGCTTCCTTTATATATCGCACATCGATTTCGTTCCCGGGGGACGGAACATGCGCAAAGTCGCCATAGTCGGTGCAGGCCTTTCGAGATGGGGAGCGCGCGCCGCGACCTGGAAGGAAATGGTCCAGGAAGCGGGCAAGATGCTCTTCGACACCACGCGGAATCTGGACAAGAAGGACATCGACAGCCTGATAGTGGGCGCCGCCCAGCCCGAACGGTTCACTTTCCAGACCCACGTGGCCCCGATGGTCGCCGAGGAACTGGGCGTCAATCCGACGAAGATCATCATGCGGACCGAGCTTGCCTGCGCCTCCGGCCAGTGCGCCATCAGGGTGGCCTACGCTTCCATTGCCGCAGGGTTGAGCGATGTTGCTCTGGTGGTAGGAGCCGAGAAGATGAACATTCCCAACATGGCCGAGGCCCAGACCTCCATGGCCTGCGTCCTCGACCGCGAGTGGGAAGGCGTCCAGGGCTATTCCGCCCCGCCGTTCTTTGCGCTGGTTGCCCAGGCCCACATGAGAAAGTACGGGACCACCCGGGAACAGCTCTCGATGGTATCGCAGAAGAATCACCGTTTCTCGGCGACGAACCCGTACGCGCAGTTCAGCAAGGAGTACACGCTCGACGATATTTCGAATTCGCTCATGATCTCGCCGCCATTGCGTTTGCTCGACTGCTCCGGCATAACTGATGGAGCCGCGGCGGTTCTGCTGACGACGGAAGAGAATGCGAAGAAGTTTTCCGATACTCCGGCCCACATCATCGGGACGGGCCAGGCCGCAATGGGCAACCTCATCTACAAGCACAAGGACATGGCCACCTGGGAGCCCTGCAAGGCCGCCGCCAAGGAAGCCTACCGGAGCGCCGGCATCACGGCCAAGGACATCGACATGGCCGAGACGCACGACTGCTTCACAATCTCAGAGATAATGGAGTACGAGGACCTCGGCTTCTGCAAGAAGGGCGAGGGCGGCAAGTTCGTCGAAAACGGGGACTCAGACCTCGGCGGCAAGGTGCCCATCAACACAAGGGGCGGCCTCATCGGCTGCGGCCACCCGCTGGGCGCGACAGGCATCGGCCAGGCCATCGAGATCTTCTGGCAGTTCAACTCGCTGGTACCGAAAAAGCGCCAGGTCGCAAAGGTGGACAAGGCCCTGGCCCACAACCTGTCGGGGCTGGCCAATGTACATTCCATACTCGTCTACGGGAGGGATGCGAAATGAAGATAGACATGCCGCTCATACTGGACTTCTACCCGCTCGAGGGGGACAAGCAGACCCGGATAAACGCCTTCTTCGAGAACCTCAAGAAGGGCCGCCTCACCACGACGAAATGCAAAAAGTGCAAGAAGGTCCACTGGCACCCGCGCGTCATGTGCGATGGCTGCAACAGCGACGATCTCGAGTGGGTCGACCTGCCCAAGTTCGGCAAGCTCGCCGAGTTCACGGCGATGACCGTGGGCGCGCCAATGGGCTTCGAGCGGGACCTGCCCTTCGTGATGGGCATGGTCGAGTTCCCCGGCCTCGATATCAAGGTGGCCTCGCGTATCGACGGCATCCGCTACGAGGACGCCTACTTCGGCATGGACGTCGAGCTCAAGACGATCACGCTCGAGGACGGCCGCATGTTCTTCCGGTTCAAGCCCCGGAGCACCCCGGACGAGATTCTGGCAGGCATCAAGCGCGTCTGCGTCATAGGCGCCGGCAACATGGGCTCCGGCATCGTCCAGAGCTTCGCCCAGGCCGGCTTCGAGGTCTCGATGATGGACATCGAGCAGCGCTTCGTGGACGCCGGGTTCGGCCGTATACGCGGCCCGCTCGAAAAGCGCGTCGTCAAGGGAAAGATGCGCCGGGAGGACCTTGACGCCATGATGGCCCGCGTCAAGGGCTTCACGGTCATGAAGGACGCGGTCGAAGGCGCCGGTCTGGTCATCGAGGCCGTGTTCGAGGACATGGCCGTCAAGAACAAGCTCTTCGCCGAGCTGGACGCTGTCTGCGCCCCGACTACTATACTGGCTTCGAACACATCCTCGCTGAGCATAACCGAGATGGCCAAGGCCACCGGAAGGCCCGAGCGCTTTGCCGGCCTGCACTACTTCTACCCGGCCGCGGTGAACCAGCTTCTCGAGGTCGTCGCCGGCGAAAAGACAGCGCCGGAAGTGGTCAAGGCCCTGCTCGAGCTGGGCCGGAACACCGGCAAGATACCTATAGAAGTGGCGGACGCCCCCGGCTTTGCCGTCAACCGGTTCTTCGTGCCGTGGCTCAACGAGGCCTGCCGCATCGTCGAGGAAGGCGTGGCCAACAACATCACCGTGGACGAGGCGGCCAAGGATGCCTTCAAGATCGGAATGGGCCCCTACGAGCTCATGAACGCCACCGGCGTGCCGATAGCGTTCCATGCCGAGACCTCGCTCGCGAAGGGACTGGGGGAATTCTACGAGCCCGCCGCCCTCCTCAAGGCGCAGGCCGCCCTGAACAAGCCCTGGGAAATAAAGGGCGAAGTGGACAAGACCAAGTTCGAGCTCATCCGCGACAGGCTCTTTGCGGTCACCTGGGGAATAGCGGTCAAGCTGGTCGAGGAGAAGGTGTCGTCCGTCGAGGACACGGACACCGGCGCCACCACGGGCCTGCGCTGGAAGGCCGGGCCTTTCGCGATGATGAACGCGCTGGGCGCCAAGAAATCGGCAACGCTCCTGCAGAAATTCGCCAAGGAGTCGAAACACGACTTCCCGCTGCCGCAGATGAAGGACCTCAAGGCCGGAAAGCCCTGGGCCGCCCGGACCATAAAGCTGGTAAAGGACGGACCGGTCGCGACATTGATAATGAACCGCCCAGACCAGATGAACGCGCTCAACGGCGCCGTCTTCAAGGACCTCGACGAGATCGTCGCCGAGCTAGAAAAGGACAAGGCGACGCGCGTTGTCATAATAACCGGAGAGGGAAGGGCATTCATCGCCGGGGCCGACATCAAGGAGATGAGCGAAAAAGACCCGGCCCAGATGCGGGCGTTCACCGCCCATGGCCAGAAGGTGCTCCGGCGGCTGGAAAAGCTCGGAAAGCCCGTCATAGCGGCCATAAACGGCTTCGCCCTGGGCGGCGGCACCGAGCTTGCGCTGGCCTGCGACATCCGGGTGGCGTCCGAGCGGGCACGCTTCGGCCTCCCCGAGGTCAAGCTCGGGATTTTCCCCGGCCTGGGCGGGACGCAGAGGCTTACAAGGCTGGTGGGCAAGGGCCCCGCCTGCGAGCTGATATTCTGCGGCGACATCATCGACCCGGCCACGGCCCTGAGGCTGGGGCTGGTCGACAAGGTCGTGTGCCCGGAGCGCCTAATGCCCGAGGCCCGGGAGATAGCCCGCCGCATCTCGCAGAACGCCCCCATCGCCGTCTCGCTTGCAAAGTCCTCCATAAACAAGGCGCTCGAGACAGACCTCGACGCCGGACTCAAGTACGAGCTGGACACCGTGATGAAGTGCATGCCGACCAAGGACAAGAAGGAGGGCATGCAGGCCTTCATCGAGAAGCGGAGGCCCGATTTCCGCGGCGAGTAGCAATGCTTAATATACCCTAAACTATCCAGCCATTTGCACGATGGGGCTGTGGGGTAGCTTGGTATCCTACATGCTTGGGGAATGAGCCGCCTTCAGGCGGCGGATCCACAATGCATGCGACCGGCGTTCAAATCGCCGCAGCCCCAATCCTGGGGGCGGTTTGGTGAAGCAGAGGATAAAGAGGCTCTTTTCGCGATTGCCGGACATCGACTGCGCCGTGTTCCTCAACTCGGTCGAGCCCCATCTGGACATGGCCTTTTTCTACGTGACCGGCGTCACCAACGGCCTCTTCGAGGGCGGGGGCGCGGTCGTCACGCCCGACGGCGGGCTTGACATCGTTTCGAGCAAGCTCGAAGAGGAAAGCGCCAAAAAGTGCAAATCGCCACTGCACCTCTTCCGCAAGCTGGTCGAGGCCGACTCCCATTTCACGGCACTTCTTGCGGGCAGAAAGAGGATTGGCATCAATGCCGAGGAGCTGACGCACGCCGGCCACCAGCGGCTGAAGCGCTGCGCTCCTGACGCCGCGCTCATCGATATCTCCCAGCAGGTCAAGGAGGCCCGGGCCATCAAGGATTCCACCGAGCTCGAAAGCCTTCGACGGGCCTGCTCCATCGCCTCGGAGGTCGCCCGCGAGATACCGGCCAAGATCAAACCGGGAATGAAAGAGTACGAGCTTTCGGCCGAGATGGCCTACATGCTGCAGACGAAGGGAGCCGAAAAACCCAACTTCACCATAGTCCAGTTCGGCCAAAACAGCGCCGAGCCGCATTATTTGGGCGGGGACGCAGTGCTGAAGAAGGGCCAGTTCGTGCTCCTGGACTTCGGGTGTGTGGTCCAAAAGTACAATTCGGATATCACGCGCACATTCGTTGTCGGAAGGGCTTCCAGTCAGCAGAAGACGATGCACGCCGCGGTGGCGGAGGCCCAGCAGGTGGCGCTCGACCTGATAAAGGCCGGGCGCGATGCAAGCGAGGTCCACTCGGCCGTGGACGCGTTTATAGCGAAATCGGGCTTCAAGGGCCGGATGACCCACTGGACCGGCCACAGCCTCGGGCTGGCCACGCACGACGGGATGAGGTTCGCCGATTACCCGTTGAAGCTTGAGAAGAACATGGTCTTCACTGTGGAGCCCGGCGTCTACATTCCCCGAATGGGCGGCGTTCGCATAGAAGACGATGTCGTGGTGACCGCGGGCCGGCCAAAGCTCCTGACGGAAGCGCCGCGCGAACTCATCGAGCTGTGAGATCGGTCCTCAGCCGGTCCGTGCCAGTTTGGTGCACAACGCCCTGTGTATCACGAGCGGTATCCCGTACTGGCGGCGCAATGTCTCCAATATTGCCGCCTCCGAATCGTCTATCTTTCCGTCGGCCAGGGTCGTGGCAAGGACCTGTGCATACTGCTTTATTGAATCCTTGTCCAGAACGCCCAGCCCTTCCAGCACCGACAGGTGCTCTTCGGGAGTGATGCCCAGGCTTCCCTGCAGTGCGTCGAGTAGCGAGGCCTCGCTGTCGTCGATGCGGCCGTCCAGGAAGGCGGCCTCCATCGATTTTTTGTAGACCTCGAGGTTCTTCCCGCCGCTGCCGATGTCGGCCCGGTTTATCACGGAATCCCTGATATCGATCTTGTCGCCGGTCTGTTTCCCCGCGTGGACGATGTACTTGCCGTCGTTTTTCATCGTCCCGGTCCGGATGTCCGTGCGGTTCAATACGCTGTCTTTGATCTCGACCTTCCCGCCGGCCACGAAATCGCCCTGGACGACTATCATGTCGCGTATGTGCGGGATGTGCAGCGGGACCGCGCCGTCTATCCAGGCCATAAGCATGCCCAGGTCCTGCCGAAACGACAGGTATCCCTGGAGCTGCTCGGCCGGCAGGTACATCGCCGAGAGCTTCATGTGCTCGGCAACCTCCGTTTGCCCGGGATGGGCGGTGGCCGAGAGCCTGCTCTTGGCCTCGTCGATGGGAGTTATGACCAACTCCACGTCGCCACAACGGACCCACATGTTACCGGTGTTGCTCTGGAGATGATAGACCACCTTTCGGGGCTCTTGGAAGGCGAGCCTCCTTAGGTCGTACAGAAGCGTTCCGCTCCCGTCCTGGAAACTGACTGTTCCTGCCGCGTCGTCCTTTTCCGTGACGATGAACGGGGCCGGCGCAAGCAGCGACGGGTCCTTGAGCATGGCGAAAAGCTCCCGATATCCGGCGTTGTACACGCGTTCCATTTTGTCCACCCTGCCGGCGTTCTCCTCCTGCACGACCAGGTTTTTAAGGTAGGTCCAAAAGGTCATCACGTCGTGCTGGACGTCGTCGCTGCCCTCTATCGGCGTGCCGGGTGGTGCCTCCATGCGGAGCAATCTCCCGTTCAGAGCGGCGAACGTGCCCTTGCCCTTCGGCGCCAGCCGCACCACGATTTTTACGACCTTTAGAAATTTCCCGGGGAAAAGCTGGCTGTACTCGTAGGTCATCGAATCGGACCCTGCATCCATGAGGCGGCATTCCACCACCTGGACATTATCGTCCTCTCCGGCGCGGATGCTGAACCGGGCAGCCTTGTCCCGAAGAATCGCCATGACCCGCTCAGGCGGAAGGCCGGTTATGTCCTCCTTGTTGGCAATCTGCATCAGGCCTGCGGAGCCCTTTCTCTGGTCGGTCATTTCAGCGCCTCCCTGTACGCTTCCAGAATCCGGTCGACGACCTTTGGCCAGGTGTGCTTTTCGAGTGCCAGCCGACGGCCCTCCTCGCCCATCCGTTTCATCCGTTCCGCGTCCCCCAAAAGACCTGTCACGGCATCGGCCAGCGCCTTCGGATCTCCGTAAGGGACCAGCGACCCGGTCTCGCCCTGTTTCACCACTTCCGGCACCCCGCCGACCGTGGTGGCCACGACGGGGCGGCGGCACATGGCCGCCTCGAGAAGGACGATGCCGAATGCCTCCCACTGGCTCGGCAGGACGAACAGCTCGCACCCGGCGAGGGCCGACTTGTAGAGCCTGCGGTCGGGTAAAAAATCGATGAAACGGACCTTCTTTTCGAAGCCGCCCTTGAGCGCCAGCTCGACGAGGGCCGTTTTCATTCCCCAGTCCTTGCCCAATATAACCAATTGACCGTCAAAACCTTTCAATATAGATGGCATCGCCGCAAAAAGATGCTCCAGGCCCTTGTTGGACGCCAGCCGGCCGGAATAGAGGATGTAGCGCCCATCGATACCGGTCTCTTCCCGGAACGCTTTGTCCGTCGGGACCGGGTCCCATTCAGCCTCGTCGATACCCGCGCCCACCGTGGCGCATTTCCCCGCCGGGACGATCCCCCGCAGGTATCCTTTCTCCAGGTCCGTCATCGTCAGGACCTTCGATGCGTATGAATAGAGGGAACCGGCCGAATAAATGTCATAGAGCTTCAGCATCACCCTCGTTCTCAGCGTCTCCTTCTCCTCAGCGGGATGGTAGTGCGGGGTGATGACCAGCGGTTTCCCGCGGGCGCGTGCAGCCGAGGCAGCGGCCTCCAACTGGAAGTACCGGTGCGAATGGCCGTGGTACAGGTCGCAATCCTCCTTGAGCAATCCAAAGATCATGTCCGGCATGACGAGCATGCTCCAGCGCGATGACACGGGCCGGATGTACGCTTTGTGCCTTGCGACCTTCACACCCTCGATCGTTTCGCCGGCCGGCCAATCCCCCCGTTTCCACGGCGTCTCGGTATGGATGTCCGAGGTGTGGACCGTGACCTCGTGGCCGCGCCTCACCATCTCTTTCGAGATGTGCAATACATGATCCTCGGCGCCGCCGGGAGCGCCGAACCGGAAGCAGGCCTGGGCTATCTTCATTTTCCGCCCCCGGCCAGAAGCTCGTAATTTCGTCTAAGCGCCGTCAGAGCCTCGACCCGTTCCGCGTCTGAGACAAATGCAAGGGCGACCCGGCACAACGCGATGACCAGCCTCGCCTTGAGCCTCAGACCCATCGGTGCCGACATTCGCATGCCTTCATTTCATCCGGAAAGCATCCCTCGGACGACCGCCGCCGCCTTCTCAATAGCCTCAACGACTTTCTCAGCCGGCACGCCGCCTATCTGGGCGAACCTGCCCTTCCCGCCGCCGCTTCCGCCGACAGCTTTCGCCACGGCCCGCGCCGATTCGCCTATGTCCAATGCCACGTCCTTGCCCGAGGACATTATCAGCCCACCCGACACTTTGCTGCCGAGTATGCAAACTATGTCCGGCTCCGAGGAAAGGGCCGACGAGACCTGCCGTGCCAAATCGGAATCAAGGTCCTCGGCCGAGGCGACCAGGCGGAAGCGCCCGACATGCTCGGCCCCGGCCCTGAGCCTCCCGGCCAGCTCCACGGCGGCCCTTGCCCGCAGTACCTCCACTTCCTTCTTGAGCCCTTTCCATTCCTCGAAGAACCGCTTGACGGTTTTCTGCAGCTGCTCGGGCTGGACGCTCACTTCCCCGGCAGAGGCGAGCAATTGCTTTTCCATGCTCTGGATTATGGCCAGCGCGGCGATGCTGGCGGAGTACTCGAGCCGGACAACCCCGTCCTGTATTCTCTCCGCCCTCGTTATTTTGATCAGGCCCACTTCGCCGGATGTCCTCGTGTGCGTCCCGCCGCAGGCCTCAGAATCGAAGTCTCCGACCCGGACGACCCTGATGACGGGACCGGCCGGCGCCCCGCCCTGGTAAAGGGACATGCCGTAGCATTTTTCGGCTTCTTCTCTCGGAAGGTTGGCAAACCCCACTGGCAGGTTGGCCGCCACGATCTCGTTTGCTTCCCGTTCTATCTCGTGGACCTGCTCCAGCGTCACCTTGTCGAAGTGCGAGACGTCGACATGGGCGCCGTGCTCGCCCTTTTCGGCCCCGGCCTGCCAGACGTGCGGGCCGAGCACCTTCCGTGCAGACCCGATAATAATGTGCGTCGCCGTGTGGTGCCGGCTGTGGGCCATCCGCAGCCGCCAGTCCACCGTTCCCTTGACGTGCGCCCCCTTGGCGGCCCCGAGCGCTTCGTCCAGCGTGTGAATTATCTTGCCGTCCGCCTTCTGGACGTCCACCACTTTTGCCTTCTTTCCGCCGTGCTCCAGCCACCCGCGGTCGGCGTGCTGGCCGCCGCCCTCCGGGTAGAATGCGCTCCGGTCCAGAATCAGTTGCTCCCGGCCCTTCCCGTCCTTCATGACCTGAATGACCCGTCCCTCGAAGTCCTTCCTTTCCGGCTCGTTGTAATACACCGTTTCCGTCGCGGGCAGGCCGGCCGGCAGTTCGACCGCTTTCTCCGCCACCCTCTTCTCCCCGGCATGGCGCGAGGCCACCAGCGCCGTGAAATTGTCCGGAACGTCGACGGTGATCCCTTCCTGCGCGGCCACGGCCTGGACCATGGTCGGGTGTATCCCGTGCGAATCGTAGAGCTCGACGAGCTTGTCCAAAGTAATGCTCCGGCCGGCGCCCGCCTCTTTCGCAAGCCGTCGGACCATTCTGCCGCCCTTCTCGGTCGTTTCCCGGTACCGCTTCGTCTCGAGGTCCAGCATCGTTCGCAGGACGCCCTCGGAATCTCCCATGTTCAATATGTCCTCGGTCGTCTTCTTATGCAACAATACTAGGTCCGCAATGGGCGTCTCCATCTTCAGCTCGTCCATGAGGCGCAGGGCCTTCCGAATCACGAGCCGCGCCAGATAGCCCGCCTTGACATTCGAGGGCACGATGCCGTCTGCGAGCATCAGCAGTATGCACCGGCAGTGGTCCGCTATGGTGAAAACGCTCTCGACCGGGACCATGAGCGCCATGAGCTCCTCCAGCCCCATCTTGATGCCCTTCTCGTTTAGCCGCGCTACCAGCCCCTTGCGCTGTTCCAGAAGCTTCGAGGTCGTGGAGACGTTCATCATCCCGGCCAGCCGCGCGCTTTCGGCGAACACCTCGGGGTGCGCCCCCTTTCCCGGAGGCTCCACCCCGGCCAGCTTGAAGAACTCCTTCAGCGTGTCGGGATAGATCGCATCATAGATCGTGGGCGTCCCCTGCGTGACCCAGACGAACCTCTCAAGGCCGTAGCCCGTGTCGACGACGCTCAACGGCATCGGCCCGTAACGGTCGCCGCCCAGCTCGACCGGCCCTTTCGCATCCAGCCTAAGGTCCATGAATACAAGTGTCGCCAGCTCGAGCCCGGCGACCATGACCTCGAGGGCCATGCCGGCGTTCCCGCCGCCCATCCACGGATTCTCTTTGTAGGTGACCGAGGTCTCGGGCATGCCCAGGTCCTTGGTCAGCAATTCGTGGCAGTAGGCCGTGCATTCTTCCTTCCAGTACACAAAATTCGTCTTCGTATTGAACGCATGATGTGCCATCATCTCGAAATTGGAGAGATGCCTGCCCGACCTCCCAACGCTGTCCAGGTCCGTCAGCCTGATGCAGGGCTGGGATATCGTCAGGGGATTGGCAGGCGGCGGCACCTCACCAGACGTAACGTGCGGCTGGAAGTCGTAGAT